>Ga0256404_1008831_pt1 | contig 14854 bp, 10 predicted proteins | sample RumenRJG_01DNA_FD_185990 | JGI IMG/M metagenome (GOLD analysis project Ga0256404, IMG submission 185990) | Bovine rumen microbial communities from Lethbridge, Alberta, Canada - RJG_01 | ecosystem: Host-associated > Mammals > Digestive system > Stomach > Rumen | place: Canada: Alberta | collected...
TGAATCACTGCTATATAGTTCTTGAAGCTTTTTTATCTCTTTTTCTCTGCCTATAACCATGCGCAACCTCATTTTATTTTTCGGCGAATTCTATTTTTACACTATTCACCGAAAATTATAACTTCATTCTGCATGTAAATCAATCTTATTCTAAAATATATTTTTCGGTGAATTATGATTTTTGCGCTTTTGCCGAAAAATATGATGCGCACTATTGATCATTCCTAGTTCACAGTGACTGGCACCTATGGGAAAAACAGCGTAACCCCCTTGCTGAACGGGTTCACAGTGACAGGCACCTATGGTTCTTGTTTGTATAGAAAAAGGACCGGAAAATATCCGATCCTTTGTGTATTAAACATTATTATTTTTTCTTTTCGAAGGCAATATATTCAAACGGTTTTTTACAAGAAAATAATTTGAAAAATCTCATGATGGATAAAAATGTACAGGATCACTTACTTTGATTCTTTACATATGCAAATACACTCTGCAGTATGATAAAGAAACACAAAAGCGCAGCAGTTGCGATATTTGCCCAGCTTGAAAGCAGCTTACCGTTTGTATTGACAAGTGTTGTGATAGTACCGGTGATCATTACACCGAAGAAAGATCCGATGACATTGCCGACGCCGCCTGTAAGAAGTGTGCCTCCGATAACAGAGGATGCGATGGCATCCATCTCAAATCCGGAAGCCTGCTGTACTGAACCTGACATTGTATTCAGGCAATAACAGATACCGCCGATTGAGCAGAGAAAGGATGAAAGAATGTATGCTTTCATCTTTATCTTACGGGTATCCAGTCCCATCATGGCTGCAGATGTCTGGTTACCGCCTACTGCATAAAGAGAACGTCCGAACTTTGTATACTTCAGAAGGAAATAGGTTGCTGCAACAACAAGCAGTGCGATGACAACCGAAATACGGATAAATGGCACCTGAAGCTTACCTTTTTTATTTACATAGCCGAGAAATGCCGGAAGCTGGATCTTGAAATTTGCCCATGCATAAAAGAGCTTGTTTGTTGTTTCTGTTATGGAAATCTGATCTGTACAGATTACTGCGGTCATGCCTCTTGCAAAGAACATACCGGCCATAGTGATGATAAACGGCTGGATTTTCATATAACCGATGAGGAATCCCTGCACTGCTCCGAATATGAGACCAATCACAAGTATCAAAAGGATAAGAGGTACACATGGCAGATTCTGTTTACCCATACCATAGGCAAGGATCATACAGTCCATGGCAACAAGGGAGCCTACCGATATATCTATGCCTCCGCAAAGCATGACGCAAGTCATTCCGCAGGCTACACAGATAAGTCCTGCATTAGTGATAAGCAGATTCAGAAAGGTTTGAAGATGAGTAAAGCCCTTTCCGCTGTAGACAATGCAGCCGATGATATACATAAAGAAGAACAGGCAAATGGTGATCACCAAAAGCAGTGTATTGCCGTTTAATCTGTCCGGGAACTTCTTTTTCATTATGCAGCCTCCTTATTATGAGTTTCCTTTTCCTGTACAAGCTTCTTTGCCTTACGTTCTGCAAGGAGTGCCTTAAATGCAGGAGCCTGTGCCGTTACGATCAAAACTACTATGATGGCCTTTACTACAGGAGCCTGGTCAGTGGATACGCCCATTGCAAGAAGTGTTACGGTTATAGCCTGAATGGTATATGCGCCGATGATGGAGCCCGCCATATTGAAGCGGCCGCCGCCAAGGGAATTGCCTCCAAGGGCAACGGCAAGAATTGAATCCAGTTCATAGTTGCGTCCGATGTTATTGGAGTCAGCAGAGTAAATTCTTGATGAAGCTACGATCCCGGCGATACCTGCGCAAAGTCCGCAGATGAGATAGCACATGAAGCAGATATTACCTGAGTTGAGTCCGGATATTCTTGCAGCCTTTTTGTTGATACCGACTGACTGAATGTAAAGCCCCATGGCTGTTTTCTTAAGGAACAGCATCACTATGGAAACTACAACAATAGTTATGAAAATCGCTGTAGGTACAGGACATCCCGGAATGAAATTTCCGAAATATTTGTACGGCTCATAGCGGATATAGGTTATCTGATTGTTACAGAGCAGAAGCCCTATGGCTCTTGCTGCAGTGAACAGGATAAGTGTGGCAACCATGGGCTGAATGTTCAGCTTTGATACAAGGAAACCGTTGAATGCTCCGCAGCACATGGCAAGTACCAGACCGAAAAGAAGTCCTACTACAAGAGGTACTGCCAGTGTGGTTGTACTGTTTACACCGTATCCTGCGAGCAACATACAGGTTCCGCAGGCTGTAAGGCTCATAACGGATCCTACCGAAATATCTGTTCCCGCAGATACAGCAACAACAAGCGTCTGTCCAACCGCAAGGATGGCGATCTCAGATCCTCTGTTAAGTATGTCAATGATTCTGCCGTAAAGAACACCGTTCTGGATATTTATGGCAAAGAAATCCGGGCTCTTTATAAGATTGATCAAGAGTACCAGCATCATCATTGCAAACGGAAGAAAAAGCTGGTTTTTTGTTAATGTTTTTACTTTGTCAGAACTCATTTTTCGCCTCCTGCAATAGCTCTCATGACAGACTGCTGAGTCATGGCACCCTCTTCAGATGATATTTCTCCTACCTTCTGACCATCACGCATTACACACATTCTTGTACATGTACGGATCATTTCGTCTATTTCCGAAGAAATAAAGATCACACTCATTCCCTGCTTTGCAAACTCAAGAACCAGCTTTTGGAACTCTGTTTTTGTTCCGATATCGATCCCTCGTGTAGGCTCATCAAGTATCAGGAAATCCGGATGTGTACACAGCCATCTGGCAAGTATGACCTTTTGCTGATTACCGCCGGAAAGCTGATTTATAGGGGTTTCCCGGGATGCAGTCTTAATCTGCAGCATCTTTATAAATTCATCTGCGATACGGTTCTGTTCCTTTATGGGAATCCTCCTGAACATACCGTTTCTTGCCTGAAGTGCAAGAATGATATTCTCACGAACACTGAGCTCTCCTATGCATCCATCTGCCTTTCTGTCATCCGGAAGGTAACCCATACCGGCACGGATGGAATCGATGGGAGCCTTTACATTAAGCTCCTTGCCATGCATACTGAGCTTTCCGCCTGTAGGCTTGTCTGCTCCGTAGATACAACGGACCATTTCGGAACGTCCGGATCCCAAAAGTCCTGTGACACCAACGACTTCGCCCTTATGAATCCTGAAATCAAAGGGTTTGATGGTTCCCTTATGGCTGAGCCCCTCTGCTTCCACAACCACTTCGTCGGAGAAGCTACTGTGTCCCTCTTCCTTGATGGCTGCAAGATCATCGAAATCCTTTCCGAGCATGGCGGCAACGAGCTTTACACGGGGAAGCTCCTGTACGGAATAGTCACCTACGAAAGTACCGTTACGCATAACAGTGATTCTGTCACATACCGCATAAACCTGCTCAAGGAAATGTGTGACAAAGAGGATACCTACACCCTTATTCTTAAGATCCGTCATGAGCTTGAAGAGCTTCTCAACCTCATTATCATCAAGTGAGCTTGTGGGCTCATCCAGGATCAGAACACGACAGTCCATATCTACAGCTCGTGCTATAGCTATCATCTGCTGTATGGCCAGTGAATAGTTTTCAAGAGTTTTTGTGACATCGATCGGAATCTCAAGATCATCCATGATCTTCTTTGCTTTCCGGTTCATAGTCTTCCAGTCTACTGTTCCAAGCTTTGTTTTCGGTTCACGACCTATAAACAGATTTTCTGCGACACTCAGATTTGGGCAAAGGTTTACTTCCTGATAAACCGTTGCGATACCGATCTTCTGAGCATCCATAGTTGAGTGATTATAGATATTGCCCTCAACACCCTCCATGTACACCTCACCGGAATCACGTTCATAGACACCGGTGAGACATTTGATAATAGTTGATTTGCCGGCACCGTTTTCTCCCATAAGTGCGTGAATCTCACCCTTTCTTAAGGTAAGCTGTGCATTATCCAATGCAACAACACCCGGAAAGGTTTTTGTGATATTCCGCATCTCAATCAATACGTTATTAATCATTTTCCTTATCCTTTATAGTAAAAATCTGTGAAATATTCGGAAACTATCACATGATCCGTGTTTCCTTAGAATCATTTATAAAGGGGATGGCTCTTTGAAACCACCCCCTCGGCTTTTCCGCACTGATGTACGCAGCCTGTGAGCCGCACTGAGGCTGTCTTGTTTATTGATCAATATGCTGCATCAACGATAGCCTGATCTACAACTACAAGCGGCTCGGTAACTTCATTACCGGAGTTGTTTGTATATGTGATTTCCTTAAGCTTGTCTTCTGCAACATACCAGGGCTCTGCCATGAATGTCTTCTGATCTACAGTCTCACCGGCCTGAAGCTTCTTGATGATGTTGAGACAGTCAGGTCCCTGAAGAGGATTGCACTGGAAGTCCGCATTGATCTCGCCTGCAAGTACTTTCTGAAGTCCTGCTGTACAAGCATCAAATGAGATGACGATCACATCACCGTCCACGCCATAAGAAACACCTGCTGCCTTCATGGCATCGATAGCACCAAATGCCTCGTTATCGTTCTGGCAAACAACTACGTTGAACTTTCCTGCATATGACTTTAAGTAAGACTCCATAACCTTCTGGCCGCCTTCCTGTGTGAAGTCACCGGTCTGCTCATCGATCTTGTTCCACTTTTCGGATTCAACATATTTGTCAAATCCTACTGAACGTCCGATCTGTGCGGAAGAACCTGTGGTTCCTGAGATGACAAGTACATTAACCTCTGAGATACCCTTATCTGCAACATATGCCTTGAGCCATGCTCCTGCTGCAAGTCCCTCATTTGTGAACTCTGAACCTACCCATGAAACATACTTGTCAGAATCATCGATAGTACGGTCGATTACTATAACAGGGATACCGGCATCGTCAGCCTCTGTAAGAACTGTATCCCAACCTGTTGATACGATAGGATCGATAACGATGTAATCAACACCCTGCTGGATGAAGTTACGTACTGCTTCGAGCTGTGCAGCTGAATCGTTATCACAGTCTACAAACTGAAGATCGATTCCGTTTTCCTTGCTGAGTGCAGCCTGAATAGAATTTGTTGATGCTGTACGCCAGTCAGACTCATGACCAACCTGTGCAAAACCTACTGTGATGGTTTCGCCGCCTGCTGCAGCTTCCTTTGCAGCCTCAGTTACTTCCTTGACTGCTTCGGTTGCTGCCTGTGTCTCAGGAGCCTTTGTTTCAGCTGCCTGTGTCTCTGCAGGTTTTGCCGCTGTTGTGGGAGCTGTGGATGCTCCACATCCTGCCAGCATAGATGTAGCCATAACGGCTGATAACAGAACTGATAATGCTTTTCTCATAAATCCCTCCTAAAATGTTCATCGTTCTTTCGGAACACCTTGTTCCTTTTTCTGTTACTATTATCCTGTTTCTTGGGCGTCTGTACAATGAAACTGCCGCATTATGCACAATAATCATCGTTTTGACAGTACAAATTTAATGCTATCGTGTATAATTAACGTACAAATATTTTTTTGTCCGGGAAGAATGGGTGTTTTTTTTAGATTGGTATCTTTTTTGGTCGAAATCTTTAGTTTTACTTGCCTTGTCTGAGGGTATTCCCGGGTATAAGATGCATAAAAATCCGGCAAAAAACAGAAAATTTAAGGGATTTTCTTTTCTGAACTGAAAATTACAGCTAAAATTTTCGATTTTTTTTGATTACTTCAGGGAGGTCTTTTATGATTCCGGAAAATACTTATACAAATGTGATAAAACCTGTTCCGGGTATCCGTAAATCCGAGCAATTAAAAAAGCATTTGCTAAGGGAGATAGAGCAAATGCTTAAAGATAAAATAGATACACTTGAACCTGAGCATCGGCTGATGCAGCGTTTTGGTGTCAGCCGTCAGACTGTACGTAAGGTTCTTAAAGAGCTGACGGAGGAAGGATATGTTATATCCCGTCAGGGAAGCGGCACCTATCTTACAGGTAAATCACCTGAGGAACGTGGAAATGTTGTTGAGATCCTCCTGGCTACTCCCGATGATTATATTTTTCCTGAACTTCTGGCGTCTCTTCGCCAAAAGTTCGGCGTGCTTGGCTTCAGGGTTTCCCTCACAGATAATAGGGGGGATTTTTATTCGGAACGAAAAATACTTGAAAGCTTTCTTGAGAATCCACCCCGTGCAATTATCTCCGAATGTTTCTCGGCTTTTCAGAATCCAAACCTCGATCTCTATCACAGGCTTCAGAGTAAAGGCACTTCTCTTCTTTTTTTATATGGGATCTATCCGAATTTTCCTGCGTGGTCAGTGGTAAAGGATGATAACTACCATGGGGCCTACCAGCTTGTACAGAAACTGAAGGGTCGTGGGCACAGCTCTTTTGCAGGAATCTTTATCTCTGATACGGTTCAGGGACAGGAGCGTCTTGCGGGCTATATTGCCGCTCTCAGGGATCTCAATATGGATTTTTCGAGATCCCATATTCTTATGCTCAATAAATCCGATCTAAAAGATCTGTTGAATCCTGCACTTCAGATCAGGCTGCAGAACTTTACACAGGATGTTCTTTATGAGGCTTCGGCGCTCGTATGCTTCAACGATGAGATAGCCTACCGTCTTCTACCCATACTGACCAGATTTCATATCAATGTACCTGAGGATCTGAGCATTGTAAGCTTCGATGATAGCTATTTAAGTCTCATTGAAAGGATACACATAACCTCTCTTGCCCATAAAAAGCACAGCTTTACCGATGCGGTCACAGCCTCCATTACGAGGCTTTTGTCTGACACTGCATCGGATACCGTTGTTGTTCCATGGATTTTAAACGGAGGAGACAGTATTTCATAGGTTCTGCTTAAGCCGGTACTCCTTGGGAGACATGCCCTGGGTCTTACGAAATACAAAGCTGAAATAGTGAGCGTCCTTGTACCCTATGGCCTGAGCCACCTCGGCCGTATGAAACTTTTTGGTGCTTAAAAGTTCCTTTGCTTTATTCATGCGAAGATCCGTAAGATATTCTGTAAAGGTCTTACCCATTTCCTGTGAGAACATGGAGCTGAAATATGTGCCGGAAACTCCGGTCACAGCGGCTACGGAATTCAGTGAGATATCTTCCTCTGTATAATGCTTTTCTATATAAGGCAACGCTTCCTGCACAACAGTATGTCCTTTTCTTTCGGATTCCTGATCACGGAGGGAGAAAGCAAGCTTTAGCATGCTGATAACATAGGAGGGTATTTGTTTACTGTCACTTTCAAGCTCATGAATATCGAAAGGAAGCTTTTCCAAAAATGCTTTCTGGTCCATGCCATAATTTTCCACGAAACGAATAACCGTGAATCTGATGCTGAGGATCAGATAGCTTCTGAAAATTTTCGACTTAAGCACATCCCTTAAGCTTTCGAGATATCCGCTGACAAATTCTTCAACATCACTCACATCACCATCCCGAAGAAAACCTGTGATTATCGAAGGGTCAACATTCTCGGCATTGACCCCATCTATACTTCTCTTCTCATCGGAAATAGTCAGGATTTCATCTTCTTTGCCGAAGATATTTTTATCAGGTCTCCAGAAACGCTCTGCAAAACGATGGTTGGTTTTTTCGAAGCACTCCGGAAGCTGACTGAAACGATCCACCGGTTCACCGTAAGCTACGTACCACTGCATGGGGCATTTTGGATCAGAAGCTATTCTTTCTACCTCGGCTACGCCCCGGGCTGTAAAGTCCCTCACCACGTCCTTTTCGCCACGCACTATAACACAATAGGAGCTAAGGCTCCATTTTGAAAGAATATACTCGGGAAAGCGGAGAAAAAATGAAAGTATATCATTCTGTCTTAGGCGGAACTCTTCACTTTCATTCTTTTTTTTATCATTTATACTGATAAGAAGAATGTTGTAGCAGGCAGCATTGACACTGAACTCCAGCCTCTGGGCTTCCTCATACATTTTCTCCACGGAAAGTCTTCTTCCAAACAATGATTCCAAAAAGCTTCTTCTCCGGTACTGCTCGTACTCCCTGGATTCCAGGCGAAATTTATCCTGATAGTTTTTCTGCTCTCTTTCATTGTCTATCTTATGTCTTATTTCATCCAGTGCTTTCTTGATGGTACGGCGGGTAATGGGTTTACTTAGATATTGGTCTACACCCTCCTGTATGGCACGTCTTGCATATTCAAAATCATCGAAGCCGCTCATTATGATCATTTTCATTTTCGGAAATTCCTGACTCACTATGTGGCAAAGTGTCAGTCCATCCATAAAGGGCATACGTATATCTGTGATAAGTACATCCGGCACGCTTTTTCTTATCATGGGCAGCGCCATCTCTCCGTCCGGGGCTTCACCGGTAAACTGAAAACCGTATTCCTCCCAGGGAATATTGTCCCGCAGTGCCTCACGCACTGTAACTTCATCCTCTACCAAGAAAACCTTTAACATACTGTATCTCCTGTAAAAATATGAGTTGTGATCAATAGCTTCGGTCATCAACATATCCGGAAGCATTGGCCCGTGTAAAGACCTTTTCCTTCATATGATACGCTTTTTCAATCTGATTTCCCTGCTCCAGCTCATGGATCACTTCTGAAAGCCTGGGACCGCTTGCAGGGTTGCACTCCACATCCACATCTATGATTCCCTGAGTCACCAGCTCCAGTCCCTGGCGGCTTGCATCAAATGAAATGATGATGGGTTTTTTCGGACTGTGAAGATCGATTCCCGCATTCTTCATGGCCTGCAGCGCACCTATGGCCATATCATCATTCTGGCATACCACAACGTCGATGTTGTCATATTTTTTCAGAAATCCTGCCATGATCTCCTGGCCCTTTGCTGTTGTAAAATCCCCGTCCTCTCTGTCAAGCAGTACCCAGTTCGGGTGCTTATCACAAATTGTGTCAAAGCCAATGCTTCTGCCTATCTGACTGGATGAGCCCCGTGTACCAAGAAGCTCCACTATGTGTATCTTGTCATGGCTTCTTCCACGGTCTTCAAGTACCTTTGCAAGTCCTTTACCGGCATCCTCTCCTTCACGTCTCATGTTTTCGCCTATCCAGGTGGTATATAAGGATGAATCTGCGGATACCTGTCTGTCTACCAGAATTACCGGGATTCCTGCATCCTTAGCCTCTTTCAGAACCGTATCCCACCCGTCCTCTGTTACAGGGCAGAATGCAATGTAATCCACCTGTTGGGATATGAATCCGCGTATGGCTTTTATCTGATTTTCCTGTTTCTGACGGGCATTATTGAACTGAAGGAAAAAACCGTTATCTACCGTCAGTGAATTTTTTATACTGTCACTGTTGGCACGTCGCCATTTGGATTCAGAGCCCAACTGTGAAAAACCTACACGTATAAGATTTTCTTCAGGTTCTGATTCATAAGTCCTTATACCTCCCGCTGGTTCATCCACATTAAAGGGTGAACAGGAAGTTATTGAAACCGAGAAAAGAACAGCCAGTAATGTCAGCATTATTGTTTTTGCAGTTGTACTATTCCATTTAGTCATATTAAACTTCTCTCATGTGTTCTTTAGGAATCCTGACGGTGACTATGGTTCCGTTGCCGGGAGCTGAGTCCAGCGAAAGTCCGTATTCAGGTCCGAAATTCATACGTATTCGTTCGTTAACATTGGCCATGCCAAAACCTGAATCAGTATCCTTGCAGGGCTTTGCGATGGCGCTTCTCAGTTTTTCAAGGGTATCACTGTCCATACCTATACCATCATCGGAAACAGTGAACAGAATATCGGTATCCCGCAGACGTCCGGTGATACGTATCGTTCCGAGGTCGCGTTTGTTTTTGATACCGTGGTATAAAGCATTTTCCACAAGCGGCTGAAGGGTCATCTTCAGAATTCTGTACTCATAAAGAGCCGGATCCATGCTTATCTCATATTTAAGAATATCGTGATACCGGAACTGCTGTATCTCAAGATAACTTCTGATATGCTGCTCCTCTTCCTGAATACTGATATATTCATGACCATGACTAAGCACAAGGCGGAAAAAATTACTGAGTGACACAAGCATGTCCTCTGCTTCATCAAGCTTACGTCCTTCAATGAGCCATATTATGGTGTCCATTGTATTATAGAGAAAATGAGGATTTATCTGTTCCTGCAGAAGCTGAAGCTCAGCATGACGCATTTTCTTCTCATCATCACGGATCTGCTGCATCATCTTTTCAAGACTCTGAGCCATGTCATTGATACGTTCACCCAGTACCGCAATTTCGTCTCCGGTGGTACAGTCGGCTCTGGCCTGAAGATTTCCATGAGATATTTCCTGTGCAACGTATCCGAGATTTGCCACAGGCACAGTTATACTTCTTGAAATATGGATCACTATCAGTAGAGAAACGCCCACTATAAAGATCAAAAGAAGGGCTACAAAGACTATAAAATAACGGACCCGTACACGTAGTTCTGCTTTCATGCGCTGCATGATACGGGTCTGATAATAAAGATAATACTGAATGTCATCCTGTATCAGTTCAGTCAGGATATAGACATTGTCATTAAGCATATGAATGTTGGCATCATAACGGGAGCCGTCTGACAGGTTCTTTTGAATATCTCCTATGCGAAGCTCAAGTGTATTGACATTTCTGAGCAGGTTATTGAGCCAGTTACGGCTTTCTATATCCCGGGTTTTTTCTTCAAGTGCAGAAAAGCTTGCCCTGATATCCTGAAGTGCAGCATAGGGATCACTCAGTTCCGGATCATCGCTTATTTCCGAAAAGGAAACACCGCTTACTACTATCTTATAGAGATTCTCATCCACTGCTTCCTTGAATTTCAGGTTATATTCATTGGCCACAGCCATGTTGCTGACTATGGCATCATAGCCGGTACTATAGCTTTGTAAAGCAAATATAAGATATGCGGCCACAAGAACCAATGGGATCATGGAGACAGAAGCCAAAAGAGCCAGTCTTTTACGTAGCGACAGATTATCCAAAACACGAACCATCCTTTGTGCAAAATGTACATAATTTCGCAAAGATGGCTCAATTTTATCACAATTAAAGATAAAATAATAGCTATTATTGCCGGAGTAATAAATCTGATACATCGGCTCGATCACAACCAATATCAGCTCTAAGCGGCTTGAATAATAAGGATAAATTACGTGATTAAAGTAGATTATTTATGCCGGATTTAGTTTATGATCAGGATGATACAGTACTATTTACCGGATCATCGAATTACAGAGGGTTACCGGCAGAATGAGCTCTGCCGGTTCACTTAAAACTTAAACATTAGTCTTCTAAGAAAGCACCCGGAACACCTTTGCTTGAGATCGAAACGAAAAAGCTTTATGCCTTATAGACTTCATCGCCATCTACGATGGTGGCAATAAGATTTGCCTTAGCTACTTTTTCAATGTCGTCATGCAGGAAGTCACAGTCATATACTGTCATATTGGCCAGTTTGCCAAACTCAATGGAACCCATGCGATGTTCCTGATGCCACGTACGGGCAACATTGATCGTCATGGCACGAAGGGCTTGTTCACGGGTGATAGCTTCATCAACATTACGCCGGGTATCAACACCGCTCACTATCCCATCGGGAAGTCCACGCTTTTCTGCCATATAAATGCTGAGCTTGACATCCATCATGGGAGAGATCGGATAATCTGAATGAAAGACGACATTTGCTCCTGCATCGTAGAAGGACCTGATAGGGTAAGCATGATCTGCCAGCTCCTGACCTACATATCTGACTTCCTGATCATAGCCTCCCGGAACTTTAGCCACCCAAAGTGGTGCAACTGCCGGAACGGAGTTAGTCTCACCCATACGACGTACATCCTCATCCGTAACAAAATTAAGATGTGCCAGAACATTATACTGATTTTTATCATTTGGATGCCTAAGTGTCAGGTACTATAAACTCATATAGTGGTTTTCTTATCCGAATGATCATCTTTTTCAGTATAAAGATTAGTACTTTATACATTTATAATTTAATGTTGCGGGTACCAATGTGAGAATTATAATAATGAATTAGCATCAAAGTCATATAAAGGGGGATTTAGTATGGAAGGGTTATTGGCCTTTATTTCTGCGGTCTGCAGTAGAATACAGACGGTTTCTGATCTGTTTTGGGATTTTCCGACAAACTTTGAGTGGTATCGAGGCATTCCTGTTTTAGGAAATTTTTCTCTGGCTATCATTCTGCTCATAGGTTCGGGAATCTACTTTTCGGTTAATCTCAGATTTATACAGCTTAGAAGGTTTAGATACGGTATTCAGGTGCTGAAAAACAGTAAGGCGCAAACGGGCATCACTCCGCTTGCATCATTTTTCCTTTCAACTGCCATGCGTGTAGGTCCCGGAAATATCCTCGGTGTAACAGGTGCAGTATCTGTGGGAGGACCCGGTGCCCTATTATGGATGTGGATCTCGGCATTTTTCGGAATGGCCACAGCTTATGTTGAGTCAACATTATCCCAGATTTTCAAGGAAAAGAAGGACGATGAGTACCTGGGAGGTATGTCCTTCTATGGAAGGAGGCTGTTGAAAAACTCAGCTATAGTCGGTGTTGTGCTTTCTATGATGTATATCATATATGCAATCCTCTGCTTTCCGGCTCAGGGCTTCAATACTGTATCGGCCATGGGACAGATTGCAAGCATTGTAAGCGGATATGACCTTCCGACTACTCACGCAGTATATTGGCTTGGATTTCTGGTAGTTATTCTGGCGACATGTGCTGTTTCCTTTGGCGGAACAAAGAAGATTTCAAAGGTTACGGATGTTTTGGTTCCGGTTATGGCCGTGGTTTACGTCATTACCGTTGTTATTCTTATTTTTATCAATATATCGAGGATTCCATGGTTTTTCTATGCCGTCTTCACACAGGCATTTAAGCCGGAAGCCATCTTTGGGGGTGCCTTCGGAACGGCTCTCATGCAGGGTGTAAAAAGAGGACTTATGTCCAATGAAGCCGGCCAGGGTACCATCACTATGCCGGCTGCGGCATCAGATGCAGCACATCCTTGTGATCAGGGCTGTGTTCAGGCCATCGGTGTTTTCCTTGATACCATAGTTATCTGTACTCTTACAGGTTTTGTGGTTATCATGGGCCGGGCATGGCTCACAGAAAATGGTGCTGCATGGATGGATCTCGGAAAGCTTCCCAAGTACCTTGCTTCCATTGAAGAGCTTACTCCGGGAACAGGATTAAACAGTGTTGTTACACTGCTGGTATCACTTTGTTTCGGACTTTTTGCATTCACCTGTCTCCTGGGATTTATGTCATTCTCTGAAATATGTGCAAACAGAATCAGCCGCAGCAAGGTATTTATAAACACTATAAGAATTATCGATATCGCAGTTATCTGTTTCGGAATGCTTACATCTATCGTTGGTCTTGATCTGGGAGCCCTTTGGGATCTTTCCGATTTTGCCAATATTTTAATTGCTTACTGCAACATTCCGCTTCTGTACATTGGCTTCAAATATGTTAAGAAGGCAACTGTTCACTTCGAGTCAAAGCATGACACACCGTTTAGTTCGGCTGTCATCGGGGTCGATGTCCCTGTATGGGATGATAAGGCCCGGGCAAACTGATTTTTGAGATTTGTATCTTAGAAACACAAAGGGGCGACGCACCATTTTATGATATGGTGCGTCACCCCCCATTTTCTTATTACCATAAGGAATTTGGACGGAGGAAATACTCAATGGAAAAAAGAATAGATTTTACATCAGGTGCTATAGTTTTACCCCTTCTTAAGTTTGCGGGACCGGTTCTTTTAGCCTTATTTCTACAGGCTATGTACGGTGCTGTTGATCTTTTGGTGGTGGGAAAGTTCGCGGAATCGGCTGATGTATCTGCTGTTTCCACCGGTTCTCAGATTATGGCCACCATCACAAATATAATCAGCAGCCTGTGTATGGGTATGACCATTTTTCTTGGTCAGAAGATCGGTGAAAAACGTGCAGATGAAGGAGGAAGGATCGTCGGCAGCGGACTCGTTTTGTTTGCAGCCATAGGTTGTTTCCTGACAATGCTTATACCGGTATCTGCACCAAAGCTTGCCTTGACCATGCATGCTCCGGTCGAAGCATTTGAATTGACAACTACATATATCCGAATCTGTGGAGCCGGAATAATAGTAATCATGGCTTACAATATGATCGGTGGTATTTTCAGAGGCATGGGAGATTCCAATACTCCTCTTGTCACAGTTTTGATAGCATGTATCTGTAATATAATTGGTGACCTTTTATTTGTTGCGGTTTTACATATGGGAACAAAGGGCGCAGCGCTTGCTACTGTGGGAGCTCAGTTTATAAGTGTAGTTATCTCATGTATCCTTATTTCACAAAAAACTCTGCCTTTCAAACTGGAAAAGAAAATGATCACATGGAACACCCGCATAATCAACAGAATCCTTGTGCTTGGAATACCTATTGCCGTACAGGATCTTCTTGTTGGAATGTCTTTTCTTGTGATCCTTGCCATAGTGAATTCTATAGGATTGGTGGCATCCGCAGGTATAGGCGTTGCAGAAAAAGTCTGCGTGTTCATAATGCTTGTTCCCATGTCCTTTATGCAGTCAATGTCAGCCTTCGTTGCCCAGAACAGAGGTGCGGGAAAACTGGATAGAGCATTTAAGGGATTCCGTGCCGCTGTGGGAATTTCATTTATATTTGGTGCGGTAATGTTCTATACGGGATTTTTCCATGGAGACCTGCTTTCTGGTATATTCTCCTCTGATGCAGCTGTTATTCAGGCCGGATTTGAGTATATAAAGGCATATGCTGTAGACTGTCTCTTCACGTGTT
>Ga0256404_1008832_pt1 | contig 14851 bp, 13 predicted proteins | sample RumenRJG_01DNA_FD_185990 | JGI IMG/M metagenome (GOLD analysis project Ga0256404, IMG submission 185990) | Bovine rumen microbial communities from Lethbridge, Alberta, Canada - RJG_01 | ecosystem: Host-associated > Mammals > Digestive system > Stomach > Rumen | place: Canada: Alberta | collected...
ACCGCCGCGATCTTCTCCTCGCGGCTGAACTCACTCTTGCGTCCCATCTCTGCGGCCTCCTTCTGTGTTGGTCCTATTATACCACACTTTTCCGTTGTCCGCAGATTCGGGGCCAGGACAAGCGACTATTTCTAATCCCTAATCCCTAATCCCTAATCCCTAATCCCTAATCCCTAATCCCTAATTCCTAATCCCTAATTCCTAATTCCTAATTCCTAATTCCTAATTCCTAATCCCTAATCCCTCTCCCACCCCCGTCCCCGTTAATATCCTATTACACAGCTTGGTAATACTTGACCTTGGGCCCGCGCCGTGATACAATGGTAGCGAACAGAAAGCCGCCGTAGCGGGCGGCGCAGGAGGAACACCAGCATGCGCGTATACATGGACAACGGGGCGACCACCCGCGTGACCGAGCCGGTCATGGCGGCGATGCAGCCCTATTTCTGTGAGATTTTTGGCAATCCCTCGTCGATCCACGGCTACGGGCGGGAGGCCCGCCGGGCGGTGGAGGCGGCGCGGGCCCAGGTGGCGAAGGCATTGAACGCCCAGCCCCGGGAGATCTACTTCACCGGCTGCGGCACGGAGTCCGACAACTGGGCCATCCGCGGCGCGGCCTACGCCAACGTCCGCAAGGGCAGGCACATCATCACCACCAACATCGAGCACCACGCGGTGCTGCACACCTGTAAGCAGCTGGAGAAGGAGGGCTTCGAGGTCACCTATCTGCCGGTGGATCACGACGGCCTGGTCACCCCGGAGCAGCTGGAGGCGGCCATTCGCCCGGACACCACGCTGGTGACCATCATGTACGCCAACAACGAGATCGGCACCCTGGAGCCCATCCCCGAGCTGGCGGCGGTGGCGAAGGCCCACGGCGTGCTGTTCCACACCGACGCGGTGCAGGCCATCGGTCACGTGGCCATCGACGTCAAGGCCCAGCAGATCGACATGCTCAGCCTGTCCGGCCACAAGTTCCACGCCCCCAAGGGCATCGGCGCGCTCTACATCCGGCAGGGCGTGCGCATCCAGCCGCTGATGCAGGGCGGCGCGCAGGAGCGCAACCAGCGCCCCGGCACAGAGAATCTGGCGGGCATCGTGGGCATCGGCAAGGCCATCGAGCTGGCCACCGCCGACCTCCAGACCCGCGTATCCGAAATGACCGCCATCCGCGACCACATCATCTCCCGCGTGATGCGGGAAATCCCCCACGTTCAGCTGAACGGCCATCCCACGCGGCGCATCTGCAACAACGTCAACCTGTCCTTCCACTTCATCGAGAGCGAGGGCGTGCTGCTCCGGCTGGATTTCAAGGGCATCGCGGCCTCCTCCGGCTCGGCCTGCACCTCCGGGTCGCTGGATCCCAGCCACGTGCTGCTGGCCATCGGCGTCTCCCACGAGCACGCCAATGGCTCCATCCGCCTGAGCCTGTGCGAGGAGAACACTATGGAGGAGGCGGATTACGTGGTGGACTGCCTGGTGGACACCGTGACAAAGCTGCGCGAAATGAGCCCGCTGTACAGCGATTTCCTCAAGGGCGTCGAGACCGTGGGCACCGACGATTGATACAGGAGGCATCTATGGAATATACCGAACAGGTCATGGACCACTTCATGAACCCCCGCAACATGGGCGAGATGGAGGACCCCAGCGGCGTCGGCACCGTGGGCAACGCCAAGTGCGGCGACATCATGCGCATCTACATCAAGGTCGAGGACAACGTGATCACCGATGTGAAGTTCAAGACCTTCGGCTGCGGCGCGGCCATCGCCACCTCCAGCAAGGCCACTGAGATCGTCAAGGGCATGCCCCTGGACGAGGCCCTGAACGTCACCAACAAGATGGTCATGGACGCCCTCGGCGGGCTGCCGCCGGTGAAGGTCCACTGCTCCGTGCTGGCCGAGGAGGCCCTGCACGCCGCCATACAGGACTACAAGGACCGCCTCGAGCGCGGCGAGCCGCCCCGCACCGAGGAGGACGAGGAAGTCAAATACGTGTGACACAAACAGGTGAGACGCCGACGGCATCTCACCTGTTTGGCAATGGGGTATGAGAAATGGATAATTGAGAATGGAGAATGGCAGTGCAAATCCTGCGGATCTGGTAACTGTTCAGTCGGGGACTCCTTCCGACCCGCTTCGCGGGCCACCTCCCTCAGAGAGGGAGGCCTATTTGTACGGAAAGAGATGCTATCAGTTCTAAAAGGCTCCCTCTCCGAGGGAGCTGTCAGCCGCAGGCTGACTGAGGGAGTCATCCCGGGCAAATGGCAGTTGCCTGTTAATCAGAGAAATCCGAAGGATTTCCACATTCATTCTCCATTTTCCATTCTCCATTCTCAATTCCCAGCCATCATTCCTGCCTGATCCTGTACGCGCTGACGATCTCCCCGATGTACATCACGTGGGCATCGCGGTTGGCCATGGGATAGGCGCCGTCCACGTCCTGCGGGTACATGCGGGCGCGGATGTCCTCAGGGATGCGGGAAAGGTCCTGCTTCTGAGCGTACAGCACCCTGCATTCCAGTGTTATGGGATATTCCCGGACGCCGGGGACGCCGTTGACCTCGGCGGGCTCCAGGTGAAGCCCCGCGGCCGCGGCCTTGTCCACGTCGCGCCCGGACTGCCAGCCGCACACCTTGTTGACGGCGGGGTCGGGCTTCTCCAGGGGCACGCTGATCGTGAAAGCGCCCGTCTGATCCAGCGCCTCGCGGGTGTAGCGGCCCTCGCGCACGTACACCGTGAACGCCGGGCGGCCCCAGACCGTCCCCAGCCCGCCCCAGCCGATGACCATGGCGTTGAACTTCTCCCCCTGGGTGTTCAAGAGTATCCCCTTCGGCAGCGCCTCGTTCACCCGCTGCGCCAGAGCGTTGATGTCCATAAATTCCTTCATCGCATGCGCCTCCTTTGTCAATGATATTCGCCGCCCGCCGGGACGATTCCTGCATCTTCGACGCCGCAATCCGGCGTTCTGCGGTCTGATGCACGGATTGATAGCAAAAAGACGGGGCTGTCTGTTCAGCTCCGCCGTGATAACAGGGATTATTCAGAGAGTGGAGAATCAAACCGTGACCGGTCACCCTTAATGCATCGGAAACAGCCGCTTCATTCGGTCCATTCCCCGGTATAACACTCTGACTACCCGCATGGTTTCCCCTTCGATTTCATAAAAGGCGATGTATTTTTTATAGACGATGTAATAATACTCCGTTCTTTCGCCATTGCGCAGCAAGGGCGCGCCGGACTGAGGAAACGCCAATTTGTCGCGCACGGCGTCCTTCAAGCCCGCTCGATAGGCATCCGCCGTCTCCATATCCATAGACGCCATGTAGACCTCAAGCCACATCTGCTCGATGTCAAGCAGCGCCAGCTCCGAATAGAGAAGCTGCATTATCACGCCCTCCGAAGCAATTCGGCGCGGCGTCGCTCAAATTGCGCGTCCATTTCCGCCTCGGTATACCATCGCTTGGATCTGGCGCCCTTCTCCAATTCCGAAAGCAGCCAGGTCATATCCTCGTCACGCGCCATTCCGCCGTGACGCATGCGGTGGATGACATTTTGAAAGGTGGCAGTATCGGTCCCGCCCAGCGCCGCGGCATCCTCGGCACTGATCTCGCCGTCCATATAGACGCCGGCGGCGAACATCAGGCGGGCATAATCCGAAGCTCTGTCAGCCGGGATGTTTCGGGCTGCCATCAATTCATTGGGAACGCTGAATGAGACGATACACATGGATATGAACCTCCCTCTGAACCCGATCTCTATGTCCGTATCATACCATAGCAGGCTGAAAGAGTCAATGCCCCCATTATTTCACATTACGGCCTACGCATTCATGCGTGAGTCGTGAATTTCACATTCCCGCGGTTGACACCCATGGCCGGGGGTGATATAATGCACTTCGATATCAAAAGGCACATGGGGGACCGCGTGCATCACAGGACCCGTCAGAGAGCCGCCGGGCGGTGCGAGGCGGCGGGGGCGTGGTGGACCGGCCAGTCTCCCGGGGTTTATCAGTGTCTGTTTCACCTTGTAAACACACTCTGCCCCATGCTCCGCGCAGGCAATGGCGCGGCGGTGTTCCCCGTTACGGAAATCGAGAGGACTCTCCAGGGGAGGGTCAATCAGGGTGGTACCGCGAAGCGCATCTGTTCGTCCTTGAATGAGCAGGTGCTTTTATTATGCTGGTATCACATTACCACAATAAGACAGGAGGTCATTCCCATGAACATCAAATCCGCCAACGAGCTGCGCAGCCTGTTCCTCCGCTTCTTCGAGGAGAAGGGCCACGCCCGCATCCCCTCCGCCTCGGTCATTCCCGAGAACGACCCCACCGTGCTGTTCACCACCGCCGGCATGCATCCGCTGGTGCCCTATCTGATGGGCGAGAAGCATCCCATGGGCACGCGGCTGACGGACGTGCAGAAGTGCATCCGCACCGGCGACATCGACGAGGTGGGCGATCCCAGCCATCTGACCTTCTTCGAGATGCTGGGCAACTGGTCCCTGGGCGACTACTTCAAGGAGCAAATGATTCCGTGGAGCTGGGAATTCCTGACCGGCAAGGACTGGCTGGGCCTGGATCCGGACAAGCTGGCCTTCACCGTGTTTGAGGGCGACGCCGATTGCCCCCGGGACGAGGAGGCGGCGAACCTGTGGCGCGCGCAGGGCGTGAAGGACGAGAACCTGTTCTACCTGCCCAAGAAGCACAACTGGTGGGGACCCGCCGGCATCACCGGCCCCTGCGGCCCGGATACCGAGATGTTCATCATCCGCGACCAGCCGCCCTGCGGCCCCAACTGCTCTCCCGCCTGCGACTGCGGCCGCTACCTCGAGATCTGGAACGACGTGTTCATGCAGTATGAGAAGCAGGCCGACGGCACGTTCATCCCCCTCAAGCAGAAGAACGTGGACACCGGCATGGGCCTGGAGCGCACCTACTGCGTGCTGATGGGCGCGAACACCGTCTACGAGACCGAGATCTTCGCGCGCATCATCGGCAGGATCGAGGCGCTGTCCGGCAAGACGTACGGCCAGGACGAGGAGACCACCCGCGCCATACGCATCATCTCCGACCACATGCGCACCGCCACCTTCATCATCGGCGACGACCGCGGCGTGACCCCCTCCAACGTGGACCAGGGCTACGTGCTGCGCCGCCTGATCCGCCGCGCCGTGCGCCACGGCATGAAGCTGGGCATGCCCGCGGGCTTCACCTGCGAGATCGCGCAGGTCATCATCGACCAGTACAAGGAGGTCTATCCCGAGTTGGAGCGCAACGGGGCCCACATCCTGGAGCAGCTCAAGCTGGAGGAGGAGCGCTTCCAGAGGACCCTCAAGAAGGGCCAGGCCGAGTTCGAGAAGGTCTACGGCAACATGATGAAGAAGCGCGACGCCTTCACCGCCCTCAAGGCCAACAGGGCCGATCCCGACGCCGTGGCCGCCGCGCTGAAGCAGCTGCCCCCGTCCCCGGACAACAAGCCCGTCATCGAGCAGGTCAAGGACGGCACCATCTCCGACGAGACCATCGACGCCCTGCTCAAGGCCACTGAGAAGATGGACGGCCGCAGCGCCTTCAAGCTCTACGACACCTACGGCTTCCCCATCGAGATCACCCGCGAGATGGCCGCCGAGAAGGGCATTGAGGTGGATCTGGACGGCTTCAACGAGCGCTTCAAGAAGCACCAGGAGAACAGCCACGCCGGCGCGGAGCAGCGCTTCAAGGGCGGCCTCCAGGACCACAGCGAGCAGACCACCAAGCTGCACACCGCTACCCACCTGCTGCACGCCGCGCTGCGCAAGGTCCTCGGCCCCGAGGTCGCGCAGAAGGGCTCCAACATCACCCCCGAGCGCCTGCGCTTCGACTTCTCCTTCGGACGCAAGATGACCGACGAGGAGAAGAAGGAGGTCGAGCGCCTGGTCAACGAGTATATCAACGCCAAGGCCCCCATCACCTGCGAGGAGATGACCGTGGCCGAGGCCAAGGCCCAGGGCGCCATCGGCCTGTTCGAGTCCAAGTACGGCGAACGCGTCAAGGTCTACACGATGGGCGAGTTCTCCAAGGAGATCTGCGGCGGCCCGCACGCGACCAACACCGGCGACCTCGTGTCCTTCCACATCAAGAAGGAGGAGGCCTCCTCCGCCGGCGTCCGCAGGATCAAGGCGACCATTGGGGACTGATTGATTGTCAAAAAAGGAAACGGCACGCGCCGTTTCCTTTTTTGTTTTGGCAGGCTGCACACAGACAGTGCCATAGCCGAATTCACCAAACCAACATATTCACATCTGAATCTATCCTATTGCATTTGGAAAATCTTCCCTTTGGTACAGTTCCAATTCGGAGAAAACTGTGCTATGCTATTATTAAAATATCGGTAACTGTTCAGTCCTGCGATTAATCGGGATTTATCGGGACGACGGAGTACGACCTCTCAGTCACGCTTCGCGTGCCAGCTCCCCTGAAAGGGGAGCCAAGGGTGGAGCACCATCGTTCCTCTTGGCTCCCCTTTCAGGGGAGCTGGCAGCCGGTAAGCTGACTGAGAGGTCGTCCCCCAAACCAAACATATTCCTGTTTATCATAACAGAACTGAAAAGATACCATCTGATATATATCACCCGTACAGGCCGAAGGGGGGGCTGTGGCATGAATTCGACGAAATATGACGGGGAGCTGTGTTACGGCTGCCTGCAATGCCGTCCCGGAACCGAGGAGCAGGTGACTGCGGAGATCATCAGGCATTTCTCCGCAGTCATTGCCATCGTGCCCCGGCAGAAAACGCTCGTCTGCAAGGACGGCGTTCACAGCGTGGACAGCGTGATCATGTTCCCCGGCACCCTCTATTTCCGCGCCGGGAGCGGCTTTGACGTGAAGCGGCTGTTGAAGCTCAAGGGCGTGCAGGACATACAGACCAACGCGGACGGCAGCTGGGCGCTCCGGGAAGAGGACCGGGAGCTGGCGTCCTTCCTGTTCTCCATAGACCGCGATCAGAACATATTTTGAGGGGAGGGGGACGGCTCACGCACGAATGTGTGAGCCTGTCGCACACAATCTGCGGATTTTGCGCAAAGGAGGTGAGCGTCTATGGATCACATCATCCGGCGGACTGAGCGGGTTCGGGAATTGAAGGAGCTGCTCGGGCAGAAGCGGGCGCTCTATCTCTCGGCCTTCTTTTACGCGGGCAAGACCGTGCTGCTGGATCAGCTGGCGGAGGCATTGGAGGGTGAAGTCTTGCGCTTCGACATGGCGCGGGACGACTGGGAGACCTTCGCCGCGCGGGTCGATGCCCGCGACAGCTGCACGCTGCTGATCGACAGCCTGCATCTGCTGAACGATGGCAATGCGGAAGCCCTGGCCGGCATGATCGCGCGTCTCAAACCGGGTCAGCGCGCGGTGCTGGCGGGACGGGCCCAGCTGCCCTCCCACCTGCGCGAGCTGTGCGCGACGGGCGTCATCACGCTGCTCGGCAAGGACTTTGTGTTGATGGACGTGGAGGAGATCAAGCAGCTCTTCCTGGAATACGGCGTGACGCTCAAGGCGGAGGACGCGACATGGCTGAAGCAGGCCGCCTGGGGCTGGCCCCTCGTGCTGCACATGACGGCGCAGGAATTGGTCAGGCAACCGGACCGGCCGCTTCAGGACATACGGGAGGAGGCGGCGAAAGGCCTGTGGGACCTGCTGATCCAGAAGGTGGTCATGTCCTTCCCGGATCCGGAGCGCACCCTGCTGTTCAACCTCTCTCCGTTTGAAGCCTTCACGGAGGAGATGGCCCGCATGCTCACCGGCATCCCGGAGGCGGGTCGGTTGATGGACGGTATCGCGCAGAAATCGTACATGCTGCTTCAAAACAGGGATGGGCGCTACGGCTTCATCCCCTTCGTGCGCAACGCGCTGTTCAACGAGCTGAAGCGGCGTCAGCCGACAGATTACATCGACAACCAGTATCGAAGGGCGGCGCTGTACTATGAGCTGCAAAACGACATTCCGAATGCCATCCGGTATTATCGCATGCTGGGCGACCGGGAGAAGCTGCGCCAGCTGTTGATCCTGGACACCCACCGGCGCCCGTCCAACGGCGACTATGTGGAGCTCAAGCCCGCCTACGACATGCTTTCCGAAGCGGAGATCGCCGCCTCCCCGGAGCTGATGAAGGGCATATGCTTCATCGAAAGCATGTGCGACCACGTGGAGCAGAGCGAATACTGGTACAGCCAGCTCAAGCGCTTCATTGAGAAAACGCCCGCCTCTGACGCCATGCGCCGGACCGCCCAGGAGGCCGCGGCCTATCTGGACATCGGACTTCCACATCGGGGCACGGGACACACATTGAACATACTGCTTGCCACGGCGCGCCTGGGGCTGTACACCAATTCCGATTCCTGGCGCAGCGGCTTCAACGTGGCGGGCAACAGCGTGAGCCTGATGAACGGCGGCAAGGACTTCTCCCGCTGGAATCCCCACGGCAAGAACCTCTACCGCCTGTTCAAGGCGCCCGTGGAGCTGGCGCTGGGCCGCGGCGGCAGCGGCATGGCGGACATCGCCATCGGCGAGTGTCTGCTGGAATCGAGCCTTGACGGCGACTACGGCGAGGCGTGGAAGAAGGTCGGCGTGGGGCTCTCCCGCGCGGCGGACGACATTGAAATGCAGTGCGCGGCCACGGGCATACAGGCGCGAATCGCCATGGCGCAGGGGGACATCTCCGGCGCGTCGGACATGCTGAAAAACCGGCTTGCGACGCTTCCGGAGACCGCGTCAAAGCGGCTCAGGCAGAATCTGGAATGCGCTCGTCTGACTTACGAGCTGATGCGGGGCAAAACCGGCGACGCGCTGGCCTGGCTGACCGCCTCAGCCCCGGACGAGACCGGAGAATTTGTCATACTGGACCGCCACCGCTACATGCTGAAGCTGCGGCTGTACATCATCACCGACAAGTGGCTCAAGACGAAGGTGCTGGTCAGCCGCCTGGCGGACTATTTCGACCGCTACCAGCGCCCCTACATGCGGGCGCAGCTCTGCCTGCTGGAGGCGCTCATCGACCGCCGCACGGGCAGGGAGACCTGGCGGGAAAAGGCCGCCGCAGGACTGGCGCTGGCGCGGCGCTACCGGCTGGCGCGACTGATCGCGGACGAGGGCATCGCCGCGCTGGACATGCTTTCAGAGCTGCATCTGCCCGACGACCCCTGGACAAAGGGCGTTCTGGAGCTGACCCGAATCCATGCCGCGCGATGTCCGAAGTACATGAAATCCGTCACCGACCGCCCGCTGTTCTCCGACCGGGAATACCAGGTGTATTCGCTGATGATCGCGGGAATGACCAACGGCCAGATCGGGCGGCTGCTGAACATCACCGAACGCGCCGTCAAGTATCACGTTTCGGAGATATTCCGGAAGCTGAACGTCAAAAACCGCGCCCAGGTCATGCTGAAGGCTGTGGAGCTTGGAGACATATAGAATCTGTCAACCGATCACAGCAGGGAAGAAAAGATCATGGAACAGACTATGGGACAAGGCGGCCTGATCAGCATCATTGTTCCGGTGTATAACGTGCGCCCTTATCTTGAGGAAGCCCTGGACAGTGTGCTCTGCCAGAGCTATGGAAAACTGGAGATCATCCTTGTGGACGACGGCTCTGCTGACGGCTCGGGGGAGGTCTGTGACAGCTATGCGAAGAGGGATGCCCGCGTCATCGTGCTGCATCAGGAAAACAGGGGCCTCAGCGCCGCGCGAAACGCCGGACTGGACAGGATGACGGGAGAGGCGGTGGCGTTCCTCGATCCCGACGATGCCTATGATCCATGCTATATCGAAGCCATGTGGCACGCCATGCTTCAGGAGAGGGCGGACATGGTGGTCAGCAAATACACCGTTCACACTACGGTTGATAAGCTCTTCCGAAAGGGCAGAGAAAAAGCATCTCCTCCCATTGAACCGGGAATGTATGACCGACTGGCAGCGCTGCGGGCGCTCGCCGATGGCACGATCAATGTCAGCGTCTGGAATAAGCTGTATCGTCATGAGCTGTGGACAGACCTCCGATTTCCGGAAGGACACGTCTACGAGGATATCTTTGTTGCCTGTAGCGTCATTGAGGGCTGCGACGCGGTCTGTGTGCTGGACCGACCCCTGTATCTGCACAGAAAACGTCCGGGGAGCATCACCGATACCGTATCATCCGACAACCTCCGCGACTGGGAACAGGCCTATGCCCGCCACGCGCGTTTTATCGAAGAGAACACGCCCGGGATATTCACCCCGGCGCAGTGTCTGCGCGTTCAAAGCGGGATGCTTGGCGGTATGATCGGGCAGTATGTCCGCTGCTTCGGAAGAGCGGACATTGACAGCGCGGCCATGAGAGAACGTATCATGGCGCTGGGCGGCGGGATCGGCGCGGGCGGCCTGAAATGGAAAACGCGGGTCGCCTTGGCCATGCTGCGGAGCTGTCCGTGGCTCCTGCGGACGGTATACCCCATGTACCGGCCCATACGACAGCTGGTGTACCGGGTTTTTGGACGTTGATAAGGATAAGCAAAGGGATGCTGAAAAACCGTGCGCTGTCTGCCGGAGTATCGCTGACTACCATGAGTCTGTTGCCTGTGGCGGAGGGGCGCTTCCGAGGGGAAGCCCGAGGGCTGACCGGGAGCGCAATCAATCTGTTGCGGCGGAAGGCAGCCCATGAAGCTGCCCGCTGATGCTGAACCACACCCGGCGAACCGGGTGAACATAGAAGGAGGAATACCCCATGAAGAAGATTCTTGCAACCATCCTGACCCTGACCCTGCTGCTCATGTCCTGCGCGCTTGCGGAGCAAATCCCCGCTGTCAACTGGGAGGATGCTGAGAGCGCCGCCGCTGACATCGAGGGCACCTGGTACGTCTTCAATGACATCGCCCTCGAATACTGGGTCCCCAACATCTTTGAGAACCTGGATCTCACCGAGGAGGACGGCGAGGAGATGCTCGCCAAGCATGAGATGCCCGACGGTTCCGCGGGCATCTACGCGCAGTATCTGACGGGCTATGACGGCGCGACGATGGATGAAACCATTGCCACCCTGGAGGCCAATGGCGCGACGGAGATCGAGCGCTGCACCCTCAACGGACTGGATGCCGTCTCGTTCAGCGTTCCCGATGTGGATGCCGTGTATGTGGTGTTTGTCACTCAGTCCGGCAACTATGTGCAGTTCATCTTTACCCCCGTTTCGGACGAGGGCTTCGCCGCTGTGGCCCAGCTCGTCACCGCATCCATCAGGCCCGAGACTTAAGGAAATGCCGCACAATACAGGCAGCAAGCGGCTGAATTTCAGCCGCTTGCTGCCTGCAAAATCCTCGACTACCCTCCAGATCGAGCGTTCCTTCGTGGCCTTGTCATGGCAGACAAGGCCACTTGCTGTTCAATGCCCCTGCATAAAGCGCTTATAGATTTAAGGTAACACTCCCTTAGTCACGCTTCGCATGCCAGCTCCCTCCGTGAGAGAGCCGCGCATATGCGTCCTCCTGGCTCCCTCTTTGAGGGAGCTGGCTGGCCGAAGGCCAGACTGAAGGAGTCAATCCCAGGCACAATGACCGCAACGCCTCCCCCTTTTCCCTCTTCCCTCCAAGAATACGCTCACATCGTGACTTTCCTCTGAAAACAATCAAAAATGTTGCAGCGGCAACAGACATGAAAACGTTTTAGTGATATAATAAAAAATGAATTATAAGGTGGAAAAGGGTATGTTATCTTGGAAGAGCAGGACAGATATCTGACCGTCCTCTCGGGCAGCGCGATATTCCGCGGCTTCGACAGGGCGGCCATCGGGCGGGCGCTGGAGGAGATGGACGCGCGGTACGTGGACTATGACCGCGGCGCGACCATCTACCGGCCCCAGGACGCGGTGAAGGCGTCGGGCATCGTCCTGGAGGGCGAGGTCATCGTGCAGGACATGGACGACGGCGGGGAGAGCGTGAGCATCACCCGTCTGCGGCCCGGCGACGAGTTCGGAGCCTTCATGGTCTTCTCCGGAAACGGCATCAGCCCCATGTGGGTCTGTACCGCCGCCCGGACCCGCGTGCTGTTCATCGACATCCAACGCTACCTGCGCAGCCAGGCCCGGGACGCCGACCACTGGCGGATGCGGGACAACCTGCTGGACCACTTCGCGGGCAAGTGCGCGATGTACTATCGCCAGGCCTGCATCTACGGCAGGCGGCGCATCCGCGCGCGGGTGCGCATCTACCTGATGTCCCTGCCCCGGACGGGGGACGAGGTGACGCTGCCGGTGAACCGCACCGAGCTGGCCGCCTCGCTGGGGGTGGACCGCGCCGCCCTGGCCCGGGAGCTGGCCCGCATGCGTGACGAGGGCCTGATCGCCGTCAACCGCCGCCGCGTGTGCCTGCTGGACAAAGATTTTTTTCGATTATAATCGAAGATATCAGGTGCGTTCCGGCTGAGGTAACCCGTAACGTAACTATTGTTTGGTATAATACGCAGTAGGGTGGAGTAGGCTAACGCCAATTTCCACAAGCCATAAAAAATAACAGGCAGACGGCGAGACAGGCCGGCTGCGTATCGTGCTAAAAAGAGGGTTATCGCATTGATGACAGATAAAGAGCTCAGAAGGCTTCACAGGGAGGATCTGCTGCAGATCCTCATTGCCCAGCAAAAGCAGATCGAGGATCTGACCGCGGCGCTGGAGGACAGCGAAAAGGCCCTGCAGGACCGCCGCGTGGCCATCGAGGAATCCGGGTCGCTGGCCGAGGCCGCGCTTCGGCTGAACGACGTGTTTACCTCCGCCCAGCAGGCGGCGGACATGTACGTGTCCGAGACCCGCGCCCGTATCGACGCCCTGCGCCAGGAGGCGGACTCCGCCGCGTCCAAGGCCCGCGGCGAGGCGGGCGAACTGCTCCGGCAGGCGCGGCTCCAGGCCGACCAGATGCTGGACGACGCCCGGCGCGAGGCGGACCGCCTGAAGGCCGAGGCCGGCGCGTTCGCGCGGCCGAGGACCGAGGCGCCCGCCGCCCCGGAGGACGATTCGGACAAGCGCAAGTCCGGCCTGTTTCGGAGGAAATAAGCGATGAGTCGAAAGGAATTGGGAATCCCGTCGGTGGATCAGCTCGAGAAGGAGCTTAGGCGCGAGCGCCACCGCCGCAACTATCGCGCCACCCTCCGAAGCACCGTCAGCGCCCTGGTCATCGTGGCGGCGATCGCCGTGCTGGTGTCCATGCTGTGGCTGCCGGTATTGCAGGTGGTGGGCGAGTCCATGACCCCGTCCCTGTTCGAGGGCGAGATCATCGTGGCCCCCAAGGGCGCGCGGTTCAACAAGGGCGATGTCATCGCCTTCTACTACAACAACAAGATCCTGGTCAAACGGGTCATCGCCAACGCCGGCGAATGGGTCAACATGGATCAGGACGGAAATGTTTTCATCAACGACACCCCGCTGGATGAACCCTACGTGTCCGAGAAGGCGTTCGGCGACTGCAACATCACACTGCCCTACCAGGTGCCCGACGGCAAGATCTTCGTGATGGGAGATCACCGCGCCACCTCCTCCGACAGCCGCAACACCGCCGTGGGCTGCGTGGCCGAGGAGCAAATCGTGGGCAAGGTCCTGCTGCGGGTGTGGCCGCTGAGCAAGATCGGCATGGTTGAATAACAAGTGCACGTTTTCACACATCGACAATAAGGGAGCGATACCTGATGAAGAAGCTCAACAATCCGACTGAGAATTTCGTTTCCAAAAGGATAAACCAGAGGAGAGTGCGGTGCTGGGTCGCCCTGCTCTCGGCGCTGGTGCTGTTCCTGACTGTGAACACGCTGAAGCTGGAGGCCGATACGCTTGAGAGGATAGCGACCTGCGGCATCGAGCAGCACGTTCACGACGAGAGCTGCTACGACGCCTCCGGCGCGCTGATCTGCGGCCTGGCCGAGCATGCGCACACGGACGCCTGCTTCCAGCAGCGTCCCCAGCGCCATGACCTGACCCGCGTGGACGGCTTCATGCCCCTGAACGCCAAGGTCACCCTGGCCACGCCCATGCCCAAGCTGACCTCCAACAGCGCGGACGGGCAGGACGCCGTTCAGGCCGAGGCCGACTACTACAGCGACATCCCGACCGAGGTCGGTTCTGGGATCGAGCCGCCCGTCGACGAGATCGAGACCGAGCTGGCGGGCGAGGACGCCGCGCCGGCAGTCGAGGACGCCGTGCCCCTGGAGATCGTGTATGAGGACCAGGCCGAGGAGACCGTGCAGCAGCCCGAGTATGTCATCAACGGCAGCACTGTCCTGCTGAGCGACATCCTCTCTGTGCTCGGGATGAAGGCTTCCGGCATCCAGACCGTGGGCGAGCTGGAGGGCGACACCTTTGCCGAGGACCCCGTGAACTTCGCCGTCGAGGCAACGCAGAACGATTATGAGCTTCGCGTTCTGCGCGATTTCGATGCCGCGGAGCTGGGCGTCATGACCGATGACGAGGTCATCATCATCACCCTGAAAAATGGTATCGCGCCCGTTGAAGATAACGACGATGAAAACCCCTCCGAAAACGACGATATTAATATAGAAGAAACTCATACCGGGGAGACCGATGACGAGGCCGCCGCGGATGAGACTGTCGACGAGGAAACCGAGGATTCCGCCGACGAGGCGACCGAGGAGACCGTTGACGAACTGACCGAGGACACTGACGACGAGGAAACCGAGGAAGCCGCCGACGAGATGACCGTGGACGCGACCGAGGAAGAGACGGTCGAAACCGTCGAGGAGACCGAAACGGCGGCAGTGGTTCCCGATAAGCTGGTCGCGCTGGACTTCGCCGACTACGACTGTCTGGCCGATGCGACCGTCTACTTCTACGCCCCCGACCGCGGCGCAGTGCTGG
>Ga0256404_1008833_pt1 | contig 14848 bp, 23 predicted proteins | sample RumenRJG_01DNA_FD_185990 | JGI IMG/M metagenome (GOLD analysis project Ga0256404, IMG submission 185990) | Bovine rumen microbial communities from Lethbridge, Alberta, Canada - RJG_01 | ecosystem: Host-associated > Mammals > Digestive system > Stomach > Rumen | place: Canada: Alberta | collected...
CTTATATAATGGTTAAAAAACCTTCATACGGATGACACACCCCCTTTCATACGGATGACACACCCTGTGTGATACGGATGACGTGTTTTGTTTATCCGTAGGCGAAGGTACGAACTTTTGAAATTATCGTGCGGACATCACATTTCGGTTCAGGGTTCATGTCCGACCTTCGCCGTATCTTTGTTGTACCTTCGCAGAAACAAAACATCAATGGCGATATGACATCACAGGTATTCAATCAAGATTGCATAGAGTATATGCGCACGCTGCCCGACGGGTTCTTCCACCTGGCCGTGGCCGATCCGCCGTATGGGTTCGGTGGAGTGGCTGCCGACGGAGTACGATTCGGTGAGCGGTTCCGCCGCTACAATCAGGGCGACAGCGACATGAACCGCTGGGACACCGCCCCCGATTCCGACTTCTTCCGCGAGCTGGCTCGCGTCAGTCAGCATCAGATTATCTGGGGAGCGAACTTCTTTCCCTCGATGCCACCGTGCAAGTGCTTCATCACCTGGGTAAAGACCAACATCCCCGACGGGTTCTCGATGGCACAGGCCGAGTATGCCTGGACCAGTCTTTCGTGCAATGCCCGTGTGTGGCATGGCTCCAGTGCCCGCACGAAGGATGGCGACCACTTCCACCCCACGGAGAAGCCAGTTGCCCTCTACCGCTGGCTGTTCGACGTGTGGATGCAGGCCACTCAGCAGCGTGCCGATGCCGGTCAGTCCCTGCGTGTGTTCGACCCGATGATGGGCTCGCAGTCCAGTCGTATTGCTGCCCACAGCCTTGGCCTTGACTACTACGGCTGCGAACTGGATGCCGAGTATTTCCGTCGCGGTTGCCTGCGCTATGAACGAGAAACCGCCGGACTGATTACTCAATCCGACGGTCAGACTATTCAGCAATTAAGCCTTTTCTAATCCTTTATCAACTTGTACGCTGCCACGTTCTCGCACGCCTGCTGTGCCAGACGTGCCAATGCCTCGTTGTCGAGCGTGTCGCCACGGTCGATGGCCTCCTGCTTCAGCTTCTGATACTCCGCACGTTCAGCATCCGTCAGCGTGTGCTTGGGGAAGCGCACCTCGCGGCGGCTTTCATCCACGTGATCGAAGCCGATGCCCCGCTGTTCAGGACGCTGGAAGTACTCCTCTGCGTCGAAGTCCTCCTGCCAGTCGTCACGCGGTTGCCAGTCGCCCATCCGTGAGCCGCAGTCGCGCTGATCCTTCTTCGGCATAGTGGCTCGCACGAAGTACGCCATGCGGTTCAGTGCCGTAGCCGCTGCCGCGTCAATCATGCGGTCGAAAGGCTGTCGGATAGTACCGCCTGCCGAGTCCTTGTGTTCCCCAGCCCAATACTGCTCGCCCTCCACGTCCTGCGGACCCATCGTGCCCAGCAGTTCCAGATAGGCGTTCAGTCCTGGCACCTTGGCAATCATGCGGGGCTCGTCCAGTTCCTCGTCGTAGTGGTCGCCGCACAGCTCGCGCATCGTCAGCCCCTTCTTCGCAGCCTCCTGTGCCGTAGCGTAGGCGTTCATCCTGCCCGTCAGCCACTGGCAGCGTTCCTGCTCGTTGCGTTCGCTCACCTCCACGCGCTTGTCCGTCGTCTTGAACATACGCAGACGTGCCACGAAGTAGGGCGGGCGCAGCTGCACCACACACAGCCCCAGGTCGCATCGCTGCATATAGTTGGCGTTAGTCACCAGAAATTCCGAATGTTCGCTCATGCCGTAGCGCACTGAGTGCAGCTTACACGGCTTCTGTAAAAGTTTCAATGTGTGCATAATCTTGTTTATTTAATTGTGAATAAATTCGTTTAATTAGTGTAATTCGTTGTTTCACTTCAGCAGCGTCCCGCAGCACGGGCACCGTTCGCCGTCGCGTTCCTTGATAGCCTCCATCGTCACGCGGTCTTCCCGCATCATCTGAATGGTCAGTCCCTCGTCCATCGCCTTGATCGTCGCCTTGCGCATGTTGTCCGAGTAGTCCTCCTTGTCGTTCCAGTCGTAGATCACGGCCTTCTGCTCGTCGCCCACGGGAAAAGTTATCTTCAGTTTCATAAGCGGTCGTGAATGTTAATGATAGTGTCTAAATCTTGCGGATAGAGGTCATGCACCTCACTCTTGCCGTTGTTCATGCCAGGGTAGCGTCGCCACGTCTTATAGACTGCGTGCAGCGTACCCTTCAGCAGTTGCGCTTCCTCGCTGTTCATAGCCAGCAGTTTCTTTTGCGGAGCCTTCCAGTGTCCGAACACACCGCCAAGTTCGGGACTCCACTCGATGCCGATGCCGTAGTTGGCACCGTCGAGCGTTGCTTCCACCATCAGCAGTTGATACTCACGCCCGTCTTCTTCGCGGGTGTTCACGTCGAAAGAATCCCCACCGATGCCTACCGTCTTCACGAAAACCACGGTGGCCTTTTCCGATTGCTCAAGGTAAGACTGTACCATCTGTGATACCTCACCCAGCGTCATGTCTTGAATGTACTTTGCCATAATCTTCTAATTTTTGATGTTTGTTATAACGGATAATTATTTAATCTCAGTCACTTCGTATCGCACTACATCGGGTTCCCGCAGTCCGAAGAACTTAATCACTCCCTCGCGGTCGAGGTTGCCATGATGCTCGGTCTCCACAGGGCGGTCGCGCCCCGCTTCCCAGACCTTCACTTTCCAGTTTGCCATCGTTTAGTCCTCCTTGTCGTTTGGGTCATCCACAATATGCTCGTCCACATCCGTCAGCAGCTTATACAGCGTGCGACGCATCACGTCCACCTTCACCTGCATGTTGCGATGATGCTCCACCGCATACTTCAGTTCCATAATCCTCACGTCCGTGTCCGTTACGTCCTTGCCGTCACGACGTACCACCTGCCCGCTTGCAGCCGCCAGATACCAGCGGGCTGCCTCTACGCGGTGGGCCAGTTCGTCCAAATCCTGCTCGTGGTCGCGCAGTTGGTTGTTCAAGCTCACGATGGCCAGTCGGTGAGTCTCATCAATCATTTTCTTTGCCATAATTCCTAATTTTTTTGATGCCCTATAATGGGCGGGTTAATCACTAATTTTTCACACATCCTATAATCTGCCGTCTTTGCGCCCCTTCGGACACTTGATCTGTACGTCGTAAGGTTCCCCGTCCGGCGTAGTCGGAGCGTTCTCCACCCAGTGCATACGGATGTTCTTGTTCGGGTTGTGTCCGCGCTTCACCGCTTCCTCGAAAGCGGCACAGCTCTGTTCCCAACCGCTCTTCGTGCCGTCCACTTCCACCGTGAACGTCGTCAGTTCGTAGCGGTCGCGCTCACCGATGCCGCTAACCTTCTTCGGGAATGTCACTTCAATCTTTGCCGTCACAGCGGGAGCCGGAATATCATCATCTGGTATCTCGCTCACCTCTTCGTGGCTGAAGATGCAGTCGGCAATGCCAAACCGCTTAGTTTCCTCTACAATCTTCTGCTTCAGGTCGTCCATTGTGCCACCTTCGCAGAAGTCTATCGTCATTGTGTCGTCGTGCCAGTCGCCAGCCCATAAAGTGCTCTTGCCATCGCTGTCAAACACCTGCTTGCCGCGCAGATACAAGTCCTGCTTTGCAAACGTAATCGAAATATTGTTAATTGTAGCCATAATAATATTGATGTTTAATTCGTGGATAATTCGTGATAATTCGTGTTCACTATAAAAGCCTAATTTCGCAGATGGGCTATAATTACACAGCCCCCACCGACTTCGCTATCACCGTCCGCGCCTGCGTCTCAGCCGTCACGGGCTTGCCCTCACGCTCTGCCTTTTCCAAGAGTTCTTGCAGCCGTCTTGCCGATTCTGCATCCTTCGGCTCACATACCAGCGTCTGCTTGATTTCCGGCACCTCCATCGTCAGCCGTCGCCACACCTGCCAACCCATAGCCAGTGCAATCTTCAGCGCGTCCTGGAATGGCTGCAACGTCTGCTCGTCCGAGTCGCGCTGTGCCGGTATCGGTTGCCACGTCACGAACCGCTCCACATAGTCCTTACCCAGCGCGTTCACCGCTGCATACTTCACGCGGATTTCAAACCCGCCCGCAGGATCATCTTCCGTCCATCGTACTGCCGAAATCCAGTTGCACAGCTGCTCCGGCCACTGCTGCTCCTTCACATACTTGCACAGTTCGCTAATCACGTCCTGCTCACTTCCAGCGTCCATCGCCGTAATAATCGGGTCACAGATTTCGGGCCACGTCTTGCGGTAGTCCATCAGCTCCAGATAGAAGTCGTTGGCCACATACTTCACACCGCCCTTGCGGTCAAGAATCAAATCAATAATCATAATCGTTCCCTTTCCTTTTGTTTAAATTTCTATTGATGTCACCGAGTCACAGCTGATCCACTGCGTGCCCCTTTCGTTTTCCAACAAGAGCACATCGTCCTCGCTGCTGATAGAGTACTCATCCGTATCAGGATTAAACGCATAGCAGTTGCTACCTGCCACCATGATGTTAATCACACCGCTACTGTCCTTATATTGCTTCAGGATTTCGCTCATTATTCTGTCAATCGCACTTGCTTTCATAATCGCTTAATTTTTCAGATGTTCTATAATATATATATAATGTTACGCAGCTTCCTCCTCGTCCTTCGGTTCACCCTTGGAACGGTCGAACAAGTTGCCGCCAAACTTTTCCTGGAAATACGTGAGCGTGTTGGTAACATACTCCCTGAATTTCTCGTCGCAGCATCTTTCATCAGGATCCACGGCCTTCATCCAGTCCCACAGGGTGCAGAACGTTTTGTAGTCACCGTCTTCTTCGTAGCCGAGCATGGCTGCAAACTCCACCTTGTCGATGTCGCCCTGCTCGTTGGTCGTGATGCGGACAAACAAGCCGCCGTTGTTGTTGTCACTCTTCTGCAAGATTTCGCCCACATAGTCGGGGTGGTCGAAATCCAGCTCGTCGAATAAAGCCTGCTCCACGGGGTCGTACCCGTCCGTCACGTCGGTGGTGCCTATCGGCTTCAGGAGTTCCACCTGACCCGTGCGCCACATGCTCACCGACATCAGTCCGTTAAGTATTACCAGCAGCTGCGAAGGCAGCACTCGGCCAATGCCCCAACCGTGATAAAATACTCGTGTTTCCTTTTCGTTCTTCTTGCACCAGTTGTTCACGTGCTGAACGATGATTGCTGTTCTCTGTCCCATAGTCCTAAATGTTTTAATGCTAATTTCTCAGCGGTTCTATAATATATATAAATGTTTAATGCTTCATCTTCGCAAACGGGTTTGCGGGAGTATCATCGTGGGTGAGCACCCAGTAGATAACATGATCCACCATCAGGTCGTAGGTATGCTCGTCGTCAGCGTCGTTCTTGCCACCGCAGCACTCCAGGATGATTTCCTCCACACGCTGCAACAGCCCCTGCAGTTCGTAGTCCTGCTTGCACGTGTTGCGCAGGAAGTTCAGGCACTGCTGATAGTATTCGCTCACCCGCGTCTCGTAAGCGTCCTCGTCGTCCTCGTCGTAATACTCGCGGTCCTGGGCGTTCATATTGCCGTTGTTGAAGTAGTCGTGATACAGCTTTGCCGATGTGCGCAGCAGTTCGCCGTTGGTCGTTTCAGCGTCACCGATGCCTGGCACCAGCTTCGTCCACAGTTCATCATACTCCTTCTGATACGCTCCGTTCATCTGCCAGTAGCCACAGCCCTTTGCTGTGCGCTTCACGCCCCAAGGCGTAGGAGTGCCGTCGAAGTAGCGGTAAACTCCCAGCCCCTGTATAAAGGCGTTGGCGTGTTGCGGTTGCCATACTCGGTCGCGCAGGAATCCGCGCACCATGTCACGTGTCTCGTCAGTGTCCTCGCGCTCCCAAGTCGTATAGCTTTTCGGGCTTACGTTGTTCGAGCACATTTCACACTTTATCTTGCCGTCCTCCGTTCTGAGGTTCTTGATGATTTGATGTCCCATAGTCCTAAATCGTTTTAATGCTAATTTCTCAGCGGTTCTATAATATATAATATAATGTAGCTTAGAAGGGTCGTACCGACGTGCGCAGCTGATAATATTCGTAGTTACTGAAATGCCCGTCGTAGGCCACGATGTCACTCTCCAGAATAGCAGGATGCAAGCACTTTGTGCTCATGTTCACCTGCTCCTTTTCCTGTTGCTTGTTTTTGTAGAGCGTCTGCCATGCCTTTTCGGCTTCATTCTGACTCTCATACTCCGTAACCTGGTCGTTACGCTTGATGTAATAAACAATATTCGCTTTCATACTTCTAAATTTGTTTAATAAGGCTTGCGCCTCGGTTACACATTATTGTTATTTTTCTGCTGCAAAGTTACAACAAAAAATTGAAACTACCAAACATTTTCCCAATTATTTTCAATAAAATGCTAAAAAATTTGCATTTTCCCGTAAATTTACCTACCTTTGCACCCAATTTACATATATTATAATATAAAAACACCGCAAAATTATGACAGAAGAAGAAATCATGCTGCAAGAAGAATTGACGCTGCAAGAAGCCAGCGACGCAGCCAACACCACCACCAACGGCACCACCGCCGACACCCCACAGGATCGCCCGCAGAAGCTCACCGCCCTGCTGAAAGACATCATGGCCCGACGCTCCATCACCCCCGCACAGCTCGCCGCCGCCCTGGGACTGAACCCCTCCAACGTCACCGGCTTCCTGCAGGGAAAGAAGAACCCCACACTCTCCACCATCGACCGCTTTGCCGAAGCCCTCGGCACCCCCGCCTGGATGCTGCTCAACACCCCCGCCGAAGTCATTGCCGACCTCCGCACCCTCGGTTTCATGCCAGATGCTGAAAGCCCTGCCGTCCCTGCTGCCGCCACTGTGCCGAGCGGTTCCCCCGCGAGTGAAGCCCCAGAAAGCCCCGCCAGCGGCCTTCCTTACGACCTGCTGACCGTTGACCCACAGACGGGCGAAACGCGCTTGTACCGCCTTGTAAAGCCCTAATTTCCCACCCCCGCTATAACAGGCCCGCGCCACGTGTCCCGTATGCGAGCATAGTATGCGAGCCGAAAGGCCGCAAACAAAAAAAGCGGAGCCGCGTCATCCCGACGCAGCCCCGCCAAAAACAAAGTAATATCAATCCTGAAACAGATTGCAATATCTTTACTCCTTTCATTCCCTAATTTCGCAGGAGCCCTATAATACGGGCTCCTGCTGTCTTGTCCTGTTGTTCGTCATCGTCACCGTACAGCCTTCCTCTTGCAGTCTGTGCGCCGTCCGAAGAGCATTCTCCTTGCACGAGCAGATGTAGCCACCCTTCAGCCCGTCCTTGGTTGTGTAGTCCAAATCGTAGCCCGACCACTTGAACTCGTCCTCGTGCTCCTTCATGTAGTGCTCTGCTATCAGGATAATCTTTGCAGCCAGCGTGTGCATACTGATAAAGTCCTCGTCCTTCTCGCCGAGCGTCTTCATCGTACCGAAGTCGTACTCCACCCACTTTCCATTCTTGCCATCCGAGTCAAACTCGCATCGCTTGATCGTGATGCAACTGTAGATGCCCTCGCTACCTCCCCAGTGCGTATCAGAGCGAAACTGCACATCCCAATCGTCGATAACTGGCTGCTCCTTTTCAGGCTTAGAATAGTCGCCGTTGATGAAGTAGTCCAGCCGGTCCAGATATTCCACACCCTGCTCCTTCGCAATTTGCTCCACAATCCGCTTAAACTCAAAAATCTTGTAGGGGCGTTCCGTCCCCGCTTGTTTCTTCTGTGTCATAATTTTACTCTCCTATATAATTTTAAATATAATTCTAAACCTAAATTTTAAACTTAATTTCAAGGGCGGAAGCCCGCCCCCGAAAATCCCTAATTTCGCAGGCGGCCTATAAATAGACCACCTGCCTGCCCTGCTGCTTTGCAGCCCACTCCAGCTCCGGGTAACTGGCTGCAATCTTCGCCTTATACTCCTCCTCCGAGCACGTGCCACGCTCCACCATCGTGTCTATCAGGCTGCCCAACTGGTCGCAGTACACATCCTCCACGCGGCTGCCCTCCTTGGTGTAGAACTGCTCATCAGCCAGCTCCACCTCGTAGGTGTCCGCACCCTCATTCAGGCTCACAATCACCCAGCCCTCGTGCTCGTAGCCATGCACATGCAGCGCCATGGCCGGCATCTCGCGCCAGCGGAGTATCTTGCCCACCACGCTCAAGTCAGGCATCACGCAGCCCCACGACTGCAGCACCCCAATCCACTCCTTGCGCCCGTAGTCCTCAATCAGGCTCAGCTGAATCTGCTCCATCGCCTTGTCGGCAATCACCTTCACGTAGTCAGGACGCTCCCAGTAGCGTTCGGGATCAGTGCCCCACGCAGTTACAAAACTCTGGCTCACCTTTGCGCCGTTCATGCTCTCGTTCTTGACGTTGTTCACGTTCATTTCAATCGTCTGTGCCATAATTCCTAATTTTTTTGATGTCCTATAAAGGACGGGTAAAACACTAATTTTTCAGAAGCCCTATAATAAAGGGCGAGTTAATTTTTCACTTTTCATTCTTCATTCTTCACTTTCAGTTAGCTCCACTCCAAGAACTGCCAGCCCTGCTCCGTCTGCTGCTGCTCCTCAGCTGCTGCACTGTCAGAACTGCTGCTCTTGATAGTCACGTGCTCCAGGTGGTGCCCTGCTGCTGCCAGCTTCATCACTTCACCGAGCGGATTGCTCGTGTGCATAGATGTCGTACCAAGGCCAAGGCCAAAACTAAAACTCAAAACATAAACTCTTGCATTCATAATTCCTAATTTTTTTAATGCCCTATAACGGGCGGTTAATAATACGCTTAATTTCTCAGCTTTGCTATAATATATAATTAGTACTCCGCATTGATACGCTCGGCCACGGCCTTCAGATCGCGCACTTTCAGGAGCCTTTTGCGCTGCGTGCTCACAATCTGGATGAGCCTTTTCAGGTCGGTTATTTCCTCCTGCTCCGGCTGCCCCTTTGCATACGTCACGGCGTTGGTCTTCAGGTCGAAGTTAAAACTCGCGTACCCGCCACCGAAACGATCCGTTTCAAAAGTCACTCGGCCAAAACCGTACTCCGTATATTCGCGGTGATCTTCAAGCGTGTGCTCCTCCTGTGCTATCAGCTTGCAAACACTCACGAACAAACTAAAACTATTTACGGCAATTTCGCCACCTACATACGAATTAAAAACTTTAATCATAATGCTCAATTTTTTTAATGCCCTATAACGGGCGGTTTATAATATTCTGTGATTTCTCAGCTTTGCTATAATTAAGACTCCAACAGGCGGAGGGCCTTTCGTGCGAGCGTCCAATAACGTCCAATTGGGCGTGTAACGTCAAATCCACGGGCGGCGGCGTTGGGGCCGTACCCCTTTATGTCGGCGAGCCTTTCTATTTCCTGAAAAAAGCTCTTTATGTCGGCGAGTATTTTGTTGGCCTGTTCCTGTTGGCCGTTGGCCGTGTACCAATCAAGATCGTAAAAATCTAAATTGCCCGTTACGTTGTCCAATCCCAGACGCTCGGCCCAAAATTGCTCGTCCAAATGTCGCTCGTTGGCAAAGTAAATTCTTTGCATTTCTGCAGCGATCTCAAATAACTGTTGGTTTTTTGTCTGTTCCATACTACTTTGTTTTTTTATGCCCTGTGGGGCGGTTTATAAATTTTGTAATTTCCTTAATTTCCTATAACGTGTATAACATTATATATTATATATACGTGTGCCCCTGTTGGCGGGGTTGGCCGTCTGAGGTTGGGCGGGGTTGGTATGTTGTACCCCTGTGCCCCTCATGCCCCAACAGGCGGGCGGGGTTGGTATGGGTGCAACAGGGTTGGCCGTTGGGCGGGGTTGGTATGTTGTACCCCTGTGCCCCTGTTTGGCCTGTTGGCCGTTTTTGTGCCCGTTGGCGGGGTTTTGGCCGTTGGGTTGGTATGTTGTACCCCTGTGCCCCTGTTTGGCCGTCTGAGGGGCGTAAATTGCCCCGTTTGGCCTGTTGGGGTTGGCCGTTGGTCTGTTGGGCGTGTTCCTGTGCCCCCTGTTGGCGGTTTGCCGTTGACGGGTGCAACAGGGTTGGCCGTTGGTCTGTTCCTGTTTTCTCATATCCAATTTGTATTTGTGGGCGGCGGGGGCACGATCCCCAATGTTGGCCGTTGGCCTGTTGGCCTGTTCCAATTGCCCGTTGGTTGGGTTGGTCTGTTCCTGTTCCTGTGTTGGCCGTCTGAGGTTGGCGGCGGTTGGTTGGCCGTTTGGCGTGTTCCTGTGCCCTGTGTTGGCCAAACAGGGGCGGGGTTGGTATGTTGTACCCCTGTGCCCCTGTTGGCCGTCTGTGGGCGTGTTATTTGACGTTGGCGAGTATTTTTGTAACCAATTGGGCGGGGTCTGTGCGGTTGGTATCGTTAAAGTCCAAATAAGAATCATATTTGACGTGTGCCCCGTCCAATAGGTTTTTGGCCTGTTGACCGTGTACGGGGTACCCGTACCCGCTAACCCAATGTTTTTCTGTGAGCCCTGTTGTTACCTCAGTAACACGGAGTATATGTCGGCGCAAAAATGAGGGGTTGGCTATTGGGTAGGCAATTTGCATTAAATTGAGGGGTTGGCTATCTTTTTTAATTTGTACCGTTGTAACCAACGACTCCTGTTTTTTACCCCGTGCCTGTGATACCTCTGCAGCGTACAAATTTACCCGTACCCCGTTGGCCTCTATTTGGTTTATTGCGGCCAATAGGTTGGCCCCCGCTTTTGCCATATCGTCGGCCTCTATTTCGCACGATACCGACGTATTGTAAATAATCGTAATTACACGGGCACGGGTTGGGCGGTTTTTCTTTGCCAACATACAAACAGGGTCCCCCGCCAAATAGGCTCCGACAATTGGGGTATGTCCAACAACAGACGGGGTTGGGCGGGGGCGTTGTACCTTTGCCCGTGCAACAATGTTGGTATATTCTTTTTTGACCTTTGCGGCGGCCTGTGGGTCCCCCTCACGCAACAGGCGGTTGGCCGTTTCAAAATTGGGGGTACCCGCAAAGGACTCGGAGCCCGTCTCAGACCCCAACCGCTCGTTGGTAAATAGTTTATTTACGGGGGTATTGTTGCAATAGTCTGCAAAGCTATACAAATTATTGAATTTTTGTACAAACGTTTTCATTGTTCCAACTGTTTATTGTTATTATTATTTCCTGTTCCTGTGTTGGCCAAACAGGGGCGGGGTTGGTATGTTGTACCCCTGTGCCCCTGTTGGCCGTCTGTGGGCGTTTTATGCCGCCTCAGTTATCAATTGTTTGTGTGCCTGTGCCCAAACGTTTTCTTTGTGGTCCAAATTGACAAACAGGGTACGCAAAATGTCCTGTTGGAGCCCGCACAATGTAGAGGTTTTCAACGTCCAAACCAAATCATTGTTGGCCAACAATTTGATTTTGGCGGCACGTCTCATGTCACGGGGGCTCACGGGTAAATTGACCCCGCACGTCTCAACCGCTTTGCGCAAATCGTTGTAATACTCCAACAATGTAGCGTCCCCGCCACAATTGGCCAACTCAATGTTGGGGTCTGCAAATACCTCAATACGGGCCAAACCGTTGATAAAACTCACGTCCTGTTCGTTACGATCGTAACCGTCTGTTGCACCCATACCAATTGTATTGTCGGCGCAAACCAAACGAAAATTTTTGTGGGGGTAAATAAGCTCGCCCGCAAATTCGACGGGGTCCCCGTCCCTCATGCCGTTTATTGCCAACAATGCCTGTGGGTCTGAGGCAAATATTTCGTCCAACAGTAACAAACCCCCGTATTTGTAGGCACGGGCGGCGGGAGTCTCAACCCTGTTGCCGTTGGCGTCAATGTAGCCCGTATAGTCGTATTTTGTACCCGCAAAACCCTGTTTGTAAAAATCCAAACCCAATGCCTGTGCAATTTGTTTGGCCAATGTAGTTTTGCCCGTACCCGCTTTGCCAACCAACAATGTTGGTATGTTGTTTGCGACAACATTTAATATACGGGCAAAATCTTTGTGGGTTTGGCCCTCAACATTGTGCTCCGTACCGTCCAACGTTTTTACAACAATTTGTTGGGCGGGGGCTGCAGCGTTGGCGGCGGCCTGTTGGGTCAATTGCTCGAGCACGGGTTGGAGGTTGGCCAATACCCTGTTGTAAACGTCTGAGGCCAAAAAGTTACTGAGGCCCGCCAACACGTTGGAGGGGTCCCCGTTGGCCGTGTTGGCCTGTGGGGTTGGTATTGGGGCGGGTTTGGGTTGGGGAGTCTCAACAGGGGCGGGGTTGGCGTGTTCCTGGTCCTGTTCCTGTTCCTGTGCGGGGGTTGGCACGGGGGCGGGGTTGGCGTGTTCCTGTTCCTGTGCGGGGTTGGCGGGTTGGCCGTCTGTTGGCACGGGGGCGGGTTTTGGTTTGGGGGCGGGGTTTTCGCGTACCTCAATACTCGTGACGGGTTGGCCAATTACGTTGGCAATTGCCTGTGCCCAACTTTGCAGATCGTCAATGTCGGTTTGGTCTGTTGCCCCCAAACGTGCAACATATTTCCAACCCCAACCCGACTTAATACCGAGCTCCTGTGGGTTGGTACCCCAACCCGCCGTGTGTGAGCCAAAATACATTTGACCGTTGTCAATTACTAACTGAGACTTTTTGCCGTTGACGGCCAAAATTGCACTCTTAATTACGTTTGCCATATTACTTTGTTTTTTTATGCCCCTGTGGGGCGGTTACTAAATAATGTTGTTTTGTGGGGGCAAAATTACAATAAATTATTGATACCACCAAATTTTTGGAGTACTTTTTTACGTTTTTCTGCAAAATAATTGCTTTTTATTGTTATTTTGCCCTGTTTTGCCCTGTTTTGCCGTCTGTTTTATTGCTTTTTATTGTAACCAACCGCCAACAGGCGGGCGGGGTTGGTTGCAACCTCAGACGGCCAACAGGGGCGGGGCGTGTTCCTGTTCCTATACATTATATATATATATACGTGCAACAGGGTTGGCCGTTGGTCTGTTCCTGTTGGGCGGTTGGTTGGTTGGGGTTGGTCTGTTGCCCGTCTGAGGTTGGCGGGGTTGGTTGGGTTGGCTGCAAACGTGTTGGCCGTTGGTCTGTTCCTGTTGCCCCTCATGCCAACAGGCGGGCGGTTGGTTGGGCGTGTTCCTGTTGGGCGTGTTCCTGTTGGGCGGTTGGTTTGCCGTCTGAGGTTGCAACAGGGTTGGCCGTTGGCGGGGTTGGGATCTGTTGCACCAATACCCAAACCGCTCGAGCACGTTGGCGGGGTTGGCGGTTGGTCTGTTCCTGTGCCCGTCTGAGGTTGGCGGGGCGGTTGGTTGGCCTGTTGCCCCCATACCAAACCGCTCCGAGCACGTTGCCCCCGTGCTCGTTGGCCGTGAGCACGTTGGCGGGGGCATAATACGGGCCGTTGGCCCGTCAGGGCCACGGCCAGCCGCTGCAGTGTGGCGGCGGTCTCGCGTCTGTTTGAGAGGCATCGGGTTTGAGTTTCGGAAGCGGACTACATGATAATCAGCAAGTTAGCGGTGGCGGTCGGCACAGGCAAAAGTGAACGAAGGCGGCAGATAGTTGAAAATAAGCAATTATTTTGCCCATTTTGAGGGGTTTAGCCGTGCGTTTTAACATTTCAAGCGTTCGTTTTTAACAGAAATAGCAAAAATGGCACAAAAAGCGAATAAAAAGCACGAAAAAGCCAGTTTTGGCGAAAATAATGGCTGATTTGGCAAAGAAAAAGGCTGAAAAGCGCAAAAAATATGCCGTTTTTGGCAAAAAGTGGCGAAAATATTTGCAAATATGGCTCTTTTGTTGTACCTTTGCCGCATAAAACGACAAAAATAAATGACCAGCGTATGAAAATCAATGAAGTGATAGAGCGACACGGGATGCAACTGCGCGACGTGTCACGCGAGATGGGCATGAAGCCCAGCGCCCTGCAGAGCGCCATAGACCGCAACCTGACGGTGAAGACCCTCCGCCAGATTTCCGAGGCCGCCAGAATACCCATCGCCGAGTTCTTTTTCGACGAGCTCAAAAGCGACCCAAAGTGGGTCGAGCGCATCATCGACGAACTCTCAGACGAGGAGCGCCAGCAGCTGTTGACCGCAATGCAGCCAGAGCAGCACAATGGGGACGGTTCTGATGTGCTGTCGCAGGCTAACGCACACGCAGCACCGTCCCCTGCACCCTCGGCATCGGTGCAGGGCGCGCTCATCTGCCCCCACTGCCACCAGCCATTTACCGTAGAAATTAAGGGGTGACTATGGAACGAGATATGTACGGAAGGTTCAAGAGTAGCCGACGGAGTGAGCCGAAGTGGATAGGTGTGGCGATGGCCGTTGGTTGGGTGGCAGGAATATGGCTGCTGATGGGTTGGCAGTCAGCCGTGATGCTGGCAGTAGTCCTCGCCCTTCTCTTTGCCTTGTGCGTATGGCTGAACAGGAGGGATAAGGGGGCTGAGGGATGATGTAAGAGGTAAGATGTAAGAGGGAAGAATAAAGCCCGCTGATGGACGTATGTGCCATCAGCGGGCTCTTTGTTCCCAGACGAAACGACGACCACGGGATTATTCCTTCTTCTGTTGCAGCAGCGGGGCGACGTTATCCCACGAGGCTATCTCCATGTTGTCGTTGGTGGGGTCGTAGTGGCCCACGGCAATGAGGCGGCCCGTGGCTTGGTCGGCAGCGGTGCTGACGGCGTCGGCGCGGACGATGAAGAACTCGAAGCCCTCGACCTGGGGCACGGGGACGTCGCTCTGGATGATTTCGGCGCGGCGGTTCCTTCTTATCCTATCAATGTCGGCGCGGGAGAGTTTGGGGGCTTGCGCCATCGCCTCGCGCACGGCCTTCAGCTCCTCTTGATGAAAGAAATCCTCCATCTGTGATTGACAGAGCTGGTAGT
>Ga0256404_1008835_pt1 | contig 14846 bp, 8 predicted proteins | sample RumenRJG_01DNA_FD_185990 | JGI IMG/M metagenome (GOLD analysis project Ga0256404, IMG submission 185990) | Bovine rumen microbial communities from Lethbridge, Alberta, Canada - RJG_01 | ecosystem: Host-associated > Mammals > Digestive system > Stomach > Rumen | place: Canada: Alberta | collected...
GGCACTTCTGCGATCCCTCACTGGCCTGCGCGCTGTTGAAGGCGACACCGGAAAAGCTGATCGGCGATCTCGAGACTTTCGGCTTCCTCTTTGAAGCGCTGTGTGAGCGTGATTTAAAGATCTACGCCGAATCCTTCGGGGCGCAGCTCTATCATTACCAAGACTATGCGGGCAACGAGATCGATGCCGTGATTGAGTTGCCGGATGGCGGCTGGTGCGGCATTGAGATCAAGCTCGGCGCAAATAAGATTGAGGAAGCGGCAGAGAACCTGACCCGCATCCGGGATGAGATTGTCAAAGACGGAGGAAAGCTTCCTTCGGCGTTGATCGTCCTTTGCGGCCTGTCCAATGCGGCCTACAGAAGGCCGGATGGCGTCTGTGTCGTGCCCCTGACGGCACTGAAAAACTAATTGTATTCAAACAGCTAAAGAAACTAATCAGTTTTCTGAGGCACAGATAACTACAACAAAGGCATGAGGTGGAAACGAAAAAAGCGTTTTTCATTCAATGGAGAAACTTGCCCTAGGCAAGAGACACATACTCCGGGTAAAAAGCCGGTTTCACAGAAACCACTCTGTAAAATCAACTCCGCTTGTGCTATATTAGATTATAATCTTAGCCGTTAGACGCAGACAGGAAACTATTAGTCCGTACTTCTTAAAGTACCCAGCGGGTCACAACCAGTTAACCCTTTCAGCGAGATCGCTAACCTTTTCTGATGTTTTTCGTGGGAATTGGCGCTTCTCGCACAACCAAGGAGGAAGATCATGGCGTATAAATCGATGAACATTGAGATCACGCAAGAGCATTTTGAGCGCAGCATAAAAGGGTCTCCGCGCGAAGCCATTAAAGAATTGATTTGGAACTCCTGCGACGCTGATGCAAAAAACATTGAGGTCTCCTTCTCGTATGACGGGATGGAAGGCAACGAAATGGTCTCCGATATTTTCGTAAAAGATGATGGTCACGGAATTGCATTTGAATCGATCAAGGAGTATTTCGGAAAATTCGGGCGCTCTCAAAAAACCTATGCGGATAAAAGTCCAGGCGGCCGCATTTATCATGGCAAACTCGGGCAAGGCCGCTATAAGAGTCTGACAGCGGGCAACTGTGTTGATTGGTTTTCTGTTTTTCGCGACAAGACCGGTTCTCTTCTTTCCTGCGAGATAAAGATCTGTGCCGGCTCTCGTATGGATATCAGTTACAGCGAAGCTCCGGAAAAAACAGATGCAGATCATACAGGAACCACCGTCCACATCCACGGGATTCCTGAGGAGCGGGCAGGATCTATAACTACCATGGCCGAACCGGAAGAAATGATCCCGGATCTGTTGACTACATTTGCACCGTATCTGCTTGCCTATACGGATATTACGATCAAGTACAACGGCGTAACCGTCGATCCTGCCCGGCAGATCAAAAAGCAGGGAGAGAAAACGCTCGTTTTCGAGCAGGAGGGAAAGCCGCCTGTAGAAGCCAGAGTGGTGGCTATTTCATGGAAGCAGGCGCAATTTGCAAAAATCTATATATGCGGTAGTTCAGGCGTCGTATATGACGAAAAGGACTATGCACCGCTGAAAAAAACGGCAACCTCCGTTTACCTCATGGGCGACCATTTTGAAAAGATGCACCGGGAAAACCTCCTGGCGATGGGGGCTGCCGATCCCGCATACGCGTTCTTTGAGGATGAAGCGAAGAAATTCGTAAAAGAGTTTGTCGGAGAGCAGGAAGCAGACGATGCTGCGGCGGAAATCGGACGGATCAAAGTGGAAGGAGTTTATCCGTACCAGGGAGAGCCTGAGGATGAAGTCACAAAGGCGGAGCGGGATGTGTTCGATGTTCTGGCCGTTGAGGTGAACCGCGCTGTCCCGCAGTTGAAAAGCGCTCATAGAGAAACCAAAAAGCTGACCTATCGCTTGATGCGGGAGGCAATCAACACGAACCCCACCAGTATCAAGGCTATCCTTACAGAGGTTTTCAATTTAACACAGCAGCAACAGGATGATCTTGCTGAGCTGCTGACGCATACGCACTTGCCGGAAATCATTGATACCGCAAAGACCGTGAGTGATCGCCTGGTGTTCCTTCAGGTTTTGGAGCAGATGGTCTATAGCGATATTGGAAAGCCTATAAAGGAACGCACGCAATTTCACAAAGTGCTGCTGAAAGAACTGTGGGTATTTGGTGAGAAATATACGCTTGGAACATCAGATCAGTCCTTAAAGAATCTGCTGATCGAGCATATCAAGTGCCTTGGCAGAGATGAGCTGGTGCCCGCCATCCCCCCGGAGGCCGTTGAAGATCTGACACGCATTCCAGACATATGTTTGTTCAGGCAGATTTGTCCAAGTTATGAGCACTTTGAGCATTTGGTTATCGAACTGAAACGGCCCACCCTTACTCTGACCAAAAAAGAAGTCGATCAAATTGAAGATTACGCAATGACTGTTGCGGCAAATCCGTTGTTCGACAAGGACACAACGAAATGGAAATTCATTCTCTTGGGCAAAGAGTTTGATAGCTATGTCGAGAATCGGCTGAGGAACCGCACCCAAGGGGAAGGAAACCTGTTCGATGATGGGCGCATTTCGATCTCGGTTCTCAAATGGTCAAGTGTGATCCAGGAAAACAAATTCAAGTATGAGTTTCTGCGGAAGAAATTGAATCACCAGCTCAGTGATGATCCCAATTTTGCAAGCGATTACCTGCGGACGAAACACGCAGAGCTGTTCCCGGCAGAGAAGGAGGGCGAGTAAATGGCACGACCGAAAAAGCAGATATCAGACGCTGAAGCCGCCAAGATGCGGGACGTAGAGGCATATACGCATGACGATAAAAAGCGTGCCAATAATCCTCCTGTGGGAATGGCGCAGCATGACAAGGCCGCTGAAACGGTGAGGACTTATGCTTATGATCCTCATCTTGATCCCACGCTTCAATGGGCAGGTAAAGCGGAGGGGATGAGCTTTGATGTTCCTACATCCTCCATTCACATCCATGAGTCCATCAAACCCCACAGCATCGTGGCTCGGGTCATGAAGGAATACTCCAATGCGCTGGAAGGGCAAGTTGAGGGGCAGTTTTCTTTGTTTGAAGCGGAGACGCCCGCCGAGCGTATGCGCCGCCGCAGAGAGTCCATCGAATTCTATCAGCACGGCGTTGATTGGACGAACCGGTTGATCGCCGGTGATAGTCTGGTCATCATGAACTCCCTGCTGGAAAAGGAAGGTATGGCGGGGCAGGTGCAGATGGTCTATATTGACCCTCCTTACGGCATCAAATACGGCTCTAACTTCCAGCCTTTCGTAGGAGACACCGCATTAAAAAGCGGCGACAAAGACGAGGATCTAACGCAAGAGCCTGAAATGATTAAAGCATTCCGAGATACCTGGGAGCTCGGAATTCATTCCTACCTTTCCTATCTCCGAGATCGTCTTCTTTTAGCGCGAGACCTTCTATCAAGCAGTGGCAGTGTTTTTGTGCAGATTAGTGACGAGAATCTCCACCACGTGAGAGAAATATGTGACGAGATATTTGGATGCCAGAACTTTGTCTCCCAAATTTCGATCAAAAAAGGGTCAGTAATGTTCGCAAAAAAGCTGCTGAACAGCGCGACTTTTTATATCGTTTGGTATGCCAAAGATAAGGAGAAAATAAAGTTTCACCCTCTGTTTATCGAAAAAGACTATCAAGATTTTGCAGACACCTGCGGTTCCCACTTGTGGGCAGAAGATACGATAACTGGAGAAAGCGTTCGTGTTGAGCCTGCGGACAGAGTCAAAATAGATTCCTTTTTATCAACTCATCCATCATATAAGCTTTTTGGAACTTGGAGTCTCAACGCTCAAGGAAGCGAAAAGCAACAAGGCTACAGTTATGAAGGGAAAGTTTATTATCCCCCTCGCGGAACACAATGGAAAACCTCTTATCCGGAGGGCTTAGACGATTTAAAATCAAAAAAACGGCTCCAGATTGAGGGCGATTCTTTACGTGTTCGCTTGTATTACGAAGATTATCCTATCTCTCGAATGAATAACCTTTGGACGGGCATTGGCTCTGTAAATAACAAAATCTATGTGGTCCAGACAGCTACAGAATTGCCAAAAAGATGTATGCTAATGACTACAGATCCTGGAGATCTCGTTTTGGACATTACCTGTGGTAGTGGAACTACTGCTTTTGTTGCCGAACAATGGGGACGTCGCTGGATAACCTGCGACACATCCCGCGTATCCATTACGCTGGCCAAGCAGAGACTTATGACAGCTACTTATGACTATTACAAGCTAGCGCACGTCGAGCAGGGTGTTTCGAGTGGTTTTGTCTATAAAACTGCTGCGCACGTAACTATAGGGTCTATTGTAAATAATGAGCCGCCCGCAACAGAAACCCTTTATGATCAGCCGGAAATCGACAAAACAAAAGTTCGCATCAGCGGCCCGTTTACGGTAGAAGCGCTGCCCGCTCCGGTAGTGCGGCCTCTGGACGATCTGGATATTGCCGAGGAAGACGCCAGCGCCAAGCAGACCGATTGGCGGGACCAGCTCCTTGCCACCGGAATCCTTGGCCGCGGCGGCGCGCGTCTGGAGTTCAGTCGTGTGGAGCCGTTATCCGGAACAAGATATCTGCAGGCCGAGGCCGAGACAAAGGAAGAAACACCACGGCGGGCCGTGATCTGCTTTGCCGGAGAGACAAAGCCTCTGGACTCCCGCATGGTCGCTATGGCAATGGACGAGGCGGAAAACATGCGTCCCGCGCCGAAACTCATTATCTTTGCTGCCTTCCAGTTTGACCCGGAGGCAGCGAAGGATATCGACGAAACCATCTGGCCGGGTGTCACCTTGCTGAAAGCACAGATGAATACGGACCTGATGACGGAGGATCTCAAAAAGAAGCGAGCTTCCGACCAATCTTTCTGGCTGGTGGGTCAGCCGGATGTGGAGCTTATCCAGGATGGCCGGAGCAAAACTCGCTTCAAAGTCCGGGTCAACGGGTTCGATTATTACGATGTGAAAAAGGGCACGGTGGAGTCCGGCAGCACTTCCCGTATCGCCATGTGGATGCTCGATACGGATTATGACGGAATGTGCATTTCTCCGACGCAGGTCTTTTTCCCGATGGGCGGCAAAAAGGACGGGTGGAACAAGCTGGCAAAGACCTTGAAAGCCGAGATCGACCCGGAGCTGATCGAGAAGTATGCAGGAAACGAGTCCCTGTGGTTCACTGTGCAGCCTAACTCCCGTATTGCGGTCAAAATCATTGATGACCGCGGGATCGAGAGTTTGAAGGTGTTAAGGATAGGTGATGAATAATGGCCGGCATTGACCAACTCATAATCAATTCCGCCTATCGGGAGCCTGCACATCACTGGAAATATGATCTGAATGGACAAGCCTTTGTTCGGGAACCAGGCCGCCGCCCCGCTGGCTATTTCGTGGCTGGTCAAGGCTCCAACCAGTACAATGATATCGGCCAGTTCATCGAGCTGCCGCTTGTGAACAAGATCCGCCCCCGCGTAAAAGCATGGCGTGAAGCGGGATATCCCGGTGTGACCGGGGTTACGCGAAAGCTGCTGGAGCACTGGAACGATAAGGAAGCGCGGCAGTATCAATTCTTTTTCTGCCAGATGGACGCGATGGAAACGCTCATCTGGCTGACAGAGGCTCCCGCCACGGACAAAGTTGGTGTTGACATCCCCAGCGATGGAGGAGCATTCCGGCGCATCTGCACAAAGCTCTGCACTGGCGGCGGCAAGACGACCGTCATGGCCATGCTGATCGCGTGGATGATCTGCAACAAGGTCACATATCCGCAGGATCGGCGGTTCTCCAAATATGTCTTCATCGTAGCACCCGGCCTGACCGTCAAAAGCCGCTTGCAGGTGCTGCAGACCGGCGGCGAAGAGAATTACTATAATCAGTTTGGCATCGTCCCGGTTGGCCTTATGGACAAGCTGCATCAGGGCAAAGTCATGATCACCAACTGGCAGGCCCTGGCGTGGGACAGCGAGGAAACGATTGCCAAACGGCGGAGCGTTGATAAGCGCGGGCCGAAGAGTGACGAGGCATACGCCCGCGAGGTGCTGGGCGAGATGGCAAACGCCAGCAATATCCTTGTCATAAACGATGAGGCACATCACGCATGGCGCAAGAATCCCGAAAACAAGGCAAAGCTGACAAAAGAGCAGAAGGAAGCAGAACAGCAGGCTACCATATGGATCAGCGGATTGGATCGAATTCATAAGACGCGGCACATTCTGGCGTGCTATGATTTTTCGGCTACTCCGTTTGCTCCCTCCGGCAAGAAGAACGATGAAGAAGCTCTTTTCGGATGGATCGTCAGTGATTTTGGCCTGAATGACGGCATCGAATCCGGCCTTGTCAAAACGCCCCGTGTCGTTGTTCGGGACGATGCTGTGCCGGATGCAGAGACCTTCAAATCCAAGCTCTATCACATCTATGCCGATGATACAGTAAAAGACGATATCAATCGCTCCGCCAACCCGGAAGAACCTTTACCGGATCTGATCACACAGGCATATTATCTGCTGGGCAAGGATTGGCAAGTGCTGTACAAGGCATGGAAAGAAGCCGGATCGCCCGTGCCGCCGGTCATGATCACCGTGGCTAACAGAACCGAAACGGCGGCGCGCATCAAGTATGCCTTTGATCATGAACGCATTCCCGTCCCGGAGCTTTGCGATCCAAAACTGACGATACATATTGACTCCAAGACCTTAGACGATGCGACCGCTGCCGTGTCTTCCTCTGTGGAAACGGATGATGAAGGGACGATAAGTAAAGCAGATGCCGCGGCTATCCTGCGTGAAACGGTCGATACTGTCGGGCAGAAAGGAAAGCGCGGAGAACAGATCCGCAACGTCATTTCAGTCGGTATGCTGTCAGAGGGGTGGGATGCGAAGACCGTTACACACATCCTTGGTCTCCGCGCCTTCTCCAGTCAGCTTCTCTGTGAGCAGGTCGTTGGGCGCGGTCTTCGCCGGACGAGCTATGATCTGGCAGACGGCAGCGATATGTTTACGCCAGAATATGTGAATATCTTTGGTATCCCGTTTACTTTCCTCCCGCACGAGTCCGATGAACAGGGCACTCCACCGACAACTCCGCCTAAAACCCAAGTAGAGGCGCTGAAAGAGAAAAGCGAATATCAAATCAGCTGGCCGAACATTATACGTATTGATCGTGTTTTCAAGCCGCGGCTTAGCGTGGATATTGATAAGATCGCAACGTTGGAACTGGATGCCGCCGAAACTCGGCTCAGTGCAGATCTCGCGCCCATCCTTGATGGAAAGACTGATCTGACGAAATGTACAGAGATCGACCTTGAAAAGCTGGACTCTGAGCTGCGTATGCAGAGCATTCTCTTTAAGGCTGCCGGAGAAGTCTATGAGCTAATGAAATCCTCCTGGCAGAATGAAGCGACAAAATACGCTCTGCTGGGACAGGTAATCCGGCTTGTCGAGGACTATCTGCATTCCGGGGCAATTGTGATTAACCCGCCATTATTTAACACGGATCCCCTGCGCCAGCGCATCATCTACATGATGAACATGAATAAGATCGTCCAGCATCTGTGGAGCTTTATCAAGCTGGAGCAGACGGAACGTATTGTCCCCATCTTTGACCCAAGCAAGAAAGTTCGTTCTACAGGGGATATGCCGACATGGTTTACCAGCAAGCCTTGTACGATTACACAGCATTCTCATATCAGTCACTGCGTATTCGACAGCGCTTGGGAAGCAACCGAGAGCTATTTACTGGAGAAGAATCCCCATGTGATGGCTTGGGCAAAAAATGACCACTTGGGATTTGAGATCCTCTATGTATTTGACGGTGTGATCCGCAAGTATACGCCGGACTTCCTGATTCGGTTGGATAATGGGAAAACCCTCATATTGGAAACGAAAGGTCAAGAGACGCGCCGTGACAAGGAAAAGCGGAAAGCGCTGGCAGAATGGGTCGTTGCTGTGAATGGCCTCGGAGAATTCGGGCAGTGGGCAAATGATGTGTCCTATAACGTGGCTGACGTGGATGGGATCATACAGAAATACGTATAAGCAATACTATGCAAAGGGCGGCAGACCTATCATCTGCCGCTCTCTTTTTCCAATAAGCTAAGAACATCTTGAATTTCTGCCTTATATACCTCCGTCATAATTCTTACTGCATCGCTCATGTTGATTGAAAAGAAAGACGTTCCATCTGAGAAAACGGCATTCCGAAAGATCTCCCAAATCCGTTTCTCCTTGCATAACTGACAGTGCTTAAAAAAATCAACCTCATCTATGTTTTCCGGAATAACATAATTGTCGAACAAATTGCTGATCAATGCATACTCGATTCTAAGCTTTATGGAATCATCGTCTGAGAATGCTCCGGCGATAAGAATAAAATATTGAAGCGTCACCTCGAAGCGAATATAGGGGAACAAATTAAAGCATAAACTCTTCTGAAGAATGTCCAAGGTCTGCTGAATCTGTGACTTGCTTGCAATAAAAAACTGATCAATTTCGTTGGAAATGCTCATTGGTATCATCCGGTTATTCTCTGCGAACCACCGTTTCACCCTGTCCCCTAATGATGCTTCGGCGTCATGCAGGTCACTGAAAATAAACCGTTTTGCTGCAATCCCAAGGTCTTTTTCTAATTCACCTATTGTTGGAAACTTATTTCGCAGCGTTTCGAGATCTCGAATATCATAATTGAGTGCACTTGAAAGAACATCCCAGTAAACTTTTTCTCCCAATTCAAGGTTATCATCAGCATCTGCATATAGCAGGGATTCTGTTGATATCACAATGAAATAGTCAGAATACTGTTCCAAAACCGTTATAGTATCTGAAACAGCAGAAGAGAAGTAGTGTTTCAACCTATCTGAGACAGAGTTGATGTTGCTAATAAAAAAGTTTTTCATCCGCAGAACTGGATCGTTGATTATACTCCTCTCTCCGATCGCTCCAAACGCATAGTGACCATTGCCGGATATGTCCAAATAAATTGCACCAGAAAGGAAAAAACATTGTGCGCATGCAGAAAGATCGCTCAGGATTTCAAGCATTTCTAATCGCCTTGACATCCAAAACAATTCGCATTTATCAACAAGTGAGACGGCATGGTAATAGAAATCCTCATCACTTTCAAGGGGAAAGCTCTTCAGAATTGCAAGATACTCTTGTTGTATGTGTTTCAATTCGTGGTCGTATTTACTCATGATCAATTCCTAAAAATTTGATATACCACTCCGGGAAAGAATAGCGTTCATTTACAAGCTTCACTATCTTTATTAAGTTGTTAAAACAATCCGATGAAACATCTGGTAATTCTTGCGATAAAGTTGCATCTGCGACGGGCTGAAAGTGATGAAAAACATTGTCGCACGCCAGCATGCTGCTTTCTCTCACGGCTCCCCATAAGCCATGGGCATAACTTGAATCGTAATCATATGCGACATCGTAAAGATCCTTTTCCCCAACACCGATGGCTTTATCTCGGATTTTTACGTCATCAAAGTATCTTAAATCAACATCCGTAAACTCTTCCAATTGCGGTTCATTAACCAGTAGATCGAGAATCTTTTCGGAAACATGCCGCGTTTCTCGCCCCATTCCTTCTCTAATCTTCATAAGGATTAGTTTAAACTTCCCGATTCCATATGTTTTGTACTCGCTCCAAATAGTCGGTTTTTCGCTTTCTTGTGAAGCCAAATACTTCATCATTATATAGATCTCAATAATGATTCTGGCCGCTTGCCGCCCAAGAAGCGCATTTGCTAAGTCGTGATTTATCACTTCAGAAAATGTTTTGAATGCGTATGTCAAAGATCCGGTAAGGACGGTATACGCATCATCGTTTACGGTGGCTTGCTTATGCTGAATATTAAGATAGTTTATAGCTTCTTTTGTCTTTTCAATAAAAAGGTCATAGTCCATGGTTGTGTCGTCCTTAGTGTATTCGATTGAGAACAGTTTACAATCTGTCGCCCGCGCTGCCACACTCCAGAAATGGTTCACCCAACTGCTTATCTGCTGGTTAGGAAGATCCAATGCACCTTCAAGTGATCTAATGCATGGCCGGTACACCCTCATGATTTCTTCTGAGTGAGTCCTATTTCCATAATACAACATGGCATCTGCCATGGGGCTGTTTTGCTCAAAATGAAGATGGCCAGAAAGCATTTGGGGGATTACAGCCAAAAATCTCAAATCTGTTGTATCATTCGAATCCGACTCGTTATACTTTCTCGTACAAAGGCCCAACACTTCCATTCGCTTCTCAAGGGGAAATCCGGGCACATAAAATGCCTTGTAAAATGACGGGCTGTATTCATAATCAATGACAGCCGTTAACGGTGCCAACACAGAGAAATCAACTTCACTTTTAATGATTTCGAACAAATCACGCTGCTCACTATCCTCTAACATCAGGAAACAAGAAAGCTTGGCTGAAGCTATATTTGAATCCCATGCACGAATCTTATTGAATATTCTGATACAGCACCCTATTCCGTCTGATCGTCCCTTATTATCCAGTATAAGCGCCATCCAAATGTATTCAGGAAGGCGCTCAAGGCTCCATGATGTCAGTGTCAACACATCTCCAAGCTGATCAACCCAGGGAGAGATAAGTTTCTCTTTTCGTCTTGCCAACTCTGAGAGAGTCGTTTTTTTCATTAGTTTATCCCTCTGTTCTTTCCCGTTTCTCTCGAGATCCTTCCGACTAAAGGATCCTGCAAATCAACCATGGGTCAACTAAAAGGCCGCTAGTCTATGCTGTCTGCGCGGATATAATATGTTCCTCTGCCCGTGCCCTGCCGAAAAATCACGCCCTCGTCTGTCAGCTTTTTCAGTGCAGCCAGGGCGGACGATCTTCCGATGCTCGGGCAATTGGTTACTACATCAGCACTGGTAAACTTGCCGACCTTATCTTCGACATACTTCTTTACAACATCATAGGCGGTGCTGGATGTGCCTGCTTTTTTCATCAGCCCGACACGATCTTCAAATTCCGTATAGCAAGCGAGGATCACCGTCAGCATATAACGAATAAAAGGCGTGGGATCGTTCTTTTCGTCGTGCCAACCGGCATCTGCCATTTCCAGCACATCGTAATATCGATCCTTGGTCTTTTCGATCTGCTTTTCGATACTGATATATTTGCCGACACTGTAGCCGTTCTTATAGAGAAGTAGCAGCGTCAGTAAACGGCTCATTCTGCCGTTGCCGTCGTTGAACGGGTGGATGCAGAGAAAGTCCACGATAAAGCAAGGGATGAGGATCAGCGCGTCGATGCTCTCCTTGGCAAGCGCCTGCTCATACGCCTCGCACAGTCTGTCCATTGCTTCCGGCGTCTCATACGGTGCAACCGGTATAAACCGCGTTACAGTCGTTCCGTCCGGCCTTGTCTCGTTGATATAGTTCTGGACGTTCTTGAAACTGCCGCCGTAGGATGCGCCAGCCCGCCGCAGCAAATCACGGTGGAGCTGCAGAATATATGACGGGCGGATGGGGATATACTCGTTGCTCTCGTGGATCGTGTTCAGCACATCCCGATAGCCCATGATCTCGTCCTCATCACGGTTCCTCGGCGTAGTCTTTTCTTCAAAGAGCTGCTTCATGCGGGTGCTGGTGGTTACGATCCCTTCGATTTTATTGGATGCTTCGGTGCTTTGGATCTTGGCGATCTCCACCAGACGATCCAGCTCCACGGGCTTTTGCCGGACAAACATATCCTGCCTGCCCTTGTACTCGTGGATCTTTGCGACGAGATTCAAGATATCTGACGGCCATGTGCGGTCTGCCAGCTTGCTATAGTCAAACTCTCTCATGGAAAGCTCCTTTCGTCCAGCTAATCTTCTTTCGTCCAATATTAATTGAATTTGGACGAAAAGTCAATGCGTTTGGACGATATAGTATTCCCCGATTCACACGAAACATAAAGGTCGCTCCCTCCGAGCTGTGACAGCTTCAAAGGAAGCACCTTTTTCTTCTTGTTTTTATATAATTTCTTATTATATTACTTGGGGACAGTTTTCTGCCTCACTACGTGCGATTTGTTGACCTATAGGGTGCTGTTTTCCGACGCATGTGCGGCGGTTTTCCGGCACAGCACACCCATATGTGCTTACGCAAAGAGACAGCCAACACAGAAACGTGCTGGCTGTCTCCTTGTTCTACTCATAGGCGCCTAACCCTCTGCGTAAGTTCTGCGTAAGCTCACACTTTTTGCACCGCAGAAGTTAGGAAAATCGGAGAAAAACCGCGAAATAAGGCGATTTTAGGAGCCGAAAGCTACCTGATTAGTACATGCCGCCCATGTCGGGGGATGCGGGCATCGGAGGATTCTTCTCCGGGATGTCGGCGACCAGGCTCTCGGTGGTGAGGACCATGGAGGCGACGGAGGAGGAGTTCTCCAGAGCGCTGCGGCAGACCTTGGTCGGGTCGACGATGCCGAGGGCGATCATGTCGCCGTAGGTATCGTTGGCAGCGTCGTAACCGAAGTTGACATTGTCGTTGCCGGCAACCGTGTTCAGAATAACGGCGCCTTCAACACCGGCGTTTGCGGCGATCTGCATGATCGGGGCCTTCAGAGCCTTTGCGACGATGGCTGCACCGGTCTTCTCATCGCCCTCGAGGGTGGCGACCAGCTTCTCGGCAGCCTTGGAGGCGATGACGTAGGCGGTACCGCCGCCGGCGACGATGCCTTCCTCAACGGCAGCACGGGTGGCGTTCAGAGCGTCTTCGATGCGGAGCTTCTTCTCCTTCATCTCGGTCTCGGTGGCTGCACCGACCTTGATGACGGCGACACCGCCGGCCAGCTTGGCCATGCGCTCCTGGAGCTTCTCACGGTCATAGTCGGAAGTGGTGGTCTCGATCTGACGCTCGATCTGAGCGGCACGGGCACGGATCTCAGCCTTGTCGCCGGCGCCGTCGACGATGACGGTGTTCTCCTTGGTGACCTTGACCTGGTGGGCCTGGCCGAGCATGGAGATGTCAGCTTCCTTCAGCTCCATACCGAGCTCGCTGGAGATGACCTGGCCGCCGGTGAGAATGGCGATATCCTGCAGCATTTCCTTGCGACGATCGCCGAAGCCGGGGGCCTTGACGCAGATGCAGGTGAAGGTGCCGCGCAGCTTGTTCAGCACGATGGTGGCAAGGGCTTCGCCCTCAACGTCCTCGGCGATGATGAGGAGCTTGCGGCCGGCCTTGACGATCTGCTCGAGCAGCGGGAGAATCTCCTGGATGTTGGAGATCTTCTTGTCGGTGATGAGGATCAGCGCGTCATCAATGACGGCTTCCATCTTGTCGGTATCGGTGACCATGTAGGGGCTGAGGTAGCCGCGGTCGAACTGCATGCCTTCGACAACATCGCTGTAGGTCTCGGCGGTCTTGGATTCTTCAATGGTGATAACGCCGTTCTGACTGACCTTCTCCATGGCTTCGGCGATCAGGGAACCGATCACTTCGTCACCGGAAGAAATGGTGCCGACACGGGCGATGTCCTTGGAACCGGAAACCGGCTTGGAAATGGCCTTGACAGCCTCAACGGCTGCGGCGGAAGCCTTCTGGATGCCCTTCTTCATGACCATGGGGTTGGCGCCGGCGGCGAGGTTCTTCAGGCCTTCGCTGATCATCGCCTGGGCGAGAACGGTTGCGGTGGTGGTGCCGTCACCGGCAACATCGTTGGTCTTGGTGGAAACTTCCTTGATGAGCTGAGCGCCCATGTTCTCGAACGCGTCTTCCAGTTCGATTTCCTTGGCGATGGTCACACCGTCGTTGGTGATCAGGGGAGTGCCGTACTTCTTGTCGAGAACGACATTGCGGCCCTTGGGTCCGAGCGTAATCTTAACGGTATCGGCGAGCTGGTTGACACCGCGCTCGATGGCCTTGCGTGCTTCTTCACCGTAAATAATCTGCTTTGCCATAATGATAAATCCTCCTGAATTACTCAATCACGGCCAGAATATCGCTCTGGCGGACAATGGTGTATTCCTGCTCTTCCAGCTTGACCTTGCTGCCGCTGTACTTGCCGACCAGAACCTTCTGACCGGGGGTCACGATCATGGTGACTTCATTGCCGTCCACAAGGCCGCCGGGGCCGACTTCGACAACTTCATAAACCTCGGGCTTTTCCTGTGCGGAAGAGGTGAGGAAAATACCGGAAGCGGTGCGCTCCTCGGCTTCGTTCTGCTTGAGAACAACTCTGTCTGCTAAGGGTTTGAGCTTCATATTCTTAACCTCCATGAAAATAGATTACATAAATCAGCACCGTTAGCACTCGAAATACCTGAGTGCTAACGATGCTAATAATACCACACTTTTCTGTTTTTGCAATACCCGAAATATAAATTTTTTGTTACGTTACAAGTATGAGAGACCGAGTTCCCGCCTCCGGCGGGAACTCAGGAAGATTTAAGAGCAATACCCGAAATATACCTTTTGCTTCTACAGCTTCAAAGGCGGATGCCCGGTTCCGCGGCCGAGGCCTTTCGGGACGATCAGCTTCAGCGCTTTCGGGATCAGCTTCATGTTCACCGACTTCGCCCGGAGCCCTTCTCCGTCCAGGTTGATGACATCCTCCCGGTCAAACTCGATGGAGAGCTCCGTATCACGCAGGTGCGTGATGAACTGCGGAAAGTCGTCTGCATGCCCGGCGGCATATTTCCCGATGCAGCGGGCGAAGGTAAAGAGCGAAACCTTCTTCAAAATGAAAATATCCAGCAGACCGTCGTCCAGCATGGCGGTGGGGGAGGGGTTGAAGCCGCCTCCGTAAAAGCGGCCGTTGCAGGCACAGATCAGGGAGTATTTTTCGTGGGAATCATAGCTGCCG
>Ga0256404_1008840_pt1 | contig 14838 bp, 9 predicted proteins | sample RumenRJG_01DNA_FD_185990 | JGI IMG/M metagenome (GOLD analysis project Ga0256404, IMG submission 185990) | Bovine rumen microbial communities from Lethbridge, Alberta, Canada - RJG_01 | ecosystem: Host-associated > Mammals > Digestive system > Stomach > Rumen | place: Canada: Alberta | collected...
CGGCGTTATCAAAGAGGCCGTGCAGCACGGTGAGATCGGGCATGTGTATGCCGCGATAGGCGGCTCAGGCGCGATCCTGAAAGAACGGTTCCGCGACCTTTTGCAGATACCGGAGGAAAAGCGATGCCTGCTTCCCGTAACGCCCGCATCTGTCATTGGCAGCAGCCGCGATCAGCTGGAGCCGGAAGATTATAAAATGATTGCGCGGATCCTTGGAAAATATAAAATCCGGTATGTCCTTTTTAACGGCGGCAACGGAAGTATGGATACCTGCGGGAAAATTTATCATGCCTGCAGGGACGAAGGGCTGGAGATCTGTGTCGGCGGCATTCCCAAAACCATTGACAATGATCTTGCGGTTACGGATCACGCGCCGGGATACCCGAGCGCAGCACGCTACATTGCGTCTACAACAGCCAATATCGCGGAAGATGTACACGCGCTTCCGATCCATGTAAGTGTTGTCGAAGCGATGGGCAGAAATGCCGGCTGGATTACAGCGGCTTCCGTGCTTGCAAGGGATAAAGGGTACGGACCTGATCTTGTCTATCTTCCGGAACGGCCGTTCCATGAAGAGGAGTTTCTGGAGGATGTGCAAAAATGCATAGACCGGAACCGCTGCGCGGTTGTTGTCTGCAGCGAAGGCCTTCGCGGAGACGATGGAGAGCCGATTGTAAAACCGATTTATCAGACCGGCAGAAGCGTGTACTATGGCGATGTCAGCGCGCATCTTGCGGAGCTTGTCATCCGCAGACTGGGTTATAAGGCCAGAAGCGAAAAGCCCGGCATTGCGGGAAGAGCAGGCATCGAGTATCAGTCCTGTGTGGACCGGGAAGAAGCTATTCTCGCCGGGCAGGAAGCCGTCCGGGCGGTCCTGCAGGGCGATACCGGCTTCATGATCGGATTTCGCAGGGCACCGGGAGAAAGATACCATGTTGATCCGATCCGTATTCCGATCGAAGACGTTATGATGTATGAAAACAAAGTGCCGGAGCGCTTTATAAACGCAAGAGGCAACGGTATGAACGAGGCGTTCTGCAAGTGGCTTTCGCCGCTTCTGGGAGAGCCGTTCGAGCCGTTTTTCCGTTTTGACTGAAAGGACAAAAAGCACGAGGAAGAATCCATGCTGGAAATACTTTATAACGATTACATCGCGGCAGCAGTCAATACAATGGGAGCGGAGCTCTGGAGCCTGAAAAGAAGAGAAGATGACAGAGAGTTTCTCTGGCAGGGTGATAAAGAAATCTGGCCGAGGCGCGCGCCGATCCTGTTTCCCGTCACGGGAGCTTTGAAAGAAGGTAAAATACGGATCGCCGGAAAAGACCGTCAGATACCGATGCACGGCTTCGCACGCGACTATGAACATGAAGTAATAAGCGCGGATGCGGAGCACCTGCGCCTTCGCTTTACGGGAAATGAGACAACGGAAGAAATCTATCCGTATCATTACGAACTGGAAATTACATATCAGCTTGCAGGGAGAAGGCTGGACCAGACAGCCCTCGTCAGAAATACCGGCAGGGAAACCATGTACTTCTCGATTGGCTTCCACACAGGATTTTTCTGTCCTCCGGGCAGGACGGGCAGCGCTTCCGACTGCGTACTGCGTTTTGCTGATGCGGAGAATCCGCTGTGTTATGACAAAACAAATGACGGTCTTATAACAGGCACGAAAAGCCCGCTGCATGCAGCAGAAAACAGAATTCCGGCTGCCGGTGGAACCTTCCCGGATACGCTGATTCTGGATCATCCGAAGTCTTCCTATATGGAGCTTTTCAATACAGTGACGCATGAGTATGTACGTGTCCATATGAAAGCTTTCCCGTATCTTCTCGTGTGGTCGAACCGCGCGGATGTGCCGTTTGTCTGCATCGAACCGTGGTACGGGCTGCCGGATCTTTTCAATGCGGACGGCAGCATTGAAAAGAAAACGGCGATCCTTGCGCTAAGCCCCGGAGAGACGTTTACCTGCACACAGGAAATTGAGATTTCGCCTCCGGGACAAGCAGAGAATTTGCACGGGGAGAGTTTTGCCGGAGCCGTGAAGTAAATTTCGCCGGGAAAGTTTTGCAAAAGCAGCAAAATAGCAGCAGGGAGAGGAAATACTACTATGAAATATCTGGATTTTGAATACGGAGCCGGAACAATGGGAGCAGAGCTTCCGGATTGGATCGATATATTTATTCCGGGAGTAACTGTACCGGATCCGCCGTACATTCCCGAGGATCAGCTTGAAAGAGCATACCGCGAAAGTCTGGATCACCCGATCGGCATGGCGCCCGTAAAGGAACTGGTGCATAAGGGGAGCCGCGTTGTTTTTGTGATTCCGGACCGCGTCAAGGGCGGAGAGCAGACGACAAGTCACAGAAAACTTGCCTGCAGGTATATCCTGCAGGATTTATATGAAGCAGGCGTACAGAAAAAAGATATACAGTTCATCATTTCGAACGGCCTGCATCCAAGAAGCACGGAAGAGGACGCGAAGGCGATCTTCGGACCGGAGCTTTTTGACGAGTTCTGGCATACAGGTCAGATCACAAGTCATGATTCCGAGGACCCTGACAATATGATTGACCTCGGCAAAACAAAGCGCGGCGACCCTGTCTGGATGAATAAGGCTGTCTACGACGCGGACCTTGCGATCCTGATCGGCCATGTACAGGGAAATCCTTACGGCGGCTACAGCGGCGGCTATAAGCACAGCGCGACCGGAATTACAAACTGGAAGTGCATTGCAAGTCATCATGTCCCGGAAGTCATGCACCGGCCGGATTTCACTCCTGTCAACAACGGTTCTTTGATGCGTCATAAATTTGATGAAATCTCAATGCATATGGAAGAGAAAATGGGGCATCCGTTCTTCTGCTGCGATGCGGTGCTCGATTCCAAAAGCAGACAGATCGCGATCTATTCCGGTTACGCGAAGGAAATGATGCCGGAAAGCTGGAAGCTTGCGGATCAAAGGACGTATGTTCACTGGGCGGAAAAGAAGTACGACATCCTTGTCTTCGGCATGCCGCAGAAGTTTCATTACGGTGACGGCATGGGAACCAATCCGATTATGATGATGCAGGCGCTGTCCGCGCAGGTGCTTCGATACAAACGGGTGATGAGCGATCACTGTGTCATCATCTGCTCTTCTTTATGCAATGGTTTCTTCAATGACAGCCGCTGGCCGTATCTGCGGGAGTTATATGATATATTCCAGCATGATCAGATGAACCAGCTGCCGGACATGAACCGGCTTGGCGAGTATTTTGCCACAAACGAAGAGTATATACGGAAGTACCGCTTCGCGAACGCGTTCCATCCGTTCCATGGCTTCTCGATGATGAGCTGCGGACACATCGCGGAGATGAATACAAGCGCGATTTATATTGTGGGTGCGCAGGAGCCGGGGTACGCGAGAGGGATGGGTCTCAAAACGAGGGCCACCTTTGAGGAGGCGCTTACGGACGCAATGAAGAAATATGCCGGGCCCCGGCCGAATATTCTCGCGCTTCCCGGAACATTTAAGACGGCGGCAGTGCACTTGTGCATGAAGGATCCGGAGATGGATTGCATGGATGCGTATGGGAGGAGAACGGAAGAGACATGATCGGATAAGAATGACAGAGCTGGCACAAGTCCAAACATAACCTGCCCATCCAGAGCGACCAGTCTCCTCCTGGCCGCTCTTTTTTGCATTTATTATTTCTTTACCGATATCAGATCATAGATCGGAGTCTTCACAATTCTAATAAAAACATCGGAAAACTGTTCCGGAGGCGTTGGATTCTCCTGAGACAGCCACGTCTCCAGGATTGCCATCGTAGAATGAATCAGCAGCTGAACCATTGCCTCATCTGTAAAGTGATAGTCAAATCCACACGTATCGTAATTAGCCAACCCCCATTTCGTATATGTTTTCATGATAAAACGACGCCATGTCGGATCAATGGCTGTTGTAAAGAAACAGCGGATGAGTCTTCTGTCCATATAAAATGGCATCTGGTGTACAAAAGTGGCGTTTCGTTTACAAATATGTACTTTTCAATTTACAAACAAGCATCTCACCTTACAAACTGGCGTCTCGGATTACAACTCAGCCCGATGGTAACAAGAGCATGAGCATAATGCTCAATATAATCTATTCATTATAATTAATACATGACAATTTTAACACAAAACAAAATATAAATTTAAATTGTAATATAAAGTGGCATAAAAATGAAAATATTTAATGCAATAATATTGACAAGATGTACAATACATATTAGTATTAAGTCATTGATAAAAGAATTTATCAAACAGTTGTCCTAAAGATGCCAATGAATCAGGGGAGATTCAAATTGGAGAAATTTAAGGGGAAAGCAAAACAATTTAAACAAAGGAGGAAAAGTATGAAGAAACAGGTATTGTCAGCGGCTCTTGCTTCGGTAACAGCGATTGCGCTTCTTGCAGGATGCGGATCAACCGGCAGCACCACATCGACGTCGGCGGCCGCTACTACAGATTCCGCTTCTGAGAGCAAGGCTGCATCTACTGCAAGTACGGAATCAGGGGATGGAATTACCATCAGGATGTGGACGTTCCTTGATCCGACAAATACGGAAAATGGAAGATCAGTAGCGCTTAAGCAGATGATCGATGAATTCGAGGATGAAAACCCTGGGGTCAAGGTCGTTGTTGAGCCACAGGACTGGACAACAATGACAGCAAAGTTCCTTGCAGCAAATGCATCCGGCGATGCACCGGACATTATGTGGTGTGCACGAGATGAGCTCTATGGCGTGCTTGATGCCGGTGCCCTCGAACCTCTTGAGAATCTGTTTATGAAGGACTGGACGCAGGACGAAATCGACGATATAGATGACACCTTCTTCCGTTTTGGCGAACGCGATGGCAAACATTATACTCTGACACTGAACAAAAATTGTACCGGTTTCCTTTATCGCGAGGACCTTCTTAAGGATGCCGGAATAGAAGTGCCGACGACTTTTGATGAGCTTTATAACGCGGGAGTGAAGCTGACCGGGAAAGATGCAAGCGGCATTGATCGATACGGAATGGGAATGTCGTTCTCAACCGAAACCAATGATGCGCAGTGTATCGTGAATTGGCTGCTTCAGGAAAATGGCGATCTCTTCAATAAAGATGGTACTGCTAACTGGGCTAATGACGGCGGAGTCAAGGGCCTTGAATGGACCAAGAAGTGCGTAGATGCCGGAATAACTCCTTCTGAAAGCGTCAATACAACGATTGAGGATATTTATACTGAGTTTGCCGCAGGAAAATACGCCATGTCCGTCGGAAGCGCAGTACGTCTTTCTACACTGCGTCAGAATGCTTCTTTTGATGGAGACACAATTCAGTTTGCACCTCTGCCGGGTGGAACTGTAATTGATGGCTGGTTTGTGGGTGTATGGTCCGGATCCAAGAATAAGGAAGAAGCGGGTAAGTTCCTTGAAAAAATGTATTCACCTGAATCTGATCTTAAATGGATTGAAATCGGCGGACAGGCACCTAACAGAAAATCTACTGTCGACAAGATCGAAATCACAGATAAGAATAAATACTTACAGTCGATGCTTGATGCATTTGCACAGGGATGGCTTCCGGCAAATGACAAGGCATATGTTGGCTGGAAGCTCGATCTTAACTATCCGGTGCAGGATGTCTTGACGAATAATGCAGATCCAATGACTGCGCTCAAGGATGCGGAGAGCAGATTCAACAGTGATAATGGGCGCTGATTTTTACAGCAATTAATGAAATTATTGATAGTTTTATCATGACAGAGCAGAACGAGAGCTTCCTGCCGGAAGTTCTCGTTCTGAAGAAAGCAGGCCGCCGTGAACACAAACAAATTCAAGAAACTCTCATTCATGTACATCGTACCGGCAATGGCCTTTCTGACGATGTTCCTGATTATTCCGTTGATTTATACTTTATATTGCAGCTTTTTCAATCTGGATTATCTTGTGAAAGGTAATTTTGTAGGACTTAAAAATTATGCTTCACTGCTAACAGACAAGAGAGTCATCAATGCTTTTATCTTCACGTTCATCATCACAATTATTTCTACAGCATGCTCTGTTATTATCGGACTAGCGCTTGCACTCTGGATCGACAGGAAGCATGGAGTATTCGCTTATGCAATTGAAATGTTCGGCCTGATACCATGGGTCATTTCAATGGTCGTTGCAGCATTGTTGTGGCGCTGGCTGTTTAATGGAGATCTGGGACTTTTCAATATGATCCTGAAGGGTCTTGGACATAAATCAATCTATGTTGTTCAAAACAAAGATTCGGCAAGAATTGCGCTTGTGTTTGTTCTTGTCTGGAGACTTGTCGGATATGCAATGGTTATGCTACTGGCAGGCCTGAAGAGTCTCGATCAGTCGCTGATTGAGGCTGCTAAAGTTGATGGAGCGAGCGGCTGGCAGATGTTATGGTACATCAAACTGCCGCTTGTCAAAACTTCTGTACTCCTTTCTACAATTGTTCTTACTGTCAGCAACTTTACGAATAATACGGTTCCACTGGTACTGACGAGCGGTGGACCGAATGATGCAACAAATGTCATTACTCTTATGCAATACAATTTAGGCTTCCGTTATTACCATTTTGGAACATCGTCTGCTCTCTCCGTACTGATCATGATTGTTGTGTCTCTGATTATTCTGGCATACATCAAGGTCAGTGATTATAAGATCTGATACCGCATTGCATGGAAGACATCATACTCAGAATACAAAGGCCGTAAAGATGAAAAAAATCACACCGAAGATAGTAATCAGCAAAATCAGTGAAGCAATTATACTGGCGCTGCTGGCTTTTATTACGATTATTCCAATTTACTGGGGCATTGTAACATCACTCAAGAACAAGAACGAGATAGCAACATACCCGCCGAAGGTCATAGGATTCAATGTAACTTGGAGTAACTATGTCCGTATTGTCGGACAGGGATACCTGCGAGCTCTCGGGAACAGTGCTTTCTATTCATTGGTGACAATTATTTTATGCCTGATACTGGGATACATTGCAGGTTACGGATTCGAACGTAGAAATTTTCTGTTTAAGAAGTTCTGGTTTTCTCTTGTTGTAATCGGAATACCGCTATCCACCGGATGCTCTGTGCTTCTCATTCCAAACTACCTGATGATGATGAAACTCCATATGACAAATCACATTTATACAATGCCGATTATTTACGCTACGTATAATCTTCCTCTTTGCATTTGGATGATGATTTCCGGGGTTCGTTCTCTTCCTGTAGAAATCGAGGAGTCCGCAAAGATTGATGGATGTTCCCAAAGATATATCATAGCTAGACTTATTCCACCGATTATTAAGCCTTCATTCGCAGCTGCCGGTATCTTCATTTTTATCGGGGCTTGGAATGAGTATATTTCGACTTCGGTCATGATCAACAGCCGGGAACTGAAGAATGTCCAGATGGCAATATACGATTACATGGGTTTCTTCGGACAGGAATGGGGGCCGCTTTGTGCCGCTGCCACCGCAGCGATCATACCGATTCTTGTTGTTTTTACAATTCTGGGTAAACAGCTGGTAAGCGGGCTTACCGCGGGCGCGGTAAAAGGATAACTATTCAAGAAGGAAGTTTGTGTTTTTATATCCGGCATCGATTTCAGATAAGACAGTGTAGATATTCTGCGGAGGTAAGGGAATTCTATGTCAGTCAGGCTTAAAGAAGAGACTTATGAAATTGTGGTAATTGGAGGTGGTGTAGCTGGGGTTTGCGCTGCTATTGCAGCAGCGAGAATGGGTTGCAAAGTTGCTCTTGTTCAAAACAGGTCTGTTTTCGGAGGAAACGCGAGCTCTGAAATTCGAATGCACATTGTCGGTGCAAACTGTCACTCATCAAAACCGAATCTCCGTGAAACGGGTATTCTCGAAGAAATACTTTTGGAGAATAAGCATCGTAATCCATATGCCAGTTTTACAACACTGGACATGATTTTCTGGGAAAGGGTTCATGAGACTCCGGGTTTGGCTTACTATCTCAACACGAATATTGAAGATGTAGTGATGGACGGCAGCCGGATCAGATCTGTGGTAGGGCATCAAAATTCTACAGAAGAGAAAGTAGTCCTTTCTGCGGATATTTTTATCGATGCAACTGGTCACGGAACGGTCGGTTTCCTGGCGGGAGCTGCCAGCCGCACAGGCTCCGAATCTAAATATGAGTTTAATGAACCGTCGGCACCGGAAGAAGCCAACAATTACAAAATGGGCAGCACAATCATGTTTCATGCGGTGAATCGCGGAGAGCCGGTGAAATTTATTAAACCTTCATGGGCAAACACATATACAGAAGAAGATTTGAAATTTCGCCCTCATGTCGATCGGATAGCTGTAGACGACGAAAATGGCATACAAGATGCAGATTCTCCGTCAGCCAAAGGCAAGCTCCCGGAATTTTCAAATATGGATGCCGGATACTGGTGGTGTGAACTGGGTGGAGATCTTGAGGATAACATTGGTTCATGCGAAGAAATTCGAGATGAACTTCTTAAATGCATCTATGGGGTTTGGGATCATATTAAGAACGGTGGTGACCATGGCGCTGAGAATTATGATCTTGACTGGGTTGGCATGGTTCCCGGATATCGAGAGAGCAGACGGCTCGAGGGTGAATATATCCTGAATGAGAATGACATCAGATCAAATCGTATTTTTGATGACGCTGTCGCGTATGGCGGCTGGCCGATGGATGTGCATATTCCTGGAGGAATGAATGATCTGACGCGATATCCATCCAGGGTTTATAACTTTGAAGGCTGTTACACAATTCCTTATCGCTGTTATTACAGTAGAAATATTGACAATCTGTTGATGGCGGGGCGTGACATCAGTACTTCTAAAATGGCCTTTGGATCAACGAGGGTAATGGGAACATGCGCCATAGGTGGTCAGGCTTCAGGTACGGCAGCAGCTTTGGCTGTTCAGTATCATGAGTCCCCCAGAGAAGTCGGCGTGAATCATATCCATGAGCTTCAGCAAACATTGCTTAAGAATGATTGTTTTATTCCCGGCTTTGTGAATGAAGATGAAAAAGATCTCGCCAGAAAAGCTTCTTTTACCGCATCGCAAGAAACAGATGGCTGCTGTGCAGAAAATGTTGCGCATGGCGCGGCAAGACCTGTCGGCGGCGACACAAATTACTGGCAGTCTGAAGATCTTTCGGGAGCAATTCTTACAGGTGTGCTAAAGGAACCGGCGGTGATAAGAGAAGTACGGATTACCTTTGATACGAACCTGAGCTCTGAGATTCAGCCTTCGATGATTCACAATGTTTATGACCGGGAAGTGAAGGGCATGCCGATTGAACTTGTGAAGAGCTATCAAATGCGTTTATATCATGGCGATGACATCGTTTTTGAAAAAGATATACAAGATAACTATCAAAGGTTGAATGTTATAGAAGTTTCTAACATATTCTGCGATCGGATTGAAATCACTGTCAAAGCGACGCATGGAGCTCCGTTTGCACGTATTCAGGAAGTCAGGATTTACAGTGTATAGTTCAATGATTGCAATTATACCGTCGATAGAATAGAGGATATCAAAAATGAAATGTTTTATTCATGAAATTCCAAAACCATCGCAGAACCCGCCGGTTTGCAAGGATTATGATGTCGTAGTCGTCGGCGGTGGTATGAGTGGGATCTGTGCTGCGATTGCAAGCGCAAGAGAAGGCGCAAAAACAGCGCTGATTCAGGATCGCAGTGTTTATGGCGGTAATGCGAGTTCGGAAAACAGAATGCATATATCCGGGGCTTCCTGTCACTGGGGGAAGAAAAATGCGGCAGAGACCGGCATTCTGATGGAACTTCAGCTTGAAAACAAGCGTCTTAATGACAGTTATAATTATTCTATCTGGGATGGTGTTCTCTGGTCGACCGTACGGAAGACAAAAAACCTTGACAGTTATATGAATACGACTATGGATATGGTCCATTCCGATGGAACGGAGATTCAATCTATAGAATGCTATCAGATGAGTACAGAAGTGCGGTATAAATTCACAGCAAAAATATTTATTGACTGTACCGGACATGGAACACTTGGCTATTTTGCCGGTGCGGAATACCGAATTGGCAGGGAGGAGAAGTCTGAGTTTGATGAAAAGGATGCGCCGGATAAGCCGGATGGCGAGACGATGGGTAATACCATATATTTCTGTGCACACGACACAGGGCATCCGGTAAAATTTGTAAAGCCGTCCTGGGCACTGGATTTTGATGATAGCTGGTTTAAATATCGATATCATGGCGATGTCGTAGTCTATCATGATGCAGACGATGTAGTAGTACTGAAGCCGGACGAGGATTATGAGAATCACAGAGATCAGCTGGTGGAAAAGTATGATGTACGGTCGGGATATTGGTGGATTGAGGTCGGCGGCGATTATGATGACATCATAAAACAAGCAGAAGATATTCGATATGAGCTTTACCAGATTGTTTACGGCGTCTGGGATCATATTAAGAATCATGGGGATCATGGCGCGGAAAATTACGAACTGGATTGGGTTGGCGTTGTCGGAGCCTTCCGTGAAAGCCGCAGACTCGTCGGTGATTACATGCTGACAGAAAATGACATCGTTGGGAACAATGAGTCAAGTGATGGCGTGGCGTATGGCGGATGGCCAATGGATGAGCATACGGCGGGAGGTTTCCACGCAAAAGGTATCATCCCCTCCAAAGTCCGCAGTTTCCCCGGATTTTATGCAATTCCATACGGATGCTATTGTTCACATAATATTCGTAACCTGATGATGGCGGGTAGAGACATCAGCGCATCGAAACTTGCCTTCGGTTCTACGCGTGTCATGGGAACTTGTGCTATCGGTGGTCAGGCGGCGGGAACTGCGGCAGCTATGGCAACGCAACTGGGAGTATCTCCGAGAGAATTTGGTAGAAATTATATTCAGGACTTACGGCAGGAATTAATGAAAAATGACTGCTATATTCTTGGAGGGCGTAATGAGGATAAGAAGGATTTTGCGAGGAAGGCAGCAGTAACTGCAAGCAGTGAAAAAAAGGGTTATGAAGCAGTTAATGTCATATCGGGAGTTTCGCGGACAGTCAAAGACAAATCAAATCTCTGGGTGTCCGATGGCATCGCAAAATGCGGGGAGAAGCTGACGCTCACTCTTCTGAAACCAGAGAATATCAGGCAGATAAGAATTACGTTTGATCCTGATCTTTCTGCGGAAATCTGCATTTCGGTATCAAAGGCCTTTATTGAAAAAGAAAAGAAAGGGATTCCGGAACGTCTGGTAAAGGATTTTGATGTTTCACTTTTAAGAAGCGGAAAAGAAGTTGCCCGCAGGGAAATCCGTGGGAATTATCAAAGACTGTGCATACTGGATTTTGATGAGCCTGCAGAGGCAGATGAAGCGTGCATTACCGTGTATGCTACGAATGGGTGCGCAGATGCAAGGGTATTCGAAGTAAGAATCTACTAAATAGTGCATAAGAATCTGACGTTGATATTAGGCAAGAAATCTCCCCTGATGGATTGCCAAGCTTAAACGACAAACAAGGATATTCACAAGTTAATAGTTGAAGGAGAGCAGTTATGGGAATGATGAGACAGGAGTTAATGACGGCACCGGGTAAAATAGAAATCCGGCAGGTAGAAATCCCTGAGCCGGGGCCGGATCAGGTCTTGGTTCGTATCAAAAGGATTGGCATCTGTGGAAGTGACATTCATGTCTATCATGGGACACACCCTTATACAAAATATCCGGTCACCCAAGGACATGAGGTGTCCGGGCAGATTGTCAAGTGTGGTCAGTATGCTGCCAAGTATAAACCGGGTCAGAAAGTCGTTATTGAACCGCAGGTTTATTGTGGCCGTTGCTATCCGTGCATGCATGGAAAATATAATCTTTGTGAGCATTTGAAAGTTATGGGTTTCCAGACTGTTGGTACGGCAAGCGACTATTTTGCTGTGGATGAAGAAAAAGTTACCCCGCTACCGGACAATCTAAGCTATGACGAGGGAGCAATGATCGAGCCTTTGGCAGTAACTGTGCATGCGGCAAAGCGCTTTGAAAATATTAAAGGGGCCAACGTTGCGATTCTTGGATGCGGTCCGATTGGATTGCTTCTTGCGCAGTCCTGTAAAGCATTTGGGGCCCAAAAGGTCCTGAGTGCAGATATTTCTGACTTTCGTCTTGAGCTTGCAAAACAGGTCGGGGTTGATGCTGTTTCCAATACAAAGAAAGAAGATTTTGGAGAAGCTATGATCCGTGAATTTGGTCCGGACAAGGCGGACGTTATTTATGACTGCGCAGGAAATGATATTACGATGAATGCGGCGATCCGGAACGCCCGCAAAGGAAGCGTCATTATCTTAGTTGCAGTATTTGGAAAAATGGCGACGGTAGATCTTGCAAAGTTGAATGATTCGGAACTTGACTTGAATACATCTATGATGTATCGCCATGAAGACTATGTAGACGCGTTGCGGTTTGTCGAAGAAGGAAGGGTTCAATTGAAACCGCTTATGACGAAGCATTTCAATATGGAGCAATATTTAGATGCCTATAAATATATAGATGAAAACCGCGAAGAGACGATGAAGGTAATTATCGACATAGATCCAAAAGATTAATATAAAGATCCTTTTTGTAGCCATTACTTTTTACGGTAAATGCGAAAGATTGAATCTGCAGGCAATGCATATTACTGAAACCTGCAGATTCAATTTTTATTACAATTTTAAAAGGGAGCCTGACAAATGAAGTACGGTATTTATTTTGCTTATTGGGAAAAAGAATGGGATGCTGATCAGATAAAATATATCCATAAGGTAAAGCAACTGGGATTTGACGGCCTTGAAATTTCCTGCGCGATGCTGCGGGAAATATCTGATGAGCAGCTGCTGAAAATTAAGAAGATGGCTGATTATGAGAATGTGCAGTTGACTGCGGGCTATGGGCCTCGGCCGCAGGAGAATCTTGCCAGCCCGGATCCTCAGGTACAGAAAAATGCAATAATATTCTTCACAGATATCCTTAAGAAGCTAGAAAAGCTCCATATATCTACTATTGGCGGCGGGCTGTATTCTTACTGGCCGGTTGATTATTCAAAAACAATTGACAAAGCGCGCGATTGGGAGACGAGTGTGAAAAATGTTCGCATTGTTGGAAAAATAGCGCAAGAATGCGGAGTTAATTACTGTCTTGAAGTTTTAAACCGATTTGAGGGTTATCTTATAAATACCTGCGACGAGTGCGTAAGGTTTGTAGATGAGGTCGATGTCCCGAGTGTTAAAGTTATGCTCGATACATTTCATATGAATATTGAGGAGGATGACATGTTTGCTGCAATCCGTAAAGCCGGCAGTAGGCTTGGACATTTTCACGTCGGCGAGAACAACCGCAGGCTCCCGGGAAAAGGTGGCTTGGACTGGTATCATATCGGAGAAGCCCTTCGAGAGATCGGATACAATGGAAATGTTGTCATGGAGCCATTTGTACAACAGGGCGGGAGTGTAGGCAGCGATATCAAGATATGGCGTGACTTAAGTCATGACGCGGATGAAAAACGGTTGGATGAAGATGCTGGAAATTCGGTCGCGTATCTTCGCTATTGCTTTAGCGGACCATATTCAAATTATACAAACTAACCATGCTTAGAGTTTCTGACGCCTATATGATTATCCATATATTATAGATTTATTTGCTTCTCGCGTGGTTATATATTATTCTTAAATGAAGTCATTTATTTAACAACCACTAGAAACTTGAAATCTGCATGCAGATATATCGGAATGGAGGGCATATGCCCAAAGAATCCAAATTAGAAGATATCAGGGGGAAATATCGAAGGGAAATACTTAAGTATATTCTGGACCATGATAAGACATCAAGGACTGATATCGCACGTGAATTGCAGATCAGTATGCCAACAACATTGCAATATATTAATGAGCTAATGGAAAGAGGGCTGATTAGGGATTCCGGTCAGTTTCAATCCACAGGCGGCAGGAAGGCCAGTGTTCTGACATGCTATGACGATGCTGCATATACCTTGGGGATAGATATTACTAAAAATCATATTAGTTATGTAGTAACTAACCTTCGGGAGAGGATTGTAGATAAGGAGCGTGACCTTGTCCCTTACAAAAACGATAGTGACTATTATAAGAAACTTACAGAGGGCAGTCACGGATTCTTGGAAAAATCCGGCATTGACAAGAATAAGATTGTAGGAGTCGGTATTTCCTTTCCGGGAACATTGAACACTGACGGAAGCGTTATTATGGATTCCTACGTACTTAATCTTAAAAATGTTCCGAGCAGTGTGATTACCAACCAGTTTGAGTGGGCCAGTTGCTGTATAAACGATGCAAATGCGGCTGGTTACGCTGAAATGCGAAGACGTAACACGGAAAGTAACTTTGTGTATCTTTCACTCAGCAACAGTGTTGGCGGAGCGGTATTTATTGATGGCAAACCATTCTATGGCGCAAATCAGAGAAGCGGTGAATTTGGACATATGCGCATAGTTCCAGGCGGGAGGAAATGCTATTGTAATCAACATGGATGTCTGGATGCGTATTGCTCCGCACTGGTACTCTCGCCAACAGGAGAACATCTTGAGAGTTTCTTCGATAAGTTGAATGCTGGTGACAGAGAGGCAGAGAAAATCTGGGAAGATTATCTTGAGCATCTTGCAATCGCTGTAATTGATATACGCATGAATTTTGATGTCGAGGTAATTCTGGGTGGTTATGTCGGAAAATTTATGGGCCCTTGGATGCATAAACTATGGCCGAAGGTGACCAAGTTGGATTCTTTTGAAGTAA
>Ga0256404_1008842_pt1 | contig 14837 bp, 15 predicted proteins | sample RumenRJG_01DNA_FD_185990 | JGI IMG/M metagenome (GOLD analysis project Ga0256404, IMG submission 185990) | Bovine rumen microbial communities from Lethbridge, Alberta, Canada - RJG_01 | ecosystem: Host-associated > Mammals > Digestive system > Stomach > Rumen | place: Canada: Alberta | collected...
TAACAAGGATTACAAATTTATTCGCTGCCTTACATAGATTTTGTGGGACATAGTTCATTTGGCTTTTTTATAGATTTCTTCTCTCAATTAATACATTTTTGAAGGATATAGATCGTAGTATCACTATTGTATTCACAAGATAGTATAGATATAGCAAGCATTATTTCATTAAATACCATAATAGATATTTCCAGCCATATTTAAATACATTTTCTGCTTTTATAGATATGCCAAACCAAAATAGTTCATTGATTTCATAATATTGATATCATCTAGTATATTTCATTCAAAACGTATATAGATTTTGCGTTCGTATTATTTCATTCCAAAACATTATAGATTTCAGGGCCAGTATTACATTAGTGGTCATCATAGATTTAATACCAAACAGTACATTATGGAATATTATAGAAATCTTCGGCAGCATTTCAATCGTGAAGCTTATAAATATACTGTAGTATAATACATTGACGAGATTTATAGATTTGATAGTCTTTGTTTCATTTGCTCTGCATTATAGATTTGCCTTTCTTAAATTCATTTCTCATATTTATAGAATTATAATTAACTGATTTATTTGGCGTGCCTTATAGATAATATCCCAGCCTAGTTCATTCGGCACATATATAGAATTTACTACGTGCTAGTAATTATAGATTCATTATTATAGTATATCATTAAAAATAATTTTACCAGAGTCTATGTAGACTCTGGTAATTTTTATATCTTAACAATAATATCTTTAAAGTCATTAAGCATTATTTCTCCAGGATATTCAAATTCTAGTTCTGATTTAAAAGCTTTTTCAAATGATTTAGTAGATTCGTCTGCAAAGTATATCTCTAAATATTCTGGGTCTATGTAATCTAATACATTACTATTGTAACAATAGAATGTAGCATATTTCCATCTATTCTTCTTCATGAAGTTCTTTACTATATCAGGTATATTATTAGGATGAATTCCTTTAAAATCTAGTAATGGAATACCAGACTTAATAAGTTTATCTAAAGCAGCTTGATCAGCTGGTACATAAATAGTCATCATTATATTTCACCTCATAGTTTCTTAGCGTGTATTTCTCCACCTTGATCTCTTACTATAACCATTTTGTTTGTTTCTATTCTATATGAATCATCTAGTGTATCCATAATATTAACCTGTGGTTTTAGATATGCTGGTAATACGTGTGATTCTAGTGTATTTAGCATATCTTCTTGAGATATTTCTTTACCATTGTATACACAACGTTTAAACTCTATATCCATTCTATCTTTCTCATCGGGAAACATAGAATTTATAGTATCATTTATCATATCTAATTCATTTTCTACCTGTTTATTACTAGCAATTCTTTCTTCTTTAATTTCTGTAACTAGCTTATCCTGATACTGTTTTCTATTATCTTCTATATCTTTATCTATAAGATAGAATACATAAGCAGCTAATACAGATTGACACATAGAGTATACTTTATCTTGATTTACATTATCTGCTTCTTTAAGAATCTTCTCTGTATCATAAGAGTTTAGATTCTCTTTTACTTCTTTAATATAGATAGATTCTATCTTATCTTTATTCTTAATAACCTTATCAAATTCTTTTATATTCATAAGATTACCATTAGGAAGTATAAGTCTATTCTCTATTTCTATTTCTTCTTTACCATTGTATATCTTATTAGACTCTTCCATTATATTTACAAATAATCTACTTCTAGATTCTGGATCTTTTATTGCATCTAGATATGTAAAGATTACTATATCATTAATAACTACTTCTTCTGGATCATCTAGATCTCCAGAATATGATGCCTGCATATATTGTATAGCTCTGGTTAATATTTCATCAGTACTTTTACAAATATGAAATCTAAGACTTTGTACATTCTTGCCAGCAAAGATACTATATAGTTTTAGTGTTACCATTTCATTGACCTCCAATAGATTAATACGTTTAGAATTACTAGATGGTCTTGATTTGAATTTTTCACATCTTGATAATATAGCTAAATTTTAGAGGAGGATAGTGATAAATATGCCGCCAGATCCAGAAATTCATTATGTGTATATTCACGATTTTCCATCTCATATAGACATAAGCAAAGATTTTAATATCCATATTATAGGTTATATATTTGGATATTTGAAAGTAGATAAATCACCATTTCAAAGAGATATACAAGGAACTGTTACATTAGAGAAGAAAGATCTTCCTGGTGAAATATCATTTCCTTGTAGAATAGAAACTAAACAATATAAATTCTTTAGATACATAGATGGTACTGTAACTCATGGTGGTAAACTAAAATATGAAAATAGTTATCCAGGTTCAGTAACACTTGTTAGAGGAAAACATACTACAGAAATTCCAGGTACTGTATCATTACCATTTGAGAGTAAAACATATATGAGTGGTATAGCTCGTATGGTTTTAAACGGAAACAATGATATAGATCTAGATTCTAGTATAAAAATATTAAAGAAACTAAAAGCTAAAGATTTAGATGGTAATGTATCTCTTAAGTATGAAGATACTAAGCAAGATCTTCCAGGTAGTTTAGACTTTATAAAAGATAAGAATACAACGGATCTATATGGTTCTATTAAACTAAATGAATTGTATAGCGCTGCACAGTTCTTATGCAGAATCAAAGTTCCTAAATTACAATATATCTATTCCATATTATCTCATATACAGATAGTAGATAGAGTAGATGAAGAAATATCATCTTCTATAATCATTAAAGATGATTACATGGTTAAGAAGTCTATAGATGGTAAAGTAGGTATAAACTCTATAGAATCTAAATACTATATTGGTGGTAAACTAGAATTATCTCCATTTGAGGTTCAGTATGTAGATGGCACTGTATCTATAAACTCTGTTTATACTAGAAAAGAATTTAATGCTACTATGTTTATAGTAAATAGAGAAGATATAGATATAGATTGCCATATAGAACTAAAAGAAGGTAAAAGGCATTATGGCCATATAGATACTATAGACTGTAAAATCATTGCTGGTGAACAGTATAGAAAAGAGCTAAATTGTTCTCTATCTCTTATGGAAGATGAGAAACAAATTAAGAGAGAAGAAAAGTTTAGAACACCAAGAGGAAGAATAGTTATAGCTGTATCCCCAACATGGAGATACGAAGCAATGGTATTTAAGAATTCATTAATTACATTCTTAGATAAGTATTACCATAAGTATAGTTTTGATATACTATTTGGTGGTAATCCACGTTCTGATTGGGATATTATAAATCTCTCCAGGGCATTTAAGATTCCTGATTATAAACTTATGAATGTTCCTATAATAGCAGATTATCATCATCCGCTCAATACCAAACATTCAATTGACCATTTTATAAATCACATGTTTACGTTTAAAGATGGTCAACCTAAAGTAATCTCTAGGGTTTTCTTATTTATGAATCAGCCTAATTGGTATATAAATGATCCATTAGCTAGAATAGCAGAGGTATGTAAAGTAAATGATATATCTTGTGTTGCTATAGATAGTGGTGGAGAATACCAAGAAATAACTGAAATAGATAAGAGAAGAGATAAATACTTAAATGAAAGAGAATATGATAGACAGTTGCAGCATATGCCTAATAATGACTATCATATGATCAGTAAGTATATAGATCCAAATAGAATAGTATATTAAAGAGGTGAAAAAGGTTGTCATTTAATCTCGAAGATAAGGTGAGATGGGACGAACTCTCTCCATCTCTTCAAGATATGCTAAAAAATTTATATATGAAATATCACACAATGTTTTCATATTATGAAAATATGAATAACACTGTACGAATAACTATAGGAACCAAACCACCAACATTTGGTGTCAAATATAATGAACTTTGGTTTGATACAAAATATATGGTTCTTCGTTGTTTAACAGATGATGGTTGGATACTTACAAGAGCATATTGGTATGAACCATCTGCCGAAACTGTTCTTGATGAAGTAGATGCTCCTAGAAGCAGAAACCCAAGAACAACATGTCATTGCTATAGTGTAGAATGGGAAGATCAGTTTAAGAATCTTTGCCATTGCCACAAAGTTACCTATATAGCTCCTATTGTAGGAAATAATAAAATAACAGATACAGCATTTAATGTAGATACATCTGGTGCTGTTTATTCTACAGATTATAGAATAATAGTAACTGTTAGTTCTCCATCTGTATTTGTAGAAACTCTTAATGCCATAAATGCAGATAATCCAGGTGTATCTGCTATCCAGCCTATAAATAATGGTGTAACTAATTTAGGAGAAATTACAAAAGATACTACATATAATACAGTACCACAAGAATATAATTTTATATTTGATGATAGTGATTTAAGTGGATGCGAATTTACAACTGGAACCAAAGTAATACCTATAACTTTTACAAAGAAAGTAAAATTATCTAAATTTTATGGACAAATCCAGGATGGTATTAAAGGGCCAGTTAAGTTTGAGCTACAAGAGAAAAATGGTGGTAGTTGGTTTACAATATCAAATGTTACACTAAATGGTAATTATGTAGCAAATAGTGGTAAAAAATGTTATAATAATAGACATGCTCATGGTTTCCATTCATGGTTCGGTCAAAAAGGATTTAATATGCATTAAAGGGTGGTATTATGTCTTACGATCCAGAAAGAAATATATCGTGGGATGAGATTTCTCCATCCTTCAGAGCTAAATTTAAAAAAATAGCTGTCGATATAAGCAATAATGCTTCAGGATTTATTAGTAAAAAGAATGAAAACAAAATATTTATAGGGCCAGATCCTCCATCTAATCCTGAAGAAGAAAAAACTATATGGTTTGATACATCATCTGACGATCTTGCAATGAAATATTATAGCGCTTCTAGTACATGGGAAGTTACTAGAGGTGCTTGGTATGGAGGTTCTAGAACAGATGTGGTTCCAGAAGAATATTCTATATCAGCAACAAAAGATAATATTGATGCAAAATCTATGCAAGTATTTACTTATGTATCCAATCCAGCAGAAAATAATACATATACTGCTCCAACAGATATGTATACAAGTGGTTCTTATACAATTTCTCTTGCAGGCAAATATCTCATAAGAGATATGAGTACTACATTTCCATATAATAAACAAAAGAAATATGAGCATGATGGTGGAAGCATAAGAGTTCAAGTATTCAGAAATGGATCTACAATACTTGATAATACTTATGATTCAAAACTAAAATGGAGAGCATATGATTATACAACCAATAAGGCTCCAGAAGTTATACTAAATTTAAATAAAGGAGATAAAATATCTTACAAATTAGATATTTTAAGAAATCCAAAATCTACTGATGATATAGACATGTTTTTCATTATGAGAGTATTTATATACGCTCTTATAAAATCAAACTATATAGATATACCAATGGACGAAAGAACTGAGTTTTAAGGTGGTGAAAATATGTCATTAGTATCAGAGGAAAGAAGAAAAGTAAAATGGTCAGAAATATCACCATCTTTACAAGCAAAATTTACAGATCTTGAAAATAAAATAGGTTCTAAGGCTAAGGGTGGAATGGAAGAAATAGATTCTGCCAGAATAACTATAGGAAAACATGCTCCATTAAATCCTCAGAATGATAAAGAACTATGGGTTGATACTAGATATAGAGTTCTTAGAGGTTATAGTGAAGATTATTGGGAACCTACTAGAGCAGCATGGAGCGATAGATATAAAGTTGATTATAATGATATAAAAAGTGCTGATGATCCAGAGCCTGGATGGACTCCTCCAGCTTCTCCAACTCTGGTAAATAAATCTGCTACAATATTTAAATTTAAACAATCTGGTGTTACATGCAGTTGGGATTTTAAAGATCTATATGGAAATAACTTAGGCAGAAGAGATGCTTGTGTAATTGTATGGCAAAATCCAGTATTAACACTTACTATAAGTCCTAGTATAAGTAATGGTGGTTATTTCTTTTGGTCCTATTATTCCAATATGAGTGCAAGTGATCCTACAGGAACTGGAATATTTGAAATAAATGGAACGACTGTTAGTCAAACGTTTAATCTTGCTCAGCAATCTAGAATAATGTTTGATGTTGATAGTAGATCCCATCCATTAGATTTAAAAGGTTTAAGAGCAGGAAACGATCCTACAAATCCAAATGGGTCACTATATTTCCCAGGTTATCCATATCCATATGATACAGCCAGTTGGGATGGTATATTGCCATCCTCTTTAACAAGACCAGTAATTCCTACATATTCTAGTGGTAATTTTACGATAGAAGTTAAAATAGATGGACAGTGGTATTCATAATATGGATTTAATAATAAACCCAACAAATAAGTGCAATTTTAATTGTTCTTTTTGTTCAGCTTCTAATATAGAAAATAATGATTTAACTTCTCAAGAAACTATAAATTTTATAGATAAATATAAAAATAATATAGATATGATAATATTTAATGGTGGAGATCCATTAATGATGCCTGTAAAATATTATGAAGAAATATTATCATATATAGATTCTATAGATTTAAAGAACAATATTCATATTTCATTTACTTCTAATTTACTAGATTTTTATAGGTTTCCATTAAAATGGAAACCTATTTTTACTCATGATAAAGTAGGAGTTATAACTTCATTTCAATTTGGAAATAAAAGAAAATTGAAAAATAATAAGGTTTATACAGAAAACATGTTTATAGATACTATAAATGAATTTGAGTCTTATATAGGATACAAACCAGATTTTATATCTGTTACAGATTATACTAACAGGGAATATGTAATAAAAACAGTATCTCTTGCTAAAAAATTAGATATAAAATGTAAAATAAATAAAGCTATGATGTTAGGAAGAGAAACAGAATATTATCCTTTATATGAATACTATAAAGATCTTATTTCTATAATAGATAGTGATTTATATAAATATGAATTAAATTGTAAAGAATTGCTAGAATATATAAAATTTGGTAATAGATCTTGTCCTCTAAATACAGAATGCTATAAGTCTATAAGAACTTTAAATCCAGACAATTTAGAATATCAATGTGACAAATCTTCTATGATATCCAACAGATATAATTTAAACAATTATAGATGTGATAAATATAGATTAGAGAATAAATTTGTTAAAATAGATTGTATAAGTTGTAAATATTTTAAAATTTGTAATTCTTGTTCATCTTATATAAGAGAAGTGAGAATTATGAAAGATGAAGATAATTTTTGCAATAATATGAAATTTGTAATACCATTATTAATAAAATCATTACTATCTATGAAGGTAAAAATATGAAACGGATAGATACTTTGTATTTAAATATAACTAATAATTGCCAAGCAAATTGTGATTATTGTTATATAAATTATAGAGAAACTAATGATAAGTTTTCTGAAACTTTGAATAAACTTATAATTGCTATAAAACAATCTGATCCTACTACTGTGATAATAACTGGCGGAGAACCATTATTATATCCAAAATTAGTTTCTGATATAATGAATTTTTTTAAGATAGATCATATGAAGTTTTTTAGAGCGATTTTATGCTCTAATTTGCTATATGATAAAATTTCTAAAGAACAGTTATATGCTATATCTAAATATGATGAATTACAAACTACTATATCTATAGAAAGATTTAAAGATACTAAATCGTATATACATTTTTTGAAAAATATAAAATATATCAAATCCAAATTAAAAATAAAAATAGGACTTATATTGACTATATCTCCAAAATTTATCGGTACTATAAATCCGATTAAGTTTAAAAATGCTTTAATATATAAATATTTGGATTGGATAAAACCTGAAGCATTATCATATTCTGAATATAATTTAGACTATGAGAGATTTTATATTGAATATGATAATTATCTTAGTTCTATTTTTAGATTCATACCTAAAGATAAAAATATAGTGCTAAATGAAATGAAGAATAATTATAAGTTTAATAAATCTATACAATGTAACTTATGTAGTGATAGTAATATAGTTACATATATAAATGGAAGATTTATAATTGGTTGTAATTGTTTAGTAAAGAAAATAAATAGATCGGAAAAGTTTAAAACTAAATGCTGTAATTGCGAATATTTTAAATATTGCAATATGGATTGTGAAAGATTTGGAAACTATTGTGCATTTCCTAAGAATACATTCGATAAATATATTATTAGAGGTGAAAATTAAATGACAGATTATATGCCAAAACCTGGAGATATAATATCTGTAAAAGATTTTATGAACTGTATTGTTCATTTTTTATTAACACCTGTACCAGATTATAATGATAAAATGACCGTAGTATGCTCTGATGGATTTAGATTTATAGTAAAAAGAAATACTATAATGGGGCCTAAAATAGAACCACCTGGAGTATTTAATTTTTGGAAAAGAAATAGCAATGATTTATCATCTGGAGATATAATACCTGCATCATATGCATCTTCTCTTCCTGTAAATGGTAAATATAAGTGTTATATGAACCCTCCATTACATTATAATTCTCATGGTAATACAAGTTTTGATAAATATGATGATAATTTAATGGTAAACAGAGTAGTATTTCCCGCAGACGATATATCTGATTTCAATAATAGTATAGTTGGTCTTCCAAATCATAAATTATTAGGAAGAACTCCAGTTCCTGGAGAACTTATATCTATAGAAGACGTAGAAAAATTATTAAATGATACTGCCAGATCTAAATATGCATGGACATATGTTTTTGTTCATGAATGGATGAATACAGCATATGAAAACGTTCCATATAATTGGCCAGCATGGAATAATCCAGGAGGTCCAGGATGGGAAGTTCAGAATTCATGGTTTTATATTAGATTAGATACTGAATTAATGGATAGCAGTGGTAAAGGTATATTATATGACATAGTAAAAGCTAATGGTGATGGAATAGATCCAGAAACCTATATCAGTATATACAAGATACAAAGAATACTAGCTAAAATGTATGAAACTAATATAAATTATAAAGGATATGAAACACTCCATATACGTACGTGCCATTATAATTGTCATTCGCAGTGTCATTCCAGGGGTGGTTGGTAATTAATGCAAAGCAATCTAGATATCATAAATATTACTTTACCTTTATCAGACTCTGATATAGAAAAATATTTTGGTCATTTTAATGAATATTACTTTAGAATAGATTATGGTAATTCGTTAGATAATCTAAAGACTAATGATAAAATATATACATATTTAGAGAATTGCGGGTTTAATAATATACTTCTTTGGGATTATATTTTTGATAAAGACTTTGAGAAATTTTTATTAAAGTATGTAAAACAAGACAGACCTATTACTATACCGATATTATCTGAATTATGGATTAGTATATTATGGAAAGATATTGATAATAGTATGAATCCAAAATGTTTGAAATTTATAAAAGAATTTAGAAAGAAGTATAAACAAGAAATAAAAGATATAAAAGATCTTCTTTATTCTATAAATATATATATGGAAGCTCTTATAGTAAAAGAGAATAAAGAAATACAAGATATTATAGATAATGCTGAGGAAAAAGAGCTAAAAGATACTTCTATAGATATCAATGCTATAGCATTAATGGATTCTATATCTTTTTATAAATTTATGATTAATAATAAAAGGAATAAAGTTTATAAGTACAAAGAATTTACAATTCCATGTTATAATGGGCATAGTTTGTTATATCCATTTTCTAATGGTAATACTCCATATGCTAATATGATAATTTATAATGAAGCAGTTAGAAATCCAGATAAAATACAAAAAGCTTTAGATACAATAGCTAAAGAGGAAGAGTAAATCATTATGTTTTTCCATATATTTAAAAATACTTTTATAGTAAACAAACCAGTTCCAGATAAGATAAGGTTTAATTTTAATATAGATAATACAATTTCTCTAAATGATTGTACTACTATAGAAAATATGATGGATACTATTTATAATAAAGAAATAAATGAATTTAAATATCCAACTTTTGTAGAATTAGACGAGATATTATTAAACCCTATAATAAGAAACTTTTGTTTTACTATGGGAATAAAATATGATGCTTATAAAATAATGGTGGATTTTTCAAATTTTTATACATATTTTTGCATTAATACATATCATCCAGATTATAAAGATAGATATGTTTCATTTTCTAAAGAAGAATTTTCAGAATCTGATTCAAAAATTAATAAGTGGAATGTTGGTAACATTCCACTTGAATTTTTAATAAATCATATAAGTACAAATGAATATGTAAACAAAATATACCATATGTATTATTCTTATTATAAGAATGAAACCGAAGTTATAAATAATATAGAACAATCGGATATTCATATAGATACTTTTGCTGATTTTATTAATAGTACTAAGAATAATCTTTGTTTTACTAATGAATTTACTCTATTATTATTTAATAAGAAACTAATGTTATATTTAAGAGATTCTAATTATAGAGTTCCTGGGATATAAGGTGATTAAAATATGCTTATATATGCATTAAGAAAAACATTCATATTATATACTAATAATGAAGATATAGATTATAGAACGAAAACAATAACTGTGAATAAGTTAACTAAAGATATACAGGATTCTATGATAGAATTATCAACTATAACAACTAGTAATGTTATTTGGAGATTTAAAAATCTAAGAGATTTTGAGAATTGTTTTATTAAATATATGGAATCTCTAAATATAAATAATCCTAAAATAATAGATCCATTTATATACCAAAATTACTATTTTTCAAAACTATCTGATATGTATACAGAAACTGATCCTATAGTAAAGGATAAGAAGTATATAATTGATGGTATAAAATCTAATACTATCAATAATGATGAGAATATTGAATATATAAAACTTCTTCCTATGGAGTATTTTATTAATATGATAGATTCGTCTAAAATAGCATATGATAAATATTATTCATTTAGATCTAGTGATATAATGCTAAATATACTTAAGCTTGGTCTTTATATGTTTAATAATAACATACAATATCCAAAAATATTTTATAAATTACTAAAGTATAGAGATAAAGTTAAACTGGAAAAATATATAACCGATCATCCAGAATTAGAAGATGAATTAAAATCTGAATTTGATAAGTATGGATTCGATAGCAGAATATTTACAAAAGATCTTAATGAATTTGTAAATTTAAAAACTACTCTAGGATATTCGTCTTTTGGTATATTTAAATTTAACAGATATCTTGTTGATTTCGTAAGAAAAACAAATTATAAGATAAGGATGTAAAATATGTCTGGAAGTTTATATGTAATAACTACAGAAGAATGTAATATGAATTGCCCATTTTGCTATACAAAATTTGTTCCAGATTTTAAAGATACAAATGAAGAATCTCATATTAACGAAAATATGGCAGCTTCTATAATTAATATTGGAAATATAATAAATAAAACCAAATATGATCGTATTATATTCCATGGTGGAGAACCACTATTATACCCAAAAACTATAAACAATATTATCAACAACGTAAAATACGAATCAGAATATTCTATACAAACTAACTTAAATTTTGATTTAAACAGTAATCAAATAGATTTGTTATTTAGAATAGGATCATTTGGTACTTCATATTCTTATGATAGATTTTTTAATAAACCAGAGGAATTTAAAAGATTTAAACACAATATAAAATTCTTAGTTTCTCTCGGATTAACTGGATCTTTATTAGTTACATTAACAGAACAGCATATGGAAAATTGTAACCCATTTGCTTTAAAAGATATTGTAGATGAATTGGGCATACAAAGCGTAATAATAGAACGCACTATATATCCAATAGATGAAATAGATAAATATCATGATAAGTATCAAGATTTGTATAATAAAATGGATTTATATATGTTGCAATGTGTAAAAATATTTCCAAAAAGAAAAACAAATCTTTTTAATGATATGGCTTCATCTATATTAAATAAAGAACCATTTATGCCTATACATTGCTCTGAAGATACGTTTACTCTCTATAATGACAAATTAAAATATGGTTGTCCTTCTAAAGAGAAAAATATAGATAATAAGAAATTCATGATAAAAGAAAAATGTTTAGAATGTTATTATTATCCTTATTGCCAAGGAGATTGCGAATGTATAAACCATATATGTGCATTTCCAGTAAAGCTGTGTGATTTCGTTGAACATTGTCTCAACAAAAAATAAGAAAATATTAGATCTCATTGTATCTGATAAGTGTAATTTAAACTGCGACTTCTGCTATTTAAAGAACTACAAATTTAAAAGTAAAATTAAATATGATAAATATATAAAGGTAATAGAAGATATAAATCCAGATATAGTTGTATTTCTTGCCAAAGAGACTCTATTGTCCAATATAGATTATCTTATAAAAATTATAGATTCTTTCCCTGATAAAGAATTTAAACTATATACAAATTTAACACTTCTTTTATCTGATAAGATGATAGAATTAATAAAGAAATGTAATAAATTAGAAACATCATTTGATGTAAAATATAGATTTAAAAACATTAAGAATCTTAATAGATGGATTCATAATTGTAAATATATTATAAATACTCTAAATAAAGATTTATGTGTTGGAATAGTACCAACTACAGAAGCTATTAAAATAGAACCTAATAAATATACTAAATTATTTAGAAAGATAGGATTTAAAAATTATAGTTTATCTATGTTAGAGGATTCTCCAGGGACTAATGTAGAAGAGCTACATAATTATTCTAAAGGAGAATTAATAAAATGGATGAGAAAGTTCTTTTTAGAAGAAGATAGTTCAGAATTGATAACCTCTATATACTATAGAGGATTATTTAATCAATTAAAATATTATATTGAAATAGATGAATGTGGAAATAAAATAGATTTTATAAATGGAGATACTGAGTTTAGTAAATTCAAAACTAGTTGCTTAATGTGTGATAATTTTAAATTATGCGGTGGTACTATAAAGAATAGACAATGTTATTTTGATAAAGATCTGTATGATCTTGGTATGAAATTATTGAAAGAAAGAAACCATAAGCTAGAATGATAATACATAATAATCTTGATAATAAATTTCATTTAGAGATACAGATATCTAATTTATGTAATTTAAACTGTAAACATTGTTTAATGAACGATTCATTAGATGATAGAATTATAGACTATGATAAATTGTATGATTTTATAAATAAGAATAAAGATAATATATGCGAAGTACACTTTGCTGGTGGAGAACCATTATTATATCCCTCTGAAAGATTGCTAGATATAATAAAAGATTTTAAAGATATAAAATTCCATATGACTTCTAACCTTCAGTATGAAATAACAGATTTGAGAAGAGATATAATAGAATCTTTGTATGATTTTTCTACATCATTCGACTATAAGATACGATTTAATACTATAAGTGAATTATTATTATGGAAATCTAATTTAAGAAAAATAAAAGAAATAAGAAAAGATAAAGATATAAATGTATTTGTTACTGTTACATCTTTGCTTGTAGATAATATATCTGTTTATAGACTATCTAGATTTTTTAACAAACTAAAAGTATATTATACTTTGAATCCATTGATTATGCTTGGTAAATGCAAGTATAACAAATATCTTATTCCTGATATAAACAAAGAAGCAATGTATATATACAATTCTATATTATTAAATGATAAATATAATCTTACTAAATGCAGAATTTTGAGAAAAGAATATACTAATTGTGAGTACAATAATGATTATATAAAAAATTATGATATAAATCTTAATGAAGTAAAATGTATTAAAAATAAAAGTTGTAAAAATGAAATATGCAATACCAAATGCTACTATAATGATTTTTGTAATGGCAAATGTAAATATATAAATTGTTTAGGAAGATATAATAAATTTATATATTTGAAATCTAAAGAAATAAATCATTAAGGAGATAAATCATGATATACCATAGAGAACCGCCAAAAGATTTAATAAGAACTTTAGCTAATTCTCCTGCAAATGAACCACTTTTTAATAAAGATTATCTTACTGAAGAAGAATTATACTATCCTAATATGAAAACAGTATATGATAATTTTTCTTCGTATTTTAATATACCGCAAAATAATTTCATTCTTACTTCTGGTACAGAAGAATCTCTTCGTATAACAATTAGCTCTATAAAAGATAAATATAGAGATTATGACATAAATTTTTATTATGAATCTCCATCATGGGGTATGCCTAGCCCTATTATGAATTCAATGAATGATTATGTATGCCCGTTAAATTATATTATGGATGGATATGAATTTACATTAAATATACCACCATCTAAATATGATAGTTCAATAAACGTAATATATGTTTCTAATTGGTTTTCTAACGTTCTATTTCACAAAAATAGTTTTATTGGTATAAATAGTGATGATAGAAAGAATAATATTTATATAGTAGACGATATATATACTTTATTTGCTTTTCATTTTCCATATAGAAATTGTTTAAATGATAAAGTTATTTATATAGGATCATTTTCTAAAGCTATATCTCCAGGATATAGATTAGGATATATAGTATACGATTCTATATATAATAAATATATGCAAACTTATAGGCCTTTATATGTAAATTTATTAGCAGCTAAGATGATTAATTCATTAATCAACAAAGATTCTAAATATATAAAAATATTAGAAAAATTTAATAGGATGGTTAGAGATTGTATATCTCAAAATGAAGAATTTAGAAAATTAGGGCATTTAGATACCATTCATCCAAATTATTTGACATTTGAGAAAGATGGATTCCTTTATAATAAATA
>Ga0256404_1008847_pt1 | contig 14831 bp, 8 predicted proteins | sample RumenRJG_01DNA_FD_185990 | JGI IMG/M metagenome (GOLD analysis project Ga0256404, IMG submission 185990) | Bovine rumen microbial communities from Lethbridge, Alberta, Canada - RJG_01 | ecosystem: Host-associated > Mammals > Digestive system > Stomach > Rumen | place: Canada: Alberta | collected...
CGAGGAGCAGCTCCGTGAGGCTGCCAAGAGCGCTGTCTGCAAGATTAACATCGACTCAGACTCTCGTCTGGCAATGACCGCTGCTATTCGTCAGCACCTCGCTGAGCATCCCGATCACTTCGATCCGCGTCAGTACCTGAAGCCCGCTCGCGAGAACATGAAGAAGATGTACATCCACAAGATTGTGAATGTGCTCGGTTCCGACGGCAAGCTCGGCTAATCGCTGAAGTTCTTACACAGAACCAATCATAAAAAAAGGCTACACGCTTTCCAGACGTGTAGCCTTTTTTTGTATGCTGTTTATTTTTATTTCTCCAGCACTTCTTCCTTGATGCTCTCAATGCCGCCGGTGAGCGGGTTGAGCACTATCTTGCTCGTGAGTTTTTTGCCGAAGAGGGCACCGCTGAGCGACTCGGTGCCGCCAAACTGGCCGGCATTGAACTCGTAGCTGTCCACCTTGCTGCCCTCGCAGTAGAGCGTGGCACGCACCTTCTGCGGCGTGTTCACGACGAGGCCGATGTCGTCCTTGTCTTTCTTCTCCTTCTTCATGCTTTCGTCCTCAGCAGCCTTGGCGTCTGTGCTGACGCTGATATAATAAGGAACACCCGAGAGGTCGTCGTTGTCAACCAGTCCGAAGTGGCGCGAGAAGCGGAAGAACAATTCGCGGTCTACGTTCTCCTTCGGCACGTAGACGAGCGTCACCTCGGTGGTATCCTTCACCGTGGTGCCCTCAAACACCTGACGCAGCGCGCGCTCCTGTGTGTCGAGACCGTCCATCATGATGCGCAACTGCTGGCCGTCCTTCGGCATAAACTCTGCCTGACCACGCTGCAACTGGTTGCGGCTGTCGCGAATGTCGTATATCTCCTGTGCAATGAGCTGGGCCATCTTGGCCGAGCTGCCGGCAGTGAGGATGTCTTCGTTCATGTAGTCGCGCGGATTCAGCGCCTTCGCCTTGCGTGCCGGCACGAAGGGTGCAGGCTCTTCTGCTTGCTTCGGCTGGGCGTTGATGGCCAACAGCAGCCCGTCGTCGGTACGTTCCACGGTGCTGATGGTGTAGCGCTTGTCGAGCGAGAGCGTGAAGTGCTTGGCCGTGTCGGGCAATGCGATGTTGTGCATGCGCGTGTCAACGATGCGATACTCCGTGCCAGGTTCCAGCCGCACGTTGTCCTGCTTCATGTAACGCTGGGCATAGGCAGCAAACTGGCCAGGTTCATACACCGATTTCTCGACCATGAGCGTAAACTTCATTGCCGTCTTCGGCAGATAGTAGCTGGTTCCTTCCACTGACTGTGCGAAGGTGGCCTGTGCAGCGAAGCAACAGAGCAGCAAGACAACGATTCTTGCTACGTTACTGCCTGCGTAGAGATGTTTTTTCGTTTTCAGCATGTTCGTAATATACATTATTATATTTTTCCTTTGTTACTTTGTTACCTTGATACTCTGTTACCTTGTTACTCTGTTACCTCGTTACTCTGTTACCTTGATAAACGCCTTGGGCAGATAGCGGATAAGGTCGCCGGCCACAAGGCTCTCCTGTCCCAGGTCGCGCACGGCAATATCGCCGGCCAGCCCGTGCAGGTACATACCCACAAGGCAGGCATCGGCCTGATTGTAGCCGCGCGCCAGCAGTCCGGTGATGATGCCGGCCAACACGTCGCCGCAGCCCGCCGTCGCCATGCCGGCATTGCCGGTGGGATTGATGATGACGCGACTGTCGGGCAGACAGAGGGCCGAATAGTGCCCTTTCAGGATAATATAGGCACCCAGCCGCTCAGCCATGTCGCGCGCCTTGGCCAGTCGGTCGTAGCAGCCATTGCTCACGCTGCCCGAGAGACGGTCGAACTCAGCCGGATGGGGCGTCATGATGATACCCTTCGGCAGTTGCTGCATCCATGCACGATGATTGGCTAGGATGTTCAGCGCGTCGGCATCAATGAGGATGGGGCACTGCGACCGCCTGATCTGCGCGATGAGGGCGATGGCAGTGTGCTCCTGCGTGCCGATGCCCGGCCCCATGCCCACGGCGTCGAAGGCCTGCGTGTCCACAGGCTCCGAGAAGTAGCTGTCCTCATGGTCCATCTGCAGCACGGCCTCGGGCACGCTGATCTGCATGATGGCGTAGTTGCGCTTCGGTGTGCGCACGGTAACCTTGCCGGCTCCCGACCTGAGGCAGGCTTTCGTGGCGAGGATGGCGGCGCCCGTCATGCCGTAGCTGCCGGCAATGATCAGTGCGTGGCCCATCTGCCCCTTGTGGGCAAACTCGTTTCGGGTGAGCATCCGGCGGCGGATTTCCTGCTCTTCGGCCACGACAAACTGTGCGGGCGTGCGCTGGATGTATTCCTGCGACAGGCGGATGTCGAGCACGCGCAGCTCGCCCAGATAGTGCTGGTTGTCGGCCAGCAGCATCGAGAGTTTCTTCTGTCCGAACGTGAGCGTGAGGTCGGCCTTGATGATGTTGGTGCGGATGTTGTAGGTGTTGTCCTCGGTCATGAGCCCCGACGGAAGGTCGATGCTCACCACGCGGCAATGCGACTGGTTGATGTATTTCACGAGTGAAGCAAATCCGCCTGAGAGCGGCTTGTTCAGGCCAGAGCCGAAGAGACCGTCTACGACGAGGGTCTCGGCCGTGAGACGTGGCGGGTCGAAATCGAGCGTCACTTCAATGAAATCCTTCACGCGTCGACCGTCGCCCAGCCGCTTCTTGTTGATGGAGCATTCGTCGGACAGCTTGTTGTGGATGTTGAACAGGTAGACCGAAACCTGGTAGTCCTGTTCGCCAAGCATGCGGGCAACGGCCAGTGCGTCGCCGCCATTGTTGCCGGGACCGGCAAACACGACGACAGGCGTGCGCGAATCCCAGCGCTCGGTGATGACGCGCGTCACGGCCTTGGCAGCCCGCTCCATGAGGTCAATCGACCGGATGGGCTCATGCTCAATCGTGTATGTGTCCTGCTCATGTATCTGAGCACCTGTGAAAATCTTCATACTCGCTACGAAAAATCTTCGTGTCTTGCGACACGCATGTTCATGTCCTGCAAAAATACAAAAATATTGCTAATCTGCCGACATCTTGTCCGTTTTTTTTGTGATTTCAGATATTTTTCTTACTTTTGTAGGGTAAAAAACGAGAATATGGCATGATGAAAACAAGAAAAAAGTGAAAAATATGGTTTTCGGCTATTTGAAGAATGTGAAAGTGCAGGCCATTGCGGTCTCCGCACTTTTCAGCCTCATGGCGTTGCAACCTGCAGCTGCCCAGCAGACAACTCGCGGCATCGGCATCTATCCCGGCTCACCCCAGGAGTACTTCGGACCGCAGCTGGTGGCAGCCGACGGATTGCGGAATGTGGCGCAGGGCCGCATGACCAGCCAGTCGTCGTCGTTCGACTTCAACATGACGTCGCAACTACTCACCGACGGCATCATCAGCAAGGGCACGCCAGTGTTTCTGGAGGTCACCACGCCCGACGGTCAGCTGTCGCAGCGCCAGCGCGAGAGCACCATCGACGGTAACGACTGGACGCGCAGCATCGTCATGGGCGAGGACACGTGGCTGCAATATGCGTGGCACGGCATGACGCTGAAGGCCGATGCCATCCACCTCATCGGCACGGTGGCCTATCGCGAGGGCGAAGCCACTGAGGGCTACTGCATTCGCGTGATGGCATCGCAGGACGGTCGGCGCTGGCAGGAAGTGGCTCGCGACGAGAGCCGGCAGCTGCTCGGCACGCGGTCATGGGGCATGGTGCATTCCGACCCGAACAAGAACGACGGCCGCGAGGACATGCTGCCCACACGCCGTGTCGAGATGGATTTTCCTTTCAGTCAGCCGCAGTCGTTCAGCTATCTGCGCGTGGAGCTGCTGATGAAGGGAGCTGTCTACTGGACGTTCACGGAGAATCCCATCACACTCGGTGGCCGCCAGGTCGAAAACCTGTTGCCTTCGAGCGGCTTCACGAGCGCGTGGATGACGCTCTCCGACCGCGACGAATGGGCTTCCGTCGACCTTGGAGCACCTGCTGAAATCAGCAACATCCGCCTGCATTGGCTGGAAAAACCGCAACGGTTTGAGTTGCAGCTCTCCGACGACGGAACCACTTGGCGAAAGGCGCCTGCCTCTTTCCGCAAAGGCAGCAATGGAAAGGCCCGCTACGTGCGCGTCTTCATTCCTTCGGCCGGCAAGGTGCAGCGTGCCGTGCTCTCTGAAATTGAGGTGATGGGGCGCGGCGGACTGGTGGCACAGCCGCATGCCGAGGCTGGTTGGCAGAATGGCAAGTTCCTGCTCGACGGCGGCGACTGGCGACTGCAGCGGGCTTCGCAGGTGTCGGCACGTGGCGCGCAGATTTCCTCGCCGGGCTTCAACGCCTCGCAGTGGATGGTGGCCACGGTGCCCGCAACGGTGCTCATGTCCTACGTCAACGCCGGCGCACTGCCCAATCCCAACTACGACGACAACCTGCTCGTGTCGAGCGAGTCGTTCTTCAACAGCAACTTCTGGTATCGCCGCGAGTTCCGCGTGCCTGGCGAGATGCAGGGGCAGCGCGTGTTCCTCTGCTTCGACGGCATCAACTGGAAGGCCGACGTTTGGCTCAACGGGCAGAAGGTGGATCGCATCGAGGGTGCCTTCATGCGTGGCAAGACCGACGTGACGCGCTACCTGCGCGACGGCGTGAACGTGCTGGCGGTTGAAATTGAGAAATGTGCCCACCCGGGTGCCGCCAAACTGAAGAACGAACAGACCACCGACTTCAACGGCGGACTGCTCGGTGCCGACAATCCCACGTTCCATGCCACCGTGGGTTGGGACTGGATCAGCAGCATCCGCGGCCGCGACATCGGCATCTGGGACGATGTCTACCTGACCGCCACGCCCAATTCCCTGACGCTGAGCGACCCGTTGGTGAACAGCCGCGTTGCCATCAACGGCACCGACACGCTGGCCACAATTTCGCCTGCTGTCGTAGTGAAGAACCACGCCGACACACGGCAGACGGCCGTGCTCGCCGGCTGGATTGGCGAAATCCGTTTTGAAAAGGAAATCACACTGGCTGCAGGCGAAGAAAAGGAAATCAGTTTCAGCCCCGCCGACTTCCCGCAGTTGCGCGAACAGCCCATGCACCTCTGGTGGCCCAACGGCTACGGCGACCCCTACCTCTACGATGCCGGATTCCAGATACAGAGTAACAACTCCCCCCTCACCACTCTCAACCGCGCCGAAGGCGCCTCTCAACCCTTCTCAACCGCGCCAAAGGCGCATCTCAACTCTAAACTCTCAACTCTAAACTATCATGCTGGCCTCCGCGAGGTCACCTATGCCAACCCTGTCACTCGCCTGCAGGTGTTCGTCAACGGCGTGCGCTTCGCTCCGATGGGCGGCAACTGGGGTTTTTCTGAAAACAACCTCTGCTATCGTGGCCGCGAGTATGACGCTGCCGTGCGCTATCACCGCGACATGCACCTGAACTGCATCCGCAACTGGGTAGGCCAGATTGGCGACCGCGAGTTCTACGAGGCTTGCGACCGCTATGGCGTAATGGTTTTCCAAGACTTTTGGCTGGCCAATCCTGCCGACGGTCCCGATCCCTACGACAACGAAATGTTCCTGCGCAATGCCCGCGACATGGTGCTCCGCGTGCGCCAGCACCCCAGCATCATGCTCTACTGCGGCCGCAACGAGGGCTATCCGCCCAAGGCTCTCGACGACTCCCTCCGCCAGTTGGTCAGCGAGCTCACCGCGCCGAGCACCGAAGGCACCTCTCAACCTTTCTCAACCGCGCCGAAGGCGCCTCTCAACCGCGCCGAAGGCGACTCTCAACCCTTCTCAACCGCGCCGAAGGCGACTCTCAACTCTCAACTCTACATCTCCTCCTCTGCCGACGACGGCGTGAGTGGACACGGCCCCTATTGGGCTATTCCAGCCAAGGAGTACTACCAGCGGCTGACTGGCAAGCTGCACACCGAGCGCGGCATGCCCAACATCATGACCTTCGAAGGTTTCTCGCGCACGTTCCGACCAGAGCATTTCTGGCCGCAGAGTGAATATTGGGGACAGCACGACTTCACCCAACAGGGAGCCCAGCGCGGCGCATCGTTCAACAAGATGGTTGCCCGCGCCTTCGGCGAACCGAAGGACGCCCGCGAGTTCACCACGCTTGCCCAGTGGCTCAACTACGACGGCTATCGCGCCATGTACGAGAGTGCCGGCCACGAGCGCCAGGGACTGCTCATCTGGATGAGCCATCCCGCATGGCCGTCGATGGTGTGGCAGACCTACGACTACTATTTCGAACCCATTGCCGGCTACTTCGGCACGAAGAAAGCCTGTGAACCGTTGCACATACAGTGGAATCCGCTGGCCGACAGCGTGGAAGTCATCAACATGGGAGCCGGTCAGCGCGATGGCATCGCCGTGGCCCGCATGTTCGACATGCACGGTGTGGAACTCTGGCACAACGACCATCCCTTCCAGTCCTGCAACGACACCACCATCAGCTGCTTCCCCGTGGAGTTGCCGAAGGACTACCAGGGCGTCTACTTCCTCCGCCTCGAAGCCATCAGCAAGCCCGGAGCCCAGCCGTTCTCGCAGAACACCTACGTTTGCTCGACTGATACCGGCAACTATCAGGCGCTGCGCCAACTGCCAACTGCGAAAGTCAGAGTGACCAAGTTCCAGGCCGACAATGCATCAGAGAAGCAAAACGTTACCTCGTCACCCTGTTATTTTGTTACTTTGGAAAACCTCTCGCACGAGCCGGCGCTGATGATTCGCCTGAACCTGAAGACCCCTGACGGCGAGCAGGTGCTGCCCGTGCTCTACGACGACAACTACTTCCACCTGATGCCCGGCGAACGCCGCACCATCCGCGTCAGCTGGCATCCCCGCGACGCCCGTGCCCAGCAACCCGACGTCGAAGTCACAGGATTCAACATCCAGTAGAGGCGGCAGAGCCGCCGGTGAAGGCGGCGAAGCCGCGTGTAAGGCCCTGCGGGCGTGTAAGGGCGCGTTGCGCCGTGTAAGGACGCTTCGCGTCGTGTAAGGCGCCTGTCGGCGCTGTGTAAGGATGCTGGCGCGTCGTGTAAGGTGCCCCGAAGGGGCAGCACCACCCCCCAAAAACAGGCGTGCCTTTAGGTACGCGACATAAGAGGAAAAATCCCGATAATGTCGCTGTACCTAAAGGCACACCTATAATTATTATCGCCATGTTATACCAGCCAATGAATTGGCTGGCTACCATAATCCCGTCCCTACGGGACTTTACGCGGCAATGCCGCCTTACACGGCGCAAAGTAGCCTTACACGACGCGATAGCGTCCTTACACGCCCGAAGGGCCTTACACGCTGCGAAGCAGCCTTACACGTGCCGAAGGCACCTTACACGGCGCGACAGCGCCTTTCAACGCGGCCCCGCCGCCTTACACGGCGCAACGCGCCCTTCCACGGCGGCTCCGCCGCCCTACAGCCCGTCGATGACGCGGCAGATATCGGCGAAGATGCGCTCGAGGTCGCCCAGGCCGTCGATGTGGTTGCGGATGCCCTCGCGCTCATACCACTCGATGAGCGGCGACGTCTGGTTGTGATACACGTCCAGGCGCTTCTTGATGGTCTCCTCGTTGTCGTCCGACCGACCGCTCTGCTTTCCGCGCAGGATGAGACGCTTCATCAGCTCATCCTCCGGCACGTCCAGCTCAATCATCGCTGCCACCTTGTGGCCGCGCTCAGCCAGCATCTCCTTCAGTGCCTCGGCCTGCGGAATGGTGCGGGGGAAGCCGTCGAAGATCACGCCCTTGTGGTCGCTGCCGAACTTGTCGTAGACCGATGCCAGCATGTCCACGATCAGCTGGTCGGGCACCAGCTGTCCCTGGTCGATGTACTGGCGGGCCGTCTTGCCCAGCTCAGTGCCGTTCTTCATCTCGCTGCGCAGCACGTCGCCCGTGGAGATGTGCTCGAAGCCATACTTCTCAATCATTTTGTCGCTCTGCGTTCCCTTACCGGAACCAGGCGCACCGAAAATCACGATGTTCTTCATTGTCTTCTATTTGGGTTATAATGATAACATTTCATCCTTACACGCCCTGCGGGCCTTACACGCTGCGAAGCAGCTTTACACGCGGCTCCGCCGCCTTACACAGCGCCGCCAGGCGCCTTACACGCGGCCCCGCCGCCTTACACGCTGCGAAGCAGCCTTACACGACGCGAAGCGTCCTTACACGCCCTGCGGGCCTTCCACAATCGTATAAATATCCCGCAGGTTGCGGCCCTGCTGGTCGTAGTCGAGGCCGTAGCCCACGATGAAGTCGTTGGGAATCTCCAGCGCGGCATATTCGATGTTCAGCGGCACCTCCAGCTTTTCGGGTTTCACGAGCAGTGCGCAGATGTGAACGCTGGCCGGGTTGCGCGTGCCCAGCGTCTCAATCATGCGCTGCATGGTGCGGCCCGTGTCAACGATGTCCTCCACGATCACGATGTGGCGGCCCGACAAGTCCTCGTTGATGCCGATGACCTCCGTGATCTTGCCTGTCGAAGTCGTGCCGGCATAGCTGGCCAGCTTCACAAACGAAATCTCGCTGGGGATGGTAATCTCGCGCATCAGGTCGGCGGCAAAGATAAACGACCCGTTGAGCACAGCCAGGAACAGCGGGTTCTTCCCGGCCAGGTCGTGGTTGATACGCGCTGCAACAGCCTTCACCCGCTGCAGGATTTCACTCTCAGGAATCGACGGGCGAAACGTCTTACCTTTAATCGTTACTGTTGACATGGTAATAATATTTACGATTTACGAATTATTTCAAATTCGTCTGCAAAGATAATAATAAGTGAGCGAAAAAACAAAATTTTTTGAAAAAATGCCGAAAACCTTTGGCCGTATAGTAAAAAGTTAGTACTTTTGTGCACAAATATAAAATAATAGACATTCATAAGTATCTTAGTAACTGCAAAAAAATAGCCCTATAACAAGGAAACGATCTGTTATCCTGATGGATATAGTTTTCCCTGTTAGCCTGTGTGCATAGCACCATCAAGGCAATCATTCCGGTAGGCTGCGACCACTAGTGCGTGAGCATTGGTATCACAGATATTTGTTACATAACATTAGCTAAGAAGGAGTTGTCTCAGGAGGTTGAGTCCGAATGAGGCAACTCCACATTTTTTTTGCAGCGTGTAAGGCGGCGGAGCCGCGTTGAAAGGCGCTGTCGCGCCGTGTAAGGCCCTTCGGGCGTGTAAAAGTCCCGTAGGGACGTGTAAGGCGGCGATGCCGCGTTGAAAGGTGCCTTCGGCACGTGTAAGGCTGCTGTCGCAGCGTGTAAAGTCCCGTAGGGACGGGATTTGGGTAGCCAGCCAATTCATTGGCTGGTATAACAAGGCAAAAATAATTATAGGTGTGCCGCGGCCGAGGCCATCTTCAACGTGACGGCAGGCGAGAGCTACACACCATTCATTGACTATGCCACCGACTGGATGCATGCCTATGCCTATGTTGACTACAACCGAGACGGCGAGTTCACGAACGTGCTGGAGAGCGATGGACGGTCGCTGGGCGACGGCAGCGAGCTGGTGAGCTACTCGGCCTACTCAACCGACTACACGGGCGGTGCTACGGGCAGCTGGTACAACAGTGCCGGCAAGTCTCTGGGCAACATGGCGCAGGGCAATTACAGCTGTAACACGATGACCATGCCGGCCTTCACGATACCTGCAGACCTGCAGTCAGGATTGTACAGAATGAGGATGAAGGTGGACTGGTGCTGCCTGGATGCAGGCGGTAACGACGGCAGCGACGGCACGAATAATCAGATATGGGCCAATGGCGGCGGCATCGTGGACATTCTGCTGAACGTGACGGGCGTGAGTGACGTGCCCGTCAAGGCCTGCAGCTATAAGAATGGGACCATGTGGCACGGAAGGTCGCAGATTACCACAACGGCGCTGTCGGCGGTCTATGGTGAGCCATACACCGTGAGGATGGAGGCCGACGAGGACTACCAGCCTGACGGCCTGGTGGCGTTCTACAAGACGAACAGCACGACTAACAGCGGAATGCTCATCACCAAAAAGGCAAGCTATGACACTGAATCAGACTGCTACAACGGAGAGACAAGCGTCTTCACACTGCCTGCCGAGGTGATGTACAGCGAAGTGACGCTGCGTGGTATGTTTGAGAAGACAACGGTGGCGGGCGACGTGAACCGCGACGGACAAATCAGCATTGCCGACGTGACGGCGTTGGTGAACATCCTGCTGGGCAAAGACGACGCTGAGCCGCATGAGTATGACCACGCAGCAGCCGACGTGAACAACGACGGTGCCACGTCGATAGCCGACGTGACAGAACTGGTGAACATGATTCTAGGGAAATAGAATTTGCAAAAGAAGTGGCGAGCGCGCCACGGCATATTTGTTTTTAGTGAAAAAAGCTATTAAGTTCCATAACTTTAGCAGCATGAAGATTGGTGGGGTCGCGACGTGATGTTGCCGCCCTACTTTTTTTGATTACCTCTGCTATTAATAGATTTCGTTGGCAAAGATACGAATAAGTGAGCGAAATACAAAAAGAAAAACGATTTTTTTTCTTTTTTGGGAAAAAACTTGTAAATTTGCAAGCGAGTATGGCAATCATTGACCGAGAAACTGTTGAAAAGATTAAGGACGCTGCCAACATCGTGGAGGTGGTGTCGGAGTTTGTGACGCTCAGGAAGAGCGGCGCCAACTATAAAGGATTGTGTCCGTTCCACAACGAACGGACACCGTCGTTCATGGTGTCACCGGCCCGCAACACCTGCCACTGCTTCGGCTGTGGCAAGGGTGGCCCTCCCGTGAACTTCATCATGGAACACGAGCAGATGACCTATCCCGAGGCGCTGCGCTGGCTGGCCAACAAATACCACATCGAGATTAAGGAGCGCGAACTGAGCGACGAGGAGAAGCGCGAGCAGAGCGAGAGGGAATCGATGTTCATCGTGAACGAATATGCAATGAAGTACTTCGAGGACACGCTGCACAAGCACCCCGACGGCGTGGCCATCGGCATGCAGTACTTCCGCCAGCGCGGCATTCGCGACGACATCATCAAGAAGTTCCAGCTGGGTTTCGACCTGAACGACCGCTACGCCTTTGCCCGCACGGCGCTGCAGAAGGGTTACAAGGAGGAGTACATCGAGAAGGTGGGCATCTGCTACAAGAACGACCGCGGCGAGCTCATTGACCGCTATGCCGGTCGCGTCATCTTCCCATGGATAGGCGTAAGCGGCAAGGTGGTGGGCTTCGGTGGCCGCAAGCTGGATGCTGCCACGAAGGGCGTGCAGCAGAAGTACGTGAACTCGCCCGACTCGGAGATATACCACAAGGACCGCGAGTTGTACGGTCTCTATCAGGCCAAGCGCGCCATCGCCAAGGAGGACTGCGTGTACATGGTGGAGGGCTACACCGACGTCATCGCCATGCATCAGGCAGGCATCGAGAACGTGGTGGCCAACTCGGGCACAGCGCTCTCCACACACCAGATACACATCCTGCACCGCTTCACGTCGAACATCGTACTGCTTTACGACGGCGACGCTGCCGGCATCCACGCTGCCCTGCGCGGCACGGACATGCTGCTCAGCGAGGGCATGAACCTGAAGGTGCTGTTGCTGCCCGACGGCGACGACCCTGACTCGTTTGCCCGCAAGCATACGGCCAGCGACTTCCGCCAGTATCTGGAGGAACATCAGCGCGACTTCATACAGTTCAAGACCGACCTGCTGCTGAAGAACGAACGCGACCCGCTGAAGCGCAGCCAGGCCATCAACAGTATCGTGGAGAGCATCTCGATGGTAGTGAACCCCATCCTGCGCGATACCTATCTGCATGACTGCTCGCAGCGCATGGGCATTGCCGAGGGAACGCTCATCAACCAGATGAACAAGTTCATTCGCGACAGGAGAGGCAGCGGCCAACAGCAACAGGGCGCAGAGGCGCAGCCTCAGCCAGCACCCGTCAGCCAGCCTGCACCCGTGGAGACGCCTCGCAGGACACAGGCTGCCTCGCCCGTCGAGCAGATGATCGTGCAGCTCGTGGTGCGACACGGCGAGACGGTGATCTTGGAAAATGTGGAGGACGACGAGGGCAACCTTTACAACCTGACTATCGCCCAGTTCTTCCACTACAACATGGCTGCCGACGGCCTGCAGTTCAGCAACCCACTCTACAGCCAAGTGCTCAAGGAAGCCGTTGCCCACAGTGGCGAGCCGGGATTCCGCGCCGAGCCATACTTCATCAATCACGAGGACATCAACATCAGCCGCATGGCCGCCGACATGGCCGTCGACAAGATTCCACTGGCCGACAGCCAGCAGCCGCGCAACGACGTGGAGACGCTGCGCCAGCGAGCCCAGCATCTGGCGCTAGACCTCCGCATGGACTTGCTGGAGCGCCGGCTGAAGGACATCCGCCGCGAGATTACCGCCGTTACGGGCGATGCCAACCGTCTGCAGGAACTCATGAACGAGTTCAAGGACGCGTCGGAGATGCGTAATGCCCTCGCCCGCAAACTGGGAAGCAACATCATCCTCTAAGCCCTCCGCTCGACCCGTAGGGGCGCATTCGCAGCGAAGCGGAGAAAAAACTCTAAACTCTAAACTCTCAACTCTCAACTAAAAATTGAACTACCTGCACTGGATATTCCTCTCCGTCTACGCCCTGCTTGTCGTAGGCACCATGGTCACCATCCTGATGGACAACCGTCAGCCCGCAAAGGCCATGGCGTGGATTCTTGTGCTGACGTTCATGCCCGTGGTGGGCCTCATCCTCTACATCTTCTTCGGCCAGAACACGCGCAAGGAGCGCCTCATCAGCCAACAGAGCATGGACCAGCTGACAAAACGGTCGATGCTGGAGTTTGCCGAGCAGAAGGACCTGACGCTGCCCGATGCCCACAGGACACTCATTCAGCAGTTCATCAACGAGAACTGGGCGCTGCCCTTCAAGGGCAACAACGTAGACATCTACACCGGCGGCCACGACTTCTTCCTTGCCCTGCTTGGGGCCATCGGCCGTGCCCGCCACCACATCCATCTGGACACTTACATCATTGAAGACGACCCGCTGGGCCGCCTCGTCAGCGATGCCCTCATCGACCGTGCCCGCGAAGGTGTCGAAGTGCGCCTCATCTACGACGACGTGGGCTGCTGGCGCGTGCCCTCGGCATTCTTCGAACGCATGCGCCAGGCCGGCATCGACGTGCGCGGCTTCATGCCAGTGCATTTCCCTGCCTTCACCAGCAAAATCAACTACCGCAACCACCGCAAACTATGCGTCGTAGACGGCCAGGAGGCTTTCATCGGCGGCATGAACATCGCCATGCGCTACGTGAAGCCCTGGCGCGACACCCACCTGCGCGTGGTGGGAGGCGTGGTGTACGGCGTGCAGCGCGCCTTCCTGGTCGACTGGTACTTCGTCGACCGCACACTCATCAGCGGACGCAAGTACTACCCCGGCCTGGCCGACAAGCCAGCCACCGCTCCGGCAAGGCTGGCACAAGTGGTGACGAGCAACCCAACGTCGCCCTGGGCAGACATCATGCAGGGCTACGTGCGCATTCTGCTCGAAGCCCGCGAGTATGTCTACATGGAAACGCCTTATTTCCTGCCCACCGAACCCATTCTCTTCGCCATGCGCACAGCAGCCCTGGCGGGTGTCGACGTGCGCCTGATGGTGCCGCGCCACGTTGACTCGAAGTTGGTGGAATGGGCCTCGCGCTCCTATCTGAGCGAAATTGTCGAGTCGGGTGTGCAGATTCTGCTCTACGAGCCGTGCTTCAACCATTCGAAGTTGCTCGTCAGCGACGACTCGCTGGGCACCTGCGGCTCCACCAACATCGACTTCCGCTCGTTTGAGAACAATTTTGAAGCCAACATCTTCTTCTACGACCGCGACGTGGCCCTGCGCCTGAAGCAAGTGTTCTTGGACGACGAGGCCCACTGCACGCGCGTCGGCGAGCAGGATGCCCACAGCCAACGCCCGTTCTGGCAGCGCCTGTGGGAGTCGCTCGTGCGGCTGCTCGCCCCCCTACTCTGACATAACAACGCAGAACAATGGAGAACAACATACCGCAACAATGGAGCAAGTTTCTGCTCAAGGACGTGACATTCGTCAACCTCATGATGCGCCGCATCTACAACGTGCTCATCGTGGCTAACCCCTACGACGCCTTCATGCTGGAGGACGACGGGCGCATTGAAGAGAAAATATACAACGAATACATGGCGCTCGGACTGCGCTATCCGCCGTCGTTCACGCAGGTGTCGACCATCGAGGAAGCCCACGATGTGATGCTCACGATGAACATCGACCTGGTCATCACCATGCCCGGCAACGCCGACAACGACGCTTTCTCGGTAGCCCGCCAAATCAAACAAGAGCAGCCCGACGTACGCTGCGTCGTGCTGACACCCTTCTCCCACGGCATCACGCGCCGCATGCAGGACGAAGACCTCTCGATGTTCGACTACGTGTTCTGCTGGCTGGGCAACACCAACCTCATCCTCTCTATCATCAAGCTCATCGAAGACCGCATGAACCTGGAGCACGACATCGAGGAGGCCGGCGTGCAGCTCATCCTGCTGGTGGAGGACAGCATCCGCTTCTACTCCAGCATTCTGCCCAACCTCTACAACTACCTGCTCATTCAGAGCCAGCGCTTCTCGACCGAGGCCCTGAACCCGCACGCCGCCACGCTGCGCATGAGGGGACGGCCCAAGGTGGTGCTGGCGCGCAGCTACGAGGAGGCATGGGCCATCTACGAGCGGTTCCACGACAACGTGCTGGGCGTCATCAGCGACGTGCGTTTCCC
>Ga0256404_1008848_pt1 | contig 14829 bp, 15 predicted proteins | sample RumenRJG_01DNA_FD_185990 | JGI IMG/M metagenome (GOLD analysis project Ga0256404, IMG submission 185990) | Bovine rumen microbial communities from Lethbridge, Alberta, Canada - RJG_01 | ecosystem: Host-associated > Mammals > Digestive system > Stomach > Rumen | place: Canada: Alberta | collected...
AAAAATCTTGATAAGGCAAGAAGGACCGTGAGAAGAATTATCAAGCGGGAGAGAGTCTTATGAAATCAATAAAAGAGAAAATCAGTGGAAGCAGGATCGAGATCACAAAGTATCAGATCATGCAGATCGTTTTCTTTGTAGGTTTTACATCGCTTGCCTCTGCCTTCTTCAGGACGTGGCGGGTAAATCACTATGGAATTGAAGATGTGATTTACCTGTCCGATGTGGTGTCGATGACGTTACGGAATCCGTGGCCGTCATTCCATAAAGCTGATCTTATAAAGGCGTGTATGGTTTCGGCGACACTTTTCCTGTTCACGATAGTCTACAGGGATTCACGAAAGGTGACACGGCATAGGGAAGAATACGGATCGGCCAGATGGGGCAGACGCAGGGATATCGCTCCATTTGTGGATCCGGTGCCTGAAAGAAACATTATTTTGACAGCAAGCGAGCAGATCACGATAAGCAATCGACCTAAGAATCCAAAATACGCAAGAAATAATAACGTATTGGTACTTGGAAGCTCCGGATCTGGTAAAACGCGGTTCTTTCTGAAACCGAATTTACTCCAGCTGCACAGCTCGTATGTGATTACGGATCCGAAAGGAACACTGATTACAGAGTGCGGACATGTGCTGGAAATGAATGGGTATCAGATCAAGGTGTTTAACACCATAAACTTCCGGAAAAGCATGCGGTTCAATCCATTCGAGTATATTCGTCGGCAGGAGGATATCGCAACACTGGTGACAGTGTTGATGGAAAATACGAAGGTGGAAGGCGCGAAGAGCGGTGATGAGTTCTGGCAAAGCGCTGAGAGATTGCTATATACAGCATTGATCGCGTATCTCCATTACGAGGCACCGAAGGAAGAACAGAACTTCGCTATGCTGATCGATCTGGTCAACATGATGGAGGTCCGTGAGGAGGATGAGGAATTCAAGAATGATGTAGACAGGCTGTTCGATGAGCTTGCGGAGAAGAAACCGGATTGCTTTGCTGTACGGCAGTATAAAGCCTTTAAGCTGGCTGCCGGCAAGACGGCGAAGTCGATTTTGATTTCATGCTCGGCGAGATTATCAAAGCTTGACATTGATGCAATTCGCGAAATCACGGAATATGACGAGCTTGGACTTGATACGCTGGGTGATCGGAAACAAGCCTTATTCCTGATCATGTCCGACACCAATAAGACCTTTAATTTCCTAATCGGGATGATTTATACGCAGCTATTTAATGTGCTGTGTTTGAAGGCAGATGATTTCTATGGTGGGCGGCTGCCGGTGCATGTCCGATGCCTTATTGATGAGGCGGCGAATATCGGGCGGATTCCTGAGCTTGAAACTTTGATTGCGACGATTCGAAGCCGTGAGATTTCAGCGTGCCTGATCTTTCAGACGAAATCACAGATCAAGGCGATGTATAAGGACCACGCGGAGACCATCATCGGCAACTGCGATTCTCAGCTATTCTTAGGCGGCAGCGAAGAATCAACGTTAAAGAGCCTCAGTCAGTCGCTTGGGAAGGAAACGATTGACGTTGAGAATTCCAGCAAGCAGCGAGGTAAGGATTCAACGGTCGGACAGAGCTTCTCAAAACAGGGACGGGATCTTCTGTCAATGGATGAGATTGCTGTCATGGATCGAGGCAAATGCATACTGCAGCTCAGTGGCGTGCATCCGTTTTACTCTAATAAGTATGATCTTACGAAGCATCCGAACTACAAATATACATCGGATTTTGACAGGAGAAATACCTTTGACATTATGAGATATCGGAGGAGAAGGATGAAATTGCATGGGAAGGAGAAATATCTCGTGATTAGTATATAAAACGAAAAATATATTTGCATGAAAATAATTTATAATCTATAATATCTTTCATTGGAGGAAATAAACGAAATGAAAGAGAACATGAATTTAATGCAGGCGAGTATTGAAGGCTACAGAAATATTGAAAGGGATACGCTGGTATTTGGAGATATTACTACACTTGTATCGACAAACAGCTACGGAAAATCCAATCTTATGAATGCCATCGATTTTGCGGTTGATTTTATTCATGCTGACCGGAAGTCAAGACAGAAAATGATGGCTTATTTTCCCTATGTTCCGCTCAATAAATATATGGCGGGGAAGAACTTCAAGGCAGATTTTGTGTTTTCTACAAAAAGAGATGAGTCTGTCTATTTTGTAAATTATGGATTCTCTTTTGAATGGATTTCCGATGTCGGCGGCCGGAAGATCACTGATGAATGGTTGACCGTAAAGGAAGACAAAAAGAGCCAGAAGGCCAATACGCTGATCAGAAGATCAGAAAAGCCTCTATATAAAGCATCACCGGAAGGCCGCTGCAGCAGCATTATGAAGGTTGCGGATGATGAGCTTATCATTAACAAGCTCCAGATGCTGGATAATCTCTACTATCACGATCTTGTGGAGATGATCAATGGAATCAGTGTTTATGTGGAGAGACATTTTGATACTGTCAGTATGTTTTCTCAGGGAACAGGAACAGAATTTGAAGATCCGTTCAACCTGAGCCACATCGACAATATCCCACGCATCATTTATAAACTGAAGCAGCAGTATCCCGACAAATACGATACCCTGATGGATGCCTTTTTGCAGTTATTTCCGAACATCCAGGAGCTGGACGTAAGAGAGATAGACCTGGGAAAGCAGCATCATATGGGTGTTTCGGAGAAGATTCCTTTCACGATTTCGGATAAAGTTTATTCGATGTATGTCAAGGATAGGAATCTGAATCAGCCGATTAACATCAGCAGTTTATCTGATGGCGCGAGGCGCGTATTTCTGATGCTAACCTACACGATTATTGCGGATATTGAAGGGCTATCATTGATCGCAATGGAGGAACCGGAGAACTCAATTCATCCGGGGCTTTTGCAGAGCTATCTGAATGTTCTTTCACAGCTTGCCGGTAACTGCAGGATCCTGATCGCAAGTCATTCACCTTATATCATTCAGTATGTCAATACAGCTGATATTTACATCGGTAAACCGAATGATAAGGGAATGGCAGAATTTGCAAGGATCAATCCTGCAAAGGTAAACATTCTTCTTAAGGACAGTATGAAGAACAGCAATTCTGTCGGGGATTATATCTTTGATCTCCTGTCCGGCGGAGAAGATGATACTGCAGTCCTTCTTGATTATCTGGAGGACTGATATGAATAAAGTAGTCATTATCTTTATCGAGGGTGATACAGAGGTAGATTTTTACAAGAAATTGGTAGGGTACTATCGCGAGAAGAATGGAGGCAGACTAAGCTGCAGAGTTGAGGTAAAAAACGTAAAAGGCGTTGGCAATTACCAGAATAAGGTTCTTCGTATCTTTGAGAACAGGATCATTCCTCAGTATCCGGGATATGAATACCATGTTGTTCTCTGCTACGATTCAGATGTATTTGAATTCAGCAGGAAGCCGCCGGTAGACTGGAATTCTGTAGTGAGGGCATTAAAATCTGCAGGTGTGAAGAAAGTGGAACAAGTAAGAGCTGTAAGATCAATAGAAGACTGGTTTCTCTGTGATCTGGAGGGTCTTAGAAGCTTTCTTCATCTTCCGAAAAAGTTCTCGATGACCGGATATACTGGTCAGAAGGGGCTTGAGCAGCTTTTTAGAAAAGCGAATCGAACCTACATCAAAGGCACCGAATGCAGAGGTCTCGTAGATGCACTGGATATTTCGGTGATTGTAGGGAAAATACGGAGTGAAATAACAAAAATCGAACAAGAATTGATAGATAATTGAATTATCGAAATCATAGTATAGAGCAGCTCTTCGTAAAGACGAAGGGCTGTTTTTATATAAAAATGGGAAGGAAAAGCGTTTACGTATAGAAAGGAGATGGAACTGGAAATTGATCCTTAGCAGAACGACAAAATACCTGCGGGATTTGCTTTCTTCTTCTCTTGTAAAATCCTGAAAAGGACAAAATAACGACAATAAAAATTTTCCAGTTCCGAATTTCCGAGTGGCTTTTTACGCTTCGGCTATAACAACATTGAAAACAATTGTAGTGGCGCTTGGCGCCGGAATGGGTGTATGGGGAATTATCAACCTGATGGAGGGATATGGCTCGGACAATGCCGGCGCCAAATCCATGGGGATGAAGCAGCTGATGGCCGGTGCCGGCATTGTGCTGATCGGTACTTCGCTGATTCCGAGTCTGTCGACACTCTTCTAAGGGGAGGAGGCGATGGAATCAGTACTGTTTGCCTTTGACGAATGGCTGCGAAGCGCCATCGCCGACGGCATTATTTGGAATTTTACAGGGCTTCTTGATTCAGCACAGGACAGCGTCGATGAGGTGGCAGGGCAGGTGAGTATGAGCCCTGCCACGTTTTCGCCAGGCGTTTTCAATATGATTCAGACGATCTCCGATAATGTGATCCTACCGGTCGCCGGGATGGTGCTTACATTTATCGCATGTATCGAGCTGATCCAGATGATCATCGACAAGAATAACCTGCACGATCTTGATACCTGGATGTTCTTTAAGTGGATTTTTAAGACGAGCGTGGCAATTCTGATTGTATCGAACACTTTCAACATCGTGATGGCGGTATTTGATGTGACGGGCACCGTGATCACGCAGAGCGCAGGCTTAGTCAATCAGCAGATGAATGTCAATGCTTTCGACCTGGATGCCTTCAAGGATGAACTGATGACGATCCCAGAGCCTGCGAAGCTGATGGGGATATGGCTGCAGTCATTTCTTCTCAGAATTGGTATTAGGATCCTGTCACTATTTGTTTCGTTGATTGTATACGGACGAATGATTGAAATCTACATGATGACGAGTCTTGCACCGATTCCGCTGGCAACGATGGCAAATCACGAGCAGGGGCAGATGGGACAGAATTATCTCCGGTCAATGTTTGCACTTGGGTTCCAGGGATTTCTGATGTTGATCTGCGTGGGAATCTACGGAGTCTTAATCAGGAATATAGCGAATGAGACGGACATCGTTAAGGCATTTTTCGGAATGTTCGGATATTTGATATTGCTCTGCATTTCTCTATTTAAGACGGGAAGTGTCGCAAAATCAATCCTCTCAGCGCATTAGAATAAATGCAATACATGTGAATTGTGAGATTGTGCGAGGAAGGAGGCTCATTGAAAGCAAAGGTAAAGATTCAGAGAGATCTCAAAAAGATAAAAACAAAGGTAGTTTTCAACCTGACACTCCGGCAGATTATTTGCTTTTCTATCGGGGCGTTGATCGGTCTGCCAACTTATTTCTTCTTGAAGAAGGCAGGCAATGAAACAGTCGGTATGTTCGCAATGATCATTGTGATGCTGCCGGATTTTCTTTTCGCCATGTATGAGAAGGACGGGCTTCCGCTGGAGCAGATTCTTCTCAATTACTGGCGATGGAATCATGAACGACCGAAGAAGAGGGTAAGAAAAAAGAAGAAAACTAAACATGTTAATCCAAATGAGATTCGAATCAATTCTGATAAGTTACTTAAGAGAAAAACATCTGGAACAGAGATACATACAATAGCAACCAATCGAAAAGGAGATAATACAGCGGGTGAGACAAGAAAACATGAGAAAACGAGGATACGATCCGAGAAATATGCGAAACAGAGAGATCAGGTACAATCATTACAAAGAACATTACGAAGAACGCAACCTGAAGAAAACAAGCGAAATAGAAGAGAAGACAAGATCAGATCAGAAAACACAGTCAGATCTGAGCGTAGAAGAGTCGCTGCCCTTTGAACGGATGTTCAAGGACGGCATTCTTCGTGTTGAAAAAGGCAAGTACTCGAAGACATTGACCTTTGAAGATACCAATTATACGCTGATGTCGGATGACCAAAAGACAGCAATTCTGAAGCTTTGGGGAGGATTCCTCAACACTCTGGATGATGATACTACCTGTGAGCTGACATTGTTAAAGCATCCTACAGATCCAAGTTCAATGAAGAAGGTTCTGACTTATGAGGCAAAGGACGACGAGGATCAGGAGCTTGCAGAGGAATATTCGAAGATTATTCGGAAGAATTACCTTCGATCGAATCAGGGCTTCACACTTGAGAGGTATCTTACTGTGACGGTGAAGGCGGAAAGTAGAGAAGCGGCTGCAAGACGATTTGAGATCATCGAGGAATCCATGCAGTACTCCTTCGACAAGCTTGATGCTAAAATCAAGGTTCTTAATGGGCAGGAGCGGATGAAGCTTCTGCATAAGTGTTTCCACCTTAGAAGCAATCCCTGCAAGAGTGGTATCGATGGATTGCACCGAGAGATGGAAAAGGTTGCTGGGTTAGAAGAAGGTATTGGCGGACTCGACAGAGTGCCTCGGTTGAAAACAGGAGAAAATGCTAATAAAACGGTGATCTCTCCTGAGAGATTGGACTTTCCAAAGCCATCGTCAATGCTGATTAACGATACAGCAGCTTCTGTTAGCGCTGTGGATATCGATGCCGCTGAGCTGACAGATGACTTCCTGTTAAACATTGTAGAGCCGGCGGCGCCGATGATTCTTTCCGTGCACATTAAACCACAGAATAAGGTAAAAGCTGTGAAGTCAGTAAAACAGTCGATTACCGAGATCGAGAGATCGAAGATTGATTCTCAGAAGCATGCATTCAGACAGGGATTTGATACAGACATTGTATCAGTGAATATCGACCATTACGATCATCAGGCAAAGGAGCTTCTGGATGGGCTCTTGAATAAAGATGAACGACTTTATCTGGTGACGATGCTTGTGATGCAGACAGGAAAAGATGAGCAGGAATTAAAGGACAATATCAAGCTCCTGGAAGGCCGTTTACAGCCTTTAGGCTGCCGGCTGATGCGGTTAAGCTTTCAGCAGGAAAATGCCTTGCAAGGCGTTCTACCGGTCGGAAAGGATGCTATTTGTACTGACAGACAGCTGAAGACCAGTGGCGTGGCAATCCTTCTTCCATTCAACACGAAAGAACTGTTTCAGAAACGCAGAGAAGCTCTTTACTACGGCACAAATGCATTAACGGGATATCCGATCATGCTGGATCGAAAAGCATTGAAGACACCCAGTGGAGTAATTCTAGGAACGCCTGGTGGAGGAAAATCATTTGCTGCAAAGCGAGAGATCCTAAACGTCCTTCTTAGGACTGATGATGCTGTGATCATTGCAGACCCAGAAGCAGAATATTCGTCACTGGTTCGTCGCCGGCATGGACAGGTGATTGAACTGAGCGCTATGAGCAGAGATTACATTAATCCGCTCGACATCAGCATGGATTACACTACTGCGAGCGATGCGTTGCAGATGAAGATCAATTTTTTGTTTTCTTTCTTCGAAATTATTCTTGGACGGAAAGACGGACTCCGATATTCAGAGGTAACGATTATTGATCGCTGCATGCGGAAGGTATATGAACCATATTTCTTTTATCCGGACGAAGAAACAATGCCTACATTAGAGAACTTTTATCAGGCACTTCTAAGACAGGAGGATCCTGCGGCAAAGGAGATCGCAATGGCACTTGAAATCTATGTACACGGTTCGATGAGCGTCTTCAATCACAAGACAAATGTCGATATCAAGAACAGATTGGTTTCCTTTGATATTTGTCGGCTTGATGGAAAGCTCAAAAAGCTCGGTATGTTGACGATTCAGGATCATGTCTGGCAAAAGGTAGCTGAGAATCGAAAGCATGGAATTAACACCAGGTTTATCATTGACGAATTCCATTTGCTTTTGAAGGAGAAACAGACAGCAGACTTCAGTGTAGAAATCTGGAAGAGATTCAGAAAATGGGGCGGTATCCCGACAGGGCTCACACAAAATTCGAAGGATTTCCTTGAGAATCCGCAGTTGATGAACATTCTGGATAATTCGGAATTCATCTATCTTCTTAATCAGTCTGAGGATGACGGAAAAATCCTGAAGGAAAAGCTTCATTTATCGGATGAGCAGCTAAGTTTTGTGACCAATGCCGATATCGGTTCAGGGCTTCTGATCTATGGTGGTACAGCAGTGCCGTTCAAGGATCAGTTCCCGAAGGACTCTCTGATGTATCGGGATCTTACCACGAAGTTCAGTGATCTGCATCGAAAAAAACAAAGAGATTAAAAGAATGTAGATTTGAAACATGACCTACGAAACAATTAACGAATGTTCCGTTTCGATATAAAATGAAACCAAGTCATATTTCTGAAGGGAGCGATGTCTAATGAAGGTTAAATTAAATTCACCGGAAGATATATCGGATTTTGTAAACGCCTGTGGAAGGTTCAGCGGAGTACATACCTCTGTAACCTACATGAGTCGGACAGTTGATGGGCGATCCCTGATGGGAATCATTGCATTGGGAACTGGAAAGGAACTAAATGTTGATATCATTACCCAGGACGCAGATGCAGAAGCTAAGTTAACGTCAATGCTTCAGAAATTTGCGGTATAGATAGCAATTGAATCAGGTTAAGAGCTGAAGCTCTTTGGAATGCATACACATTCCGAAGGGCTTTTTCTTTTGCCTGCATGAGGGAGGTGGTAAATGGCTGACTTCACGGACAGCTTTTATTTCACAGATGAACCGGATAACAGTGCATCCGGAGAGGCAGTCAATCTTATCAAAGGTACCACGGTTTTTGCAGGGTACAAGACTGGTAAAAGTACAAGAGAGTTACTGAAGAAGCACCGGCAGAAGCAGCATGCGAGAGAAGCCGCTAAAGAAGTGAGACGTGCAGAAGCTACTGGAAAGAGTGTTGGAGGCACAATGTCAGAGGCAGGGAATCTGGCAGAACGTGCAACAACAGCACTCGGTTCGCTTTTTCAGAATGCCGGCAAGGCTCTGGGATCGCTCTTTAAGCATCCAGCCGTCATCGGTGCGTTACTTCTCGGATCAATGGTTATCGTCATGGCAATGCTGATGATCTCTTCGTTTACGTTGCTTATGGGTGGCGTAGCAAGTAGCACAGCGACGAGCTATACGGCTGCAGAGGAAGACCTGAAGGGTGCTGAAGAGGACTATGAAAGTCTCGAAGAAGAGCTTAGATCTAGGCTCAACAACATCGAGACAGAGTATCCGGGCTTCGATGAGTACGATGTGAAGACCGATGAGATCAACCATGATCCGTATCAGCTGCTATCGTATCTGACAGCGACGGAGGAAGATTTTACGAGGAATGACGTACTTTCCACATTGGAATTTCTCTTTAATAAACAATACACGATCACAATGATCGAAGAGACGGTCGAGGAGGAAGTTACGAACCATGAGTCAAATGACGGAAGTGAGGAATCTGAGACGATCACAAAGCGGATTCTGCATGTAAAAGTCAAGAACAGAGGACTTGCCAAGGTCATTGAAGAGATGGGACTAACAGAGGATCAGAAAGAACGATTCGATATCCTGATGGAGACGAAGGGTAACAACAAAAAGCTTTTTGAAGACAACATCTATGCAAACGCACAGGAGGATTATCTTGATTACGATATTCCGGGTGAGGCACTGAGTAACCAGAAATTCGCCCGGATGATCGGGGAGGCGGAGAAGTATCTGGGCTATCCTTATGTCTGGGGCGGATCCAGTCCTTCGACCTCCTTTGACTGCTCCGGCTTCATTTCCTGGGTGATCAATCACTCGGGAAACGGCTGGAACTACGGCCGGCAGACTGCGAATGGCTTGAAAAACAAATGCAGTATCATTCCGAAGGCAGAAGCAAAGCCGGGTGATCTGATCTTCTTCAAAGGAACCTACAACACCAGCGGAGCCAGTCATGTGGGATTGTATGTCGGTAATAACATGATGATTCATTGCGGATCACCGATCTCATATGCTGATATCACAACACCTTACTGGGTGCAGCATTTCTACTGCTTCGGCAGGATCTCATGAGTACACAAGCCTTATCAGGTTGCTTTGGTTAAGGCAGAATACAAGAAACACTCGATTAGGTAGGAAATCCTAGTCGACTAACATTTTACGGAGGAACAATGAACGCAAAGTTAGAGAAGATACACGAGGATATGAAAAAGGCGGAGGAAAAGGAGCTTTTCTTCCGTCGGAAGAAAGAAGAATTTGCCAAGCGTTACGAGCAGGAGCAGATGTCGGAGGTGAAGGACACGCTCCGTATGGGCGAGATGACACCGGCACAGTTCGAAAAGATGATGAATTTCCTGCTGAAGAACAAGCACGCTTATGGTAAGGATCAAAAGCAGAATATTTCTGTTGGGGACAAGAATGAGGGAAAAGAGCAAAAGGTGGAAGAAGCTGATCTTATCGGTGATGAATACGATAAAGCAGCCGGTGAGATCGAGTTCGAGCATGCGGATGGAGGTGAGAATGCCTGATAGAAGAAAAAATGCCGTATTATTGCTCATGCTGATGATGACTGCCGGTATGACCTTTCCAGCATCAGCGAAAGTAACACAGACCGAAGTCACGGCAACCAGTGAATCAAAGACATCAGATGAACCTGCAGTGCAGGAAACCTTCGAAGCTGACGAAGATGAAACAGATTCTTTTTATGAAGCAGAACCCATTTCGGATTCTGCTTCTTTTAGCAATGAAGGCAATATGCAGACGCAGGACCGGCTGGATGAGACGAATCGGGAGTTTCTGACTGTTACGACGCGGAATGGGAACATTTTTTATCTGGTGATCGATGAAAATGCCGATGGCAAGAATGTTCATTTCCTCAACCAGGTGGATGAAGCTGATCTCCTTCCGCTTCTTGATGAGGAAAGTCAGAAAGCTTATGAAGAACTAAAAGCAGAAGAGAGTAATGCTGCTGAACCGGAAATTCCGGTGGCAGAGGCACCACCTGCTGAAGAGCCGCAAAAAGAAGGCATTTTTTCAAAGCTGAAGCCCGGAACCATCATTCCGCTTCTGATTTTTGTTGGAGCACTTGGAATGTTCCTGATGGACCGTTTCAAAAAGAAAAAGGATGATCATCACGGCGAAGATCCGGATGGCCCGGACGAAGAATACGAGTTTGAGGATGATCATGAGGATGAGTTTACCGATGACGACGATTACGAAGATATGCCGGATTATGACGAGCCTGATGTAAATCACAGAGGTCCTCATGAAAATGGTCCGAAGCTATGGACAGCAAATGGCGATGCGCAGAAGCTTGTGAATGACTTTGAACAGGGAAAGCTTAAGGCGAGTACGCAGGAAGCGGGTACTGCAGAGGAACCGGAAGTGATTCGTCTTGAGAATGTTGATGCCGAGGAGTTCTTTGCTGGGCAGAACGCCAATGGTGGTGTTGTTAATGCAGGCGCTGAAGAAACAGATGATTCTGGCCATGAAGAGGATTTTGATGATGAAGACCTTGGTATCGATGAAGAAGGCGTAGTCGATGCACAAAAAGCGCTTCTTGCCGGAATATTCGGAAAGAATAAGAAAAAGCGTCAGGAGAATGATCAGACGGCAGCACAGCAAGTGAAAGTACAGAACAATATAGAAGCAAACGCAGGGCAGCCGGGAAAATCTGTATCATCTGAGCTTGTGGCAGAAGATCCTGAGGTTGAAGAACTGGAAACAGAGGAAGCTGAAGAAGCCTGCACGGATGGCTTGAATAAGGAAAATCGTACGTCTAGGAAGAAGAGCGGACAGGATGATATGCTTAACCGCTTTGGTAAACCAAAGAGAGTCTATATGTTCTGCTACGACGATGAAGAGGCGTAAGGACGAATAATTATACCAAGTCGAGGCTTTGAAAGATGATTCTTCAAAGCTTCGGCTTCATTTGTAGAAGGAGAAAAATCAATATGAAATTAAACGATATTGCGAGAGATATGAGAAAGTTCATCTGTCGGTATGATGTCGGCAGAAAGGCCTTGAAGAAGGCATCAGATTATGTGATTCCGGTGGCGGTGCTCCAGTTCGTTGCTGTCCTGCTAAGTTATGCAGCACCGCTCCGGTTTGTATTCGGATCGCTGGGAAGAAGCGTGGCGTACTATGCGTTGATCCTGGAGATTCTGCTTCTGTTCGCAAAGCAGGATTACAGAAATCTGGCTAAGACACTGATGCTACTTGCGGGAAGCAGAGTACTGGCAGTTGTTCTGATCTTCGAGCGATGGGGCTATATCAGCGAGGTTAATGTCGGGAAGATCATTGTGTATGGCATTCTGGTGTATTTCCTGACGAGGGAAGCAGATAAAAGAAAAAACGAGCAACAGTATATAGACGAGGAACAGTCTTAATGTGAATTTTAGGAATGTGAATTTTTAGGGAATGTTAAGTGGTAACAATTACAGATATATGCTAAATTATCATTACAGAATCTTTTTAAGGAGAGGCATAGTGAAGGTTTATCTGGATAATTGTTGTTATAATCGACCATATGATGATCAGACCCAACTGAAGATATCTCTTGAAGCACAGGCCAAGCTTCACATTCAGGATTTGATTAAAGAGGGTAAACTTCATCTTGTAAGCTCGTACATGAGTATCTATGAATGTTCGAAAAACCCATATGAGATGCGACGAAGTAGCATCATGTCTTTTATGGAGAATTATACAAAGATATTTGTTTCTGAAGCTGAGGAAGCAACAATTGATACTATGGCAAGGCAGATTATGGAAACCGGTGTAAAATATAAGGATGCTTGTCATGTTGCATCGGCTATCTATGCAGGAAGTGATTTTTTCATTTCCACAGATATACGGTTGTTAAAGTACAAGAGCGATAAGATTCTGTTGATGTCACCTATTGATTTTATTGCACTGAAGGAGGTGGAGGATTTATGAGCAAAAGTACCCAGGAGATATTGGATAGAGGAATGCGTTGCCTTCAGGATCAGATGGGAACTGTTGATGCTGAATATTTTATTTCTTTGATAATCAGAGAACAGTTTGATTATACAAAGTGGCAGAGAGAATACTTTGATGCCAAGACATCGGATGAAATCAGATCCGAAGCTATCGAATATAATAAGCAGCATCCATTTCATGGCAAGCAGGCAACTGTAATCTAAAAAGATTTTTGGTAGAAGCTCTTCAGGAGATTTCCTGGAGGGCTTTTCTTTTGCGGTTAAAAAAGAATAGTTTAACAAGAAAGAACGAGGAATATTATGAAAGAAAGAGGCGACAAAGAAGTAGTTATAGATGGTTTTGAGGCTTTTAAGGAGTTCATCAAAGAAAATCCGGATGCCTTGATAACACTTGAGATAGAGAATTCGCCAAGCGAAGAGAAGGAGGCTCACAGTGGAAAGTGATAAGCCATTTGAATTGAAGCAGGTGAAAGTCCGACTGCGGCTGACTGAAGGGGAGTCTCTTTATAGCGGAAGGCCTCTGACCACGCCGCAGGCGGCGACGGATGTGATGGCAAAGGTTCTTGCAGAGATGGATCGGGAGTATTGCTGCATTGTAATGCTGGATAACAAGCTGCGAGCACTTGCATATAACGTTGTCAGTATCGGGAGTATTAATCAGTCCATTGTGCCGATGTCGAACATTTTTAAGGCTGCTGTGCTTACAAATGCGAGTGCTCTACTCGCAATGCACAATCATCCGTCAGGGATAGCTGATTGTTCTCTGGAAGATATGAAGATGACAAAGCAGTTGGTGAAGGCGGGAAAGCTGATGGGGATTCCGCTTGTTGATCATATCATTATCGGTGCAGGTGATCATCAGCGATTCAGCTTCCGTGACGCAGATCCGAAGCTGTTCGAAGGGACACCAGCCTATGATACAGGAAAGCCGACGATCAATTACTATAACATCGGTGAGACGATCGAAAGTGAGTCCATCCGTAGAGATCAGGCTTCAAAACTTGTTGAGAATGCTCCAAAAGAATTTTCATTAGATGATAAGCCTAAAAAGCCATTGAGAGCTAAGAGGACCACTAAAAGGCAATCGGTTCGAAAGAAGCTGAGTGATATGGAGAACTCGAAGATGAAAGCGACAGAGCCGGCTTTGCCAAGTAAGACACAGATTCAAAAGAAGAATCTTGTAGCAGAGATTTAAGCGACGAGGATATGAGCATCATGGAAAACTATAATAAAATTTCGATAGGAACTGGAGGCTGTCATGAAGATCCGTAAGGAAAATGAACCGTTCAGACAGAAATATATGGATCCGGTTATCAGGGAAATTTCCCACGGTATCAAAGATCGAGATCCACAAGCCCTGAAAATGATGACACATTTTATTCTGGACGATGGCATGATCCGGAAGGGTGATCTGATCATCCCGGCACCACAGCATGAAGGCAAAGCTATTTACACGCTGCAGATTGCGGAGATGATTGCTGATGAGACCGGAGCCATTGTGATTGATATTCTTCACAGTAATGCAAGAAAAACGTTGTACGAGCAGAAGCTGAGCGGAACAGTTTCTGCTCCTTTGTTTATTGCCGATTACAAGAACCTGCCGAAGAACAAGAGGATTTTCTTTCTCGACAATGTGATCGATACCGGGGCGACGCTCAGGGCAGCCGAGCGAGCAGTAGGAAGAAGACTAACACCACTTGTATACAGCTATACAGACAGAGCACCCGAGAATATAGTTGGAGAGAGGAGCAATGCTTACATGGCGCGTGATAATGAAACGAGGCGAAATGATAACATGAAACAAAATGAAAACCTGGAGCGACATAAAGATAAGAATCAAAATTCAAACAGCGAACGAAACAAGAAAAAAGAACAGAACGAATATGTAAGACAGAATGATGGCAAGGGCTTAAGTGAGAGCACGAAGCCAAATTTGAATACAAAACGTAGCGATGACATCAGACACGATTCTTCTAAAGGACGAATCAGATATCAAAAGCACTACAACAGAGAAGACAGCATCTTCGCAAGAGTGAAGGCAGCGGTGACCGTAAAGGAAGCCGCTGCCTTTT
>Ga0256404_1008853_pt1 | contig 14826 bp, 15 predicted proteins | sample RumenRJG_01DNA_FD_185990 | JGI IMG/M metagenome (GOLD analysis project Ga0256404, IMG submission 185990) | Bovine rumen microbial communities from Lethbridge, Alberta, Canada - RJG_01 | ecosystem: Host-associated > Mammals > Digestive system > Stomach > Rumen | place: Canada: Alberta | collected...
AGTGCGGTACGCAGGGCGGGACTATCACGCTCAAGGGTGGAGCAGGCAAGGCGTTTGATGTGGATACTTATACGGTACATATGTATGGCCGCAGCGGGGTGGTAACGCTGAAGAGCGGCTTTACCGGTACGGAGAGCCTTTTTGATTATAGTGGCCTCTATAACGTTATCGATGCACGTGCGAACGGGAATCAGCTGGACCTGTATGGTAATGGCAGCAATAACCAAATTTATGCAGGGACGGGCTATAATATGATTGACCCGCTAACCGGCAATGATACAATTTATCTGAATGCCAAGGGGACAGCGCGCATCAGGTACACGGCCAGCAATTATGGAGCGAAGACGATCTATAATCTGGTAAGCGGTCGGAATACATTCGCTTTGGGGAAGCTTCGTTACAACAAGTATTATACAACCAGTAACGGCGATGCAGTCCTGCAGTGCGGTACGCAGGGCGGGACTATCACGCTCAAGGGTGGAGCAGGCAAGGCGTTTGATGTGGATACTTATACGGTACATATGTATGGCCGCAGCGGGGTGGTAACGCTGAAGAGCGGCTTTACCGGCACGGAGAATCTCAGTGCCTTTAACGGTATGTACCGCGCTATCGATGCCCGTGCGAACAGCAACAATCTGACGCTTATTGGTTCGTCGAGCAATGATCGTATCTATGCTGGCCGCGGTAACAGCACTATCGATGCCTCAGCGGGCAACGATGCCGTCTATCTCAATGCGCAGGGTGTTTCTACTGTCGTATATAAAACCGGCTATGGTAATGATACGGTATATGACTACAATGGCCGGAATGCGGTGCTGCAGTTCAGCGATAACAGCTATCGTGGCTATAGCGTGACGCAGGGTGACGATGTGGTGGTTCGCTATGGCAATAATGAGTCGGTGACGCTGAAGGGGGCTGCGGGCAAGGTGTTGAAGATCCGCCAGCCGAATGGTGTGACGACGAGTTATCAGACGCATGCCTATGGCACCTCGTATGATCGGGCGTCCAAGAATTCGCTGGCGTATCTCTATGATAATAATTTCGTCAGCGCGAGCGGCGCGGTGGGCAGTCTGTCGGCGACGGTGCAGCCGCAGGCCAATCGCATGATGGTGGCTGCCGCACATTGATTATAACGGTGCAAGGAAAGGCTCTGGCAAGGATAGTTGGGCTGCTACTGCGGGGAAAAGGCGCACAGTGATGTGCGCTTTTTTCGTGCCCTTGGGGCGCGTTGACCCCTGTGCGGGGGCATGATATAGTATAGGGTATTGACAGAATGATTAAAATGGCGGGTTGGATAGGCCTGGCTGGATAGGGGCTTTTGAGGTTTTATGCGTGAGGCTTTTCATTGTGGGCAGGCGGTGCTGCAGCAGTTGTTCGCCTTTTTCGGCGTGCAGGCGGAGGTGCCGACTATCGCGGATACGGCACCGCTGGTGGAGTATGCCCGCGTGCTGCGGCAGCAGGGGCTGCGGGCGCGGGTGAGGCATTTTGATGGGACGGAGGGGGTGGCCTTTCCGGCCCTCATCCGGCTGGCGAACGGGCATCCGGCCCTGCTGGCGGGCGTGCAGGAGGAGCGGGCCTATATTATTGACCCGGCGATGACGCATCCGCTGGTGCTGACACTGGCGGAGCTGGCGTCAGAATGGGACGGGCAGGCGGTCGTGGTGTCAAGGCGCTGGTCGTGGCGGGTCTTCGCGCACCGGTATCAGCTGCCGTGGTTCCTGGCCGTTATCCGCCGCTACCGGCGCTATCTGCTGGAGGTGCTGGCGGCGGGGCTGTGCCTGCAGGCGATGGGCATCGCCATGCCGCTCTTGACGCAGGTCATCGTGGATAAGGTCATCGGCAACCAGGGCTGGTCGACGCTCACGGTCATCGGCTGCAGCATGGTGCTGTTTTTCCTGCTGCAGGCGCTGCTCTCGGGCACGAAGACGTATCTGCTGGCGCATACGACGAACAAGCTGGATGCGCTGCTGGGCGCACGGCTGTTCCGCCATCTGCTGAGCCTGCCGCTGCCATACTATGAGAACCGGCAGGTGGGCGAGTCGCTGATGCGGCTGGATGCGCTGACGAGCATCCGCGAGTTCCTCACGAGTAAGGGGCTGATGGCAATGCTGGACGTGGGGTTCTCGGTGGTCTTCATCGCGTTCCTGCTGACGTACAGCGTGCCGCTGACGGGCGTGGTCCTGCTGCTGGTGCCGCTGTATGTGCTGCAGAATGTCTGGTCGGTGCCGCTGGTGAAGAAGCGCATCGATGCGGTGTGGGAGCAGGGCAATGCGAACCAGGCTTTCCTCGTGGAGGCGGTGTCGAACATCGCGACGATGAAGGCGCTGGCCGTGGAGCCGCAGTTCCGCTGCCGCTATGATATGCTGCTGGCCAGGTACGCCGCGCGGCTGTTTGACCAGCAACGGCTGCAGATCGTCATCGACGGTTTCAGCGGCTGCGTGCAGACGACGATTTCGCTGCTCATCCTCTGGCTGGGCGGCCATATGGTCATGGACGGCGTGTTCACGCTGGGGCAGCTGATCGCCTTTCAGATGGTGGCGGGCCAGGCGATGACGCCCATGACGAAACTCCTGACCATCTGGCCAACGGTCCAGCAGACGGGACTGGCCATGGAGCGCATGGGCGATATCCTGAACACGCAGCCGGAGCCGGTGCTGACGGAGCCGGAGGAGACGCCTGTGGCACAGCGCATCCAGCGGGGGGAGATTGCCCTGCGGCATGTGGATTTTCGCTATCGGCCGGAGCTGCCGCCGGTGCTGCATGACCTGAGCCTCGACTTTTTCGCCGGGTCGTGCATTGGCATCGTGGGGCGGTCGGGCTCGGGCAAGAGCACGCTCTCGAAGCTCATCCAGAGGCTCTACCTGCCGGATGCGGGGGAGATTTTCATTGATGGGCGGCCCATCGGGGCGTACGGCTATGCGGCGCTGCGGCGGCAGATCGGCGTGGTGACGCAGGAGAACGATCTGTTCAACCGCAGCATCCGCGAGAATATCGCGCTCGGGCGGCCGGATGCCTCGATGGCGGAGATTATCGCGGCGGCACAGGCGGCGCAGGCGCATGATTTTATCCTGGGACTGCCCGCAGGCTATGATACGCTGGCGGGGGAGCGCGGCCGGGCGCTCTCGGGCGGGCAGCGGCAGCGCATCGCCATCGCGCGCGTGCTGCTGCGGGACCCGCGTATCCTGATTTTCGACGAGGCGACGAGCGCGCTGGACTATGCGACGGAGGATCGGCTGCTGGCCGCACTGGCGCAGTACCGGCGCGGGCGCACGACGCTGGTCATCGCGCACCGGCTGCGTACACTGGACCATTGCGATGAAATCGTGGTCATTGATCACGGCGAGCTCGTCGACGCGGGGACGCCGCGCGAGCTGCGGTCGCGGCCCGGCGTGTATTATGATTTGTGGCGGAGCCAGAAGGAGATGGAGTCATGAGGGTTTGGCAGAGGATGCGGGCCTTTTTCCGGGGAGAGGACCGTACGGCGGATGCGGAGTTCATGCCAGCTATGCTGGAGGTGACGGAGACGCCGCCCTCGCCGGTGGGCAGGCTCATGCTCTATGCCATCCTCGCCCTGCTGGCGGCGGGCGGCGCCTGGGCATATCTCGGGCATATCGACGAGACGGCCGTGGCTGAGGGCAAGGTCATCCCGGCCGGGCAGGTGAAGACCATCCAGGTCAAGAACAAGAGCATCGTGCGCGAGATCCGGGTCAAGGATGGCGATATGGTGCATGAGGGGGATGTGCTGGTGGTGCTGGACCCGACCTCGACGGAGGCGGACTACGACAGCCTGTCGAAGCGGGCGGCGTATTTCCATCTGGATATCGAGCGGCTGCAGGCCGAGCTGGACGGGGCGGAGTTCGCGCCGTCGGCGGAGGAGCTGGCAGTGCTGGAGACGGCGGATGCGACGGCGGAGCAGCAGCTCTTTGCCAGCCGCCGCGGGCAGTATGCGGCGGCGCGGCAGGCGGCTGAGGCGACGGTGGCGCAGAAGCAGGCCGCCTATGAGGCAGCCTCGGCGTCCTGGGAGAAGTATCAGGGACAGTACCAGATCGCGTTGGAGAAGGAACAGCGGCTGGAGCAGCTGGTGTCTGAGAATGCCGTGGCGGAGTTCCAGTTGCTGGAGCAGCGCTCCCAGCGCATCGAGTTCGAGAAAAATACCAAGGCGCAGGCCGATACCATGGAGCAGGCGCAGGGAGAGCTCGCGGAGGCACAGAAGAAGCTGGCCGATGTGGAGGCAAGCTACCAGAAGGATGTCATGTCACAGCTGGTGGAGTCGCGCAAGCAGTATCAGGTCATCCAGGAGGAGATCAAGAAGGCGGACCAGGATGCGCAGCTGACGACGGTGAAAGCACCTTGTGACGGACGCGTGTATAATCTGGCCGTGCATACGGTGGGGGCCATCGTGACGGACGCGCAGGCGCTGATGCTGATCGTGCCGTCGGATACGGCACTGCAGTTCGAGGTCTGGGCGGATAATAAGGATATCGGTTTTATCCATGAGGGGCAGGACGTGGCGGTCAAGGTGGAGACGTTTGATTTCCAAAAGTACGGTACCATCGATGCCGAGGTCGAGGAGGTCAGCCCGGATGCAGCCGCGGACGAGCGCGATGTGCGCACGTTCCAGAAGTATCGGTTGCTGCTGAAGCCGGAGCGCACGCTCCTGGACAGTCTGACGGCGAAAAAGGAACTGACGCCGGGCATGAATGTCACGGCTGAGGTGAAAATCCGCCAGAAACGCATCGTCGATTATTTCCTCGACCCGTTCCGCAAATATACGAGCGAGTCCCTGCGTGAGAGGTGAGCAGGCATGATGGATGAAGAGAAACAGGGGGACAGCGGGGTCCGCGGGCTGTATGCGGTGGCGCATGCGCTGGCGGTCCCCGTGGAGTTCCAGCAGCTGCAGCGTGCCTGCGTCGTCATGCCGGGCCGGGTGCCGGACGAGGTGCTGCTGCGCGTCGCCCGCGATATGGGACTGCGTGTACGGCGTCGCACGGGCATGACGGCTGAGGAGATCGGGCGCATCCCCTGCCCCTGCATGGTGAAACGGGCGGACGGCACTTTTACCGTGCAGCTGCCGCCGCAGCACACCGATCCCCTGGCCGCCATCCTGCAGCCGGGGGGCGTGGGCACGGCGGGGCAGGATACGGCTCGCCGTGCGGCAGGGGCGATGCCGGATGGCGCGGGCGTGGCGTCGCAAGCCGGGGCCGCAGCGATGCAGACCGAGGCGGCGTCCGCGGCGGGAGATGCCTCTACCCAGGGCGGCGTGGCTGCCGCGACGGGGCAGGTCTTTCTCTTTACGCGCCGCTATGAGCAGGCGCAGCGGGAGAGGCGCCGGTTTGGCGTGCGCTGGTTCCTGCCGGTCATCCGCCAGTACGGCAGCCTGCTGCAGGGCGTGCTGCTGCTCTCGCTGCTGGTGCAGCTACTGGGGCTTGCGGCACCGCTCTTCATGCAGGTCATCATCGATAAGGTGCTCGTGCACCGCAGCGTGGATACGCTGGATATCCTGCTGCTCGGCCTGCTGCTGACCAACGTGTTCCAGTACGGGTTCCAGGCGCTGCGCAGCTACGTGTTCACGAATGTGGCCAGCAAGATGGATGTCATGCTGGGGAGCCGTATCTTCCGCGCGGTCACGCAGCTGCGGCTGGGCTTTTTCAGCCGCTGGCAGGCTGGCGATGTGCTGGCGCGCATGGGCGAGGTGGAGAACCTGCGGCGCTTCCTCACCGACCAGTGCCTGACCAGTGTGCTGGATTTGGTCTTTTCCCTGCTCTACCTAGGGGTACTGATCGTCTACAGCCGCCTGCTGAGCCTGGTGGTCGCGGGGTTCCTGCTGGTCTTTGTCGTGCTCAACGTGGCGGCGGCACCGCTGTACCGGCAGCGCATCAACGCGCGCTTCCAGGCGGGGGCGGACCGGCGTTCGTTCCTCATCGAGGCGCTGACGGGTATCGAGACCATCAAGAGCTGCGGTGTGGAGCATCGCACGGTGCAGCACTACGAGGATCTGCTGGCCCGCTACGTCCAGCGCGCCTTCGGTGTCATCAAGCTGGCGAATGTCGTGGGCAGCATCGGGCTGTTCCTGCAGCAGGCGTTCTCGCTGGCCATCCTTTGGGTGGGTGCGATGCTGGTCATGCGGGGTGAGCTCAGCGTGGGCGGGCTCATCGCGTTCCAGATGCTGGCGGGGCAGATGCTGGCGCCGGTCATGCGGCTCGTCGATGCCTGGCAGTATTTCCAGCAGGCAAGGGTCTCGCTGGCGCGCCTGGGCGACATCATGGACGAGCCAGGGGAAAGCGGCATGGCCGGCACAGATGGCAGCGTGGAGGGGCCGGGGGCGAGTGGCCTGGGCCTGTCCCGCACGACGCTGCCGGCGCTACAGGGCGACATCGTGTTCGAGCATGTGTCGTTCCGCTACCGTGAAGGCATCCGCCAGGTGCTACGCGACCGCTCCTTTCATATCCGGGCCGGGGAAATCGTGGGCATCACGGGACCGTCGGGTGCGGGCAAGAGCACGCTGATCCGCCTGCTGCAGCGCTTCTACCTGCCGGAGACGGGGCGCATCCTCATTGATGGCATCGACCTCGCGCAGGTGGATCCCGCGTGGCTGCGACGGCAGATCGGTGTGGTACCGCAGGAAAGTATGCTTTTCGCCGGGTCTATCGCGGAGAATATCCGCATTGCCAATCCGAACGCATCCGATGCGGCGGTGCAGCGGGCGGCCAGGCTGGCGGGGGCGGACGACTTTATCCGCGAGTTCCCCCAGGGCTATGACACGCCCGTAGGCGAGAATGGCGGCCTCCTCTCCGGCGGCCAGCGCCAGCGCGTCGCCATCGCCCGGGCGCTACTCAATAACCCGCGCATCCTCATCTTCGACGAGGCTACCAGCGCCCTGGACGCGGCCACCGAGGCGGGCATCATGCAGTCTCTGCCCCAGATCGCCCGTGGCCGCACCACCATCATCGTAGCCCACCGCCCCTCCGCCCTCCACCACGCTCACCGCATCCTAAAGGTAGGGGCGTCAGCCTGACGGAAAGAAGCTGGGGAAGGCAGAGCAACGAGGCTGTGGTTGACACGGCCTCTTTTTTTATATAGAATAAATTCGTGTATCTTTGAATTTCGTATCGTTTGCATGATTTGCATCGTTCGCATGGAATTGGGGAGTGTGGCTGGTTTGCAGGAGAAAGAATTGCGCGGGACGCGCGGCAGTCTGGGCGGGTATCTGTGGCCTGTCCTGTTCCTGCTGGTGGATTACGCGGCGGTGGTGCTGACGGAGGTGGAGGCCTACTTTGCCCATCTGCTGGTGTCAGGGGCGGAACTGCCGATTTTCCGCTCGTATGTGTTCCTGTGGATTCCTCTGGTCTTTATTTTGTTCCTGGGCAGCAACAAGGTCTACAGCCGCATGTATCCGATTATCCGCACGATACAGGATGTGTGCCGGGGCGTGCTCTATGGCCTGCTGGCGTCCCTGCTCGTGCTGTATTTTTTCCGGCCGGAGCTCCTGGTGTCGCGCGGCTCGGTGGTGGCGTTCGCGCTGTTCGCGTTCGTCAACATCCTGCTGCTGCGCACGGGGGCACGGCTTTTTCTGCGTCGGTTCCATTTATTCCAGGAGCCGGTCATCATGGTGGGCGCGGGCTATACGGCGGAGATGCTGCTGCGGGCGCTGCAGGGCGACCCGGGCTTCCGCTATTTCCTGCTCGGCTTCGTGGATGACCATCCGAAATCGGCAAAACTGGCGCGGCGCTACCCGATTCTCGGCGATTTCGCGCACGTGGCCGATGTGGTGAAGAAGTATCAGGTGCGCACGGTCATCATCACGGCGCCGGGCCTGCCGCGTGAGCGGCTTACGCATCTCGTGGGGGCGATCCAGCCCTATGTGCGCTACGTGAATATCGTGCCGGATACCATTGGCACGCCGATGGGGAGCCTCGCGGTGGATACGTTCTTCAGCGAGAAGTGCATGATGATGAAGATCCGCAACAATCTCGCGCGGCGACGCAACCGTATCCTGAAGCGCTGCTTCGATCTCGTGCTGACAATCACGGGCGGACTGTTGATCTCGCCCATTTTGCTGGTGATTGCGATCCTCGTGGGCATCGACAACCACGGGCGGATTATCTTTGCCCATAAACGGGTAGGAAAGGATGGCAAAATGTTCAAGTGCTATAAGTTCCAGACGATGGTACCTGATGCTGCAGAGAGACTAAAGGTCTACCTGCAGCAGAATCCTTCTGCCCGTAAAGAGTGGGAGGAGACATTCAAGCTCTCCCATGATCCTCGCGTTACAAAATTGGGGGGGGTACTGCGTAAAACGTCGCTGGATGAGTTCCCTCAGCTGTGGAATGTCATCCGTGGCGACATGAGCCTCGTCGGGCCTCGGCCGATCGTGGAGAAGGAGGTGCCCCGCTACGGGCACCGCATCCGGGAGTACTATATGGTGCGTCCGGGCATCACGGGCTATTGGCAGACCTGCGGTCGCAGTGATACCACCTATGCGGAGCGCGTGGATATGGATACCTGGTACGTGCGCAACTGGAGCGTATGGCTGGATATCGTGTATCTGGTGAAGACATTCAGCGCGGTCATCAGCGAGAAGGGGGCGTACTGAGGACAGACTGGCAGGCACTCTGCCGATAGCGGTATTGCTATAAAGGTGGAGTGTATCTTGTCAGAGGGAACGGAGTCCCCCATGACGCCGCAGATGAAGGTCAACTACTATGTGGTGCCCTGGCTGCTTTTTGGCGTCGATCTGCTGGTCATCCTGACCAGCGTGTATTTGTCTGTCCGCGTGACGCGGGTGGGACGCTTCATCCGCAAGTACAGCATCGACGAGCTGCCGCAGATATTCAACGTCCTGCGTGGCAATATGAGCCTCGTGGGGCCGCGTCCCTATCTGCCGCGCGAGCGGGAGAAGATCGGCGACTATTACCATGTTATCTGCATGACGACGCCGGGCATCACGGGCCTCTGGCAGGTCAGCGGGCGCAACGATATCGCCTTTGACGGCCGTCTGCAGCTCGATGCCTGGTATGTGCGGAACTGGAGCCTGTGGCAGGACATCACGTTGCTCGTGCGCACCATCGGCGTCGTGCTGGGGCAGAAGGGCGCGTACTGAGCCTGTCGTAAGTGGATATGAGTGAAAATGGCATTAGGTGAGATGGTTTTGTTTGAAATGCTTGGTACGTATGGTATAATGCTTATTAGAGATACATTGATAGATTGGGATGATTTCGTATGAAGGAGGAGAGTAGCTATGTCGGCTGCGGAAATGACACAGGCACTAGCTGGTCTTAATCCAGAGAATTATCAGGCAGCGATGAAGTTCATTCGTTATCTTCTCTCTACGCAGCGTCAGTCTGTCGCTATGGTAAATAGATCTAAACGATTTGGTGTGGCAAAAGGGAAGTTGTATGTACCTGATGATATAGATTTCTGTAACGAGGAAGTAGCTGAGCTGTTTGGAGTGCAGAAATGAATATTTTATTGGATTCACATATTTTGTGATTGAACCTTTTTTTTTTCAAAAAATTCAGCTTTTTGCCGTCCTTTTAGCATGCAGGGGTTCGACTGTTCACGTACCCGGAATTGACAAAAGTGCGCATAGTAAACAATAAAGTTTACCACAGAGAGACACATGCTGATGCGCTGTCGGCACGTTTTCTCCCTCCGCCCTCTGACATCTGTGGGGATGCAGGGGGCTTTTTGCTGTTTTTGTTCTGTGGATAAGCCTGTGGAAAAGCTGTGACTTTCCTGTGGACAAAATGTGGATAAGACAAATAGGTGTCGCGATAGCGTCGCTATAGCGCCGCAACAGGGACAAGGGGCAGGCCAAATTGTCATGAAAAATCCCCGCGAGCCTTATGTGGCGCGGGCTGCGGGACGCCTAATACCAATACCAAGATAAAATACCAAGACCAAGATAATAGTGATAGGGGGCGGGCAGCGAGCTGGTTGCGCTGGAGGGGATTTGCAGCTCCGGCCGGGGCGCTGCCGGGGGCTGGATGCCTTTTGCGCATCTGTGACGAATATACACTTTTGTCCAAATCAGGGAGAATACTGAACAGCCAGATCTGTAACGTTGTAAACCTCTTTTTGCAATTTGAAATAAAATGTATTCGTAGAAAATAATATTGATTTCTACCCGTCCACGCGTTATAATACGCTTAGAGTCTGAAACAGAAAACGCTGTCATGTGTAATCTGTCTTGTTCTACTTTCTAACAAAGGGGTGTTTCTCATGGATAAAGCTCCCAACTGGCTGCAGGAGATCCAGTTTTTCTACCGGCGCATGACGCTGTACCCGATCTCGGCGACGGCGCAGGCCCTGTGGCAGTACCTCATGGTGCGGGCCAACGGGACGTTCTGGATCTACCCGCTGTGCCTTTCCCAGCAGGAGATCGCCGGCGTGCTGTCGGTCTCAACCTCGGCGGTGCGCCGCGCCCGCGATGAGCTGGTGCAGAACAAGTATATCTACTACCTGGAGGGGCGGAAGCGCCATCCGGGGGAGTATGTGCTTCTCTCCTGCCGCGATCCGAAGCGCCTGATGTGCGGCGGCCCGAGTCAGGTCCTCATGCTGCAGCTGAAAGATTAGGAGGTGATGTGAACCCAAGGATATATTCGTTGTTTCGCTTTGTTTTTCGTTTCTTGACTGGAGGTTTTTGGGATGACTAAGGATAAAGCAATCATGATGCTGAAATATATTGCACTGCACGAGGGCATGACGCTGACGGAGCAGCAGCTGCGCGAGGGCTGCCAGGGGATCGGCCATGCGACGTTCCTGCGCGTCCGCTATGACCTCCTGCACCACGGCTATATCATCTGCGAGACGACGGGCAAGAGTAACACCTACTACCTGACGCCGGATGGCGAGGCCTTGCTCACGCCGGAGGTGCGGCAGCAGCGCGCATCGCAGCACCAGCCCCGGCCGCAGCATGTGGTGGGGCACTACGAGACGTTCACGGCCTGGACGATCGCCCTCATGGCGGCTCTAGGCGATAATCTCACCTTCACGGGCGTGACGGTGACCGGAGACATCATCCGCGTCTATAGCTACGACCTGTGCCTGGTGGACTACTATCGCGTCATGCAGTACGAGGATGGCAGCATCGACGTGCATTAGTTCACTCACGCGTATCGCCCTGTATCCGGCCCGGTGCTGGTGCAGGGCGATATTTTTCTCGGTGGACGGGTTGCCATAGACCAGTCCATCCCCGTAGAATAGAAAGTGCGAGGGGCAGGAGAGAGCCGGAGGGCTCAGCTCCCCGCAGCCGGACAGGGCCACGGCCCAGGACCTGCCCGGCGGGCCGGAAGCAAGGATATGGAGTCTGCCGCGGGAGAGCGGCAGAGGAAGGAGAATTCCTATGACGCAGCGTAACAATTCCACCAGCAAACTTATCCTGAAGGTCTTCGTCAAGACGACGGACGAGGGCAAGAAAATCTACAAGCAGCGCACGATCAGCCGCCTGAACCCCGCCCTGACGGATGATCAGGCCCTGGAGCTCGGCAAGATCGTCGGTGGCCTGCAGACCCAGAAGGTCGAGGGCATCAGCCGCACGGATGCCGCCGCCCTGGTGGCAGCAGAGGGCTGAGCCGGGACGCATCGGAGAGTACAAGCAGAGGATAACATGGGAGGAATCAAATCATGGAAAACACGCTGAAAATCATCTTCAAGATGTCGGATAACAAGACGCTGACGTTCTCGCTGAGCAATCCGCGGGACAACCTCACCCACGAGGACATCGATACCTTCGCCAAGAAGGTCGTGGATGAGAAAGCCTTCGTGAACAGCAGCGGCGCGCTGCCGGTGGCACTGAAGGAGGCCTACCTCCTCGCGTCCGGCAAGACGGCCATCGCGTGAGGTGAGGTGGCATGCAGGACACACTGCTCACGGCGGTGAGCGCGGTCGGGTTCCCCATCGTGGTGGCCTTCTACCTGCTGACCAGGTTCCAGGCCTCGATGGACCACTTCACGGCGGCCCTCAATGACCTCGTGACCGAGCTGCAGCACCGCGACCTGCTCACCTGCTGAGCCGAAAAGGCCAGGAAGTATCCTATATAATAGAAGAAAGAACAGACACTCGCAAGGGCGCCGCCGGCAAATGCCAGCGGCGCTCTTGTTTCATGGAGACGGAGGAGCATGCCTCCCTCTCTGAGGGAGGTGCCCCGGAGGGGCGGAGGGGGGCTTGCCCCCCTTCTTTGAGAGGCTGTCGCGAAGCAACTGACATGTGTTAAGATTACAATAAATGAAAAAAACAAAAAATATGTAACGTTAAACGGGTCTTATGTTATGAACAGCTACATCATGGAAGGGGGCTTCCCCCGGGCGGTGCTGATTGAGGATTTGGCCGATAAAAGGAAATATGCTGCCAGTGTTGTCGAGGAGATTTTTGCCAAAGATATCCGTCGGCGCGTCAAGATTCGCGACCGGCAGGCCTTTGAGACGGTGCGGGATTATATCATCAATAATTTCGGTGCCACCACCAGCATTCTTGGCCTGCAGGAGGCGCTGCGGAAAAATGGCCTGCATATCGGCCGGGTGACGGTTCAGCGCTATATCCAGGCGCTGCTGGATGCCAAAATCCTGTATGCTTGCGACCGGTTTGATATGAAATCCAAACGTTCGCTGAAAGGTGAGAAAAAGTACTATCTGTCCGATTTGGGCTTCTATTTTTGCCGGAATACGGATAATCGTATCAACTACGGGCCGGTACTGGAGAATCTCGTCTATATCTACGCGCGCAGCTTGGGCTATGCTGTCAGCGTGGGACGTATTGGCAAGCTGGAGGTAGACTTTATTCTCCGGGATGAAGGCATGAACTATGCCTATGTACAGGTGGCCTATACAATTATGGCTAGTCAGGATACCGAGGAACGCGAATACCGTCCACTCGAAACCATTCGGGATAATTATGCCAAATACGTCGTCACCATGGATAGTCTGCAGCAGCAGCGCAATGGCATCTGTCACGTTAATATGGCCGAGTTTATGCTGCATCAGGCCAGGTTCATTTCATAACCCGTGGTATGTAGAGAAGGGTCGGCAGAGCGGGTATCCTGCGCTGCCGTCATGTAGTAATTTGTAAATGTCAATGAAAAAGTGAGCCTCGTCGACGAGCTCCGGCGCCCGGACCTCGCGGACAGGCGCACACCCCCGCCGCCCCCGGCCGTACCCGGCTGCCTCCACGCAGCCGCCTAGCCGTTATCTTTTTATTGAAGGAAAAGAACAGACACTCGAAAGGGCGCTAACGCCTTGAACTTGGTATCTGTGAAAAAATATGACAGCAAAAGCATATACATATCAGGTGCAACGTGCTACAATGGAGCCAAGGAGGGGGTTCTAATGGCAGCATCTGCATCACTTAGTATTCGAGTTGACGCGAATCTGAAAAAAGATTCCGAGCGCGTTTTGTCTCAGTTGGGCGTATCGACATCTACGGTCGTGTCTATGCTTTTGAAAACGATAGTCCGTAATCAATCGATTCCGCCAGAACTGTTCACGCTTTATGCGAAGCAGGCAGGGAATCAGGCCTACATCGCCAAACTGCAGCGCAGTTACGCGGAATATCAGGCTGGGCTGGCCACTCCGCACGAGCTTCTGGAGGCCGATGATGCATAACCTGATTTGGACACCTACGGCTTGGGAAGAGTATCTGGCCTGGCAGGCAGAGGATAGGAAAACGATCAAGCGGATCAATACCTTGATCAAAGATATTCGTCGCAACGGCCTCCGCACGGGCATTGGCAAGCCAGAGCCGCTGCGCTATATCCCAGCGTGGAGCCGCCGTATCGATGAAGCAAATCGTCTGGTATATGCGGTAGTACGGGCGCAAAAACAGAAAAACGAGCAGAATAAGTACAGGTAGTACGTCTACATATTGACATGCGTACTACCTGTGGTAGAATATAAAGGATATGGGAGAAATAGGGCGATGTCAAATCAGACTATGCCCTGTTTTTACATTTTATTCATGATGGGGGCGTGTGGCTGTGCGGCTGGCGAATGTGGTGAGGAATTTCCGGGAGGAGTCTCTGTGGTGGTGCGTGAAGCATTACTGTTGGCGGGCGTGGCGCATCCTGACGCATGATGGCTGGCAGCAGCTCTACGGGCTCTATCTTTTCGGTCACCGTGTGGCGGTGCCGCTCAATGCGCGGGTTGGCGGGACGCAGTACATGAAGATCGGCACGCACTGCGGCTTTGGCACGCATGTGTGGCTGGAGTGCATCGACCGCTATGGCACCGGCGAGGAGGAGCAGCATTTCCAACCGGAGCTCATCATCGGTACGCACAGTACCGTCACCCATGACGTCCCGCCGAACAGCATCGCCGTCGGCAGTCCGGCCCGCGTCATCAAGCAGTGGGACGACCAGCAGCATGCCTGGGTCCGGGTGCCGCGCATAGGCCGCTGAGTAAAGGCGACGGCTGGGGCGCAGAGCTATTGCGCTGTATTTAATTGAAGAAAACAGAATAGAAGTAAGGGAGAACGCCGCTGGCATAGGATGCTGGTGGCGTTCTTTTGTGGGTAAATTGCAAGGGTAAATCTTTTTGGGTGTGCATGTTGGGTAGAATTTTACTGGATATGGAAAAAAGACTTGCGGGGGGGGACACTCCTTATATAATGAATGGGTTAGAAGTTTAACGCATTCATATATGGAGGTGGCAATGTGGTCTTTTCATCGACCATCTTTTTGTTCTTGTTCCTGCCTTTGACTTTGCTGATTTACTCAAACTTCGCAGGTGCGTAAGCGCCTGTGAGCCTTGAAAAATCAATATTTATGGCTACAAAAATAGCACGGGCCGTGCCCGTTTGGTATAATTAAAATAACCACATCCAAACCATACCAAC
>Ga0256404_1008855_pt1 | contig 14820 bp, 11 predicted proteins | sample RumenRJG_01DNA_FD_185990 | JGI IMG/M metagenome (GOLD analysis project Ga0256404, IMG submission 185990) | Bovine rumen microbial communities from Lethbridge, Alberta, Canada - RJG_01 | ecosystem: Host-associated > Mammals > Digestive system > Stomach > Rumen | place: Canada: Alberta | collected...
CTTCCGCGGCGCCTCCGCCGGGCCCATGGCGGCCGATGCCCGTGAGAGGCTGAGGGCCTCGTGGAGGCTCGCGCGGAGCCTCGGGCACCTGCCCGAGCATCGCCAGAGGGGCGACGGGGAGCGCCTCAAGCGGAGGCACGTCCCCCAAGATGGCGGCCGGCCGGCGCGCAGGGAAGGATTCGCACAGAGCATGGGAGCGCAGGGCCGCGGCCCTGCCGACAGAGGGGAGCGATAGATGGAGATCGTGATCGAGTGGAGGGACGGCCTCGTCGAGGTGGTGAACGTCTCGGAAGCCGAAGCGGGGCTCGGGCCCGGCGCGAGGACGGCGGCGATGATGTCGCGGGTGCGCCTCGACCTCTTCGAGGAGGAGGGCCTGCGCGTGGACTTCTGGGGATACTCCGCCCTCCGCGACCGCACCACCCCGTTGACCAGGATGGGGGCGGGGGACTTGGGCGAGGGCATGGACATCCCGGACCTCAACCTCGAGCCGGGCAGGGTGCTGCACCTCATCGGCGCCGACCAGCTCGACGACGTCGTCTCGATAACCGTCGACCGCAGGTGGCGGATCAGGCGCTACGGCGACGCGCTCGTGGACGAGACAAAGCTCGACGCCCAGACCCTCTACTGGCTGGGGATGGAGGGGATGGCCCTGCCCATCGTCCAGCGCGTGGCGCTGCTGGACGAGAGGATCAGGCATGCCCACAGAGATTGGGACGGGGAGGCCATCGCCGGGCTCTGCGGGTTCCCCTACCCGGCATGGGAGAGGTTGTTGAGGGATGAGGCAGCAGGTGCGGGCGGTAGGTAGTTTTGCATGCATCGCCTTCCCCGCATCGCTCGGAAAGCGTGTCCGTCCTCTCCGCTATGCCCAAATGTACTACTATCGTCTCAGCGGCGCGCGCCGCCCGGGTTAGGCACCTGGGAAGAGCAGCGCCGCTACCTCTTGGAACGAATCCGCCTTGCGAACGGTAGACGGGTTCAGAACTGGAGATGCAGGAATAGCCGAGAATCGTAAATCAGCAGGTAGACGGCTTGTTGTAAGCCGTTCTAAGGCCCTATCTTTCTGGATACGACCTAGATACCGTGGATTCTGCAATATCGTTTCCTTTTGAAACCTTCATCTAGACTTCCGATGGGTCGCACTATGAGAAGCGCGGAAAGGGCGAGCCGGTCTGCATAGACGACGAGATTCCGTTCGAGATTCCCAGAAGCTGGGAATGGGTGAGGCTGGAATCAATCGCTGCAGTGCTAAACGGGGACAGAGGAAAGAACTACCCAGCGAAATCGAAGCTAACCACGGAGGGTATTCCTTTCGTCAGCGCCATAAATATTGACAATGGGATTGTTGTCGAAGACCAGATGCTCTACATGACAGAAGCGCAATTCAAGGCTTTACGCGCGGGCAAGCTACAGCACAATGACATCGTATTCTGCATACGTGGATCTCTTGGCAAGTTTGGCGTGTTCCCATTTGAGGAAGGTGCGATTGCTTCGTCGCTTGTCATCGTCCGACCTTTATTGACAGAAGACGTCCTCCGACGTTTCTTGATTTGCCTCTTTGACGCGCCAATAACACTCGCAAGCATTCGTAGCTACGACAATGGAACCGCACAGCCCAACCTTGCTGCAAAGAACTTCGAACAGTTCTTGTATCCGCTACCACCAGCAGATGAACAAATTCGCATTTTGAAGCGTGTTGCTGAACTACTTCCCCTCGTCGACGACTACGGCGCCCTCGAGGATTCCCGCGAGCGCCTCGATGCCGATCTGCCCGACAAGATCCGCAAGTCGATCCTCCAGCTCGCAGTACAGGGCAGGCTCGTGGAGCAGGACCCCGCCGACGAGCCCGCATCCGCCCTCCTCGACCGCATCCGCGCTGAGCGTGCTGCCCTTATCAAGGCGGGGAAGCTCAAGGCTCCCAAGGGCGGCGAGAGCGTGATCTACCGCGGTTCCGATGGCGGCTACTATGAGAAGCGCGGCAACTGCGGGCCCCAGCCAGTCGAGGTGCCGTTCGACATCCCGGAGAGCTGGGAGTGGGTACGGCTGGAGAGCGTTACGACATACATTCAGAGGGGCAAATCGCCGAAGTATTCGGAGGTGAAGCAGTATCCGGTTGTCGCCCAGAAATGCAACCAGTGGTCAGGGTTCTCTCTCGAGAAGGCAAAATTCATCGACCCGAATACTGTTGACTCATATGATGCCGACCGCATCCTCTGCGACGGAGACCTCCTATGGAACTCGACGGGCTTGGGGACGCTAGGTCGTATGGTGATATATGACTCTACTGTCAATCCTTATGGCTGGGCAGTTGCAGATAGCCATGTCACCGTTATCAGGACTTTAGAAGATTGGCTCTCTAATCGTTTTGCATTCCTGTATTTCTCTGGTCCATATGTGCAATCGGTTATTGAAGGCCAATCGAGTGGAAGCACAAAGCAGAAGGAGCTTGCCCAGGAGACAGTTTGTAATTACTTGTTTCCCTTACCCCCCATCAGAGAACAAGAGCGAATTGTCGAATGTGCGGAAAGCACAATGCGTATGATTGGCTAAACAATCCTCCATGTTAGACGGAAGGAGCCTTGCATGGAGGATTACAAGCAATACCTGATTGAGAAAGACTTCTCAGACCATACAGTCGACTCATATATGTTCGCCGTGCGGCAGATGAGGGAGCGGCTTGGTGAAGAGCTGACGAACGAAAGGCTGCTCAGTCATAAGGACTGGCTCGCGTCGCACTTTGCCGCCAAGACAGTCAATTTGCGAATCACGGCAATCAACTCATACTTGGATTTCACCGAGCATTCCGGCATTCGGCTCAAGAGCCTTCGCATCCAACAGAAGCCATTCCTCGACAACGTAATCAGCCAAACTGATTACGAGCTGTTGCGTGATTCGTTGCAGCGAGGTGGTGAGTTGTTCTGGTATTTCGTGGTGCGTTTTCTCACATGTACCGGAGCGCGAGTTAGCGAGCTACGGTTGTTCACAGCTGAGTCGGTATATGTCGGGCACCTCGATCTCATTTCCAAGGGGCAGAAACTCAGGAGAATCTACATTCCAAAAAACCTTCAGCAGGATGCAATTTGTTGGCTTGAAAGCTTCGGATGCAGCAACGGCTTCATCTTTGCTTCGAAGGATGGAATGCCGATGACTGCTAGGGGCATTTCTCTGGGGCTGAAACGCTGCGCTGCAAAGTACGGCATCAATCAGGACGTTGTATATCCGCACTCGTTCCGCCATCGCTTTGCCAAGAACTTCATCGAGAAGAATCCTGACATAGCGTTCCTTGCTGACTTGATGGGGCACGAGAGCCTGGAGACCACCCGAATCTACTTGAGGCGGACAGCGTCGGAACAACGCGATGCAGTTGATGCGACTATTGATTGGTAAGAAGTGAATCTAGGTGATTCACGATTTGTAGCTGCTCATTCTCTGGAGGAAGTGGAATTAAAGCCATGTATAGCTTTGCATCGTTGATGGCTGGATATGCAACGCCCTTTGAGTTCTCATTGTCGTTTGCATAAGTGTCAAAGTATGGAGAAAGTAAAACGCTAAGTAGGAACTTGTTGTTCAGCCCTCTCGGGCAAGCCATAGCAGCAAAACCAGTGCTTGCAATTGGATTGTGAGAGAACTCGCGATTAACGATGCAGGCATTGTGCAGATACGGCCTCACAGTCGAATAGAGTACATCACCCATCGCAACAGGTTTTCTTGCCCGCGATGGCGCATCCTTCGCAGTAATTACAGTTTCGGCATCGTTGAGTCTTTGCCTCGAGTTATCAATGGATCCGATGTCTATGTAGCAGAAGTCCGATGCTGGTTTGACCTGCACGCGGTTCAAGACGATTGACCCTAGCCTCACCCACTCCCAGCTCTCGGGGATATCGAACGGGATCTCGTCGTCGATGCAGACCGGCTCTCCGTTGCCGCGCTTCTCATAGTAGCCGCCATCGGAACCGCGGTAGATCACGCTCTCGCCGCCCTTGGGGGCCTTGAGCTTCCCGGCCCTCACGAGGGCCGCGCGCTCCGCGCGGATGCGCCCGAGTAGGGCGGATGCGGGCTCGTCGGATGGGTCCTGCGGGACGAGCCTGCCCTGCACGGCCTCCTGGAGGATCGACTTGCGCAGTCGCTCGGGGAGCCCGGCATCGAGGCGCTCGCGGGCGTCCTCGAGGTTGCCATACTCGTCGACGAGGGGAAGGAGGGAGGCGATGAGGGCAACGATGCGCTGCTGCTCGTCGAGAGGAGGCAGCGGCACGAGAATCGATGTCACCTGGCGTTCGCTAATATGAGGAACACTGATTCCAGTCATTTCTTGGGCAATTGTGCTTAGAAGTGATGTTTCGAGGAGAAGCTTTAGCCACTCTCCCTTTGCGGCAGACGTCCCCCTTATCCTGAGTACACGCTGGACAAGGTATGTATCAATGGCGTCTTTAATGATTGCAATGCGGAGCCCCCCGGATATCCAGGGCCTGTCGAGTCCAAGTAGTACATCACCTGTCTCAAGCTTATACGCCATAGCGCTTGCTGGAATATCGTCAACATACACTGTGTCATTCCAGCGAATCTCGTCAATGCCAAGATTGATGCCGCGTAGTAGACGATAGTTCCCCAAAGAATTGAAGTCAGAGCTCTTGAATGCATAGCCTGCCAATGTGTCAGCAATTGTCTCGAACCTAGCCCAGTCCCAGCTCTCGGGGATGTCAAATGGGATCTCGTCGTCGATGCAGACCGGCTCCCCCTTGCCGCGCTTCTCATAGTGCGACCCATCGGAACCGCGGTAGATGACGCTCTCACCGTCCTTCGGAGCCTTGAGCTTCCCCTCCTTTATGAGCTTCGCCCGTTCGGCGCGGATACGCTCCAGCAGCACGGATGCGGGCTCGTCGTCGGGGTCCTGCGGAACGAGCTTGCCCTGAACCGCGAGCTGCAGAATCGAGTTGCGCAGGTCCTTAGCTTTCATCCTCGACCTCGATTCCGAGGATCTCGCAGATCTGGGCTAGTTTCGCATCTATCTCGGCATCGAGCTTTGCACGCTCCGCACGGTAGGTGCGGATCAGCTCGTCCGGCGGGAGGATGATTTCCTCCTCATGAGGATATCCGCAGAGGTCGAAGTTGAATCCTCCGGCCTTCAGCTCCTCGATCGAGTAATGCTTTGCCTTCGGACCGTCCTGAAGCTCGATTTCCTTACGGTCGTTCCACCACTCCCTCACATGGTCGAAGTGCTCGCCGCGCATGGGCTTGGTCTTGGAGAAGTGCTTGTAGCCCTCCGGCATGTCCATGCGGTAGAACCACACGCCATCTCCCCTGCCGGTGTTGTCGAAGAACAGGATGTTCGTGGTAATGGACGTGTACGGCGCGAAGACGCTCTGGGGCATGCGTACGACCGTATGGAGGTTGAAATCCTCGATCAGGCGGCGCTTGATCTCCACCTTGGCGGAATCCTGGCCGAACAGGAAGCCGTCGGGGATGATGACAGCAGCGCGGCCTCTACTTCCGAGCCTGTAGAGGATGAGGGCGAGGAAGAGGTCGGCCGTCTCCGAGCTGCGAAGCGCCAGCGGGAAGTTGCCCTGGATGGTCTGCTTCTCCGATCCTCCGTAGGGAGGGTTCATCAGGACGACGTCGAACTGCCCGCCCTCCTTGTGGCGGTACTCGCGGATGTCGTGGTCGAGAGAGTTGTCATGGTAGATCTTCGGCGAGTCGATATCGTGGAGGAGCATGTTCGTGACGCAGAGCAGGTACGGGAGCTGCTTCTTCTCGATGCCGTAGACCGATTTCGCGTAGAGCTCCTGGTCGGTTGGGGTCTTGACCTGCGGAGCAAGGATCTTGAGGGCACTCGTGAGGAAGCCTCCCGTGCCGCACGCGAAGTCAGCCACGGTCTCTCCGAGCTTGGGAGCGAGCATTTCCGCCATGAAGTCGGTGACCGCGCGGGGCGTGTAGAACTCGCCCGCGTTTCCCGCCGACTGGAGGTCCTTGAGGATGGTCTCGTAGATCTCCCCAAAGGCGTGGCGCTCCTTGTACTCGGTGAAGTCCACCGCCTGGTCGATCTCGTTCACGACCTGGCGGAGCAGGATGCCGTCCTTCATGTAGTTGTTGGCGTCGGTGAACGCCGCCTTCACCACGACCTGCCTGAGCGGGGCGTCGGGGCCGAGGTCGAGGCCGCTTAGCGTGGGGAAGAGCGTGTTGTTGACGAAGTCCAGGAGCTCGTCGCCGGTGAGCGCCTCGCCGTCGCGGTTGTCGACCGCCCAGCTGTGCCACCTCAGCTCCTCGGGGATGATGGACTCGTAGGAGTCGTCGTAGAGCTCCCACTCCTCCTCCTTGGCATCGTAGATCTTGAGGAAGAAGAGCCATGTCATCTGCTCGATGCGCTGCGCGTCGCCGTTCACGCCGGCATCGTTGCGCATGATGTTCTGCAGTGTCTTGACCAAGGATCCGAGAGCCATCTGATTGTACCTTTCGCGTTATGCCGAGTAGAGCGCGTCCTCGAGGGTCTGCGCCGCCTGGACGTACTGTGCCTTGCCGCCGAACGCCTTGACGATCGCCATGGGGCTGCCGAACTTCCGGAATTCCTCGAGGGAGAGCACCCGGGTGTCGTCGAGGTCGACGAGATTAGAGGATGCGTACTTGTCGAGCAGGGTCTCGAGCACCTCGCGGGCGACGCCCTCGTACTCGTACAAATAGCCCTTCTTCTTGACGTTGCTCGCCCTCTCGCTTCGGGTGAGGGGCTTCGCATCGTATGCGATGTGGCAGATGAGGTCGAAGTCGCTCATGTCGTACTGCCCGGACTCCTGCCTCAGCTCGTCGAGGAAGACACCGTGCTCCTTCAGCGTATCGATAATGGCCTGCTTTCGGCTCTCCTCGTTCCACGCCTTCAGGAAGTGGTCGAGCGTGTCGTATTCGCCCAGGATGTTCTTGCGAGTGTAGTCGGTGAGGCTCTCGGTCACGAGCTGCCCGTTGCTCGAGTAGTACTCGACGCGCTCGGAGACGATTCGGACCGGGACGCCGGAGACGTAGTATTTCACCCGCCCCTTAGGGGTCTCCCCTCCGCCATCGGGATCGGCATCGGGGGGATCGAGCGGACCAGGTCCGGGAGGCGTGACATCGGGATCGTCACCAGAGGCGTCCGGAACATCGGGGCTGACGTCGGGGGGATCGAGAGGGTCGTCTGGCTTCGGCTCATAGATCTGGACCGGATCTCCGTCGAAGGCCGGATCCGCGAACAGGCGAGAGGCGTTGCGGAAGTCGAGGATGGAGAAGTAGAGCTTCCCGTACGGCTCGTAGATGCGCGTTCCGCGGCCGATGATCTGCTTGAACTCGGTCATGCCGCTGTCGCCGAAGATGTTGTCGAGGACGACGACCTTGCAGGTCTTGCAGTTCACTCCCGTCGTGAGCAGCTTCGAGGTGGTGACGACGGTGGGGAACTTCTCGTCAGGATCGATGAACACGTCGAGCGCCGCCTTGCCCTCCTTGGAGTCGCCGGTGATTCGCATGATGTAGTTGGGGTTCTGAGAGACGATGTCGCTGTTCTCGTTCACGAGCGCCTGCCTCATGCGCTCCGCATGGTCGATATCCACGCAGAAGACGATGGTCTTGGAGTAGCGGTCTGTCTCCTTGAGGAAGCGCGTGACCTTCGCCGCTACCTCCTTGGTGCGCTCGTCGATGACCATAGTGCGGTCGAAGTCGTTTTGCTCGTATACGCGGTCCTCGATGAGCTGCCCGAGGTCGTCGACCTCGCCTTCTGAGGGGCGGAACCCGTAGACGTCGACACTGAGCTGCGGGCGGATTACCTTGTAAGGAGCGAGGAACCCGTCTGCAATGCCCTGCTTGAGCGAATACGTGTATGCGGGTTCTCCGAAGTAGTCGATGTTGGAAATGTCCTTGGTCTCCTTCGGCGTTGCCGTCATGCCGATCTGGATGGCATCGTCGAAGTACTCAAGGACCTTCCTCCACGCGGAGTCCTCGTCCGCACTGCCGCGGTGACACTCGTCGACGATAATCAGATCGAAGAAGGATCTGTCGAACCCCCGGAAGATCTCCTCCCCGTCTTCGCCGACAAGTTGCTGGTACAGGGCGAAGTACACCTCGTAGGCGGGATCGAGCTTGCGGTGCTCAACCTTCGTCGTGACCTTCTGGAGGGGCTTGAAGTCGCCATCCTTCGTCTGGTCAACCAAGATGTTGCGGTCCGCGAGGTAAAGGACCTTGCGCGCTACGCCCATCTCGCGCAGCCTATGGACGATCTGGAAGGCTGTGTAGGTCTTGCCGGTACCCGTCGCCATGACCAGAAGGACGCGCTTGCCACCCTTCGCGACAATCTCGACCGTGCGGTTCACTGCAATGCGCTGATAGTAGCGCGGAGTTGTCCCTCCGGGCTCGAAATGATACGGAACGGTGATTGCCTTAACCTGGGCATTGTCAGAGATGCTCTTCGCAGAGCAGTACCTTGTCCAGAGCTCGTTCGGGGAGGGGAACTCGTCCATCTTGAGGTTCCGCTCCTTGCCAGTAAAGAAGTCGTGCTCGACGAAGCCGTGCCCATTCGTACTGAACGCGAAAGGAACGTCGAGCGATGTTGCGTAGCCGATTGCCTGCTGGAGGCCATCGCCCACACTGTGGTCGGTATCCTTTGCTTCGACGATTGCCAACGGGAGTCCCGTGAAGTACGAGAGCAGATAGTCCGCCTTCTTGGGCTTCTTGCGGCTGACCATCTTGCCTCGGACGATGATCTCGCCGTCGGTGAAGTAGTACTCCGTGCGGATCTGCTTGAGGTCCCAAGTCCTCTTAATTGCTGGGTCTATTAGCTTGAGGCGGGTATCCGATTCATTCATCGCGGCAGTCTCCTCGCCTAAATGCTGACAGAAATCCGATAGCTTTCTTCAATTATCGCAGTCACGGCAGACAGTAACCCTCAGCAACTTACTGAAAAGCTTCGACTTGCTCTTACAGGCTATTTCTGGATTCGCAAGGTAACGTAATGCACCCTGAAGGGGTCATGATGAGCAAGAAGACAGGCGATATTGCTCAGGGGTATCAAAGAAGACCAGACATACCCAAACGACCCCGAAAGCAAGCTGAAGTAGCCTGACAACTTCAAAAGCGAATCCGTGCGCAGACCATTCAAAATGCGCCGTTTTTGTGAACGAATTCTACCTATTTTTCTACCCATACCCAAACCCACACCAGTATTTACGCAAACAGGTCAGACGCGACAAGCGTCTGACCTGCGGAAATGCTGGTGCCCCCGGGCCGATTCGAACGGCCGACACCCGCTTTAGGAGAGCGGTTCATCTTGGGCTTTTCAGCTCTTTTATTATCCTTTCATTACATCAAAATACCTGCTAAATGGGCATTTCTTATAAAATCGCTGGTAATAGCTCTAAACGCGATTAGACCCTAAATTGGACCCTATTTGTTTGCTAGGGTCGAATTTTTCGTGTACCCTTACGCCCGAGCCTCTCGGGGAGGCGGGCAAGGGTACACGAAAAAACGAGGCACCTTGAACAAGAACGGAAGAAAAGCCGTCATAGGAAAAGGCAACCGCGAAGAGTTGCGTCCCGGTGTGTGGCGAGTCCGCCACAGCCTGGGACGCGATCCCGTGACCGGAAGATACCTCCACTCGCCCTGGAAGACCATTCACACAAGCGCCAAGACGAGAAAGGCACAGCTGAAGGAAGTCGACGAGTTCGCCAACGAGTACAAACGAGAGCTCAATGAGAAAGGCATCGTCGACGCCCCGGCCACGATGACCATTGCCAAATTCCTCGACCGCTACCACAAGAACAGGTTGGGCACGATCCGTGAATCGACCTACGAGCGCGAAGCCCAGCACATCGAAAGCGCAAAGAAGATCCTCAACAGGCAGCGCCTCTCGGAAATAACTCCTCCCGTACTCCGAGCGATCTACGCCAACGCCCAGGCAGAGGAGACCCTGACGGCAAGCGAACTGTACGAGGTCAGCAAACTGCTGAGGAAGGCCTACCGGCAGGGCGTCGCTGACGGCCTCGTAAGCGAAAATCCCGCCGAAAGCGTTAGGCTTCCGCAGCCGAATTACAAGGAGAAGGAAATCCTGACCGCCGAGCAGGCGGCACGCTTCAAGGCCTGCCTGGTCGAGAAGCCTCTCAAATCGTATTCAGCAGCTGCTCTCCTCCTTCTGGAAACCGGATGCCGCCGCGGCGAGATACTCGGGCTGCCTTGGAAGAACGTTCTCCTCGACGAGAGGAAGATTGTAATCCGCCAGCAGTTGACGAAGGAGATGCGCATAGTTCCGCCGAAATCGTCGATGAGCAACCGCGTTGTCGCGATCAGCGATGATACCGCGGAAAGACTGGCTGCTTGGAAGAAGGACCAGCAGGAGCTTTTCGAGGACACAGGCATCGAATGGAACGAGAAGGTCTACGTCGCACATGCGCTCACCACTGAGATCGATGAGAATGGGGATCTACAGCCTGCGAGCACCTTCATCCAGCCCCGCAACTTCAACCGATGGTTCTATGACTTCTGCGTAGACCACGGCTTCGGAAGGTACACGAGGAACGTCCGGGCGATCAAGCGCGGTGGGAAGACCCTTTACCGCGGAGAAGGCTACGAGGGCATCGTCCCGCATTCCCTTCGCCATACCCAGAGCACGCTGCTCATCGGCAGCGGCGTTGATGTCAAAACCGTCCAAGCGCGACTGGGCCACAGCAGCCCGAACTTGACTCTCAAGCAGTACACAAGGGTGCTTTCGAACAACGACCAGCTTGCCGCCAGCCAATTCGACCAGCTGTTGGCGTCTCAGGGCGATCTCGCCAGATAAACGCGCCTTCTACATCGCTGCGCACCACAAAAAGACCATATGGGCAACTTTTGCCATCTCATGCGCATTCCTTAATACCAAGCGATCAGTTTTGACCGTATCTTGCGCAACCACTGGAATGCCTTCAGGTGCGCAAGGGGCTCTGCGAGGTAACACAGGGATCCAAAGGGACCTCTGACCATACAATTGGTTGTGTCATGTGGTCTTTGGAAAGCCGAGGCATCCAAAGGAGCATCTGAGCATAGCTGGCACCGCTCAGCGCCACGCAGAAAGGAGCATCGAACAGCCAGCATAACAATCGGCCGCCTGTCCCCTGCATCTCGCGCCAACGAATATCCAGAGGACAGGCAACTCAACAGAGGAGTATAGCTTATGGCACAAGCTGCTCTTGAATCCAAACCGTTGAAGATGATCCGCAACGACCGCCTCCTCAGCGTAAGCGATGTCGAGGAGATCACCGGCTTCCGCCGCAGGGTCGCGCAGGAGCTTATGGCTGAGACCGGCCAGATCATCGAAATCAGAGGGCGCAGGTTCGTCTTCGAATCGGTCTTCCGCGACTTCCTAGACAATCACATTTGCTCGGTGGATGGTGACGCCTGATGTCCCACATCCCTTCCGCCTACTTCGAGACCGTGGAGGACGACCTCGACAGCCTCTCGGATGTGTTCACCGACGAGAGCTCGCGCATCCCGATCCGGCCGGAGAAGGTCAACGATCTCTTCCACGGGCTCCGCGATGAGATGGTCCTCGTCTATGGCAGAACCGGCGTGGGAAAGACCGATTTCGGCATCAACCTGGCATTGGGGGCATCCGAGCGGGCGAGGATCGTCTACGTCTCGATCGAGCTTCCGAAGAGGGCGATACTCAAACGCCTGGTCCCTCTCGAATCGACGATCATCGACTTCAATCTGCGCTTCACCGCTGACGAGATCTCGCATATTGCGGACCTGCCCCGTGAGGCGCAGCAACACCTCTTCTTCGTGATCTCCATGGCGAAGGAGGTCTGCCGGTCCCTCACGATTGTGGACGGCACGTACCGCCTCGGCGATTCCGCCTACTTCACCATCGAGGAGATACGCCGGGCCATCAGGAAGCTGCGGGAGAAGCTCGATGACGTCGTCGTGGTGATCGATTACCTGCAGCTGCTCAGGACCGAGGAGCTGTGCAACAACGCAACCGAGCGCCTCGACAGGATCTCGAGGACGATCGCGGACCTCGCACACAGTGAATCGGTCCCGATCATCGTACTCTCCGCCGTTGGGAAAGATGGGAAGATCCGCGGAAGCGAGATGCCCTGGCACGACTCAGACATCGTTCTGAAGCTCGTAGAGGATGACGATCGCGGCGATTATCGGACCGTGCACGTCGATGTGGAGAAGAACCGCGACGGCTCCAAAGGCTCTTCGGTCGACCTTACCTACCTTCCCGCATACCATGTCTTCTACTGAAGCCGGCGAGAGATGGCAAACCTTCTTGAGATACAGCAAGTATCGTGGTTTGTGGATACAAACGCTGTTTTTCGTATCCACAAGCCACCGACCTCCGGCTCGGCCTTAATCACGGTGCAACCGCCATGGCGGCATTCCCGTGATCGCCAGCGCGATCCGAAGGACGGGAGGGGCCGAAGATGGGGCCCGCCGAGCTCGGTCCCATCTCGCGGGGGATGCCCCGCGGCCCCTACCCTGGATCGCACTAAGCGATGGATCCGACAACGGCGCCCCTTCCACATCCAACACCGGTCACACGAGAGGATCCCCTATGGGCGCTGATAGCGCAAGACGCACCGTCGACCTTCATCTGAGGCTCACGCCTGATGAGGCGGACGAGATCGACGAGCGGGCGGAGTCGTTCTCCATGACCCGGAGCGAGTACATGCGGTTCGCGGCCCAGGCGGTGCTCCCGCGGGAGGACCGCGACCCCCTGTCCCGCTCCATCACATACATCGACGCCGAGACGTGGCGCCGCATCCTGCTCGAGTTCCGCCGCCACGGCGTGAACCTCAACCAGGCAGCGATGGCGTGCAACACGCTCGCGAGGAGCATCGGACCCTACCTGAGGGTCGGCAGGCCGGACGCCGACGAGATGGGCGAGTTCTCGAGGACGCTCAAGGAGGTCAGGAACGACCTCGCGGTGCTCCTCGACGAGAACCTGGAGCTCGAGGCAAAGGTGAAAAGGGCCCTCTCGCTCGACTCCCTCATCAAGATCGACAGGGGGTGGCACCATGCCCCAGCTCAAAGCTAAGGCGGGCAGCTCGAGATCGGTCAGAGGCTGCATCGCGTACCTGACGAGGGACGGCCGAGCCCTTGCGTCCGACTTCATCAACTGCTTAGAGATCGACGGATCCGGACGCGAGGTCTGGAGGCAGATGGACGACACCCGCAGGCTCTTCGGGACGGACAGGCCCGACATCCACTCCGCGAAGGGGAGGATGCGGTCCTTCGAGCACCTCATCATCTCCCCCGACCCGAGGGACGACGTCGACCTCCCCACCCTGCGAAAGCTCGCCACCGCCTGGGCGGGTAAGCACTTCGGGGATTACGAGGTCGCCATCTACTACCACGACGACAACCGGAAGGGGATCCCGCACGCCCACATCGTCGTCAACAACGTGAACCTGGAGGACGGGAAGAGGATCGCACCTAAGCTGGCGGCCGGATCATACCGCAGGATGGACCGCGACCTGCAGGAGATGGCGCGCAGCATGGGCCTCAGAGCCTTCGACAGCACCGCAGCACGACCGAGGGAGCATGCGGCCCGGCCAGCGCCGGCGACCGTCCAGGACATCGCGAGGACGCGCGGGGAGCAGGCCATCGTCGATGCCGGAGGCTACTCCTGGAAGGAGGACATCCGCCAGCGGATGAGGTGCGCCGTGAAGCTCTCCTGGTCCACCGGGGAGTACCTCGAGAGCTGCCGCGCGCTGGGCATGGAGGTGCATGAGGGCCGGAGGGGCGAATGGGTCTACACGCTGACCGGCCATCCGACATGGCGGGTCTCGGGCAAGAGGATCGGGTTCGACTACTCGCGCTTCGGGATCGAGCGCTGGCTCGCCTCCGAGAGGGCGCGCGGGAGGCGCAAGATAGGCGCAGAGGCCGCGGGACGCATGAGGGACGCCATCGCATCCGGCATCGCGGCAGGCGGCCCCGCGCCGTCCGTCCTCGGCGTGATCGACGGCGAGAGGTACGCTGCCAAGGACGTCGCCGACATGCTCGACCTCTGCGAGGACCTCGACATACGCTCCATGGACGACTTCCGCGACGCCTCCGCCGGACCCATGGCAGGGGATGCCCGCGAGCGGCTGAGGGTCTCGTGGAGGCTCGCGCGGAGCCTCGGGCACCTGCCCGAGCATCGCCAGAGGGACGACGGGGAGCGCCTCGGGAGAAGGCACGGCCCCCGCGGAGACGAAAGAGCACCGCACAGGGAAGGGCCCGTCCAGACCATGGCCGCGCAGGGCCGCGACCATGACGAGATCGGGGAGCGATAGATGGAGATCGTGATCGAGTGGAGGGACGGCCTCGTCGAGGTGGTGAGCGCCTCGGAAGCCGAAGCGGGGCTCGGGCCCGCCGCGAGGACGGCTGCGGTGATGGCGCGGGCGCGCCTCGACCTCTTCGAGGAGGAGGGCCTCCGCGTGGACTTCTGGGGGTACTCCGCATTCCGCGACCGCTCCACCCCTACGACCAGGATGGGGCCGGGCGACATCGGCGAGGGCATGGACATCCCGAACCTCAACCTCGAGCCCGGGCGCGTGCTGCACCTCATCGATGCCGACCAGCTCGGGGACGTCGTCTCGATAACCGTAGACCGGAGATGGCGGATCAGGCGATACGGCGACGTGCTCGTGAACGAGACCAAGCTCGACACCCAGACCCTCTACTGGCTGGGGGCGGAGGGGATGGGCCTGCCCATCGTCCAGCGCGTTATGCTGCTCGACGAGAGGATCAGGCATGCCCACAGGGATTGGGAGGACGAGGACATCGCCGAGCTCTGCGGGTTCCCCTTCGAGGCATGGGAGGGGATATTGAGGGACGAGGCATCGGGAGCGGGAG
>Ga0256404_1008856_pt1 | contig 14818 bp, 12 predicted proteins | sample RumenRJG_01DNA_FD_185990 | JGI IMG/M metagenome (GOLD analysis project Ga0256404, IMG submission 185990) | Bovine rumen microbial communities from Lethbridge, Alberta, Canada - RJG_01 | ecosystem: Host-associated > Mammals > Digestive system > Stomach > Rumen | place: Canada: Alberta | collected...
TTGTCGTCGGTCAACGTGCCCCGGCACGCCTCCCTCCTCCGCCTTGCACTGACGAATTCATCCTTCGCATTCTGTATGAATAATTTCTGCACGGCTCCTTATCCCCACGGCCCACGCATGAATGAAAAGACGGATTGGAATCCAAGAGAAAGGTTACGAATCATACCTATTTCCATCACATGTACCGGCAATGCCTAAGCATGTGGATTCCCACAAAGAAATCGCCTGCGATTTCGACTGGGAATCGGTACCTGCCAGTCAGGAAATTCGTGTCGTCAGGCGCGAATTTCCGCGTCCCTTCCTGCCTCGCGCAAAATCCGCAGATTTTGCACGACAGGCTCACGCATGAATGCGTGAGCCGTGGTCTTATCCCACCACGATATTGACCAGTCTGCCCGGCACGAACACCAGCTTTTTGATGTTCTTCCCGGCGATGAGCTTCTGCACCTCTTCGGTGGCCATGAAGTAGGCCTGGGCGTCGTCGCGGGTGAGGGAGGCGGGGACGTTCATGCGCCCGCGGACCTTGCCGTTGATCTGGAGAGCGACCTCGACGGTGTCCTTGACCAGGGCCTTCTCGTCGTACTCGGGCCACTGGGAGCGGATCAGCTCGGCGTCGGACAGCTTGCACAGGGCGTTGATCTCCTCGGTGATGTGGGGCGCGACGGGGTTCAGGAGCTTGACCAGCGCCAGCAGCTCGCCCCGGGTGACCTTCCCCTTGGCGTAGAAGGCGTTCACCAGCGTCATCATGGCGGCGATGGCGGTGTTGAACTTCATCTTTTCGTAGTCCTCGGACACCTTCTTGATGCAGCTGTGCACGTCGAAGGCCAGGTCCCTGGATACGCCCGCCTCGTCGGTGAGCATGTCCATGAGCCTCCACACGCGGTCCAGGAAGCGGCGGCAGCCCTTGACGGAATCGTCGTTCCAGGGCGCGGCGGCGGTGTAGTCGCCCATGAACAGCACGTAGAGCCGCAGGGTGTCCGCGCCGTACTGCTTGACGATGTCCAGCGGGTCCACCACGTTGCCCTTGGACTTGGACATCTTCTCGCCGTCGGAGCCGAGGATCAGGCCCTGATAGCTGCGCTTGGCGTAGGGCTCGGGGGTGTTGACCTCGCCGATGTCGTAGAGGAAGCGGTGCCAGAACCGAGAGTACAGCAGATGGCGTGTGACGTGCTCCATGCCGCCGTTGTACCAGTCCACGGGCATCCAGTACTTCATCTCGTCCATGGAGGCGAAGGCCTTGTCATTGTGGGGATCGACGAACCGCAGGAAGTACCAGGAGGAGCCCGCCCACTGGGGCATGGTGTCGGTCTCGCGCCTGGCGGGGCCGCCGCACTTGGGGCAGGTGCAGTTGACGAAGCTCTCGATGCGGGCCAGCGGACTCTGACCGTCGGTGCCGGGCTCGAAGTTCTCCACGTCCGGCAGGGTCAGCGGCAGCTGGTCGTAGGGCACGCCCACGGTGCCGCACTTCGGGCAGTGGATCAGCGGGATGGGCTCGCCCCAGTAGCGCTGGCGGTTGAAGGCCCAGTCCTTCATCTTGTACTGGACGCCCTTGCGGCCCACGCCCTTCTCCTCCAGGAATTGGAGCATGGCGGCGATGGAGTCCTTCTTGTTGTCGTAAGCGTTGAGGAAGTCGGAGTTGATCATCCTGCCGTCGCCGGTGTAGGCCTCGACGGAGATGTCGCCGCCCTCGATGACCTGGATGATGTCCGCGCCGAACTTTTTGGCAAACTCATAGTCGCGCTGGTCGTGGGCGGGCACGGCCATGATGGCGCCGGTGCCGTAGCCCATCATCACGTAGTCGGCGATGAAGATCGGGATCTTCTTGCCGCTGACGGGGTTGACCGCCTCCAGGCCCTCGAGCTTCACGCCGGTCTTATCCTTCTGAAGCTGGGTGCGCTCGAACTCGGTCTTCTTGGCGCAGGCGTCGCGGTAGGCCTCCACGGCGTCCCAGTTGGCGATCCTGTCCCTGTACTTGTCCAGCAGCGGATGCTCCGGAGCCATGACCATGAAGGTCACGCCGTACAGGGTGTCCGGGCGGGTGGTGTAGATCTCCAGCTGCTCCGGGATGCCGTCCAGCGTGAAGTCCACGAACGCGCCGGTGGAGCGGCCGATCCAGGTCACCTGCTGCTGCTTGATGGACTCGGGATAGTCCACGGTCTCCAGGCCCTCCAGCAGCTTGTCGGCGTACTGGGTGATGCGCAGATACCACACGTCCTTGGGCAGCTGCACCACGTCGGAGTGGCACACGTCGCACTTGCCGCCCTGGCTGTCCTCGTTGGACAGCACCACCTTGCAGTGGGGGCAGTAGTTCACCAGCGTCTTGGCGCGGAACACCAGGCCGTGCTCGAACAGCTTGAGGAAGATCCACTGGGTCCACTTGTAGTAATCCGGCAGGGAGGTGGAGATCTCGCGGCTCCAGTCGAAGGAGAAGCCGATCTGCTTCATCTGGTCCTTGAAGTGTTCCACGTTGCGGGTGGTGATGACGTGGGGATGGGTGTTGGTCTTGATGGCGTAGTTCTCCGCCGGCAGGCCGAAGGAGTCGAAGCCCATCGGGAACAGCACGTTGTAGCCCTCCATGCGGCGCTTGCGGCTGACCACCTCGAGGCCGGAATAGGCCTTGATGTGGCCCACGTGCATGCCCGCGCCGGAGGGATAGGGGAACTCCACAAGGCCATAGAACTTGGGCTTCTCATGGGAGGCCTCCGCGCAGAAGGCCCGGGTGTCGTCCCAGTGCCGCTGCCATTTGACCTCGATGTCGGAGGGATTGTAGGCGGGAATGTTGCTCATGTTTGAAACGCTCCTCTATATACTGTAATTATTGCTTCTCCATGCCTTATAGGCTTCCAGATCTGCACTGATCAGTTTAAGACATATTGCCAGCACAGCGGCATCATCGAGATGACCTATTATGGATATGTTGTCCGGAATCAAGTCCTTTGGCGCAACGATATAGGTGCATGTGGCGACGATCGCACAGATGACACCCGTTGGTATATCCGTGTAATCGCGCTTGATGTAGCTTCTCAGCATAGAAACGACAACCGGCAATTCGGATAATTGAGTACCCAATGCGGGGATCGCGGCCAGCTTGGCTTCGATATCCATTAAGACCTTTTCAAGCTGATCCGGATTCCTGATGGTTTTTTGAGCCTCTTCCTGATACGCATGAAACTGCATCGCAATGGCGTTCTGTCGCGCTTCCTCGCTAACCGGCCTCATGCCAACACACCTCCTTATTGAAAAAACCTTCCGTCTCATTAAGAGACGGAAGGACATTTGCCTTTCGCGGTACCACTCTTATTGATTTCCGATGGAAATCCGCTCGATGCCGGTAACGGCGGCAGCCGCCCGCGATGGGAACGCTCCGGAACGAGTTCAGCGCCGCGCGACGCCGCCTTTCAGCCTTGGGCGGCTCTCTGGGGACGCGGTGGGACGCCTACTGCTTTCCATCCACGCGCTATGGGGTGTTTATGCTCAGCCGTTGTTCCCGGCAGCTTCCTCGACGGCGGCCTCGGCCTCAGCGGCGGCCTGCTCGGCGGTGTCGGCAGCGGCATCGGCAGCCTCGGTGGCGGCCTCAGCGGCCTCGACGGCGGTGTCTTCCACGGCCTCGGCGGCTTCTGCGGCGGTGTCGGCGACGGCATCCGCGGCCTCGGCGGCGGTCTCCTCGACAGCCTCAGCGGCCTCGGCAGCGGTCTCAGTGGCGGCGTCGGCGGCCTCAGCGGCGGTCTCGGTGGCGGCTTCCGCGGCTTCCTCCACCACGGCGGGCGCGGCGGTGGTCACGGGATTGTTGTTGATATGGGAGGTCAGGATGGTGGCCACGATGGCCAGCACCACGAACGCGGTCACCGCAATGCGGGTGATGCGCTGCAGCTTGCCCTCCATGGACTGAGCCTTGTTCTTGCCGAAGAAGGTTTCAGCGCCGCCGCCAATCGCGCCCAGACCCTGGCGCTGGCCCTCCTGCATCAGGACGACGACGATCAGCAAGATGGAGATCAGGATAAGTACGATATCGACGATAATGGACAGTGCGGTCATGAAACATCCTCCTCAAGATTTGCGGCCGTCCGCGTCCGACGAACGACCCTTGTATCTCACAATATGCTCAAGTATTATAGCACGCCTGAAAGCAAAACGCAACCGTTTTTTCATGGATTCTTCTTCATTTAACGTAGTATCATGAGGGAAAAGGGAACAGGGAAAAGGGAAAAGGGAAACGGGGGGACGAGGGAACAGGCAACAGGGAACAGGCAACAGGAAGTGCCGCTGCCGCGTGTCCTGTAGGGGCGGCGATGCGCCGCCCGCCGGGTGACGAAAGATTTGATCGTAAGTTTTTAACTCCCCGCTCCAAAAAAGTCCCCGTCCCGGCGCAGACGCGTCGGGACGGGGTGGTTACAGCCCTTTTATGCTTCCCGGCCCAGGGCGAAGGCCTTTTTGTTGAGCTCGAGGAATTTCTGGGGGACGGTCTCTTCGATGGCCTTGAGCCAGGCTGCCTCGGGGATGTCCATGAGCTTCGAGAGCACGCCGATGAGCACCACGTTGACGGCCTTGGGGGAGCCGGCCTGGGTGGCGAGGGCGAGGGCGTCCACGGCCTGCACGTCGGCCATGGCGGAGAGCTTCTCCACGATGTTCTCGGGATAGGGCATGGCCCCGGTGATGACGGGCATGGGCCAGGTCTTCTGGGTATTGGTTATGAGCTTGCCGCCTTTCTTTAGAAAGGAGATCCACCGCGCGGACTCCAGGATCTCAAAGGAGAGGATGTAATCCGCCTCGCCCTGGTCCACGATGGGGGAGTAGACCTTGTCGCCGTAGCGCACATAGGTGACCACGCTGCCGCCGCGCTGGGACATGCCGTGGACCTCGGAGAGCTTCACGTCATAGCCCGCGCCGATGAGCACGTTGCCCAGCAGCTTGGAGGCCAGCAGGGTGCCCTGGCCGCCGACGCCGACGATCATGATGGAAGTGGTTTTCATTTCTTGGCACCTCCTTCAAAGGCTCCGAACTTGCACATCTGCTCGCACAGGCCGCAGCCCACGCAGATGGTGGCGTCGATGCTGGCCTTCTTATCGGCAAACCGGATGGCCGGACAGCCGATCTTCATGCAGCTCTTGCAGCCCTTGCACTTTTCCGGGTCGATGGACAGGGGCGGGTTGTGCTTGACGTACTTCAGCAGCGCGCAGGGCCTGCGCACGATGATGACGCTGGGCTCTTCGGCGGCGATCTCCTCCTTGATGGCGGCCTCGGTGGCGGCCATGTCCTGGGGGTCCACCACCCGCACGCGCTTGACGCCCACGGAATGGCAGAAGTCCTCGATGCGGATGGGATAGGTGGGCTCGTTCTGGAGGGTGAGGCCGGTGGTGGGGTTCTGCTGGTGGCCGGTCATGCCGGTGATGGAGTTGTCCAGCACCAGCACGGTGGCGATGCTCTTGTTGTAGACCATGTTGACGATGCCGGTCATGCCGGAGTGCATGAAGGTGGAGTCGCCGATGACCGCCACGGTCTTATGCGCGGCTTCCTCGCCCAGCATCTTGGTGTAGCCGTGGGCCATGCCGATGGACGCGCCCATGCACAGCACGGAATCCACCGCGTTGAGCGGCGCGCCGCTGCCCAGGGTGTAGCAGCCGATGTCGCCCAGCACCGTGAGCTTGAGCTTTGAAAGCACCGTGAACAGCCCGCGATGGGGACAGCCGGGGCACATCACCGGGGGACGTCCAGGCACGGCCTCGTCATAGCTGTCGAAGGCGGGCAGCGGCTGGCCCAGCTTGGCGCGCAGCTTGTTCTGGGACAGCTCGCCCAGATAGCCGAAGAGGTCCTTGCCGCCATCCACGCGGATGCCGTGGGAGCGCATGTGCGCCTCGATGACGCCGTCCAGCTCCTCTACCACGATCAGCCGGTCCACCTTCGCGGCGAAGTCAGCCAGGCGCCTGACGGGCATGGGGTTCACCAGGCCCAGCTTGAACACGCTGGCCTCAGGGAAGGCCTCCTTCACGTACAGATAGCAGGTGCCGGAGGTGACGAAGCCGATGGACGTGTCGCCCATCTCCTCCCGGTTCAGCCCGGTCTTCTCCGCCAGCTCGACAAGCGCCAGCTGCCGCTTCTCCACCTCCACGTGCCGCTTCACGGCGTTGGCGGGGGCAGCCACGTACTTCTGCGGGTTGCGCTCGTAGGGCCTGAGCGCCCGCGCGTCACGGTCCTTCAGCTCCACCAGGTTCTGGGAGTGGGCCACGCGCGTGCAGGTGCGCAGGATCACGGGCGTGTCGTAGGTCTCGGAGATATCGTAGGCCGCGGCCACGAAATCCTTGCACTCCTGGGAATCCGAGGGCTCCAGCATCGGCAGCTTGGACGCGATGGCGTAGTGCCGGGAGTCCTGCTCGTTCTGGGAGGAGTGCATGCCCGGGTCGTCGGCCACCGTGATCACCAGGCCGCCGTTGACGCCGGTGTAGCTCGCCGTGAACAGCGGGTCCGCCGCCACGTTGAAGCCCACGTGCTTCATGGCGCAGAAGCTCCGCGCGCCCGCCAGGCTCGCGCCCACCGCCGCCTCCGCGGCCGCCTTCTCGTTGGGCGCCCACTCGGCGTAGATCTCATCGTACAGCGCCGCCTGCTCCGTGATCTCCGTGGACGGCGTGCCCGGATAGGACGACACAAACCGGCAGCCCGCCTCGTAAAGCCCGCGCGCCACCGCCTGGTTGCCCAGCATCAGTTTCTTCATGAAAGACCTTCCTTTCGGTTCCCGCGCATGTCCCGCGCGGCGTATACGAATATATAATATCACAAAAGCGGGGACGGGCGCAAGGGGAAGATTTGAGGGCGGGGGAGGATCGGGATTTGCCGGTGTGACGCCCGAATTGATAATGGAGAATGGAAAATGGAAAATGATGGTGCAAATCCTGGCGGATTTGTCTGATTAAAGCAGCTGTTCCGCCGGTAAAGAGGAAGCTGGCAGGATGGGGAACGACATCTCCGCAGAATCCGGCTTATACTCAAAGAAATCCGCAAGGATTTCCACATTCATTCTCCATTCTCCATTTTCAATTCTCCATTAAACGAGAATCCTTTCATTCAATATGTAAACGGGGGAACGCCCGCAGGCGTTCCCCGTTCCCTGTCATCGCTCGTCGTCCTCCGGCTTCTCGCCGACCAGGCCGCCGGTGAGCTCGCTGGCGTGGCGCCTGAGCTTTTTCAGCGCGCCGCGCCCGGTCCCGGTGGCGGCATAGGCGAACACCGCGGCGGCGGCGGCCAGGGCAAGCAGGGTCCAGCCCAGGCCCTTGGCGGCGCCGGCGGTCTGGCTCCTGCGGCGGGCGTCGGCCTTCGCACCCTTGCCGTAGAGCACGCCGTCCAGCACGTCGGCCATATAGGACGTGGCGGCGATGGCCTTGTCCTTGTCGATCTCATGGGTGCCGAACTCCAGCAGGATGCTGTGGTCGTACAGCTCCTGGTTGTAGTTGCCCCGCCCGATGAAGATGTCCTTGACCAGACCGGGATACTGCTGATCCGCCTGGGCCTTGAGCTGCTGGGCGAAGGCTTTGTTGGCGGCGGCGTTGGGGTTGCTGCGGCCCACGAACAGCCGCACCTTGGAGATGTCCTCGCCGTCCACCTCGGTCTCGTACTGGCTGGCGGGCACGGCGTCGCGGTGGACGTCGATGAGGGCGTCGGGGTTTTGCTTCATCAGCTCCTCTGCCGTCCGGCGGGAGCGGGTGTAGGCGTCGGCGTCGTGGGGGAGGAAGGTCTCGTGGGAATATACGGCCTCGATGCCCTTCTTCTCCAGCGCCGCCTTCAGGCTGTCGCCCACGTCGTAGATGCCGGCGTCGCTCCACTTGGACTCGCTGCCGTCGCCGGGCACGTAGCTCTCGTCGGAGTGGGTGGAGTACATGCAGACGAGCTTCTTGCCGTCGGCGTCGCCGCCCTGCTTCGCGGCAAAGGCCTCCACAGACGCCTCGCCCACGTACTCGGCCACGGCCACCTGCTTCTCATCGTCGGCAGAGACCACCCGGTACTCCCTGTTGTCGGAGGAGATGTATCCGTCCCCCACGTAGATGCGCCCGCCCCGCTGGGTCAGGGTCTCGCCCTGTGCGTCCACCAGGGTGTACACGCAGTCGCCGTCGGTCTCGGCCCGGGCGGGCAGCGCGGCCAGCATCAGCAGGGCGATGAGCAGCAGGATCGTCAGCTTGCGCACGGCCCTCACTCCCTTCTTGCGGCATAGGCGCGGGCGGGCTTTCGGGCGGCGCGCTCGAGGGTCTCGCCCACCAGCTCCGCCAGCAGCACGGCCAGCAGCCCGGAGATCACGATCACGTCATAGGCTCCCGCGCCGCCCAAAACCAGCCGCTGGGGGATGCCCCGGGCGCGGACCGTGAGCCAGCTTGCCACGTGGGCCAGGGTCACGCCCACCGTCCCCGCGATGAACGCGCACCGCCGGGACCGCCCGAACAGGTAGGCCGTCAGCCCCGCCGCGGGGCCGTAGATATAGTTGGGGTCCACCGGCAGCTCCGCCGGGTCCGCGGGCAGCCAGCGCCCCAGCGCGTACACCGCCACCGCCGTCACCACCGACGCAAGCACCGCCCGGCCCCGCTCCGCGCCGGTGTCCGCCAGGAAGAACAGCCGCGCGCACAGCACCAGCGGGATCAGCGCCCCGCCGATGTTGAACGAGAAGTCCCGGGTCACCCGCACGTCCGGCAGAAATCCGCCCGCGATGATCAGCACGATGAACAGTATCGCCTCCCGGTCCCTGAGCCGCAGCCGGTCCAGCACCCGCTGTCCCGCGCCGAACAGTATCAAAAGCCCCGCGAGCAGCAGCAATATGGTTCCGATTCGCATAAAAACACCCTCCGAAAAAGTGGTTTCGGAGGGTAGTTTTGCCGACGGCGGGGGATATTATGCGGAGGGTCGGCTGGGACGATCGACAGAAAGATGCCGGGCTGGCAGTTGAATTGAAAATGGAGAATGGAGAATGGAAAATGGCGGTACAAATCCTGCGGATTTGATTATCAACACACTAAGCAGGGGTACTTGGCTATTCATCAAAGAAATCCGTAAGGATTTCCACCTGAATTGTCCATTCTCAATTCTCCATGTATCTATTCAGTTCTGCTGTAATAAGTGGAGATTGTACGAGGCAACGGGGAACGACCTCTCAGTCACCGACTTCGTCGGCGACAGCTCCCCTGAAAGGGGAGCCAAGAGGAAGACAGAGCGTCAGCCTTGGCTCCCCTTCCAGGGGAGCTGTCAGCCGTTAGGCTGACTGAGAGGTCGTCCCCCGCAGCCTACCAAGTCTCTGTTTGTCGCAGAACTGAACAGTTACTTCTCCATTATCCATTGCCCGTCATGCCGCGCTCCCCTCCGGCACGGGGGCGATCACGTTTTTATAGAGCCTGCGGAACAGGATCAGGGTGGTGAGCAGGGAGGCGATCTCAGCGATGGGGAAGGAGTACCAGACCAGGTCGGGGTTGTTGACGCTGACGCCCAGGCGGGCCAGCAGATAGGCGGCGGGGACCAGCACCAGCAGCTGGCGGGCCAGTGAGACGATCATGGAATAGGTGCCGTAGCCCAGCGCCTGGAAGGAGGAGCCCAGCGCGATGCACACCCCGGCGAAGATGAACGTGGAGCCGATGATGCGCAGGGCGGGACAGCCGTAGAGCAGCATGGTCTCGGAGGCGTTGAAGATATTCAAAAGCACCCCGGGCACGGTCATGAATACGATGGCCCCGAGGATGGTGTAGGAGCCCACGAAGATCACGGAGGTCTTGATGGCGGCCAGCATCCTTCGCCGGTTGCGCGCGCCGTAGTTGTAGGCCACGATGGGGATGATGCCGTTGTTTAAGCCAAACACGGGCATGAACACGAAGCTGTTGAGCTTGAAGTAGACGCCGAAGATGGTGGCGGCGGTCTCCCTGGCGGCGTGGTAGGTGATGAGGATCTTGTTCATGGCGAAGGTCATCACCGAGCCGATGGCCACCATGATGATGGACGGTACGCCGATGGCGTAGATACTGCCGACGATCCGGGCCTTGGGGCGGAACCGCTTCAGGTTCAGCTGCACGTCGGCGTTCTTGGTGTGGTTCAAGAACACCGCCAGGCAGAAGGCGATGATCTGGCCGATGACCGTGGCGATGGCCGCGCCCTTCACGCCCTGGTGGAAGGTGAAGATGAACACCGGGTCCAGTATGATGTTGATGATCGCGCCGAGGCCCTGGGTGTACATGGTGTAGATGGTTCGGCCGGTGGACTGCATCAGGCGCTCGAACATGATCTGTCCGAACACGCCGAAGGAGAAGCAGCATATCACCGACAGGTAGTCCACGCCCAGATCGATGATCTCCTCCACGCCGGTCTGGGAGGCGAAGAAGAAGCGCACCCCGAACAGGCCGAACACCAGGAAGACCAGATAGCCCACCAGCGCCAGGAACACGCCGTGCTCGGCGATGTCGTTGGCGCGGTCCTGGTTCTTTTCGCCCAGCGCCCGCGACAAAAGCGCGTTCACGCCCACCGCGGTGCCCGTGGCCACGCCGATCATCAGGTTCTGCGCCGGGAAGGCCAGCGACACCGCCGTCAGAGACTGCTCGCTCACCTTCGCCACGTAGAAGCTGTCCACGATGTTGTAGAACGCCTGCACCAGCATCGACACGATCATCGGCAGCGACATGTTCACGATCAGCTTCGGGATCGGCATGACCCCCATCTTGTTCTCACTACGATTGTTTCCCTGCAAGTCCGGTTTCCTCCCTTGTATGCTCTGTGAATCATTCTAAGCGCGGCATTTTTATATGTCAAGGGAGGTTGTGATAAATAACGGGGGAGACGAGGGAACAGGGAACAGGGAACAGGGAACAGGGAAAAGGGAAAAGGGAAAAGGGGCGACGGCTGCCGCGTGGAATTGCATAAGGCTTGTACAAACCATCCCATGCAAGTGCGCGCGGCAGCCGTAACCCCTTTTCCCTTTTCCCTATTCCCTTTTCCCTGATCTCATTTTCCCCGCCCGAAGTAGTCGCATATGCCCTCTACCATTCCCCGGGCCAGGAGCCGCTGGTATTCTGGGGTGTTGAGCAGCTCGTCCTCGCGGGGGTTGGACATGAAGCCACACTCCACGAGGATGCAGGGCACCTCGGACCAGTTGAGGCCGGTGTAGCTGTCGCTCTCAAAGATGCCGCGCTCCTTCGCGCCGGTGGCCTCGCACATGCGGGGAAGGATGGCCTCGGCGGCGGCGTAGCTGGCCTCGGAGATGGGGAAGCTCTCGTTGACGTACAGGCCGATGCCGTTGGCCCTGGAGCTGTCCGCGCCGTCGCAGTGGATGCGCAGCACCAGGTCGCAGCCTAGATCGTTCATCATCTTCGCCCGCTCCTGGTTGGAGATGTCCACGTCGTGCTCCTCGCGGGTCATGTAAACCTCGGCCCCTTCGGCCAGCAGGGCGTCGCGCAGCTGAAAGGAGATCTCCAGCACGGTGATGTACTCGGGAATGTCGGTGACCACGCCGTCGGTGCCGGAGGACACCTTGGCCTTCTTCTCGCGGCTGCCGGGGGCGACGGCCTCCTTCTGGCTGTTGCCGTGGGCCTGGTGGCCGGGGTCGATGCCGATGACGATGCCCGCCAGCCGTCCCGGCTCCGCGTCGGGCTCCATGTCCTGTGCGTCAGGCTCCACGGTCTGGGCGGGCTCCGGGGTGGGCATGGCCTCCGGGGCTTCGGCCTCCGAGGCCGCGGTGGGCACCACGATCAACGGAAGCTCGGCCAGGCCGGTCAGCGTCAGCAGGTACAGCGCGGCCATCGCGGCCGCCAGAATGTGTTTGAGCATCGTTATCCCTCCAGTCGGTCCAATTCCTCCGTCGCCCGCTGCCACGCGGCGACCAGCGCGCCGGCCTCGAACAGCACCACCGTGCCGTATGGCGCGCCGGACAGCAGCTCCACGCCCTCACGGTAGACGTTCAGAAGCTCGATCACCCTAAGCATCCTGTCGGGATTCTCGGGCTGGGAGGCCAGCAGGTCGCAGGCCTCGTCGTTGATGTCGCAGGCCAGCGGCAGCAGGAGCTTCGCCGTCTCCTGGGGATGGCGGGTGTGCAGCGCTCCCTGGGATACGCCCTCGGCCAGCGTGTCGCTCAGATACTCCGTCACCTTGGCGATGAGTATGCGCCGCCGGTAGTCGCGGATGGCCACGTCCCGGTCCCGATAGCAGATCTTGAGCATCAGCGCCGCGAAATGGGCGTCCTCGTTCTCGAACAGGTTGGCCAGCCGCATCAGCAGGTTCAGCTTTTCTATTGGATGCAGCCTGCCGGAATAAAGTTCCATCCGCACCCGGTCAAACTGCGCCGTCCAGCGCCGCTCGCAGATCTCGCGCAGCACGGTCTCCTTGGCATCGAAATAGTGGTAGAAGCCGCCCTTGGATATGCCCAGACGGTTCAGGATGTCCTGGATGCTGGTGCGGTCATAGCCCTGCTCGAAGAACAGCGCCTCGGCGGTGTCCAGGATCTGACCGCGCCTCAAATCGCCTTTTTTCATGCTCTATCTCCTGTGTGTCCTGCCCCGGGGCGGTTTGGGCCGCGCCTCGGGCTTCTTCGCCTCCGCCTTTTTGGCGGCGGGCCTGCGCTCATAGGGGGCGATCAGGCATTCCTTCCCCCAGCCGATCAGATCCTCCCGGCCCGCCTTCCGCAGCGCCTTCATCACCAGCTGCCGGTTGTAGGGCTTGAAGTAGTGCATCAGCGCCCGCTGCATGGCCTTTTCCTCGGGATCCCGGGGGACGTAGACCGGCGTCATATCCCGGGGGTCCAGCCCAGTGAAGAACATGGCGGTGGACAGCGTGCCGGGGGTGGGGTAGAAGTCCTGCACCTGGTCCGGGTGCTGCCCGGTGCGCTTCATGTACTGTGCCAGCAGTATGGCGTCGTCCAGCGTACAGCCGGGGTGGCTGGACATGAAGTAGGGGACCAGGTACTGCTTCAGGCCCAGGCTCTCGTTGATCTGCTTGTACTTCCGCACGAAGGCGTCGTAGGTCTCCACCTCCGGCTTGCCCAGGTAGTGAAGCGCCCGGGGGCTGACGTGCTCCGGGGCGACCTTGAGCTGCCCCGAGACGTGGTGCGCGCACAGCTCCTTAAGGAAGCTCGACTTTTTGTCCGCCATCACGTAGTCGTAGCGTATGCCGCTGCGCACGAACACCTTCTTCACCCCCGGCAGCGCCCGCAGGGAGCGGAGGATGTCGATGTACTCCCGGTGGTCCGCCACCATGTTGGGACAGGGCTTCGGGAACAGGCACTGGCGGTGGACGCAGGCGCCGCATTTGAGCTGCTTCTGGCAGGCGGGCTTTCGGAAGTTGGCGGTGGGTCCGCCCACGTCGTGGATGTAGCCCTTGAAGTCGGGCTGCCGCGTCAGCAGCTTCCCCTCCTCGAGAATGGACTGCTTGCTGCGGCTGGTGACGATGCGCCCCTGGTGAAAGGTCAGCGCGCAGAAGCTGCACGCCCCGAAGCAGCCCCGCACCGAGGCGATGGAGAACCTGACCTCCTCGATGGCCGGGATGCCGCCCAGCTTGTCGTACATCGGATGCCACGCCCGCTTATAGGGCAGCGCGTACACCGCGTCCAGCTCCGCCTCTGTCAGCGGCAGGTCGGGCACGTTTTGGAGCATCCACTTTTTGCCGTGCTTCTGGGCGATGGGCTTGCCCCGCACCGGGTCCTGCTGGTCGTACTGGACCCTGAAGGCCTCGGCGTAGGCGCGCCTGTCCTTCGCCACCACCTCCATCGACTGGATCTCGATGAAGCCCTCGGGCACCTCCCCGGCCATCACGCAGGTGCCGGGGACGCGCATCTGGGAAAAGTCCCGGCCCGAGGCCATCCACTCCGCCACCTTCAATATGCTGCGCTCGCCCATGCCGAACATCAGCACGTCCGCGCCGGAATCCACCAGCATGGAGTTGCGCACCCGGTCGTCCCAGTAATCGTAGTGGGCGAACCGCCTTAGCGACGCCTCCACCCCGCCGATGGCGATGGGCACGTCCCGATACGCCTCCCGGATGCGGTTGCAGTAGACGATGGTGGCCCGGTCCGGCCGGTGCCCTGCCTTCCCGCCGGGGGAGTAGGCGTCCTCGGAGCGCCTCTTCTTCGCGGCGGTGTAGTGGTTCACCATCGAGTCGATGACCCCCGCCGTCACCAGAAAACCGATCTTTGGCCGCCCGAACGCCTTGAACGGCTCGCAGGTGTGCCAGTCCGGCTGGGGCAGCATCGCCACCCTGTAGCCCGCACGCTCCAGGACCCGGCTGATGATCGCCAGCCCGAACGACGGATGATCCACATAGGCGTCCCCCGTGACGTACACAAAGTCCGGCGCGTCCCACCCGAGGGCGCGCGCTTCCTTTGGGGTCACGGGGAGAAAGCCGTTGGACATGGCGGGAACCTTCCTTCATGAATCGTTTATGCCACCTTACCAGATCACCTGTACACCCTCATAGCTTTGGATAAAGCTGTCGTGTGAAATCAAAGGCATGTGTTCGGCGATGGCGTGGGATAGTATGATGCGGTCAAACGGGTCCTTGTGAATCCAGGGCAGAGACCGAAGGCAAATGCAGTCCTCCATTGAAATGCCGACGATTTCAATCCCCATGAGCGCGCATTCATCCGCAATCTCGCGCAGCGTTTTGGGCAGCCGGAGCTTGCCGCGGCTCATTTTGATTGCCAATTCCCACATGGATGCGATGCTGATGCAGCAATCGCTGTTTTCCATGATTTCGACGACCTTCGGAGTCAGCTGCTTCTCATCGAAGAGCGTCCACAAAAGGATGTGCGTGTCCAGCAAAACCATTACATATACTCCTCAAAATCATCCAGCGGCGCGTCAAAATCATCGGCGATATAGAA
>Ga0256404_1008857_pt1 | contig 14816 bp, 16 predicted proteins | sample RumenRJG_01DNA_FD_185990 | JGI IMG/M metagenome (GOLD analysis project Ga0256404, IMG submission 185990) | Bovine rumen microbial communities from Lethbridge, Alberta, Canada - RJG_01 | ecosystem: Host-associated > Mammals > Digestive system > Stomach > Rumen | place: Canada: Alberta | collected...
TTGACAGTCAGCGTCCCAACGGACTTTCCGTCAGAGTCATAGACGGTATAGACTGCACCTTTGATGCTGTAGCAAGCGTTTCCGTTTGTGATGCTGGTGCGGTTGCTTGCCTTTTTCATGTTGATATGGCCCGGTGCTTCCAGATATCCGACGATCATGTCCTGTACGCCGGACATATAGCAGATGAACACCTTGAAGCTGTCGGGGACAGCATCATCCTTTGCGGAATCAGGCGTCCAGAGAGCATCGCCCAGTCTCTTCGCCTTTGTCCAGACCTCTCCGAGATCGGATGCGTGGGTTCCGCCCCATGTCGCCATATCAGATGGTCTACCGGCGTAAATATAGGACAGAGCCAGGTGTGCGATACCCCAGTCCTTGCTGAAATTCCCGGTGTAATAAGTGTCTTTGACATTCTTCACGTTGTTGTCGTAACCGGGATAGGACGGCGAGTAGTAGACGACGTTTCTCAGGGCGTTCCATTTGCCCGTGTCGTTATCGTCTGTGACGACCTTATCTACGGTCACAGTGCCTGTCCCCGGTGACGCCTTGGACGGTTGCACGCAGTAGGAATAACGGGTGCCCAGGTCATCGTCCAGATCGCACTTTCTGGAGTTGCTGTACCCGCCGTTTCCGGAACCGTATGTGATCTGTCCGCCGTCCCATACAGTGTACTTGCTGCCCTTCTTACCTGTGAAGGCAGCGTAGGATGGATCCGTAATCAGCGGCACAAGCAGGCTGAAGACCATGAGGACGGCGATTCCCACGTTCAGGATCCGTTTCGTTTTGTTGTTTCTTAAGTAATCTGTCATTGGTTCCTCCCTTCTCAGATCATGACTGCCAGAATGATGAACGGCAGGGTCAGGACTCCGATGGCCCCGGTCAGGACCCAGGCGATCCTGGACGCCGCTTCCTCTGACAGCGCAACATAGATGCCGTCATCGCATCTGCAGATGATGGTTTCTTCGTTTTCTCTTTTCTCTTTCATGTGTCCCCTTTCCGGGCAAACAAAAAACGCCGGATCTCTCCGACGTTGATGTTTCCCTGATTGAATTGTCTTAGTTATATATTCTCTTTTTCAGATAGTACCGGTTGTTTAACAGGTTGGGTTATAGGGAAGGATCAGGAATCTGTGCTCCCACTGCGATTCTCCTATCTTGCATCATCCCTGCTCTTCTGCTTTGCTCTGTGCCTGCCGTAAAATTCCATGGCTGCCGCCACGTAATCCTCTCTCTTGGAAACTGGAAGATCCGGTGGAAACAGTTTTTTGAACCGTTCTCCCCGGAGGACGATCCGCTCTTTCTGATTTGGTTTCTCCTCAAGCATGATCGCTTCGATGGCCTCAGGTGTTAGCTTTCCCTGTTCATCCAGCCTCCTCATGCGAATAGCTTGTGCATGAGACGGAGTGCACTGCTCCATTTCCATACTGTTCAGAAGGAACTTCTGTGAAACCTTCGGCAGATAGGAAATCTCAACAGCAGGACGCAAGGCGATTTTCCCTTCATCCACCATACTGAGTATCTCTGGTACTAATTCTGTCAAACGAATAAATCTTCGGATCTGTTCTCGGCTATCTCCGGCCTCCCTTCCGAGCAATTCATTGCTTCTGAACTTTGACCCCATTGGTGTCGAAGTTAAATCTGTCCTTTTCCCCTGCCTTTTCATGGCCTCCAGCCGCATTTTGTATGCAAAAGCTTTTTCACTGGGCAAGATGGTAGTTCTCTGGAAATTCGACTCCACCATGAAAACAGTTGCCTCATCACGGTCCATTTCTACGACCTCACAGCGAATCGTATCCAACCCTACTAGCTCACAAGCCCGCATCCGCCGATGCCCCGATAGCATCTCGAACCGACCGTTCTCTTTTCTTCTCACAGTGGCAGGAGTAATGATTCCATTTTTCCGAATGGATTCTACCAGATGCATCATATCTTCATCATCCTTTACCTTAAATGGATGATTTCGGAATTTGTCGATTTGATCCAGAGGAATTTCATAGATTCGTTTCAATTTCATATCATCTCGCTCCTCTTGCGAGGAAAACAACTCATCGAGCGATGGAAGCTTCATCTCTTCGTTTATTTCTTTCGTCAAGCCGCATCACCTCCTCTGTAAGTCGTTCATATGCATTAGCCGGCTTGCTGCCATGATCGTACTTTAGAATGCTTTGGCCTGCTTTTGATGCCTCCGCTGCTTTAACAGCCATCGGGATCTGTGTATTGAAGATCTTGATCGACATTCCGTAATTGGTTCGGAGGGCGCCGATGACTTCTTTGGCAAGATTTGTCCTGTTGTCTACCAGTGTCATGACGATGCCATCGACCTTCAAATGTTCATTGGTATGAGTCCGGACCATATTGATGCTTCTTAGCAGCTGCGTCATGCCTTTTGCGGGCAAGTACTGTGCCTGCACCGGGATGATCACGCTGTCAGCCGCTGTCAGGGCATTGATGGTTACCATGCCCAGAGACGGCATACAGTCAATTAGGATATAGTCGTAGTCCTGCTTCACATCATTCAGTAGGTTAGTAAGTACCTTCTCACGGCTCATAGCATTCACCAGAAGGCTTTCCATGGATGAGAGATCTAGATTGGAAGGAATTAGATCCATGCCCTCTTCATTATGGATAATGGTATCTTTCACAATAGGTCTGCAGTCCTGTGTCACCAGATACATAAGGTTTCCCAGGGACTTCTCAAGCCGCTCACCCTCAATTCCAAGAGCTGATGTGAGGTCACTCTGTGGGTCTGCATCCACTAGCAATACTCGCTTTCCAGCCTTTGCAAGACCTGCGCCCAGATTCAGCGCGGTGGTGGTCTTCCCAACTCCGCCTTTCTGATTGCAGATGGCAATGGTTTTACATTCACTCATACAGCCCTCCTAGTTCAGTTTGATGTTCGAACTGTTGTCTTTTTCATCTTCATTATCTGGAAAATGCTTTATACGATAGTCTGTCAGAGCATCACTGTTGAAGAAATAATCATAGAAAAAATCAAAAGTTGTTTCATCATATGCTTCGCATGTGTGGAGCAAATCGAGTCTCCATACAGCATCACCCCACCCTACAGCCAAAAAGATTGTACGCAGCGTATAGGCAAACGATGAGAAATGCTTCTTTCTCAACAGTTTGAGAATCAGCTCGACGCATTCGGGATCAGATTCTCCTGCAAGCAGGACAAAGTCTGCTGCTGTCTTTTCCGCAATCTCGAAAACGATGTCCGATGCCAGTTCCTCAACATCAGACGGCTCATACTCGTTTTCCGCATTATCGATTCCAATTGCAATAACTTTCATTGTTTCTTTTGTAGTTGCCATAATGTTTCCTTTCTCCGGCATTCCGGCATTCTGAAATAACAAAAGCTCTGCACAAGTACATGCAGAGCAATGTATTCCGGCACCCGGATAGAAAGGATTCTTTAATCGACGAAGCGTATCAGAAGCTCATCCACTGGATCAGTGTACCTTCCCTCAGCAGTCAGGGAGTTCTTTAGTTCGACCAACGCCATAACGATGATCCTGACTTCGTCATATGTGAATCTGTATTTCTGGTTAAACATGATCAACACCTCCTTTAATTTAAGGCCAGTATAAATAAAAAAAGCACGGTTCGCTATTGTACGAATCGTGCTATAATCGCATATTTCTATCCCCTGTTTTATCTCCCAAATCCCCCTCGTGTGGCCATAAAAAAGGAGCTCGTATATGCGTGAAAAACCTCTGTGTACGCATTTGGTTAAGGGCGCAAACCCTTGGCATTACTGGACTTTTCCTTTAACAACAAAGCTCCGGGGATTTCTCCTCGGAGCTCTGTTCTTTGGCTAGGGTAGCAGGATTCGAACCTGCGCATGACGGAATCAGAATCCGTTGCCTTACCGCTTGGCGATACCCCATCACTTTTTGGGGTGGATAGTGGGATTCGAACCCACGCATAACGGAGCCACAACCCGCTGTCTTAACCACTTGACTATACCCACCGCAATAAGTACTATCGGTAGAACCGATATGGAGGCGACACCCGGATTTGAACCGGGGAATAAAGGTTTTGCAGACCTCTGCCTTACCACTTGGCTATGTCGCCATATCAGTGCCATATTTAGTTTTTTGTCTTTATAGACCACAGAGCGCATTGCTGCGCTCTGCAGTCGATTTGGCGATCCGGATCAGGCTCGAACTGACGACCTCCAGCGTGACAGGCTGGCATTCTAACCAACTGAACTACCGGACCGTATTGGTGGGAGTTACAGGGCTCGAACCTGTGACCCCCTGCTTGTAAGGCAGATGCTCTCCCAGCTGAGCTAAACTCCCATGGTAGCGGCGAGTGGAGTCGAACCACCGACCTTCCGGGTATGAACCGGACGCTCTAGCCAACTAAGCTACACCGCCAAACCGGCTGGCTTTTACTTAGCCGCCGCAAGAAATATACTACCATCAGGGACACTTATTGTCAAGCAATAATTTATTGTTTTTCTAATGTTTTCGGAGTTGCTTCCGGAGCAGCCTCCGGAGCTTCTGTGGACGCCCCTGCGGAGCCCATTTTCCCTCGCATAAACGCCTTGATGTACTCCGCCGACTTCTCCTCGATTTCTATATCAGCCGCCTCGACATCCCGACCGACTCTGACGCCGGCAAACACTGCCGCCGCCCTGATGAAATTCGCTGTCAGGCGCGGATTCTTCGTGAGGAGCGGTCCCAGCACACCTGTGTAGATCACACTCCCGCTGACCGCGCCTTCACATCCGGATGCTCCGTCATTTCCTCTGCCGTATACGAGCTTGCCAAAAGGTTTCTGCCCTTCTGCCAGCGTCACATCGGCGACCTGGATCTGATTGCCGATCACATCGAGCCCATCCTCTGTTCTGACCCAGATATCGTCGCCCCAGACAGATTCCCGTTCCTTCCATGTCATGTTCAGAAGTCCGGCCCCCCGAACGACGTTCCCATTCAGGAATTCGGTCGTTTCGGCAAGCGCCGCGCCGCTGCTCCCGTTCGCGATGAGGAAGCCTCCCCGGCTGGCGTATTTCCTGATTTCACTGGCCTGCCGGATCAGTGATGCTGCAACCTTATCGACGCACTTGAGCTCGCCTGCGGTCATGTAGACGATGTGCGGCCAGTTCCAGTCGATGATTTCTTTCAGATCATCACATCTTCTGATCTCCACGGGGATATCCAGCACGTTGCACATATGCAGCAGCGCCATGACGTCTCCCCTGCCCCCATGGATGTTCAGCACATCCGGATAGAGCCAGAGTATATGCAGACGCCGGAAGCCGCTCACACCTGTGACCTGTGATACATTGGAGAGCGTCTCTGACTGTCTGTTGAATTCTTTTCTTATGTTATTGAATTTATCAAACCTGTTCATATCTGATCCCCCACTAAGCCAATCCCTTCACGTATTCCGCCAGCGCTTCGTATTTGTGCAGCCAGGTAATCAGATAAACGTTATCACAGTCGTACTTCTTCAGTTCATCGATGATCGTCTTGTCATCGTTGGTTGGAAGCACCGTCAGTTTATCCGTATCAAAGCCGTCATAAAGCATCCTCAGGCCTGCGTCGTACGCGACGGTACCTGAGAAGCAGATGCAGCGCTCGATGCCGGAGGCAATCAGTCTGCGAAAATCACAGTCAAAAGTATAGAACGTATTCGTATAATGCGGTTCGAAGTCGACCAGCTCATCCAGCCCCAGCAGGAAGATCTTCGGCGTCGGATCGTCGGCGATCACATTCAGTGCCGACTGCACCGTCTCCGGGTTTTCCTGTTTCATGCGCAGGTATTTGATTTCCTTCGTTCCGACCTGTATGGTCTCCATCCTTCCGCCCTGTAATGCAAAATCCGCAAACGCGCTGCTGACCACATCGCTGTCGATGCCAAATTCGGACGCTACTGTGAGCGCCGCAATATAGCAGTACAGAAAGTACGGCGTACTGTATTTGAAGTCGTAGGTCTTCTCGCCGACGCGGAATGTCTTTGCATCAAAATCGATGTCCGAGGCCAGATAGTCGTTGGCCGCGGTGCCGAATCCACAGGACGGACACCGGAAACTGCCGATGTTGTCGATGTTGTAGTGATCATAGACGATCGCTTCGTGGCAGATCGGACACGGAGCCGTTACCGAGAAGAAGTCGTCCTTCTTGTCGAATGAGGACTTATTCCTGTCGACGCCGTATTTCACACACCGTCCGGCCTTCTCGCCGAGGCTCAGCGCGTTCGGCTCGTCACCGTTCACGTAAACGGTCATATCCTCATTGATGACCGACAGGATTTTCCTGCGGATGATCTCCGGTTCTCCGTTTCTCTGCACCTGGTCCTTCTGGACATTCGTCACGCAAAGATGCCTTGCGGGAAGCTGCTTATGGATGATCGGCAAAAACCGTTCATCGGTCTCCATCAGCACGATGTCCGCGTTGAGTTCTCCCGAAAGGCTGCAGCTTTTGAGTAAAGAAACAACGACGCCTCCGATGAGGTTGGCGCCCTCCAGATTAACTGCAACGTTCAGTCCGGCCCGTTTGAACACGTGGGCCATCAGATTGGTTGTGGTGCTTTTGCCATTGGTCCCTGTAACAAAAATCGTTTTATCCGGATCGAGACCTTTGATGTGCTTTATGAAATCCGGGTCGATTTTAAGCGCGATCTTGCCCGGGAGATTGGTGCCTCTTCCCTTGGCGGCAATATTGATCGCCCATGCCGCGAACTTCGCGGCGATCAGCGCAAATCTGAATCTCATTTGCTTTATTTATTCTTCCTCCTGTATGTGGAGTCTTCTTCGGATGAACGCGGGTACGTCCGCCGGATCCATTTTCAGAACCCAGGCAAATTCCTCCTCAACGAGTTTCTCCGCTGTCTTCAGCGTCGTCTGGTCTGTTACCGAGAGCTTCTTGCCGTTTCTGGCAAGCTCCCGTTTCTTCTCATATATACAAGTAATCATGTTGAGCAGGCGCCCGCTGACGCCCTCATGCAGAATACTTCTGAAATATTCTCCCCGCTCCCGTCTATCCTTGAGCCATTTCACGTCACCGTCAGAAAGACCCATTAGTATATCTTCAATATCTTCTCTACACATGGGTTCTCTCAGTTTCGAGAGAATTTCTTCATTCTTCATCGGAACGAAGTATTTATTGGAAGGATTCTTATACTGCCTGAGCACATAGTAAAACTCACCGGGTGCTCCGGCTGTGAAACTCATCCGCTCGATGCTGTCTACCACACAGATCCCGTTTGTTCCGTGCACTACATATTGTCCTACCTCAAATTGAGCTTCTGTCATCTTGTCCCTCTTTCTTCTGTGCCGTATTATATTATAGCAGAAAATCCGCCGGTTTTCTACTCCTCGACATAGGACAAAAGTGTTTCTTTTTCTTCCTCAGTCAGGTGCATCTTCTCACAGACGGTAAGTATTTCTTCCAAAGGCATCACGTACTCAGGGTCAATGCAAAGTCTGGTAAAATTGTTCTTATTGATCCCTGATCTACTGAACGTGATCTCCCCGCTCAGGATCTTTCTGTCGTAGATCCTCAAAAAATATTGTGCAAAGGTCAGTCTTTGTTCCATTACTTTCTACCTTTTATGCTTTGTCTTTATGCTCTGTCCTCGATCTGGATCTCAGTCTCTGCGTGGAACTGCTCCTTCAGCTGGCCCAGCCGCGCGAAGTGCTCCGTCTGGCAGTGCGCCTTCTGGTGCGCTCTGGATTCCCACTGTTCCCATAAAAACAGCGTGTTGTCCGATCCGACCGGATAGAAATAATCGTACCGGATGCATCCGTCCTCGCCTCTTGAGATCTCATCGATTCCCTCGTCCTGGATCGCCTTCAGGTATCCGTCTCTGTCTTCCTTTGAAGGCATGGTATATGTCACATAAAAGTTTGTCATGTTGGTTCCTCCTTTATTGTTCCCCTTTCATCGGGTGCTGTGTCATCGGTCGCTGCACTGTTCAGAATGTGGCGACTTCTGCTTCGCCGATCAGTATGTGGCGACTTCTGTTTCGCCGATCAGAATGTGGCGACTCCTGCTTCGCCGATCAGAATGTCGCGACTTCTGGGTCTGCCGGCTCGCACTTCCTGATTTTGCTGCAGATGAGTACCGGGCCTTCTTCCCCGTACATTTTTTCCTGCTGTATTTTTATGGTCGCGTCGATTGCTACCCAGTCTCCTGTCTTGAACTTTGTGGCCTTTGTATAAACAGCGACCAGTCCGGCGAACTGGATATCCGCCTCGCAGCACGTCATGACATGCCTGCCGAAGACCAGATAGTCGTCGGGCAGTGTCTGGTCACGGGCAACCAGTCCTTTGACTTTGATCTTCTTTCCTTCGTAGTTGTCCTGATTTTCCGTAAGATCCCGGTACCATTCAGCGAACCAGTCGTCCCGGATCGTGATGATCGGCGCTTCCATGTCGTAGGGCAGCGGGTCCTGGATCTCATCAAATACCACGTTGTCGATCTCATACTCATAGCAGATGTTCGACTTGCGGTTAGCCACGCGAACGAGCTTGTGGTAGTCCATCTGATCATAGTCTTCGCTGAAGCGATTGAACACCACCAGCTCCGCCGTCTTCATCTTGTCGAAGACCAGCTGCCGCATATTGGTGTTGTACATCATGAAGGTGGACGCGTCCGCGAACATCATCTCCTGATAGATCGTCCAGTTTCCCGGCGTGGAAGTGAACAGTTCCTCCAGCATCCACATGCCGTTGTACTCGATGATGACCCGGTCCGCACTGTGTTTTTCGACCAGCGCATCGAGCCTCGCCGGATCCAGATCTTCTTGTTCGATTCGCTCCACGAAAACATCCGGGACCTCAAACTGCGCCGCATCCAGCTCTACCTCACCCTCCTCGCAAAGCAGCACCAGAGTCCGTTCCCCATTATAAAAATCGCTGCCGCTCAAAAGGTCCTGTATAAATGTTGTCTTTCCCGATCCCAGAAATCCTGTAAACAGGTATACCGGGTTCTCCAAGTTGCCCATCATGTATTTGTCTCCTAAGTTTTATTTTATTGCAGATCTTTGTTGCAGATCTTTGTTGCAGATCTTTGTTACTGATCTATTGATTACAGATCAAACAGCGTGCGGATGTAATCCTGCTTGATGTCGACGCCGATGACGCAGATCATGCCCGTCGGCTCGGCGCTTCCGGTTCTCACCTGTGGCTCACCCGGTACATAGTCGAAATGGATCCATGCTCCGTCCTTGCCTTCTACGATGCCCTTCGCTCTGAGCACCTGTCCGCACTTCTCCTCATCCTGCAGTGTTTCCAGCGCCGCCTGGATCTGTTCCATCGTGTACTGTTTTGTCGTCTCCTCACCGATGTCACTGAAGACCTCGTCTGCGTGATGGTGGCCTTCGTGTCCATGGTGGTGATGGTGGTGGTGACCATGGTCGTGATCGTGCTCGTGCTCGTCATGGTCGTGGTGGTGATCATGGTGGTCATGATGATGTTCGTGATCGTGGTCGTCGTGGTCATGATGATGTTCGTGATCGTGGTGATGCTCATCATAGTCGTGGTGATGTTCGTGATCGTGGTCATGCTCATCATGGTCGTGGTCATCGTGGTCATGCTCATCGTGGTCATGGCCGTGGTGGTGATGCTCGTGATGATGCGCTTCCTCTTCCGCGTACGCCTCTTCTCTTAACCGGTCGAGCTCGGCTGACAGAGTCTTCTTCTGTTCCATAGTTTCAAGAATCTGTTTGCCGGTCAGTTCATCCCAGTCCGTCGTCACGATCGACGCGTGATCATTGTACTTGCGGATGATATCCACGCACTCTTTGATCTTCGCTTCACTCAGACCCTTCGTGTGGCTGAGGATGACGGAGCTGGCGTGCTCCACCTGGTTCTGGTAGAACTCACCGAAATTCGCCATGTACATCTTGCACAGTTTCGCATCGACAACAGTGGTGAATCCATTCAGTTCAATCTCCTCGATCCCGGCATCCTGCACGGCGATGATGACGTCGCTCAGCTTGCCGACGCCCGACGGTTCGATCAGGATTCTCTCCGGCTTATACTGGTCAATAACCTGTTTCAAAGCCGTCTTGAAATCCCCGACCAAAGTGCAGCAAATGCAGCCGGAATTCATCTCATTTATCTGAACGCCCGTATCCTTCAGAAAGCCTCCGTCGATTCCGATCTCTCCGAATTCATTCTCGATCAGAACCAGCTGCTCATCGTAGGCTTCCTTGATCAGCTTTCTGATCAATGTCGTCTTACCGGCGCCTAAAAACCCTGAAAAAATATCTACTTTAACTTTGTTCTCCATAGTTGTCTTCACCTCCGTATTTGATTCTAACACCAATCTCCCTAAAGTCAATTCACCGTCACCGAAAGTACAAACGATAAATGTAGCATCAAGGCTTCCATCCTCTTCCTTTTGTACTTTTCCTCCTCTTCTGGGGCGAAAGTACAAACGCCAAACGAAGCATCAAGGCTTCCAGCCTCTCCCTTTTGTACTTTCCCTCCTCCTCTGGGACGAAAGTACAAACGCCAAACGAAGCATCAAGGCTTCCAGCCTCTTCCTTTTGTACTTTCCCTCCTCCTCCGGGACGAAAGTACAAACGCTAAACGAAGCATCAAGGCTTCCAGCCTCTCCCTTTTGTACTTTCCCTCCTCTTCCAGAACAGAAGGACAAAAGCAACACACCGTGACAGAATTTCCCCTAATGAATTTCCCCTACACCAGGTCCCCGATGATCTCCTTCTCTGCGAAGAACACGGTGGATCCGCCGGTATGCAGGAACAGGACGCTGCTCCCGGCCGGGACGCGGCCGCTACGGATGTCGGCAAGGAGTCCTGCGAAGGCCTTGCCCGAATATACCGGATCCACAAGGATCCCCTCGGTGCGGGCGAGCAGCTTGATCGCCGCTGTCGCCTCTTCGCTCGGGCACTCGTAGCCAGGGGCGTAGTGATCCTGATCGACCACGAAGTCATCGGCAGAAACTGTTGCCGCAGCCGAAGTGCCAGCACCGGACGCCGCCGAACCACCGCCAGCACCGGACGCCGCCGAATCGCCGTCAGCGCCCGCTCCTGCCCCGATCAGCGCCAGCGCTTCATTCGCCAGGCGCGCGGCGCGGGCTTCGTAAGATCCATCGCTGCCGACATCCATCGCGGAGACGGAATGGATCTCCATGTCCAGGCCCAGCAGTTTCTTGCCCGCGACAAGGCCGGCCATCGTGCCGCCGGAACCGGTCGAATGGTACAGATAGTCGAACTGCTGGCCGGCGGTTTCCATCTGCTCTGCCAGTTCGGTCATGCCGTTGACATAGCCCAGGCTTCCGTATGCGTTGGCGCCGCCCATGGGGATATCATAAACGGTCACACCCTCTTCGGCCAGACGGGCAATGTGGCTTTTGCCCATCTTGAAGGAGCGGCGTTCCGCGTCCGCGAAGGACTTGCCGTCTTCCAGATCTACCACGTGGATCTCCGCGCCGTAGATCTCATCCAAAAGCAGATTGGCCTTGAAGTCATCCGGATCCGGCGGTACGACAGCGGCCAGATACAGGATCGGTTTGAGCCCGCTTTTGGCCGCGGCCCAGGCCGTCTGCATGGCGTGGTTCGACTGGGTCGCGCCATAGGTGATCACCGCTGAAGCCCCCTCCGCCAGAGCTTTGCCGATCAGAAACTCCAGCTTCCGCGTCTTGTTCCCGCCGAAGAGATTGCTGCCCGTGAAGTCGTCACGCTTGATCCAAAGGTCCACGCCCAGTTCCGCAGACAGCCTGTCCAGACGGACCAGCGGCGTCGGGAAAAATCCCAGCGGTTTTTTCGGGACCTGTTCGATCAGTTTTTTGGCAGTTTGTATTGATACGCTCATGATGATTCCTCCAATTCTATATTCTATTTATCATAGGGCATCCTGTGCAGAAAGCCCGGCAGCATGATGAGAAACGATAGCAGGATCGCCGCCGCAAGTCCGGCCAGCTGCGCTTCCAGAACGCCGCCCGGGACCGCCATCCACAAAGCAATGCCGCCTATGGTTCCTGCAACAGTTGCTATGATCGGCAGTTTGCCGAAATTTCTCTGTGAAAGGAAGCCGATCAGCATCGGCACACAAGGCGCCGCGAAAAAGATCGCGCAGAATACATCAATCGTCAGCAGGCTGATGTTTTCAAGGGCGATGGTGATCGACGCGCAGGAAAGACCAACTGCGACGATCATGATCCTTCCGAAAACGATCCTTTCTTTGTCGGTTCCCTCCGGCTTCACGACCGTACGGTACAGATCGATCGAGAACGCACCGAGAAATCCGATCATAAAATGGGAGATCGTGCTCATTCCGATGATGATGATAATAAAGCTGAAGATGGCTTTTGCAGGACCGTGAAACAGATCCGTCACATCGCTGGACTGGACCATTGCGGCATGCCCCATATATAACGACGCGAGCAAGGTGATCCCTCCCCATATCACGATGCCGCCGAGGGTGAAGCCGATCGCCATCTCCTTCGTGCTGCGTGCCAGATGGGCCTTGATGTAGTAGGCCGGGTCGAAGACGATCTGCCCGAAGGCGATCACGATGGCGACGATAAAATACGTAATCGCCGAAGTCCCGATCCTGCCGGAAAGACTGACGCCTTCCATAGTGAAAGGCATGTCCCTGAACTGCGCAATATCCCCGCTGCGAATCACCCATACCGCGCCTGCCAGAAAACCAGCGATAATGATCAGCGAGGCGATTTTTTCCTCGGCGATCACCGACTTCATGCCGCCGAAAAAGACGAATCCCGTCGCTAAAATGACGCTGAAAAACGAGATGCTCCGGAAGGAACACCCATAAAAAGTCTCCAGCACGTACGCGATCCCGACGCCCTGCTCGACCAGAACGTACGCCGGCGCAATGACCGCGAATAAGTAGAACCAGAGCTTTGTGCGTCTGCCGAAGCGGATCTGAATGAATTCCAGCCAGGTCACCACGGTCGGATAATGTTTCCGGATCAGCACCAGCACCCCGATCAATCCTGCAAAGGCAATACAGGCTCCGGCGACGTAACTGATGGGACCCCAAACGCCGTACAGCGCGTAGGTCTCCGCAGAGCCGAATACCGATGTTGTCCACATCCACGCGGCAAACACGCTGAAAGTAAGACCCATCGGGCCCGCAGTCTTTCCGCCAAAAATCATGCTCTGAATATTGTGTGTGTCGATTCCCTTGCGGGCAGTCAGATAAATTCCCGCAAGAAGCAGGATGCATCCGACAAATATTGCATATCCAATCATATCAATAAATATATCATATCCAAAAAAAAGTGCCAAGATTGACGGCAAATCATCCGCGTATCACTACGAAAAAGACAGCGCACCAGAAATACGATGCGCTGCCTTATGGTGTATATAGCCGTGCCTTCTCACAAGTCTCGATGAAGTGTCGGTTAAGCGTCGATGCCCAGTTCAGGCGGTTCCTGCTTCAGGCCCTTGGTCAGGATCAGTACGTAGATGATACCAAGCACGATCCAGATGCAGCCCAGAACGATCGCAACCTTATCAAGGCTGACCAGCAGATACAGGCAGAAGAGCGCGCCGATGATCGGCAGGATCAGATAGAGGAAGATTCCCTTTCCGGAACGTTCCTTCTGCTTGACAAAGTACTGACAAACGACGGAAATGTTGACGAATATGAACGCTACCAGTCCACCGAAGCTGATGTAAGCCGTTGCGGATGTAACGTCGAGGAAGATCGCGAACAGTGCGATAACACCTGTCAGGCAAATCGCGTTTACCGGAGTTCTGCGCGTCTTGTGCAGTCTTCCGAACAGTTTCTTCGGCATAACGCCATCACGAGCCATCGCGTAGAGCAGACGAGCGCCGGAGGCCTGTGCTGCAAGTCCTGCCGCGAACTGGCCGGCGATCAGACCGATCAGGAAGATGCCGCCGAATACGGAAGGCGCAACCTCGCGGGCGATTTCGTATGCTGCACTGTCAGGGTTCGCATAATCGAAGGATGGGTGTGCCATGTGTGTGAAGAATGTTACGACTACGAAGATCGCTCCGCAGACAATCAGTGTCAGGATGATGGATCTCGGAATGTTTTTGGTCGGATCGATCGCATCCTCTGTGAATGTGGTCAGGGCGTCAAATCCCAGGAAGCAGTAGCATGCTGCCGCCGCACCGGCTACGATAAATGAGAAATCGATGTCCGGATTGTAGAACGGTGAGAAATCAGCCAGTGTTCCCGCACCGCCGCCTTCTGTTACATACTTGATGCTGAACGCGAGGAACGCGATGATGATCGCCACCTGGATTCCGACCAGAATGAAGTTTACAACGGTACCGACTTCAACGCCGATGATGTTGATTCCGGATGTAATGACGATGAACAGGATCAGCCATAACCAGGACGGTACTGCCGGTACTGCGTCACCCAGATACTGGGCGCCGATCAGCCAGATTGCCATTGGGAAGAATACATATCCCAGAAGTACGATCCAGCCTGCCAGTACGCCGAGCTTGGAGTTGATCGCCTTACGTGAGTACGTATAGGTCGATCCTGCTGTCGGGTAGGCTTTTGCCATATGGCCATAGCTCATCGCAGTGAACAGCATAGCAATCGTTGCGAATAATACTGAACCTGTTTCAACACCGTGTGACGCTGTTGAAATGACACCGTAGATGGTGTAGGCGATCATCGGGGTCAGGAACGCGACGCCGAAGATGACCAGATGGCTCAGTTTCATGGTACGTTTCAAAGTATTGTTTTCCATTAAAACTTCTCCTCTCCTGTTATGAAGTGACCCTTTGTCAAGGGGTGGATTCCCTGGGCCACAATTGTTTCTGAAGGCATCTGGCAAGAGCTCGATTGAACAGTCTCCGGCATTAGCCACTCTGTTATCCGTGGATCAG
>Ga0256404_1008859_pt1 | contig 14806 bp, 12 predicted proteins | sample RumenRJG_01DNA_FD_185990 | JGI IMG/M metagenome (GOLD analysis project Ga0256404, IMG submission 185990) | Bovine rumen microbial communities from Lethbridge, Alberta, Canada - RJG_01 | ecosystem: Host-associated > Mammals > Digestive system > Stomach > Rumen | place: Canada: Alberta | collected...
ACTATTTATAAATAGTGGAAGTTGAAAAGAAAGAACTCTGACCAGAGAAGTCAGGGTTCTTTTTTTCGTGATAAGGCTGCCACGCGTGCATTGTGCTTATACAAAATGTCACAAGGAATGTGACGGCCAACGCGGAATCGCGTATAGAGTGCTTTTGAGCACACAATTGGTATACATAATTGTTAATATTTATACAATCATTCAATTAATTAATCATTAGTCTCAAAATAGTTGATTAATACTGACATTATAACTTTTGTGAATACCAGATTCGGACACGGCAGAATGTAAATTATACAAAACAATTTGGCGTTAGGCGGATTGACAAAGTTATAACGCACAACAAAAAAGACTATGCAAAAGATATTAATATAAAAAATGCACAAAAAATATTGACACACAGAGGACACAGAAGGATAATATATCTAGTATACATTTACGGCGAGGTTTCGAGATAATAAGCCGTATAAAATCAAACCCAAAGGGAGGTTATTATGAAAAAGAGATTAACAGCACTCGTTTTGAGCGCCCTTATGGCAGCTTCACTTGCAGCCTGCGGCGGATCAAGCACCACAAACACAACAGCAGCACCTCAAGAGACCAAGGCTCAGGATGCCAAGGCAGCAGAGACACAGGCTCCGGCTGAAAAGACATCCACAGATACATCCAAGGCAGAATATACACTGACACTTGGCCATATCAATGCAGAGTCGGATTCATGGCATCAGGGCGCACTGGCATTCAAAGAGTATGTAGAGGAGAAGTCAAACGGCAGAATCGCAGTTGAGATCTATCCAAACTCACAGCTTGGTTCAGAAATCGAAATGATCACATCTATCCTTCAGCAGTCAGGATGTGACATCACATTCACAGGTGAGTCTATGCAGACCTACGAGCCTGATCTCGGAATGATCGGTATGCCATATCTCATACAGTCTGATGAACAGATGGAGAAGGTTCTTACAGGAGAGCCGGGCAAGCACTTTGAAGAGCTTATGGAAAAAGCAGGAATTAAGGTTATCGGCTATTTCACAAGAGGACCAAGATACATCACATCAAACAAGAAGATCGAGAAGCTTTCAGATATGCAGAATCTCCTCATCCGTACTCCTCAGTCACCTATGACTGTTGCAGCTTTTGAGGCTACAGGAGCAAAGCCTACACCTATGGCTCTCAGCGAAGTTTTCACATCTCTTCAGCAGGGTACCATCGAGGCTCAGGAGAATCCTCTTGCCATGATAGAGACACAGTCCTTCTATGAGGTTCAGAAGTATCTTATCAAGACAGCTCACTTAAGAGCGTGGGTATACATCGGAATCGGCAAGGCACAGTTCGATGCTCTTCCTGAGGACCTTCAGCAGGTAGTTATGGATGGCGGAAAGCATGCGCAGGAAGTTGAGCATGCACTCTTCCTTGAAAATGAGGCGAAGTATGAGAAGCAGTTACAGGAGCAGGGCATGGAGTTCGTTGACGTAGATGTTCAGGAATTTGCAGATGCCATGATCAACGGTGTGCTTCCTACACTTACAGACAGCCAGAAGGCTATCTATGAATCAATTGAAGCACTTAAGTGATCAGTAGAAAATGCAGTCATGCTTCCGATTGGAAGGAACACATGAAACTGCATTGCATCTTAGGAAAGCAGATTCATTTATCAACTGTTTTAAATAATTAGTCGGCGGCAGTCAACGCCGCCGATTTTTTGGGAGATAAGACATGAAAGGATTTAACAGATTTTTAAGCGCATATAAAAGTATACTTTCTGTCATAGGCAGCGTTTTTTTCATTACTTTCTGCGCATGTGTTTTGATTCAGATCATAGCAAGAAATCTTTTGCCGTCAGCACCGTCCTGGACAGAAGAGGCAGCCAGATATACCTTCATTTATATGTGCGCATTTGGCTGCGGAATTGCGATGCTCAAGGATGAATTTGTATATGTTGAATTTTTAAAGGACAAACTCGAAGAGAAAGGCCTGCATAAGTTGAATACGGTCATCCGTTTCGTAATCACCATTGCCATGCTTGTCTTATCTCTTTTTATTCTGTTCAAGGCAGAGCCGTCCTTTGTCTTTATGAAGTTCCGTATGGTATCCACAGCCATGCAGATACCGATGCAGTATATCTATTTTTCACAGATAATGATGTTCGGCATGCTGTCCTTCAGCGGGATACTGCGAATCATCATGATGATAAGGGACTGGAACAAAACTCCGGAGGAGATACGCAGAGAAAGAGAACTTGAAGAGAAGGGAGAAGTAAAATAATGGTTGCTGTTCTTTTTATATCATTTGTTATTTGTCTCGCAGTGGGAGTTCCCGTTGCATTCTCTCTGGGTATAGCAGCAGTCCTTTATTTTCTTGGATCCGGGATGCCCATAACCCAGTTCGCACAGCGCTTTTTTGCGGGACTTGATTCCTTTACGCTTCTCTGCATTCCGGGATTTACATTTGCGGGAAATCTCATGAATCAGGGAGGAATTTCAGATAAGCTTCTGGGATTTGCCGATGCCCTGGTGGGACATCTTTCCGGCGGTCTTGCTTATGCCAATGTCCTTGCCTCCATGGTCTTCGCGGGAATTTCCGGAACGGCCCTTTCGGATACGGTTTCACTTGGCGGCGTTGAGATCCCGATGATGGCAAAGCAGGGTTATGATGTACCGTTTTCAGTAGCTGTAACGGCGGCATCATCCTGTATGGGACCTATCATTCCGCCATCTGTTCCCATGATCATTGCAGCTACCATGACAGGACTTTCGGTTTCCAAGATGTTTATGGCCGGAATCGTACCGGGCATCCTCATGGGCGGCGGCATGTGCTTTGTCTGTTGGTGGGAGTCCAAAAAGAATCATTATCCCAAGAGAGACAGGATGAGCTCCCTGAAGGAAATTCTTCATGAAGGAAAGGAAGCCATCTGGGCCATCATCATGGTTGGAATCATTCTGTTCGGAATCATGGGCGGAGTGATGACCCCCACAGAGGCATCCATAGTATGTATAGCCTACGGAACCATCGTTTCCGCATTCATATATAAGAAGCTGGATATTCCCACATTTTACAGCTGTCTTAAGTCAACTCTGTCATCGGCTTCCGCCATCATGGGACTGGTTGCTTTTGCCAATGTCTTTGCCTATATCATGACAAAGGAACGTATCCCGAATATGATCGCGGATTCCATGCTTAGCCTTACCAGCAACAAGTACATCATCCTGCTCCTTATAAATCTGTTTCTTGTTTTCGTGGGAATGTTTATGGAGACCATAGCGGCGATCCTCATTCTGTTCCCGGTTCTTCTGCAGCTTGCTACGGCAGTTGGAGTTGATCCGATACAGTTCGGTATCATAGTTGTAATGAACCTTGTTCTCGGATTATGTACACCTCCTGTAGGAGTATGTCTCTTTGCGGCAACCTCCATCGGAGACAGAACTTCAAGAGAAATGGGAGGCAACGGTAATAAACTTTCCGAGAATGTCATCGCCCTTATCCCGTTTATGATCTCAAACTTCACAGTACTTGCGCTTACAACCTACGTGCCGGCTCTTACAGTGGGAGTTGCTAATTTTATTTCGGGTAAATAGAGAAGAGGAGAATTATGGAAAAGATAAAAGCAGTACGAATCATGGAACCTGAGGATCTCAGGATCGTTGAAGAAGAAAAGCCACAGATAGATGAAAAGAACAATGTCCTTGTACAGGTCAAGGCTTCAGGCCTTTGCGGATCCGATGCAGGTATATATCACGGAACCAATGCAGCAGCTACCTACCCACGCATCATAGGTCATGAGATCGTAGGCGAAGTTGTTGAGTGCGGACCCACAGCCAAAAAGGTCAAGGTGGGAGACAGGGTCATCATAGATCAGGTAACAAATTGCGGACACTGCTATGCCTGCAGACACGGCCGTCCCAATGTATGTCAGAACCTTCAGGTGAGAGGTGTACATATCGATGGTGGCTACCGTGAGTTCATTGCTGTGCCTGATGAGCATTGCTACATACTTCCCGAGGGACTTCGCTATGTTGATGCGGTTCTCATCGAGCCTACAACCATTGCGGTTCAGGCCTGCTCAAGAGCGGAAATAAAGGAGGATGATGAAGTTCTCATAAACGGACAGGGAGCCCTTGGCGCCAGAATGCTTTCCATTGTGAAGCTTTACCATCCGAAGAAGATCATAGTTTCCGATATCTTCGATGAGAAGCTTCAGGAGGCACTGGAGAATGGTGCGGATATTGCCATCAATCCCATGAAGGAGAATTTTGCAGAGAAACTTAAGGAAGTGACCACAGATGGTTACGGACCGACTGTTTCAATTGATTGTGCCTGCACAAAGGATTCACTGGGAACTCTTATCGGAGTGACAGGCAATGCGGGACGTGTCATCACCATGGGATTCACCACAAGTCCTACTGAGGTTACAAACTTCGGCATCACTTCCAAGGAGCTGGATATCAGAGGATCAAGACTTCAGAACAGAAAGTTCCAGGAGGTTATAGATCTGGTAAAGGAAGGAAAGGTTGATCTCGATCATAAGATCTCCCATGTCTGTGACTTCCGTGAAGCCCAGTCGGCATTTGACTTTAATGATACCCACGATCCATCCATAAGAAAGATTGTTTTTACCATGGAGGGAGAACCATACAAGGTTAGACCGGATAAGGATTGAGTGGCATAAGTTGATATCAGACCGTTTCACGATGTGGCTGTCGGGAATATGAAACCCCTTGAATTTGCTGCAGTGGGAACGCCGGCTAATGAAATTCATTTTGGAGGGGTCATCAGTCCTGTGGGACGTGTCAGGAATATTGGTTTTACATGGGAGAGTGTTTTTTATGAAAGCATTCTCCCATAATTATAGATGCATTTATGAGAAGGTCCGTTATGACCTGCGGAGGTGGAAATGTTTGATGTTCTTATAATCGGAGGAGGCGTGGTGGGATCGGCCATCGCAAGACAGCTTTCAAGATATAAACTGAAGATCGGAGTGCTGGAAAAGAACCTTGATGTGTGTTATGAGACCAGCGGAAGAAATACGGGAGTCTGCCATGGTGGATTTGCCTATGATCCGGGCTCGCTGAAAGCGCGACTCTGTGTTAAAGGCAATCAGATGATGGGTGATCTTGCGGAGGAACTTGACTTCAGTTTTAAACGCTGCGGCAAGGTTCTCGTAGGGTTCACAGAGGAGGAAAGAGCAAGGCTTTATGAGGTTATGGAGCAGGGCGAGAAAAACGGAGTCAGACATCTTTCCATAATCGAAAAGGAAAGGCTTCACGAGCTGGTTCCCACAGTTGAAGGAGAGTTCGCCATGTATTCCCGGGATTCGGGAATACTTGACCCCTTTATGCTGACCATAGCTCTGGCGGAAAATGCCCATCAGAACGGTGTAAGCTACTATCTTGATAATGAAGTGGTGGGAATCCAAAGAGAAGAGGATGATACCTGGACTGTAAGTACCAGGCATGGAGAGACAGGAACCGGAGGTGAAACAACATACCACACTAAATGGGTGATCAATGCAGCAGGACTCGGCTGCGGTGTGATATCCGATATGCTGGGACTAAAGGGCAACAGGATCATAGGTTCCAAGGATGACTACATCATCCTTGACAACAGGCTTTCAAAGCTGGTTCCCATGCCAATCTATACAGTTCCATCCAATACCTATATGGGTATCCATGTTTCCGTCACTACAGATGGCAATGTTCTTCTGGGACCCACAGCTGAGGATACGGAGGATCTTAGCTGGTACGGAGTGGCACAGAAGAATCTCGACTATCTGTATCAGGAAGCCACAAAAATCTGGCCCCATGTGAACAGAGGGGATTACATCAGAACCTATACAGGTATACTTCCGAAGTGGATAGATGAGAATGGAAAGATACAGGATTTCAAGATCGAGATAGTGGATGATTACGCGCCTCATGCGGTGAATCTTGTGGGCATCGAATCTCCCGGACTTACGGCTTCCGTTGCCATTGCGGATTATGTGATAGAACTGATGAAGGCCCGTATGGATATGGAAGAAAATCCGGCCTTTGTTCCTGTAAGAAAGGGCATAAAGAAGTTTTCCGAGATGAGTGAGGAAGAACAGGCCGAATGCATTGGCAGGAATCCGGATTACGGTGAACTTATATGCAGATGTCAGAAGGTGACGAAGGCTGAGATTCTTGAGGCTGTGAGAAATCCTCTGGGAGTACACACCATGGTGGGAGTGAAATACCGCACACGCAGCATGATGGGAAGATGCCAGGGAGGCTACTGTCAGATGCGTATCGCAGAACTTCTTGAAAAGGAGTACGGCATCAGGGATACGGAACTTGAATATAACAGACAGGGTTCGCAGCTGTTTTTCGGATCGGTGAGGTGAATTGGTTCCGGGAAAGCATGGTTTTCCCGGCAAGAGATTGCGATGCGGCTGAAGTATATGATTTTTGGGGGATTTTAAAAGCAGCCCATTAAAATATATGAGGAAAAGGTATGAGCGAGGAAATAAAAAAAATAGATGTTCTTATCGTGGGCGGAGGGCCTGCCGGTCTGAGTGCTGCGGTGGAGCTGTGGAAGAAGGGTATCAGGGATATCCTTATAGTTGAACGTGAAAAGCACCTTGGAGGTATACTCCGTCAATGCATACATGATGGTTTCGGACTTACAAGATTCGGAGTCACCCTCAGCGGGCCTGAATATGCCGGTAGATTTATTTCGGAGGTCCGTGAGCTTGGGATACCGTATATTACAAATGCTGCCGTGACCGGTGTTACGGGCGATCGTCTGGTGACTGTTGTAACTCCAGGTGGTCTTATGAGATATCAGGCGAAGGCAGTGATACTCACCATGGGCTGCCGTGAGAGAACAAGAGGAGCTCTTGCCATACCCGGAGAGCGTCCTGCGGGAGTATTCACCGCGGGAGTGGCGCAGGCTTATATCAATCTGTACAACAAGATGCCGGCTAAAGAGGTGGTGATACTTGGATCCGGAGACATTGGCATGATCATGGCAAGGCGTCTTACGCTGGAAGGTGCTCATGTGAAAGCTGTCTATGAGGTGCAGCCGTATCCCTCCGGACTTCCGAGAAATATAGAGCAGTGTCTCAATGACTACAACATCCCGCTGTACCTGAGCCATACTGTGACGGAAATTCATGGGGACAGACGCCTAAAGGGAGTTACCATATCCGGTGTGGATGAAAAGTTCAGGCCGATTCCGGGAACCGGGGAATACGTGGAATGTGATACGCTGATCCTGTCTGTGGGACTTCTTCCGGAGAATGAACTGTCACTTGATGCGGGGGTCGTGCTTGACAAGAGAACCAGAGGTGCTGTGGTGGATGAGCATTATCAGACAAGCGTGCCTGGGATTTTTGCAGCAGGCAATGTGCTTCATGTTCATGATCTCGTTGATTTTGTTTCTATGGAAGCGGAACAGCTGGCGGATCACGTGGCCGGGTTCATCAGAGAAGGAAAGCTTTCGGCCTGTGAAGTGCAGCTTCGCTGTGATGGGAATATAAATCATACCATTCCCCAGAAGGTCAGCGGAGATGAAAAGTTCAGACTGTCTCTCAGAGTGAGCCGCCCAATGAAGGATGTCAGGATAGTGGTGAAGCAGGGCGGCAGGGAGCTTGCTTCAAAGAGGATGAAAAAGGCTCTGCCGGCGGAAATGGTGCAGCTTGATGTGGAGGGTGCAGTAAGAGATGCCGGAGATATTGAGGTGTGCGTTGTCTGATGCCTGCGAGAACCGTTGTAAATGTTTCTATATAGAAGATAGTTGCTGCTGAATATGGCGGTGGAATGGAGCTTAAAATGAAGAGGATCTTTACGTGTATCGTATGTCCCAACGGATGTGAGATAACAGTGGACTATGAAGAAAATGATGGGGCAGTCAATGTTACTGCTGTGGATGGAAATCTCTGCCGGAGAGGAAAGGAATATGTGGCACAGGAGCTGACGGATCCGAGAAGAACCATAGCATCATCCGTGAAGGTGGACTCGGGAGAATTCCCACTTGTGAGCGTCAGGCTTACAGAACCTGTACCTAAGAACAGGATTTTCGATGTTATGGAGGAAATAAGGAAATGCTCCGTCACGGCTCCTGTGAAAACGGGAACTGTGCTGATCCATGATATCCTGGGACTAGGCAGTGATGTGATCATCACAAAGGATGTTGAAGCTCTACGGTAAAACCCAAATGACATATTGGTTATATGAGCCGGTAGAGGCAGGGTCAAAGTGTGCCCCGGCCCGGAGAGGATGATTAGATGCTGATAAAAAACGGACTGGTATATACTGAAAAATTTCATTTTATAAAAGCAGATATCCTGATAAAAAACGGTCTGATATCAGCTGTGAAAGAACGACAGGATGATGAATCGGTGAAAGAGCCGGTGAAAGGATGCGGGGCCGGTGAATCTTGGGAAACGGAATATAAAACCGATGAAGAGGTGATAGATGCGGAAGGCAAATGGGTACTTCCGGGATTGACCGATCTGCATTTTCACGGCTGTGTGTCTTATGATACAAATGATGCCTGCGATGAAGCTCTTCATGCCATGGCAGTGTATCAGCGAAAATCAGGAGTTACGACAATCTGCCCGACAACTATGACTCTGCCTGAAGATGAACTGACCCGTATCGTTAAAAAGGCTAAAGAGTATTCCTGCCATCAAAGAGATGATGAATCGACTATTGTCGGAGTGAATCTGGAAGGTCCTTTCATCTCCAAGGATAAGGTCGGAGCACAGAATCCTTTGTATGTCACCGGGCCTGATTCGGCCTTTATCGAAAAACTGCTGGAGGAGACTGATTGTTTTCCGAAGCTTATAACCATGGCCCCTGAGGTCACCGGAGCTATGGAGTTTATAAAGAAACTTCATGACAGTATCCGTATCTCCATCGGGCATACCACGACGGACTATGAAACCGCAAAAGAAGCATATAATAACGGTGCCGGACATCTTACCCATATGTTCAATGCCATGCCCGGAATACATCATCGTATGCCGGGGCCCATAGTTGCTGCGCAGGAATCAGCAGATGTAACCTGTGAAATCATTTGTGACGGAGTACATGTTCATCCTGCGTCCATCAGACTTGCGTTTGAGATGATGGGAGCGCATAAGATGATCCTGATCTCGGATAGCTGCAGAGCCTGCGGAATGCCGGATGGCAAATACGAACTGGGCGGACAGGATATATTCAAGCATGACCATGCAGCCTTTTTAAAGGATGGTACATTGGCGGCCAGCGCAAGTAATTTATATGAATGTATGGTCAATGCAATAGATTTTGGAGTTCCCATAGAAGATGCCCTTCGCGCAGCTACTTATAATCCGGCAAAGGCATTGGGGATACTGGATCGGTACGGAAGTATAAAAAAGGGTAAAGCTGCGGATATCCTCATCATAGATCCGGAGAAGCATTACCATCTCGACAGAGTAATAAGCGGCGGAAGATAAAAAGGAGGCGACTCATCTTATGATGGGCCGCCTTATTTTGTGCGTGATACGGTCTTCAAGTGAATACTTGTATTCCTTTGAAGGCCAACCGGGCATCGAGTGTGGGGGATGAAAACCATCCTGCTCAATTTGGCTGAAAAACCGTAAAATTCACTAATGGCATAACATTAAGTCTATGCATAACTTTTCGGGCATGCTATTCGATATAACTGTCATATGTTTTCATCAGTATCATGAGAAGATCCTTCAATGCGGTACTGATGACTTTGCTTTTCGGATAAGTGATTACTATATGGTAAACCGCGCCGGGTACTAAGGAGAAAGCAACATACCGGTTATTTGCTTCATGGAATTTTGGCACAAAGCATATACCGTTTCCGCTGAGCATAAGTTCGATGGCAGATTCTATTTCGCTGACTTCCCGAATGGATCTGGGAATGAATCTGTTTTGCTGAAAGATTCTGGAACTGAGCTGTCGGACCACCGTTTCATTAGGCGGAAGTATGAAAATGTCTTCGGAAAGACATTCAAAAGATACTCCTTCTTTTCGGAAACGATTGATCATGGGGTGACCATAGGGCAGAGCGAGCTCAAGCTCAGTAGTTCTCAGAGGAATATAACTGAGCAGCGTATTGGAAAGGTCGCTTGTGGCTGTTATGGCAAAGTCGGCAATACCGTTTGCCAGATAATCCTTGGCAGATGCGGCGGTGCCGTAAAGTGTATTAATGTATATATCAGGATGAATCTTTCGGAATTCAGTCAGAACCCCCGGAAGGTCCTTAAGCAGCCCCTTGGTGTAAACAAATGTTATTTCCTTGTTTTTTCTGCTTCGGACTTTTTGGATATCTCTGAGGGCATGTTTGTAGATATTAAGTGCTCCCTGTGCACCGTTAATGTAGATCTTTCCGGCATCGGTGAGAAACAGCTCGTTTCTTTCTTTATAGAAAAGCGGGGTTCCTATGTCGTTCTCAACCTTTTTTATCTGCTGTGACAGTGCAGATTGGGATATATTGAGCTTCACAGCAGCTCTTGACTGAGACCGTTCCTTAGATACGGTTATGATGCATTCAAGCAGTTTTGTATTCATAGGGGATGGGCTCCTGTAGGTATAGTGAAAATTTTTGCGTGAGTGTCAAGTGACTATTTATTCAGAGAACTCCTTTATTATGGAAGACATGGGTTCGCTTCCTGTGGGAGCGTGGTAAATTCTGGTTTTCCGGTCTGCCTGGTATGCAAGAAAGGCAAAGTACCGTATTGCTTCTGAAATCTCGGTGCCTTTCTTTAGAATGAGTCCCAGATTCACATAGTATCTGGTATCAGTGCGAAAAAATGCTATATCCTTCTGGTTGATGATAACTCTTGTTGCCGGAAGAAATCCTACTCCCACACCCTGTTTCACCATATTTTCGATTATGAGATTGTTGCCGGTTTCGTAGGCATTAAGCGGATTAATACCTGCTGATGCAAGGATGCCGTCGGAAACGATGCGTATGGCATTGCCTTTACTGAGTCTTACAAACGCAGAATCCTTGAAGCTCGATATGGGAACAGAGGGAAGGGAATTCAACACTGAACGGGAATCCGGATCGGTTACGGGAATTTCTTCCGGAACATTCAGAAGTTCGCGATAGTAAGCCGGAGCAGCGATAACAATTTCTTCGAGAGAGGTTGTTATGTAGTCAAAACGGTCGCTTTCTGAATCTGCGAAAGCTCCGAGACCGAAGTCGACACTGCCATCAGCCACTAAATTCAGGATGGAACTCATATAAGCTTCTTTGAGTTCCAGACGAATGTCGGGAAACCGTTTCGAAAAGGCAGTGTAAACTGTTCCAAACATCGATGAACCCCGAAGAGGTGAGGCTGCGATGCGCAGAACCTTCGATTCGGTGGTGCTGAGACGGTGTATGGACAGATATGTATGTTCCTTTAAGGCAATGATCTTTTCGGCAGCCTCAAGATAGATTTTTCCGGCGGGGCTGGGGATCAGCTCCTTCTTTTCTCTATAGAAAAGATCGGTCTCCAGACGATCCTCCAGACCTGAAAGAAATGCACTTAAAGTTGGCTGGGAAACACCCAGGACCTTTCCTGCTCTGGAAAGGTTCTTTTCTTTTGCTATTGTTGTAATATATATAAGTTCTTTGATATCCATTATTATGTTTGATTGTGGGAGTAAATGTGAACCTAAAGAGGTCCTATACTTAATTGCAACGCTCACATCATATAGTACTGGCATTAGCATATGAGATGTATAGCTTTTGCTTATAGATTATATAGGCTGGGGCTACTGTTTTCAAGAAAATACATAAAGTAGAATACTACTATCAAAAGTTCGGAACTTTAAGTGATGCATTAAAAATTAAATGTCTATCTGGAGGAGATAATGAACACTCAAATAGTTATTACTTTATGCATACTTGCCTTTATGGTGATAATGCTTCTGACACATAAACTGCCATATGGTCTTACGGCTATGATCTGTTGTACAGCATTTGTTCTTACGGGAGTTTCGGATATTAAAACGGCATTTTCGGGATTTTCCAGTTCCACTGCCATCATGGTCGCATCAATGATAGTTGTTGCCACACAGTTATCAAAGACATCAGTTGTTCAGAAACTTAAAAATATTATGTATAAGATGCAGGGTAAAGGTGAAATACTGGTGCTTTTAACACTGGCACTTGTGACCGTGGGACTTTCCCAGTTCATGGGACAGGTGGCATGTATATCCATCATGCTTCTGTTTGTTCAGACCCTGCAGGATGATGCAAAGGTGACTCCGGCGAAGGCTTTGATGGCGGTCTGCACCATCAACACCCTTTGGACTTCAAAGATCCCTGTGGCTATGGGAGCAACCATGCCGGGTACCATCAATGCTTTTTTCGAGGGTGTTGCCCCGGAATACGCCATCGGAATTGCAGATTATTTTAAAGTGGCCTTCATTCCTGTATTGTTCGGGCTTATTTACTGCGTGGCAGGGATAAAACTTATACCTGACTCTGATATGAAAAAGGAAGAGGTCAATGTCAAGGAAGTGAAGGTGCTTTCAAAGAAGCATGAAACAGTTGTATTTCTGGTATTTGCGGTTATCATGGCAGCATTCTTCCTCTCAAATGTGGTTTCAAAGGAAGTACAGAATGTGATACCTGTGGCAGGGGTCCTTGCTCTTATGCTGACAGGAGTTATCAGTCTTGAAGATGTTCAGAAAACAATCTGCAGCGATATGATATTCCTCATTGCAGGAATGTCAGCAGTATCAACCATCCTTGGAAATACAGGAGTGGGCGAGCTCATCGGACAGACTGTTCTCAATATCCTTGGCGGACACCCTGCACCTATGTTTGTAATCGCGGTATTCTGTATCGTTACTTCTGTAATGACAAATTTCCTTTCAAACATGGGAACCATGGCTCTCATGATTCCGATAGCTGCATCCACAGCTCTTGCAGGTGGATTTAATGTCCAGACTGTTGTACTTGTTACAGCGGCTTCATCATGGATGGCATTTGTACTTCCTACAGGCTGCGCAGGAAGTATGATAGCTTTTGGAACAGGTAACTTTAATGTCGGTCAGACACTTAAGTTCACACTTCCGCTGTTTGTCATTGAAGTGGTGTCACTGATAGTCAGCGCCACAATGTTTTTCCCGATATATTCCTAATACTTATTTGTATAGTCAGCCCTGACAATCAGGGATAGCTAAAGTTTTTCCAATGCGTTAAGGGCTGACGTTCCCCCCAAAAAAATATGTGCCGGGTTTTCGATGAAGACTTGGCACTTTTGAAGTTTAAAAAATGAACTAAATAATATGAACAGAATCAGGAGAAAATATGAAAAGTTATTTTTATCCCGGAGTGGAAAAAAAGACAATAAACCTGTTTGACAATATAGTTTATTCACATGTCAGGGATCTGGAGGGTAATGCTTTAGAACTCAAACTTTCTGTGATGGTGCAGAACGGTAATGCCGAGATGCGTCTTGCGATCGGAGCAGATGACCCGAAGGTTGACCATACGCGGAAGCCGGCACTTTTCTTTATTCCCGGAGGCGGATGGCGCGGTGCCGATAAAAACCTTATGCTCGGAGAAATGAGTGATTTTGTCAATGCGGGATATGCGGTTGTAAGTGTTGACTACAGAAATTCTTCCCTCGGAAAGTGGCCATGCCAGATACAGGATGTAAAGACTGCAATTCGATTTATCCGTGCCAATGCTGAGAAATATGATATTGATCCGGACAATATAGGTATATTCGGACGATCTGCGGGGGGACATCTTGCGGCATTTGCTGCCATGAATCTTCCCGGATATGATACAGAAGAATACAGTGAGTATTCATCGGAAGTGCAGGCTGCTATCGATATGTTCGGACCTGTAGACATTGGCGCAAATATGGATATGGAGATGAAAAAGTTCTCTGACCCGAATTTCAGATGGCACAGGATAGAGGATACCCACGGGGGAGCGCTTATAGGCGGTGATCCTGTAACTATTCGGGAGCGTGCCGAGAAGGCATCTGTAACTAATTTTGTTAATGAAAAGATGGTGCCTATGATGATGCTGCACGGAGATAATGACCCTATCGTGCCTGCGGAGGTATCAAGTGAGATTCTATATAAGAAGATAGTAGAAGCAGGAATGGAAGACAGGGTCAGCTACTATATAATTCCTCATGCGGGACACGGTACAAGGGAATTCTTTCAGTACAGTACCAAGGCACTGATGATTCAGTTTTTTGATGGACACTTGAAAAAGTATTACAAGAACTGAGAAGAGAATTTACTGCCCGGAAATAAAAAAGCCGATAAAGAATCGTTTCGCGTGCCCATACAGTAAAAAGCGTCCTTACGTGTTCTCATGGAAGGTTACTACGGAATCTACACCAGTCATGCGGGGCGGAATATATAACGTCGCATTATGCACCGGTTTGTGTGTAATGCGATGTTTTAGTATGAAATTGTATATGTATGGAAACAATCCAAAAAAATTAAAAAAGTGTTTGACAATCAGATTGGTAATTGTTATTATAACTGAGCACTTGAGAGATGCGGAACACCAGTTCTGCTAAATCAAGCAAAAAAAGAACCTTGAAAATCAAAGATCGATTAATACACAGACCCTGAAGATTCTAAGAATTAGATTTTCAGAAACGATGCAAATCGTAAGCGAATTTACAATTTCGCAGTAAAGAAACGGACAGAACAAAAGCCAAGCTTGAGTTCTGAACAGAGAAAGAACTTAAAGAGAGAAATCTCTAACATTTATAAGATGAGAGTTCGATCCTGGCTCAGGATGAACGCTGGCGGCGTGCCTAACACATGCAAGTCGAACGAGCGAGAGATGAAACCTGGTGATTCTCGAGCGAGTGGCG
>Ga0256404_1008860_pt1 | contig 14805 bp, 13 predicted proteins | sample RumenRJG_01DNA_FD_185990 | JGI IMG/M metagenome (GOLD analysis project Ga0256404, IMG submission 185990) | Bovine rumen microbial communities from Lethbridge, Alberta, Canada - RJG_01 | ecosystem: Host-associated > Mammals > Digestive system > Stomach > Rumen | place: Canada: Alberta | collected...
GAGGCATTTCTCTCGGGGGTTCTTGTTTGTTATGTAGTCGAGTTGGGTTTACTCTTCTTCCATTGCCTTAAGGTCTGGGCTGAAGATTAGCTTGCAGCCTGTTGCAGCCTGGATGTCTTCCTGTGTGTAATCAGGATGAAGTTCAGTTACAACAACGCCTTCAGGTGTGATTTCCATAACGCCCATTTCGGTTATGATCTTGCTTACGCACTTCTCTGCTGTAAGAGGAAGTGTGCATTTTTCCAAGATCTTTGGAGCGCCCTTCTGTGTGTGAAGGGATACTACGATAACCTTCTTAGCTCCTGCTACCAGGTCCATAGCTCCGCCCATTCCTGCAACCTTCTGGCCAGGAACAATCCAGTTAGCGAGGTCACCGTTCTCTGCAACTTCCATTGCTCCGAGAACTGTGGCATCAAGATGTCCTCTTGCCATACCGAAGGATGTGGATGTATCGAAGTACTTAACCCATGGAACTGCTGTTACGTAAGCACCGCCGGAATTGATGATGTCTACATCTTCTTTTCCTGGCTCAGCCATTCCTGCAAGACCTGCAAATCCGTTCTCGGAGTGCAGGGTTACGGTGATGTCATCCGGGATATAGTTTGCTACCTGTGTTGGAAGACCAATTCCCAGATTTACAAAATCGCCGTCCTTAAATTCTTTTGCGCATCTTCTTGCGATTCTTTCTTTTAAATCTGCCATACCGGTTCTCCTTCCACTATACCTTTTACTACTACTCCGGGTACATCCCAAAGGTCAGGATCTACGGAATCAATCTCTACCAATTTCTCGGTAGCGATGATTGTAGTATCTGCTGCACCTGCCATTACGTAGTTAAAGTTCTTGGTTGCCTTTGCTGAATAGAAGTTACCGAACTTGTCTGCAACTGTAGCTCTGCAGAAAGCAAAGTCTGCACGGAGTGGTCTCTCCAAGAGAAATTTCTTACCGTCGAGTTCGAAGGTAATCTTATCTCTTCCGAGTTCATCCTTTGCAGGATTTCCGTTCTCATCTTTTTCCATAGGTGTGCTTACGCCTGTTGGTGTGAGAACTCCGCCCAAGTTGTAGTTGCCTGCACGAATCTTTTCTGCAAGTGTTCCCTGTGGAACCAATGTGCACTTAAGAGTTCCTGCAATCATTCCATCGCCGATGAGTGGGTTCATACCTACGTGGGAAGCGATGATGTGCTTGATCATGCCTTTTTCCAAAAGCTTGCCTACGCCGCGAGCTGTCTTTGCGCCATAAGCTCCTTCAGGAAGTCCGCCGTCATTAGCGATTACTGTCAAGTCTTTAACGCCTTTTCTTACCAGTGCGTCAATGATGCATTCCGGAGTACCTGTACCCAAGAATCCACCAATCATGATGGTCATGCCGTCTTCTACACCGGCAACCGCCTGATCAGCAGTGATAATTTTGTCAATCATATCTGTTGACCGCCTTTCTTGTTAAGCTATAACTTACGTTGATTATCTCTAAAGACCCCTTTGTCTTTGATTTTCAATTTAATTATGTTCAGGCTACAAGACCTCTATTTGAACAGAAGGTCGGAAAGCTTATTGAACATTGTGTCACGGTATCTGATGGTCTCTTCATCCTTGCCATCGCTGTAATCATAGAATCCAGCTTTAGTCTTAACACCGTACTGACCCTTCTCGAATCTGTCAGCCAGCATTCCGAAGGGTTCCTTCTTGTCGCAAAGATCTGCGAACAGATAGGAAGCGATGTTATAGAAGATATCCAATCCACCGAGGTCGCATACCTGGAATGGTCCCAAGCAAGCGTATCTGATGCCGAGTCCATACTTCATAACATCATCAACTGCTTCAGGTGGAGCGATGCCTTCTTCTACGATGTGGAGAGATTCTCTAAGAATTGCAAGCTGAATTCTGTTGAGAACAAATCCCGGAGCGTCGCCTACGATAACAGGCTTTCTGTTTGCTCTAAGAGCAACTTCCTTAACTACGTCTGCAGCTTCCTGAGTTGTCTTCTCGCCCTTAATGATTTCTACGAGAGGAATGAGGTGTGGTGGGTTGATCCAGTGCATACCTGCAAATCTCTCAGGCTTGTTGATAACTTCTGCTATTCTGGTAATGGAAAGTCCGGAAGTGTTGGAGCAGATAACAACATCGTCACCAACGATTCTGGAAACCTCTTCCCAGAAGCTGTGCTTTACTTCGATTTTCTCGAGGATAGCCTCTACAACAAAGTCAGCATCAGCGAATGCCTGCTTATCTGTTGTATACTTGAGTCCAGCCTGGAGTGCTTCGGAATCAGCCTGGCTGATTTTGCCTGCAGCAACTTCTGTTTCCCAGTTAAGAGCAATAACTTTCTTAGCTCTCTCAAGAGCTTCCTCCACGATGTCATAAAGAGTGACTTCGTATCCTGCCTGTGCAAGGATAGCACCCATGGAGCATCCCATAGTACCGGAGCCAGCGATTACAATTTTCTTTACTTCTCTCATGATAACTTCCTTTCCTGAGCGGTACGCCAGAACTTTGCGTATCTTGAGTGTCAATTACTACTATCTTATAGGGGTTTAGATAAGATAGCTATTGAAAAGGTTGCAATTCTCGGAAGCGCAACCCCTTAGATGACGCTTCAAAAAGATTGTCGAAACCTTAACAATCAAAAAAATGTTTTTTTAAGGGACGGCTCGAAAAGAGCCGCCCCTGTAAGGCTAAATCAATATTGATTAGCAAATTCCCATTGAACCAAGGGCGATGATTACGATAGCAGCAATTGTCGGAATTACTACTGTACACATACCGATGTTTACATAGGATTCTTTGTGTGTCATACCTGTTACGTTGAGCAGTGTAATAACAGCACCGTTGTGTGGCAGTGTATCGAATCCGCCGGAACCTACAGATACGCATCTGTGGAGAACAGCTGGATCAATACCCTTGTCGATACATCTCTGCTTGAATGTTTCACCGAATGCTTCGAGAGCGATGGACATACCACCGGAAGCGGATCCTGTGATACCAGCAAGACCGGAAGCAGCAACTGTACCACCGATGAGTGGGTTTGTGATAACTTCTGTCAGGAATGCGGAGATTACTGCGAATCCGGACAGAGTCTTGATAACGTTACCATAACCTACCTCAGTAGCGGTGTTCATGATTGCCAGGAAGGAACCTGCAACACCTTCTTTAAGTGTTTCCCAAATTCCATTCGGGAATCTCTTTGTGTTGAAGAGAATTGTGAGGATGATACCGATGATCAATGCAAGATATACGGACCAGGAACCTCTAACACCTGCAAGTGTTGTGTCCTTATATGTGCTGTGGATATCTGTGGACAGAGTTTCAAGATAAGCACCATCATAGAATCCTTCTGTGAAGATAACCTTTGTGAGCACGATGTTAGCAACGATTACTGCGATTGGTGGGATGAAAGCAGCTGCTGCGTTTGGCAGGTTGCTGTCGTCACCCTTGAACTCGTGGTCATTAGCGTGTACGCCGTAGCCTTCACCGTTTGCTACAGCAGCTCTTTCTCTAGTCTTGAGCCAGAAGCAGCCGCCGAAGAACATGATGAGAGCAGCGATAATACCAAGGATTGGAGCTGCGAATGTGTCTGTACCGAAGTACTTCATCGGAATTGTGTTCTGAATCTGCGGTGTTCCCGGAATAGCTGTCATGGTGAATGTGAAAGCACCAAGAGCGATAGCCGGTGGAAGCAGTCTCTTAGGTAGGTTGGATTCTCTGTAAAGAGCAGCACCGATTGGATAGATAGCGAATGCTGCTACGAACAGTGATACACCACCGTAAGTGATTACGCCGCAAGCAAGTACTACAGTCCAGATTTCCTTACCTGTACCAAGGTGTTTTACGAACCATTCTGCGATAGCTTTAGCAGAACCGGTGTCATCCATTACCTTACCGAAGATAGCTCCGAGCAAGAACATTGGGAAGTTGGATGTTACGTATCCACCGAGGGATGGCATGAATTCCTGAGTGTAAACTGCCATTGGATGGATCGGATCGTCTCCAAACAGTCCGGATAGAACTGCTGCCAAAATAGCAAGTAATGGAGCGATGATGATTACGGACCAGCCTCTATAAGCGAGGTAGATGAGTAATCCCAGAGACAGAATAATAGCAATAATACTCATATAATTCTTTCCTCCTAAAACTTAAAATAACTGATTGAAAATAACGGTTCCCCCTCAAATTATTGTCTAGCTAATTAGTTAGCTGTCCAACCACCATCAATTGGAATAGCAGCGCCTGTGATAGATTCTGCTGTATCTGTTGTAAGGAAGTATACCAGGTCAGCTACTGTAGCAGGATCAAGCATCTTCTTGATTGCTGCCTTAGCAAGCATGATGTTGCTGATTACTTCTTCCTCAGAAATGCCATGAACCTTAGCCTGGTCAGCGATCTGGCCTTCTACCAGCGGTGTCATAACATAAGCCGGGCAGATAGCGTTACATGTAATTCCAAGTGGGCCACCTTCCATACCAGCTGTCTTGGTGAATCCGATGAGGCCGTGCTTAGCGGAAACGTAAGCGGACTTGAATTCAGAAGCTACGAGACCGTGGATGGAACTGATGTTGATGATTCTTCCCCAGCCCTGGTCAGCCATGTAAGGCCAGCTGTACCTTGTGAGAAGGAATGGAGCTGTCAGCATGAGGCTGATCATGAAGTCCCATTTATCTTCCGGGAAATCTGGAATTGGGCAAACATTCTGGAGTCCAGCAACGTTTACAACAACGTTTACTGTACCATATTCTGCAACAGCGGCATCTACTACTGCTTTGCAAACTTCTCTCTTGCTGAGATCGCCTGTGATGTACTTCTGTCCGAGTTCATCAGCAGCTGCTTTGAGCTTTTCTTCGTTTACGTCGGCCATCATGACCTTAGCTCCCTCAGCAGCAAACTTCTTTGCTACGCCGTAGCCGATACCACTTGCAGCACCTGTTACGATTGCAACCATTTGTCTTGCCATAGTGTACTTCCTTTCTTCTAATAAAAGATTGGTAATAATGAATTTATTTATGTCATCTCTGCTTTGATATCTCAAGCAGAGCTGGCATCTGGATTTACATTCTGTTGATGAAACCTCCGGGAACACCATATGCGATCATGTCGTCATATAGGTGTCTGTTGTTGAAGGATCCCGGTGCTATCTTGCAGATTCTCTTTCCATCAACATAGATTTCGTATCTTCTCTGGGATTTCTTATTGTAGGTGTAGATTATTTTCTCTACCTGATCAAAGGTGTATTCTCCGGCGAACTTATTTCCTTTCAAAGTGAACTTGGTTCCATCGACATGAATCGATATCCTCATTTCGGAATACACGGTCCATGCCACCCCTACTCCGTAAAATGCCAGAAGTGCGGTTCCCATCTTATTGTATGGGAATACCAAAGCTGCAAAGATGAGAAGTAGAGCGGATAATACGTAATTGTTGTTATATACCTTCTTGTTACCGGTTACGTCATAGACTGATGGATGCTCCTGCGGAACATAGTCCGGAGTTTCAACTTCCGACAAAGCCGCAAGTTCGGCTTTCCTCTCAGCCTTGGTCTTGTACTTCGGGTTGAGTTTTCTAAGGCCCTTATTGACCTTCTCCTCAAGCTCCTCCATTTTGCTCTTATCTTCTTCTGCCTCAAAGCCTTCCAGATCCTTCACCGGACCATCTACTTCGAATCCATCCTGAGCCTCTACAAGACCGGCGTCTTGGCCATCTATATTATTGATTTCTTCTTTTATATCGAGTGCTTTTGACTCGGCCATTATCTTTTCCTTCTTTAATACAATAAAGTTGTGATTATTTTAACATATAACAATATTAAACACAAGATACCAAGAGCAAAAATCATCTTGCTCTGTATCTGTAAACACTGCTCATTATTCCGAGAATTCATCGTCTTCCGAATCGACTGAAAACGGCTCCTGTGGCGCCATTACTTTAGCAAATTTGGCCCTTCTGCGAGCCTTCTTCTCGGCCTTGGCCTGCTTCTTAGCCTCCTTGGCTTTTCTTCTTCTTTCTTTTCTTTCGTCTCTTCCTCTGATTATGTTGACTATGCATCCTACGGAAAGGATGATAAACACAGCCAACAGAACAAAGGTCTTAACGTAGTCCATTATGTTACTTTCCATACTTTTTCCGATTCTGTTTTCGATTTTGTCTATACTATTGTTCTTATGAGAAAAGGACGGCCCTTATAAGGACCGTCCCATTAATCGTTATTTAGTGGTTGGTTATATTGCCGAAATGCCCATGGCACCTATTGCAATAAATCCTACGCAAGCTACAACACCCATTACCAAGAGTGTGAGTACGCAGTAACCCATGATGTCCTTAGCACCAAGACCAGCAGCACCAAGTGCAGGCAGAGCCCAGAATGGCTGAATCATGTTTGTCCACTGGTCACCCCAAGCGATAGCCATACCTGTTACAGCAGGTTTTACGCCGAGAGCCAGTCCAGCAGGCATCATGATCGGACCCTGTACGGACCACTGTCCACCACCGGATGGTACGAAGAAGTTTACGATACCAGCAGCAAGGAATGTCCAGAGCGGGAATGTAATCGTATTGGAAATACCAACGAAGAAGTTGGAGATTACAGCTGCAAGGGATGTTCCTGTAGCACCACCGGCAAATACCATCATAGCCTGGATTCCAGCATAGAATGGGAACTGAAGGATAACGCCAGCTGCACCCTTTGCTGCATCGATAACAGCGTGGACGTAGCGGATTGGTGTTCCGTGTCCCAAAAGACCAAGAATCAGGAAGATGAAGTTTACGGAGTTAAGGTTAAGACCGTTGAGGCCCTTACCATATGCTACGCCGTTGATTTCAGACTTCACGAAGAAGAAAACAACGATCCATACAAGACCACAGATACCGATGATCCATGCAAGGATTGGGCTGTTCTCAATCTTCTCTGCAGGAGTTACAGGAGCTGGATACTCACGATCTTCATCCTGAAGAAGTGCAGGATCAACTACGAATGTATCCTCTTCCTTTGGATGGGATACAGCAAAGAGAATTGCTGTAAGTGCAACTACTGCTACGATCATGATCAGGTTCCAAACGGAGAAGATAGTCTCTGTTGTCGGAATCAATTCTGTAACTGCTCCACCTGTGTTAGCAACAGCACCGTCAACGATCTGACCAGGTGTGTTCAGGTTTAGTGGAATAGAACCGGACATACCAGCGTGCCAAATTACGAATCCGGAATAACCGGCAGCAATCAGCATACGGTAGTCAACGTTCTTAAGCTGTCTTGCAACAGCACGACCGAGGAGCGCACCTACGATAAGTCCAAATCCCCAGTTAAGGAAGTTAGCAATACCGGAAACCAGTACTACTAGTGCAACACCCTGTGCAGGTGTCTTTGCGAGTTTAGCGATTGCGTCAAGAGCTTTCTTGATGATTGGCGCTGTAGCAAAGGCAGTACCTGTTACAACTACCAAGGCCATCTGCATTGAGAATGCAAGGAGTCCCCATACGCCATCGCCCCATGCCATTGCCATCTGGAGCGGATTAGCACCAGCAGCAGGCATTGCTGCAATAAATACTATGATAGTAAGAATTACAGCGAAGATGAATGCGTCCGGAAGCCATTTACTCATGACATTTACGCATCCTGCGGTAAATTTCCTCATAATTACCTCCTATTATGAATATTAAAAATAATAACCGGAAATTGACGTGCAAACAAAAAAACTCCGTCAATTCCCCAAAGAAAATTTTATCATCACATCTTCACAAAGTCAACACAAACAAAGCCCGGGAATGTTAAGATTTTAACAAAAACCCGAGCTCATGTTTCCTTATTTTGCCGCCTTATTTTCCTAGCGGCGAGGTGCTGCACGCGCCCCCTATGTCCCTAGCTGCGAAGCGCTGCACGCGACCCCTATTTCCCTAGCGGCGGGCGGTTCTGCCAGCCGCGGTTCACAATCTCCGTTGCGATGTAACTCATTACATGCTCTGCGTATGTATGAGGACCGAAGCCTGCGTCATAACCCAATTCCTGCGCAAGCTCATGAGAGATTCTGGGGCCACCGCAGAGCAGCAGGACTTTGTCTCTAAGTCCCTCTGCCTCCAGAAGTTCCACCATGTTGGTGAGGTTGATAATATGAATATCCTTCTGGGTTACGGTCTGTGAAACCAGAATTGCATCTGCATTCACCTCTACTGCCTTGGCAATCAATTCCTCATTTGGAACCTGGGAACCGAGGTTGTAGGCTTCTACGTTCTTGAATCTCTCGAGACCAAAGTGTCCATGGAAGCCCTTCATGTTGATGATAGCATCGATTCCTACTGTATGGGCATCGGACCCTGTAGATGCTCCGACGACCACTACGTCGCGACCGATATTCTCACCGATGTAATCACCGCATTCCACACGGTCCATTACATCAACCTCTACTTTGACGACTTTGATCTTGGTATAGTCAACCGTGTGGCGGCATTTACCATAGACTACGAAGAACGTAAATCCGTTTCCCATGTCATGGGAATAAGTTACGTTTGGCTCATCCCATCCCATCTGCTTAACAAGCTGGCGTGCAGCCTCGTTCGCTTCTTCGCCATAAGGAACCGGGAGTGTGAACATGGTCTCCATCATTCCATCGTTCAATGTATCTCCATAAGGCTTAACCTTGGTAAGATCCACTTGAGAAGTAGCATTGGAGGTTGCGGATCCTGCTTCTTCAGGAACGGCTGCTTCGAATTTTTCTCTTTCAATGTTTGTTGCCATTACTCTTCACCTCCAAGCATCATCGCAATAAACGGATTAAAGTATTGTTCGTCCTTGGTTGTTACGCCTTCAAGGCCTTTACCGCCGTCCATTGGACGTTTGACGCCACCGAACTTACCTTGTTCAATCGTACTGAACAAGCCATCCTTCTCAACCTCGGCAAGAAGGTCGTTTGCCTTGGCAAGAACCGTCTGCGCACGAGTCTGAATGATTCCGCCTTCTTTGAACTCAACCTCTTCTCCAAGGTCTCTGCAGTTATTGAATATATAGTTAGCATTCTCTATGGAGAGATATCTATCCTGCATGTGGGGAGTGTGAATTGCTTCTGTGGGCATTCCGAGGAGCTGCAGACTCTGGCCTGTCCAAACAGCCACCAGGTTGAAAAGCGCATCCTGAATGTGGCCTTTGTAGATATTTCCCGTCATGAACTTTGTTGGGGGCATGTATTTAAGAGAAGCGTTCGGGAAAATCTCCTTGGCCATCTCTGCCTGAGCGAGCTCATACAGGAATCCGTTTTCAATATCCGGATCCATCTCAAACGCATGACCAAGTCCCATCTGCCACTCCTGAATGTTTGCAAGTACCGCAAACTGCTCATTGATGAATTGAGATGCCGTAACAGTATGGGCTGCCTCATAAGCATCGTCTGTCGTAAGGTAATTATCTTCACCGGAGTTAAAGATAATTCCGCAGTATCCGATTATTACACGGCTCATGTACTGGTCAACTATGGTTCTTTGCATATTGATGTCTCTGAACAAAATTCCGTAGATGGCGTCGTTCAGCATTACATCAAGTCTCTCAAGAGCACCCATGGCTGCAATCTCCGGCATGCACATTCCGGAAGAATAGTTACAAAGTCTGATGTAACGGCCAACCTCTTCTCCAACCTCGTCCAAAGCCTTACGCATTATCTTGAAGTTTTCCTGAGTAGCCCATGTTCCACCAAAGCCCTCTGTCGTCGGTCCGTAAGGAACATGATCCAACAAAGACTGCGCAGTCGATCTGATAACAGCTATGATGTCAGCGCCCTGGCGAGCTGCCGCCTGAGCCTGGATAACGTCCTCATAGATATTACCCGTTGCAACGATTACGTAGAGGTACGGCTTGCGGCCCTCTCCGAGTCTCTCCAGATACTCTTCTCTCTTCTTGGTCTGTTCTCTAATCCTTCTGAGAGATTCGTGAACCGCGGGCATAATTGCCTCTTTTGCTTCTTCGGGTGTTGCGGCAGGCAGTTTGGTGATGTCGAGTTCACCTGTAGCAATCTGTTCTGCGATCTCCTGTGGAGATAGTCCTGTTTGAATCATTGCATTTCCTATCCAATAGGCTACACCTCTGGATAGGGCTCCTGCGTCCTTGATATGATCCACCACTACATTGGGAAGGGGCGTTTCCACTTCGTCAACACCATCAACTCCCAGGAGCCTGAGAATGGTTCTCTCTGTACTCACGGTAGTGTGTCTGTCGATAAAGTCCTGCATGTCCCTTGCGATATTTCGCGCATGGTTGCGAGCGCTTTCTACAACCTTTGGATCCAGATTAAGCTTACTCTTCATGTCCACTCCTTTGTCTTTGTCCTAAAAATAATTATCTACTCTTTGCCAAGGTGCTTCCTTGCACCGTTTATTATCTCCCTGGGAAGCCCGAGCATGTCCGCAATATTGATAGCGTCCCTCGGGATGTCTCCGCCTTTGTTCAAAGGCACCAGGCTATAGTCCATATACTTTCCGATTACTTCGATTCTGTCGTCGATCCCGGCTTGTTTAAGCTCCATGTCGAGTTTATCGTAGTCGACATCGCCGAGTCCTCTGACCTGAAGCATCTCCACCTCATCTGCTATTGTAAACATATCGTAATGTGTGGTTAACATACTTATATAAGGCTTGGATGCCAGGTATTCCCCAATGCTTGCAATAAGGGCCTGACCCTCCGAAGGGTTGGTTCCCCCTGCAATCTCATCTATCAGAAGTAGCGCGCGGTCATCTGCCCCGGACATCATTTCCTTGAGTTCTTCCATCTCGCTTCCGAAGCCAGAGAGACCCTTCTCAAGAGACTGATTGTCTCCGACCAGGATTCTTACCGAACTCGAAAGACCTATGGTTGCCTTTTCGCAAGGAAGATAATACCCAAACTGCGCCATCAAAGCCATGAGCCCCGTAAGTTTAAGGCTTACGGTTTTACCTCCCATATTGGCACCGGTAATGCACGTAACACCCGGCTTTAGATTTAGGTCAATGGGGAAATAACTCCTTCCCTTCGATTTCAAAATCTCTTCAACCTGAATATGTCTTCCCGCCTTAAAACTCAAAGCGTGGTCCGGAGATATTTCCGGTTTCACGAGGGAATACTTAACTGCAAGCTCCGCCTTGGCAATGACATAGTCAAGTCGTCCTACCCTATGTGCGTTCAAAAGCAGAGCGTCGCTTCCCTCTCCAATCTTCACGGAAAGCTCTTTTCTTACCACATATTCCTCGTCCTCAATCTTCAGAGCCAGAGCTTCTTTGGCTTCCACCAAAGACTCCACCTCTTGAGGCATGGCGAGGCCAAATGTTACGGAGCTGTAATCCTCACCTATTCTATTAAGCTCGCTGCAGTTATCCGCCGCTTCAACCTGATCCGAGGATTTGGGAATCACTATATCGAATTTCGGCGTGAGGATAATGCCATGCTCGCTTTGGATCTTATCCTTAAGAATCTTCTGGACCTTGCGTATCTCGGCTTCCAGTTTCTTCTTCTCTCCCCTAAGCTCAGCCAGCTTCTTTGAATACTCATCATAAATGTAGAAGCTATTGGTCTTGTCTCCCTTAGGGTCCAGCAAATCCATAAGAGCCTTGGTTTCCTCGGGGATAAACTCCTTCGGAATCTCTCCATCATAAGAAACCAAAATTCCCCTAAGCGCATTCACATATATAATGAAGGATTTTATCTCAAAGATTTCAATCTGGCTTAGAACCTCTCCACGGGATCTTTCTATTGACCCTGTAATATCCTTTAGGCAATGAAAGGTTTCTTTGATTCTGGCAAGAGTCTTGGCGTGATCCTCAACCAAACCGAGAATATTCTCAAGCCTGTTAAGCTCCTCCTTAAGTGCCTCTTCATCTCCCGGAAGAAATGGCAGCTGGCCCTTAAGTTCCTTTACGCCCAGGGGCGTACTTATATCAAGCTTTTCTGTAACGAAAGAGAAGCCGGTATCCGAGGCTGTCCTAACATCCACAAATTGATTTATCTTCTCTTTCGCATTCATCAATACTTATTTTCTCACGTCTATTATTGGGATTCCCGGGATAGCCTTCTCCATTACATCTATAAGCTCTCCGCTATCAAAGGAATAACCTTGCGGCGCAAAGGGATTCACCGTAATTGCACAAACCTCTATGCTTTTTAGAACCTCCATCTTCATCCCAATTCGCTTAAGCCTCTTCCAAGGAACAGGCTTAATGAATATCCTGGTGGGGTCCTTAACAACCAAGGTAATATTCCGAAGCTTCGGCATATCTACCTTTGCCAGAAGCCCCGCAGTAAGCGCACCCGGAATATACAGAACCTCTGTATTCTCATCGATGAGTTCGTTCAGCGTATTCCCAAGAGCAAGGCCTGAGGTGGCTTCCGGCTTAACGACTGTGCCGTCTTTGTTCACCAGAATCACCTTGTCCACGTTCTCTTCTCTCTCGATAATCTCCCGGATATCTTCTTTGTTAAACAAAGAAAGCCCATATAGCTCCACCAGGTGAGCCGTATCGGCTGCAACTTTGTTAATATCACGAGAGAGCACTGCTCCCGTAGAAATTATGACTGCATCTGAAGAGTCCGGATTGGCTACGGACTTTCTGTCTATTGCACCATCGATTAAAACCAAATCAGCGCCAAGACTAAGCATCTCCTCAGACAGTTTCTTGGTCTCTACCGAAACTACGGGACCTGCAATCTGAACATAACCGCTTTCTTTAACCTTGGTTATATATATTTCCCCAAGGGAGGTTCGGTACGGAGTTGTTTGGATTATCTCCAAGCCGGCTTCAGCCAGCTCCATCAGCCGAGAGGGAACCGAAACCAACGTGTCCTCATATAGATACACCTTGGGCTTCTCGGTTTCTGTAACCAAGTCCACGGTTTCCCCATCTCGACCGGTTGAAGTTATTCCAAGCGTTAGGCCTTCATCGTATGCCTCTTCTATCAAGTAATTCAAAGCCGTGGTCTTGCCTGCGTTTTTTGCCATTCCTACGATAGACACGGATTTATATTCTTTTGATAGTTTTTCAAGAAGACCCATTAGACCTCACTTTATTCTTTATGCTCGTTTCTCTTGTGTCTTGCCAAACCTACAGGCTCCATAGTCCTTACCTCGAGGCCTTCTCCCAATGCGGATACGCCCTGATAATATGATTTTTTCTTGCCTGTGCAGTAATCGCATACACACTCAAGGTTCGGAAGTCTTGGCTGTGTATAGGTTGTAATAACACCTTCATAGTTTCTCAGAATGATCTTGTCAGGTGTCTGAGAAATGACGTAGTTCGGCATTACCGGAGTCTTGCCGCCGCCTCCCGGAGCGTCGATAACAAATGTCGGAACGCAATATCCGGAGGTGTGTCCTCTCAAGCCCTCGATGATTTCAAGACCCTTGGAAGCGTGTGTTCTGAAGTGCTCGATACCTATTGACAGGTCGCACATGTATATATAATACGGTCTCACTCTGTTCTTTACAAGTTCATGAACGAGGTCCATCATTATGAACTTACAGTCGTTTACACCTCTTAGGAGCACGCTCTGGTTTCCAAGGGGAATGCCTGCGTCAGCCAGCTTGCGAAGAGCTTCCTGAGCTTCAGGTGTCATTTCCTTTGGATGGTTGAAATGAGTGTTTAGCCAAATCGGATGATACTTCTTCAGCATGTTAACCAGGTCGTCCGTAATTCTCATTGGCATTACAACCGGAGTTCTGGTTCCAAGTCTAATGATCTCAACATGCGGAATCTTACGGAGCTCGCTGATGATGTATTCAAGAGTCTCATCCTTAACGAGGAGTGCGTCTCCTCCGGAAAGAAGTACGTCTCTAACTTCAGGAGTTCTTCTGATGTATTCTATGCATGCATCGATATCTTCTCTTGAACGTGCACCGTCCGTCTCACCTGCAAGTCTTCTTCTGGTGCAGTGGCGGCAGTACATGGAGCACTGGTCAGTGATAAGGAACAAAACTCTGTCAGGATATCTGTGAGTCAGTCCGGGAGCCGGAGAGTCAGCATCCTCGTGAAGAGGATCTGCATCGTCAGCAAGAGATCTATGCATCTCTGCAAGAGTCGGAACTGCTTGCATTCTTACCGGATCTCTCGGATCATCTGTATCCATAAGAGACGCATAATAAGGAGTGATTCCAACTCTGAATCCACCAATAACCTTATTGATGTCCTCTTTCTCCTGGTCGGAGAGATTTATAACCTGAGCGATTTCATCAACAGTTTTCAGTCTGTGAGAAACCTGCCATTTCCAATCGTTCCACTGCTCCTCTGTTACGTCTTTGAACAAAGGAATGTCTTTCCAGTTTCTAATAGCCATATTAGTCTCCTTTACGCGTACATTTCCTCGAACAGTTTCTTGATACCTTCATGCTCTCTCAAGCACTGAAGAGTAATTTCTGCGTGGCCTTTGGTATAGCCGTTTCCTACGATCATCTCTACGTCTTTGCCTACACCCTCTGCTCCAAGAGCTGCCTTGGTGAAGCTTGTTGCCATGGAGAAGAAGTAAACCTTTCCTCCGTCCTTGGTGCAGAGAATAGAAGCCATCTCTGTGTTCTCGATGTTTACGCAGTTAATAACCAGGTCGCAAAGCTCGCCGTTTGTGAGCTCCATTACCTTCTCATACATGCCAACTGCATCTGTAGCGTCCATGTGGAAGTAGTCGTCTGCAAGGTCAAGGCCTCTTGCTCTGTCTTCAGACTTCTGTGAACCTGCTGCGCAGATTACCTGGCCTGTAACACCGGCTCTCTTCTTTGCTTCATAGAGGCAGAGCAGTCCGGACTTTCCGCCACCGCCGATAACCATAACCTTCATGCCGGGCTGAACCAGCTTAGCTGCTTGAGCCGGAGCTCCTGCAACGTCA
>Ga0256404_1008862_pt1 | contig 14803 bp, 10 predicted proteins | sample RumenRJG_01DNA_FD_185990 | JGI IMG/M metagenome (GOLD analysis project Ga0256404, IMG submission 185990) | Bovine rumen microbial communities from Lethbridge, Alberta, Canada - RJG_01 | ecosystem: Host-associated > Mammals > Digestive system > Stomach > Rumen | place: Canada: Alberta | collected...
GAAATCGTACGCCTTATAGGTCTCGCGTCCGGAATCGGGCAGGTCCAAGTACGCCGTATCACCGGCAATAAGCAGTATATCACCCGTCACTTCCAACGGGTGAGCCGCCAACCAAGCGCGGTTGTCCGGAAACTCCAGATGCAGGTCACTCACAAATTGGATCTTCATAATACTCCCCTTCTATTTCGACATAGTGTTGGATGTGTTTGTTCAGTTCTGCAATGGCAATCTCTTTTTCGCGGGAACGTCCCATGCGTAGCGTGTCGGCAATGACCAGCAGTTGGTATAACTCCTCGTCCCGCAAAGCCGCTTCAGGGACAGACGGGTAGAGCGGTTCAATCATTTGTCCGCGCGCGTTACCTTTGATGTAACGCCATACAAATTGCTCGGAAGAATCAGTTATATGTTCTTTGATGGGCGAGGCACTTACATAAGCAGGTATGCCGCGGATAACACGACCTGTCTCTGCCGGAAAGACATAAGCCAGACCATGAATCATAAACTCCTGCAACGCAAGCGTGTTCACGCGTTTCTTGTTGCGATCTACCAATTGCGCCTTTTTGCTGCGTTCCAGACTTTCACTTACACTTGAAGCGCTCATACCGAGTTCTTCTGCAAGTTTCCGCAAAGAAAGTGCACGTCCTTTAGACGTCAATTTCTTTAAAAGTATTACCAAATCTTGCTCTTTCATAGCCGCTTAAAATTAGGTCTTTTCGACAAAATGTTCTTAGCTTGCGCATGATTATTACATGGATTGCGTGCGTAATGTTCGTCGTTCGCGAACAGCGAACACTGAATCCGCTGCAAAATTACTACTTTTTTTTGAAATATGCAAGAAAAATCGGAGATTTTTAGTTGAATGTTGAAAGTTTAAGGCTTAAAGACAGAAAAAAACCAGCAACTCGCTGACTTCTTTCAAATTGTTGTACTTGGGACATGGCTTGTGACATGGCTTGTGACATCTTGCTCACTTCTCTCTTCTAGCTTGTTCCTTTTTGCGCGTAAAAAGGAACAAGCATGCCGTTCATTCGCCCATTACTTTTTTGTATAAATCCAGACCTTTTTCTGTCAGCCGATATGTTTGTTCGGGCTTGTTGGGGGAACCGGGGAAGGACATGGTCACGTAGCCTTGTGCCACGGCCGGCTTAAGATAATTGTATATGAAGTTTCTTCTGCTTTGTTGTCTCAACCCCAAGTCAGCAACAATCTGGCGACGAGGTAATGAAGACTTTCCTATAACCTGAACCATCTTACGCACCCGCAGGTCAACTTCCGTTCTGACAAAAGGACGGTCTATGCTTTGTTTGTCGTCAACCATCCCGACAGCCGTAAGATCCAATTGCACATGACAGGACTTTATGCCTTCATTCACATCGGCATAGTCACTACTTAAAAACACCTGATGCCCTGCCTTTTGCAAAGCTGCTACCACTTTCGGGACGAACTTCTTGTTCTCTCTGGTCTCTTTAATAAATATCTTCATGGCCTTCTCTATCTGGCTTGTTCCTTTTTATGTGCCAAAAGGAACAAGCTAAATTAGCCGCAAAGGTACGCAAAAATTCTGACATATGCAAGAGAAAAGGGCATTTTTTGAATAAAAAGGCAAAAAAAATCCGCCAAGATGTGGCGGATACTTGAAAGTGAAACAGATAACGAGAGATCCGACAAAATTGGCGGATGGATGATTATTTTGTACCACTCAAGATACCATTTTCTTTGTCCTCATTGTTGATACGTTTATTTTCGCGTGTCGAGGCTCTCGACCCGAAATCGAGGTTGCAATGGAAGTTGAGAATGAGCATCTGGCGGAAGTCGCGCATCTCCGCGTGCTGCGTGTTCGGCGCAAGGGCAGAGAGGTCTTTGGTCTCGATGCTGTAGCCCTTGACGGAGAAGGGATTCATCAGCATCGCACGGAAGCCCCATTTGTCGGCGTTGTAACCAAGACCGATATGATGGTAGAACTCGCCGTACTCCAGTGTCTCGCCCCACAGGTTATTGTAGCGCGTGGTTACTTCGCCGAAAAACTGCCAACCCTTGTACATGCCCATAATACTTGCGCGAACACCCGGATTGAAATGCTTGTGCGTGTAGGAATTGCCAAGCGAGACGTAATAATTAGCGAACGGCGCAACGGTGAAGATCAGTTTGTTTTGCAGCAAGCGCACTTGCACACTCGGAGCCACTTGCAGACGATGAAAACCGCGGTGGTTGGCGTAGGTGCGGACGGCGTATGATTGACCGTCAATCAGCTGCTCAAAGGTCTCATCCATAATCGGTTTGTGGTCGTACGAGTAGTTCGCCCAAAGGTTCAGATTGACGTGTTTGGACTGCCAAGAAAGCTGCATCTCATTGGCAACGAACATGACGGGTTTGAGGTTCGGATTGCCTTGCCGGATCTGGTATTTGTCAATCTGTTGCGCTACGTCCGACATGGCAGATAGCGAGGGTTGGTAGCCGGAGACATAACCTTTGTATTTCCAGAACACACCCTTGCCGAAGTCATAACTCAGCGTCAGTTGCGGCCGGGCAATCCAGTTCGACGATTTCTGTCCGCCTTGCTCGATATATGTGTGCATGGCTCCGATACCCACGGCGTACGAAAACTGCTTGACACGTTGCTGCACTTCCGCAAAAGCGTACGTCTCGGCGGTTACCATAGAGACCTTTGTACCTTGTACATTGTCCCTTTGTACATTATATAGGTTTTCCATCCATTGCTGATTGTGCCGCACGCCGACCGTCAAACCGATGTTCTCCCAGTCTTTTTCATAGATGGCTTCACCGATGAGCGAGTATTTGTTACCTTTTACGCGCGAGGTCACATCGGTTCGTCGGAGGCGACGATCAACGATTAAGTTGCTTCGCAACAAATGTGGTTGTCGTGCCTCCTCCTCTCCCCAAAAATTAAAATTTTCGGGGGCCCCATTTAGTGAGTCCGTCTCGCCAAGCGGCAACTGCTCAAAACGGCGGTCGTTGCTACTGTTGATATACGTACCCACCACATCGAAATACAGATGGTTGTCGTCCGGCAGATTATGCTCGTAGTAGATGTCCAACGAGGGTGAAATGGACTTGCTACTTTCGTGGTCATGGATGGCAAAACTGTCCGTGCCCTGATACAGATACGAATCGCGGTTGGTCTTCGATTGCGGCGTGAACTTCATGAAATCGCGCAAGGTGATATTGAGCATATTCTTCTCGCCGTTTGTCCAGTTATAAGTCAAACCGATATTGACCGGATTCATCTTGAAACGTGTCGGCTCGCCCACTTCGCGGTTCTCGATCGTGTATGGCTTTTGACTTTCGACTTTCGACTTTTGACTAAAATAATACGTCTCGGCGTTCGTGCGCGTCCAATAGATGTCACGCGGCGAGTAGTGCGTTATGAGGCTGAACGACGATTTGCCGAAATTCACTTTGCCCGACAGATGGTATTCGCCCCAACCGGGCATGGTCACGCCGTTGGACGCGTTGAGCATCAGATTGCCGCCCGTGTCGCGGTGCTTGACGATGTAGTTGATGACCGCCGCCGCGCCGTTATAACGCACGCCGGGCTGGTCGTGGTACTCGATGCGGATGACATCTTTCGGGTTGATTGCCATGACCTCAGAATTGCTTGCTTCGATGCCGTTGATACGCAACTGCACGTCTTGGTTGGCGAGGGTCTTAACCGTGTTGTCCGCAGGGTTCACCACGATACGCGGGATCTGCAAGTTCTGCAGCAGCGACATGCCGTCGTGCGAGGCTTTGCGTTGCTCCTTGTTGGGAAGAAGGACTTGTTTGTCCACTTTCTGAATGACACTTTGTGCTTCGACCGTCACTTCGGCTAATTTGAACATGGATGTGTCCATCCGTAAGGTGTCATTGTAGTTCATTTGTGCGCCTGTTTGCGCGTTCATTGACACGGCGCAAACCATCGCCGCTGCCAATACGAAATACTTTGTTTGCATATTCTTCAATTTTTGAGTTGTTAAACGTTTCTTTTTATGGGGTCCCCGATGTGTGCGGAGATAAACCATTTGCGACTGCAAAGTTACTACAAAAACCCATTTATATCCAAATTTTGCGATTTATATTTGCTTAGTGTAGGTCGCTGATATATAGGCGATTTGAGGAGGAAAAGTTTATATGCGCCTTTAAAGCATTTATATATTTTGCTGGAAAGTCAAAGGAGGTGTGATTTTAGCCATTTCGGACACAAAATGCAGAAATATTACAGATTTATTCTCCAATATTTGCACAATTCAAAAAAGTTAAATATTTGGTGTAACGTCGAGGGCACCGACACGGCGCTTAATAATTCTATGTATTGTATTAATCCTCCAAGTGAGGAACTTGTCGGGTACAACACTCGGAGTGCTATCCGAAGCACTCCTTCACCTCGAAATTACATCCGCACATTTGTGCAAATAACAAGGCTTTGCAGCACAAAATACAAATGAATTTGCATTTTCCTGCTGAAATCCTTGTGTATTTCAAATATTTTTAGTAACTTTGCAGCCGAAAGTTGCAAAGACGAGAAAATGACACCCAAGACAATAGATAATATTTATTTGTATCGGATAACCCACATTGGAAATATTCCGCATATATTGTCTAATGGCATTGTCCATAAATCCTCTCTGTCAGCCAATCCCAATTATATTGCAATAGGAGATGTAAGTCTAATAGATTATAGAAGTAATAAGAGCGTCAATATTGATGGACATAATATCATCTTAGGTGATTATATTCCATTTTATTTTGGAGTGAGAATGCCAATGCTTCTTGTTATTCAAAGCGGGTGGAATTTTGTCAAACATATTCGCCATCCTCAAGAGATTGTATATATTGTAGTCTCTTTGAGTAAGATAATACAATCGGGGTATACGTTTTATTTCTCTGATGGGCATGCTACAAATTCCCTGACGGATTTTTATTCGGCAAGAAATGTTGCCCAACTTCCATCTCTAATAGATTGGAATGCTGTATCAGAAAAATATTGGAGCAACGAAGACGATCTTGATTTAAAGCGTCGTAAGCAGGCTGAATTCCTAATAAAAGAAGATGTTGCTCCCCACAATATCGTCGGGTATGTATGTTATAATACCGAAGCAAAACAACAATTAATAAACATGGGCGTTAATCCAGAGATTATAAAAATCGCCCCTCAAGCCTATTATTGATATGATACACTACACTAAAGGAAATATTTTGGAATCTCCGGCAATGGCGTTAGTGAACACCGTCAACCTCGTAGGTGTGATGGGGAAAGGAATAGCTTTGCAATTCAAGACGCAATTCCCGGATAACTACAAGTTATATCAAAAAGCCTGCAAAACAGGTGATATTGCTATCGGCAAATTGTTCGTGACAACCCAGAGCACTATTTTCGGAGCAAAGTTAATTATCAACTTCCCGACGAAGAATGATTGGCGGAAACCTTCAGAATACTCATACATACAAGCAGGACTCCAAGATTTGATTCGCGTAATTGAGCAGTATCACATCACAAGTATTGCTATCCCGCCGTTGGGAGCAGGAAATGGGGGACTTAATTGGGTAAAAGTACGGGGAATGATTGAGCAAGCTTTGGCAAATATAGATGTGGATATTACTGTTTATGAGCCGAATGCCGTTATTGTAGAAAAAATGAAAGCAGAGCGCATCCCATTAACTAAGGCTCGTGCTTTATTGCTCTATGTACTATATGACTTGGTTCGAAATGGAGAATTCGTTTCTGAATTTTCAAGTGAGAAAGTTTGCTATTTCTTACAGCGGTTTGGAGCACAAAATCTGTTTAACCTGAAATATACTCCGCAGTATTATGGTCCGTACTCCGGCAAAGTGCGTTATGTGTTATATGCGATGAACGGCAGTTATATTATGGGGTATAGTGCAATGGATAAGAAACCGTTTGAGGCACTGTCGCTGGTAGCTGATGCTTATGAAAAAGTCAAAGATATTGTTGAAGGAGATGAGGAATTGAAAGCGATTGCAAAGAAGACAACTGATTTCTTAAATGGCTATTATTCTGATTTCGCATTGGAGTTGTTGTCGTCCGTTGATTATATAATGAACCTGCATGGAGAGCTCTCATCCGAGGACATCTACAAATATTTGTCGGAATGGAATCATCGCAAGAGTGTTCTTTTTAACAATCCTAAATATATCGAATCAGCGAAAGCACACTTGACTGCAAACTTGGTTTATGCAAGTTAAATGAATTGTTAAAACAGAAAGAGATCACGCTATATATGCCAGATCTGAAGACGGTTTTAAAATAGTATCCATGATTGTATTTATAGACACAGAAGTAAGCGTTGGGCCCCATAAAATCATGGATTACGGAGCCGTGAGGGAGGACGGTGCGCAATGCCATACACACTCAATGCAGGAGTTCAATACTTTTGTATCTAACTGCAATACATTGTGCGGACATAATATCATCAATCACGACTTAAAGTATCTTCAATTACAAGGAACATATACTACCATTGACACACTTCCTCTTTCGCCTTTGCTTTTTCCCGCCAAACCTTACCATCGGCTACTTAAGGATGACAAATTACAAGTGGATGAACTCAACAATCCTGTGAATGATTGCATAAAAGCACGAGATTTATTTTACGATGAAGTAGCGGCTTGGAAAGGATTGCCTTTAGCGAAACAGAAGATTTATCGATTTCTACTAAAAGATACTGCTCCTTTTAGTGGCTTCTTCGCATGGATTGATACGCAGAATATTCCTGTAGGGATACTACAACCACATTCTTGTTCGGATGTTGCATCTCTAATCAAAGAAGAGTTTTCCGAGAGGTTATGTAAAAATGCTAATATTGCAGCAGTAGCCAAGCACTACCCGGTTGAATTAGCCTATGTTTTGGCACTTATAGGGACAAATGACCATTTTTCTATTACTCCGGCTTGGGTCCTACATAACTATCCGAAAGTACACAATGTCATTCAATTTCTATGTAACACATCATGCGGAGAGTGTGAATTTTGCAAGTCAAAGAATGATGCACATGTCGGATTGAAGGAATTCTTCGGTTATGACGAATTCCGTCTATTTGATGGTGAACCTATGCAGCAACAAGCAGTAGAGGCTGCTATACGCGGAGAATCACTCTTAACTATTTTCCCGACTGGAGGTGGAAAAAGTCTTACCTTTCAACTTCCTGCACTCATGGCAGGACGCAACATGCACGGATTAACCGTTGTGATTTCTCCTCTGCAAAGTTTGATGAAGGATCAAGTGGATAACCTTGCTGCACGCGGTATTAGTGAGGTGGTGACTATCAATGGGTTACTTGACCCCATTGAACGAGCCAATGCCATAGAGCAAGTGGCAGATGGCAGTGCGAATATGCTATATATCGCGCCTGAAATGCTAAGAAGCGCTACTATTGAGAGGTTACTCATGAATCGGAATGTAGTGCGATTTGTAATTGATGAGGCTCACTGCTTCTCGGCTTGGGGGCAAGATTTCCGAACAGACTACCTTTATATAGGTGATTTTATCCGCCATCTCCAGGAAAAGAAGCAGTTAGCAAAACCGATAGCCGTATCGTGTTTTACAGCTACGGCAAAACAGAAAGTAATCAGTGATATTTGCGATTACTTCAAACAAAAGTTAAATATTGACCTTAAAGTTTTTGCGGCAAAGGTTGAACGAAAGAATTTGCGTTATTCGGTGCTTCACGCAGAAACAGCAGATGAAAAGTATAGTTTACTTCGCAATTTAATCCTTGGTCGCCGATGTCCGACTATCATCTACGTAGCCCGCACACGACGCACTCGGGAGTTAGCAGAACGATTAAGCCACGATGGGATAGATGCTTTGCCGTTCAACGGAAAGATGGATAGTGCTGAAAAGGTGGCTAATCAAAATGCTTTTATGAGCGGCGAGACACAAGTCATAGTAGCTACTTCTGCTTTCGGAATGGGGGTTGATAAAAAAGATGTGGGCTTGGTTATTCACTACGATATAAGTGATTCGCTTGAAAATTATATTCAGGAAGCAGGACGTGCAGGTAGAGATCCTCACATGCAAGCCGAGTGTTATGTTCTATTCGATGATAGTGACCTTGACAAACATTTTCTGCTACTTAATCAAACAAAGTTATCCATCAGCGAGATACAGCAAGTATGGAAAGCTATTAAAGATTTAACATCCAAACGCGAGAAAATCAGCTGCTCTCCTCTTGAAATAGCGCGTCAAGCCGGTTGGGGAGAGGAAGATTCCAATGAAATAGAGACACGTGTCAAAGGGGCCATTACTGCCCTGGAACAAGCGGGATTTATCACGCGGGGGAATAACTCTCCTCGCGTTTTTGCGACAGGCATCATGGTTCGGTCAATGGATGAAGCAAGACAGAAATTGAATGTTTCAAAGCTATTTGACGACACTACGCGGGAAGAGGCGGCACGCATCATCCGTTCGCTAATAAGTAGCCGTGCTACAGCAGACAATAGGGGAGCAGAGGCGGAAAGTCGTATAGATTATCTGTCTGATATGCTCGGTATTAAGAAAGAAAGTGTTATACGTTGTGTTAATCTAATGCGGCAGGATGGATTGTTGGCAGACACTCGCGACATGCAAGCGTTCATTGACAATGCCAAAATTCATCGGAATTTAGAAGATTTATTGCGCTTAGAGAAATTCTTATTGCAGCATATAAGTCGTGAAATTACCGTATATAATTACAAACAATTAAATGCAGAAGCTCAAACAGCCGGACATAAACGCTGCACGGTGAAACAGCTTCATCTCATGTTGCATTTCCTGTTAATCAAAGGCTATATCCATAAAGAGGAGCACACTGCAAGTGAAAGTGTCAGCCTTAGATTACAAGCAGATAACAAATCCACATTTGAACGGTTTGAGAAACGAGCTGATATTTGCAGATTTATTGCAAATAAACTTACTAATGCAACTGAAGATAAATTGGTTACTTTTTCAATAGTTGAACTTTTGAAACAATATAACACGACTCTGCAAGGTAACGTTTTTTCTCAAACACGCAAAATCACAATAGGAGATTTAGAAGAAGCCTTATTATATTTAAGCAAGTTGGAATTACTCAAAATAGAAGGCGGTTTTATGGTTGTTTATACTCCCATGCAGCTCCATCGACAAGTGGAACGAACACGGCGCTATGGAAAAGAGCAATACCGACTACTTGACGAATTTTACCGCCAGCGTGTACAACAGATACATATTATCGGAGAATTTGCCAATATAATGGTTCGCGATTATGATGCGGCTATGCAATTCATAAGTGACTACTTCTTAATGGATTATCGCGAATTCATAACCAAATATTTTAAAGGAGAGCGACGTACTCAGATTCTGAAAAATATCACTCCCGCAAAATATCAGCAGGTATTCGGGGTCTTGAGTGGGAAACAGCGACAGATAATAGACGACAAGCAAAGTAAATATATTGTCGTGGCAGCGGGTCCGGGGAGCGGCAAAACACGTGTATTGGTACACAAATTAGCATCATTATTACTATTGGAAGATGTCAAGCATGAACAACTGCTCATGCTTACGTTTTCGCGTGCAGCTGCTACCGAATTCAAGAAGCGTTTAATAGAACTCGTTGGTAACGCCGCTCATTATGTAGATATAAAGACATTTCATTCCTATAGTTTTGATCTTATCGGTAGGCAAGGCACTTTGGAGGATGCAGATACGGTAGTCAGTCGTGCCGCAGAAATGATAGAGAACAGAGAAGTGGAGGAAAGCAAAATTGCCAAGAGCGTGCTTGTTATCGACGAAGCGCAAGATATGGGAGCGGATGATTTCCGGTTGGTTCAAGCTCTCATGCAGCGCAATGAAGATATGCGAGTTATAGCGGTTGGAGACGATGACCAGAATATATATGCTTTTAGAGGTAGCGATTCTAAATATCTGCGTTCACTGACAATAGATTACGATGCTACTTTTTATGAAATGACGGATAATTACCGTTCTGACATTTCAATAGTGGAATATGCTAATAGATTTGTTAAGAATATCCCACATCGCATGAAAAACACCCCGATTGCTGCTATTTCTAATCTGCAAGGAGATGTAATCGTGTCACAAAACAAAGTCACGCAATTTAATCCCAAGGTATCTGGCACAACAGCTATTCTTACGTATACGAATGAGCAAACTCTTCAGGTCGCATACATGCTTTCTCAACAAGGCAAGCATGTACAATTACTGCAAAATACGGACTCATTCAGATTTATTAATCTCGCAGAAGTACGTTATTTCCTGAAACGGATAGCACATGCTGATGATGGAACTATCAGTAATGAACAATGGGAAGAAGCAAAAGAAGATACATTAAAAGTTTATTCTACAAGTACTTGCTTGAATATAATGAGAAAGTTCTTTGCTGATTTTGAAGCGACGCATCGAACATATTATCGGAGTGATCTAAGGGAATTTGCATTGGAATCAGATATCGAAGATTTTATTTCTACAGAGAAAAATACAATTTTCGTCAGCACTATACATAAAGCCAAAGGACGTGAATTTGATACCGTTTATTTGCTTCTTGGAAAAATAAAGAATATTGACGTAGAAAAATACCGGACTATTTATGTTGGTATGACTCGTGCCCGGCATAATTTATACATATTCAATGATGATTCATTTCTTGAGAACCAGCCATCCATAGTATGTTCACTTTCAATGAAAGATGTGTGGCTGGATTATTTCAAAGATAAAAAAGATAAGGTTTTACGGTTGCGCAGTGGAGATAAATTGGAGTTTATAAATGGTTTTCTCCTAAATTCTAAAGGCGAATATATTGCAAGCCTTTCTGCTAAAATGCGCAAGTGGATGGAAGAAATGAAAGAATATACCGTTTCTGATGCGCATGTCAGTTATGTTCTTGCATGGTTGCCAAAAGAAGAGACAGAAGAGGTAGCAGTCTGTCTCGCCAATATAATTTTAACAAAACAACAATAATTCTACCAACTAATTAATTATGGAAGAGAAAGACAAAATTGCACTTGCCCAAGACTGGGTACGCAAACTGGCAAATGGCATAAATCCACTTACAGGAAATGCCGTAAATGAAGATGACGCGGTAAATAATGTGCATATCTCTCGTTGCCTTTTCTATGTAGCGGATTTAATAGGCAAGTATACGGAGAGGAGGCCAAGGTCTAACTCTTCAAGAATAATTCCGTTTACGGCATCCGCTGTGCAAAAAGAGAAATATAACTATGTAGAGGCTATATCTATATCTGCTTTTGCAAGAGAAATAGAGAAGTTAATCCCCGAAGATATGAAAGCGTTAGGCTATTCTTTGATGACTAACTGGCTTGCACAAAATGGATTGCTAACGGAAAGTGAGCCGGACACGAATGGACGTACTTTCAAAGTTGCAACCGCAAAAGGAGAAGAAATCGGTATCTATTCCGAGGAGCGCGAAAGTGAAGGAAGAGGACACTATCTCATTACTCTCTACAATCGCGAAGCACAAAGATTTTTGCTTGAGCACTTAGAAGAAATATCGCATGTTCATTAATCTAAAAATGCTGAACTTATGTCTTGTCTCCAAGTGCTATTAGCAATTATCTTTCCGCCGCTGGCAGTGCTTGACCGCGGATGCGGTTCCGTGATCATTGTATTTCTGCTTACCCTATGCGGATGGATACCGGGAGTTATAGGCGCCCTAATCATTCTAAATAAGAATGAATGAGAATGCAAAAAAATGAAAAAAGTTGCAATAGAGGTGATAGATTTCATCTCTTTTTTGACTATATATAGAGGGCACTTAAGTTGACATCTTAATAATTGGAAACTTTATATCTGCTACACATAAACCATTGAAATATAGCATATTTACGAAAGAAAAGTTTATATGCGGGCGTTTTGCTTTGCATAATTCGTGAAAAAGTTGTATCTTTGCAGAAAATTTCGTGAAAGAAGATGAAAAGCAAGCTTTTGATATGGACGATAGGAGCGATGGCTCTTTGCCTCATGAGTGCGTGCGCTAACGGGGACGTGGAGCGTGTGCAGAAAGCGGAAGAGTTACTGACCGTGAATAGGGATTCGGCAATGGCGATATTGCGCGAAGTGGTACGTCCTGACCGGTTGCCGGAAGAATCAAAAGCCCTGTATTGGTTCTGCGTGGCAGACATACGCGCAAACACCATGCAATCGCTGTCCGAAGACTCCATGATCTGTTGGGCGGCGCAGTATTTCCGCGACAGGTGGCTGCAAGACGGAGCGTACGAGGATTATATGATGAAAACGGGCATGGAGGAGGCTTTCTACTGGTGGTGGAATGACGACAAAGAAAAGGCGCAGCAAGTTCTGCAACGCCAACAGCAATATGCCGCGGAGATAGCCGAAAAGAAAGGCGAACATATCTGGGAAGTGATTTTGCTGCGCATATCTGCTGAACTGGCTATGCGTGATTACGATTATGAGCACGTGCGCGATTACACGGAAGCCCTCATCCGTCTCGGTGACGAGAAAGCAATCCATCTGGACGAAGTGGCGCGAGTCTATAACGGCATGGCGATTACGTATTTCTATTTGGGCGAATACGACAAAATGGAGGAGAGCTTTGAGAAAGCGATTGCGCAGACTTCGGATTCCGCGTTTATTGTCAATGTGGTACGCCGCAATTATGCCGACCTGTTAGGCGAAATCGGGCAGACCGACCGCGCAATAAAGATGCTGGAAGATCTGACGGAAGAATACCGCCAAGCGGACAGTTGGTTGCAAGTGGAGAGCCTCTATTCGCTCTCGCGCTTGTGGCTGAACAAAGGCGACAAACAGCGTGCGGAGCGGTATATGCGCGAGGTGGAGGAGTTGTTCGCTAAATACAAAGAGAGCGCGGAGTTTGACCCGGCAGCCGAAGCGGCTTTTCTTGCGCACAGACAAGTGCTGGAATATGCCCAGAAGGGTTCGTACCATTGTTTCCCATTGGTACAATACCATAACCATTGGTCGGAGACGGACTACGTGCGTTACCGCGTGACGGAAGCCAAAGAACGCTCTATCCGCGACCTCAGGGAACGCAACTTGTATCTGACCATCAGCAGGCAAAGACAAATGCTGTTTATCGTCGTTCTGCTGTTTGCAGGAATGGGTGCTATTCTGCTGATTTGGGGACTCAGCCGCCGCCGCAAACGGCTGCTGTTGGAGAAAGAAGAAGAGATTGAGACCCTTAGGGGAATTATAAATAAGGGACTAAGCGACCAAGTACCAAGTGACCCAGTACCAAGTACGAAGGAAGCAGATATCCGCAAACTGATGTTGCAGCAATTGGGTGTCATCAAAACGATTGCCGGAACACCCACCGAAGCCAACCAACAACTGCTTGCGCGTCTCATGGCATTGAATGAGGAAACCGCCAATGCCCTCATCGACTGGCCAAGCATTTACCAAACCATCGATCTGGTATATGACGGCTTCTATACACGTCTCGTGCAGAAATACGGGAATGTACAAGGGAACAATGTACAAGGTACAAAGGAGCATGGCCCGTTACTAAACGAAAAAGAGATTCAACTCTGTTGTTTGCTTAAAGCGGATTTCTCCACCAAGGAGATCAACATGCTCACTCGTCAAAGTCTTCAAACCATCTACCAGCGCAAGACCCAAGTCCGTCAGAAACTCTCCCTCGCCGAAGCCGAAGACATCACAACGGCTATCGTATAACAAGGTACAATAATTCGTCTTAGCCACGAGGGCTCTCTTGTTATATGTCTATCTATAGGGTTAATAGGTACGAAAATGCAAGAAAATCGAAAAAAACGCAAATAATTTGAAAAAAAATGACATATTTCTTGCATATGTTATTTTTTTGTTGTACCTTTGCGGCGTATTTTACTCGTACTACGTGTGATTACATTTTTTTTGTTGCTCACGTCAGGGAAGTGTCCTAATAGTGCGGGTGGGATATAGGACATAATAGATAGCGTCTTAACGCGCTTTGTTTTGGTCAATCGAAATCTGGTAAATTTCACAAAAGAGTTACAAAACATTGCGACACTAAGATGCCTATGGTGTGTATATATGTGTGCGCGCGCAGTTGCGTGTACCTTTTATAATATATACGTACGGCGTGGGCTACGGTGTTGCTGTTTGTAACGAAAGGCAATACCAGAGCCTCGATTGGCGGAACAGCAATAGTGCAGTCCCGCTTTTTTTATACATAGTATTGAAAGCGGAACACAAACTAAGCAGTGTCCCGCTTTTTTGTGCATAGTCACAAATATGAAAACCGACGGTCAACCGACAGTCAACCGACAGTCAAGGCTAAGATCAGTACAAGATAGGTACGGCAATGATTAAGGAATGGGTAAGGAATATATAACCAAAAACTAACCGAGCCGGAGGTTATAGAAAGCCGGCAAAGCGAACATTGACATATTGGATTACCGTAAAAATGAGCGACAAAAGTAAAAAAGTTGCTCAAAAACTTGCGTATGTCAGAAAAAAGTAGTACTTTTGCGTCGAATTTGACTTTTGGAATCGACAAAATACGAACTGATTTGTCTTTTTTAATCGTCAAAACAGCATCATTATTGACTAAAACAATCGACAGTTATGCAAAGATTAAACCAGCGGTACAAGCAATTATTGGACGAGACCACCCTTGATTTTACAAGGTATATCTATCGGGAAATCAATTGGGATAACCGGTTGATTTTACTGAAGGGTCCTAAAGGAGTTGGCAAAACGACCATGCTCTTGCAGCATATCAAACGGACTTTCGAGGATACATCCAAAGCTTTTTATGCCTCAGTAGATACATCTTGGTTTACCACCCACACGCTTGTTGATTTGGCGGAGTTC
>Ga0256404_1008863_pt1 | contig 14803 bp, 27 predicted proteins | sample RumenRJG_01DNA_FD_185990 | JGI IMG/M metagenome (GOLD analysis project Ga0256404, IMG submission 185990) | Bovine rumen microbial communities from Lethbridge, Alberta, Canada - RJG_01 | ecosystem: Host-associated > Mammals > Digestive system > Stomach > Rumen | place: Canada: Alberta | collected...
TTCCCTCCAAAGCTTTATAAACATCCGAATCGTCGAAGAATATACCTGAATGCTCCCCTTCTCCCTTAGCGGCGTTCTCAAAGTTACGGATACGACCTGTCTGGTTCTCGATCTGGTCGATACAGACATCAAGTGTCACATCCTTGTGGCTTTGAAGCCTCGGGGTCCAGAATCCATCCTGGATCTTCACTTCCGAGAACTTCACCGGAGTGATCATTTTGTGGGTAGCCTCTTTCTTCCCGCCACAGGAAACGGCGACAGCGGCCAAAGCCACCACCGCGACTGCGGAAAATAAACACTTATTCATATTGGGATCGCTTTGTGGTTTATACGGATAACAAATATACCAATTGGGAACGAAAAAGGAAAGGGATTGTCGCAAAACAATCCCTTTCCTTTAACAATGACCTGTTTCCGGTCAGTAATTTTATTCGGCCTTAGGCTCCTCAGCGGGTGCCTCAGCGGCGGGAGCGGCCTCAGCCTTGGGCTCAGCCTTCTTGGCGCGGCTGCGGCGAGTGGACTTCTTAGCCTCTTTCTTCGCAGAAGCGAGAGCGGCCTCGTTGAAGTCAACGAGCTCGATCAGGGCCATGTCGGCACCGTCACCAAGACGGAAACCGGTGTGAAGGACGCGGGTGTATCCGCCCGGACGATCGGCGATCTTCGGGGCGATGACACCGAACAACTCCTTGACAGCCTCTTTGTTCTTGAGGTAGCTGAACACAGTACGGCGGGAGTGGGTGGTATCCTCCTTGGACTTGGTGATAAGCGGCTCCACGTATGTCTTCAGGGCCTTAGCCTTGGCGACGGTGGTCTTGATCCTCTTGTGCTCGATAAGGGAGCAAGCCATGTTCGCCAGCATTGCCTTGCGGTGGCCGCTCTTGCGACCAAGGTGATTGATTGCTTTATTGTGCCTCATTTCTAAACAACAGTCTTTTTCTTGGGTTCGATATTATATTTTCTGACATCCATGCCGAACTGGAGCTTCATCCTCTCGACCAGGAGGTCAATCTCGTTGAGAGACTTCTTGCCGAAGTTCCTGAACTTCATCAGCTCGTTCCTGGAGTAGGAGACGAGGTCGGCGAATGTGTCGATCTCAGCGGCTTTCAGGCAGTTGTACGCCCTCACAGAGAGACCCATGTCAGAAAGCTTGGTGAGGAGCAGATGCCTCATCCTGAGGCTCTCCTCGTCAAGCTCCTTGGAGTCTGACTCCACTGTGCTCTCAAGGGAGATCTTCTTGTCGTCCGTGAAGAGCTTAAAGTGGTAAATGAGAATATTGGCGGCCTCCTGAAGGGCCTGGTTGGGAGAGATCGATCCATCCGTGATGATCTCAAGATTGAGCTTCTCGTAATCGGTCTTCTGCTCGACACGCCAGTTCTCGACTGTCCAATTGACCTTCCTGATAGGGGTATAGACAGCATCCACGGGAATGGTCCCGATAGGAGTGTTCTCATCCCTCATCTCCTCGGCGGGCACAAAGCCGCGACCCTTGGTGATGGTCAAAGAGATCTCGAGAGTGACAGACGGTTCGAGCGAGCAGATATGCTGCTCAGGATTCAACACCTTGAAAGAAGACAATCCTTTTGAGATATCCTCGGCCGTGAACTCATTCTTGCCGCTGACGACAATATTCGCGACCTCGGTGTCAACGGACTCAACCATCCTCTTGAAACGAACCTGCTTGAGGTTAAGGATGATGTCCTGCATCCCCTCGATCACACCGGGGATCGTCGCGAACTCCTGGTCAACGCCGGAGATCTTGATCTGACTGATAGCAAACCCTTCCAGTGAAGCGAGAAGGATACGCCTCAAGGCGTTTCCGATGGTCTGGCCGTAGCCAGGCTCCAAAGGCCTGAACTCGAAACGGCCGACGGTGTCGGTTCCCTCAAGCATTATCACCTTATCAGGTTTCTGAAATGCCAAGATTGCCATGTTAGTTCTTTTTGGGTGTTAATACGTTACTTGGAGTACAGGTCAACTATGAGCTGCTCATTGATGGACTCAGGGATGTCAGTTCTGGCGGGCACATTCAGGAACTTGCCGGAAAGGGCCTTGGAGTCGAACTCGATCCATGAATATTTAGTGGCGGAAGCAACGCTCTTCTGGATGACCTCCAGGCTCTTGGAGCGCTCCCTGACAGCGATGACGTCACCAGGCTTGACCTGGACGGAAGGAATGTTGCACACCTCACCGTTGAGGGTGATGTGGGCATGGTTCACGAGCTGCCTGGCGGCGGCCCTTGAAGGGGCGATTCCCATCCTGTAAACAACGTTGTCAATTCTGGACTCAAGGAGGAAGAGAAGGTTCTCACCTCTCTGGCCGCTCATACGGGTAGCCTTGAGATAAGTGTTGTGGAACTGACGCTCGAGAAGACCATACATGTAGCGGACCTTCTGCTTCTCCTTCAGCTGCTGACCATACTCCTTCTGCTTTTTGCGCTTGGAGGCGAGGCCATGCTGTCCCGGAGGATAGTTCCTCTTCTCAAAATCCTTGTCGCTTCCGAATATAGGCTCGCCGAACTTACGGGCGATCTTGGTGGTAGGACCAGTATATCTTGCCATAATTGAATCTGATTAAAAAATTAAACTTTACGGCGGCCCTTCGGTCTGCAACCATTGTGGGGCATAGGAGTCACATCGATGATCTCGGTGACGACGATCCCGGCGTTATTGATGGTCCTGATAGCGGACTCACGGCCGGCTCCAGGACCCTTGACATAGACTTTGACCTTGCGGAGACCAGCGTCGTAAGCGGTCTTGGAAGCGTCCTCAGCAGCCATCTGGGCAGCGTAAGGAGTGTTCTTCTTGGATCCGCGGAAACCGCACTTACCAGCTGATGACCAGCTGATGACCTGTCCCTGGTTGTTGGTCAGGGAGACGATCACGTTGTTGAAGGTTGATGAAATATGGGCCTGGCCCGTAGCCTCAACCTTGACAACTCTCTTTGATGCTGTAGTTTTCTTTGCCATAATTCATCAATTTTTACTTGGTCGCCTTCTTCTTGTTAGCGACAGTCTTCTTCTTACCCTTCCTCGTACGGGCGTTGTTCTTGGTGCTCTGTCCACGGACAGGGAGGCCGATACGATGACGGATCCCGCGGTAGCAACCGATATCCATCAGTCGCTTGATGTTCATCTGGACGGTCGAACGGAGCTCACCCTCGATCTTGTACTCCTCGTTGATGAGGTTACGGATCAGAGCGATCTGCTCATCGTTCCATTCACCGACCTTGATGTCGTAGTCGATACCGCACTTGTCGAGGATCTGCCTCGCGCTGCTGCGGCCGATACCGAAGATGTAGGTGAGACCGATCTCACCCCTTTTGTTGTTAGGTAAATCAACACCGGCTATTCTTGCCATAATTTATCTTAAACTTTATTTGTTTTACAAAAAGCTGTTATCCCTGGCGCATCTTGAACTTGGGGTTCTTCTTGCAGATGACATAGAGACGGCCTTTGCGTCTGACGATCTTGCAATCATCGCTGCGCTTCTTGATGGATGTTTTGACTTTCATATCGTGAGTTGTTTTTATTTGTACCTGAAAGATATTCTTCCTTTAGTTAAATCGTAAGGTGAGATTTCAACCCGCACCTTGTCCCCAAGGAGGATGTGGATGAAATTCATTCTCATCTTCCCGGAGATGTTGCAAAGAAGGACGTGGCCATTCTCGAGCTCAACCTTGAACATCGCGTTGGGAAGAGTCTCGATAACTTTTCCGTCTTGTTCTATAGCTACTTGTTTGGACATTGAAAAAACACTTTAAAATTTACTTGCCAGTACTTTCTATATAATCGAAGGTTGACAGTTGCTCGGCATGTCCGCGACGGACAACAACCGTAAGCTCGTAATGGGCCGACTTCTTGTGGTCGGAAGTGTGTACAGCCCAGCCGTTTCTGGCCAGGTAAACACCCCTGCCGCCCGCATTGATCATCGGCTCGATACAGATCACCAGTCCCTCAGGAAGTCTTGCCCCGTGACCCTGACGCCCGTAGTTAGGGACGCCTGGAGCCTCGTGCATCTCTCTCCCGAGCCCGTGGCCTTCCAGCTCACGGACAACTGAGAAACCGAATGACTCGACATACGATTGCACCGCGTGTCCTATATCGCCGGTCCGCGCCCCCGCCACGGCAGCCTCAATACCCTTGTAGAGCGAAGCTTTCGTGACATCCAGCAGCTTACGGGTGGCAGCGTCCACCTCCCCCACAGGGAAGGTGTACGCCGAGTCACCGTTGTAGCCTTTGTACAGCGTCCCGATGTCAGCGCTGACGATATCGCCCTCCTTGAGGACATAGTCCGACGGGAAACCGTGGACGACAACGTCATTGACAGACATGCAGGTTGCCGCGGGGAAGCCCTCGAAACCAAGGAAGCTGGGGATAGCGCCGTGATCGCGGATGAAAGTCTCGGCCACCTCATTCAACCTCGCGGTTGTCACACCAGGGGCGACCCACTTGCCGACTTCCGCCAACGTCTTCGAGACGATTATGGCATTCTCGCGCAACAGCTCGATCTCTTCTTCTGTCTTGGGCTTGACCATCTTTACCTTCAAATTATCGAATATTACATTCCGGAACGTCCGGATATACGTCCGGTCTTCATCAGACCGTCATAGTGACGCATCAGGAGGTAGCTCTCAACCTGCTGGAGAGTATCGAGGACGACACCCACAAGGATGAGCAGCGAAGTTCCTCCAAAGAAGCTCGCGAAAGAGTCGTTCACACCCGCGATCCTGGCGAAAGCCGGCAGGATAGCGATAATGGCGAGGAAAATAGATCCGGGGAGAGTCACCTTGGACATGATGTCGTCAAGGTAGTTGACAGTGGCCTTTCCAGGCTTGACTCCGGGGATGAATCCGCCATTCTTCTTCATATCCTCAGCCATCATGGTCGGGTTGACCGTGACAGCGGTGTAGAAGTAGGTGAATATCACGACGAGAAGACCGAATATAAGGTTGTACCAGAATCTGGTGTAGTTGCTCAGGCTGGCGGCGATACCCCTGGTCGCGTCAAAACGTGAGAACAGCAGGGGGAACAGCATAAGAGCCTGGGCGAAGATGATAGGCATAACACCAGCCGCGTTGATCTTCAGGGGGATGTACTGGCGGACACCGCCGTACTGCCTGTTGCCGATGACCCTCTTGGCGTACTGCACAGGGACCTTCCTGACAGCCTGGACAAGAGCGATCGTGGCGACGATCACGAGGAACCAGATGATGAGCTCGACAATGAGGGCGATAGGGCCGCCACCGGTCGTGGTAGCGAACTTGGTACCGACCTCAGCCACGAGAGCGTAAGGCAGACGGGCGACGATACCGATCATGATGAGGAGGGAAATACCGTTACCGATACCCCTGTCAGTGATCCTCTCACCGAGCCACATGACGAACATGGATCCCGCCATCAGGATGATGGTGGCGACAAGGTTATAAGCGAACCTGCTCCATCCGAGCTGCGTCTCCGCGATGAAGGCGGCGCCGGGGATCTGGCTGTGGATCGAGGCGATGTAAGCCGGTCCCTGGATGCAGAGGATGAGGATGGTGAGGTACCTTGTGATCTGATTCATCTTCCTACGGCCGCTCTCACCTTCCATCTGGAGTTTCCGGAAGTAAGGTACGAACATGCCGAGGAGCTGGATCACGATGGAAGCGGAGATGTACGGCATCACACCCAGCGCAAAGACTGAGGCGTTACCGAAGGCTCCTCCGGAGAACATATTCAACAGACCGACGAGTCCCTGCTGGCTTGTGCTCTGAAGCTTGGACAACATGGTCGTGTCGATGCCCGGCAGCACGATGAAGCAACCCAGCCTGTAGATAAGGATGAGAAGGAACGTGTAGCCAAGCCTCGTGCGAAGCTCCTCGATCTTGAAGATGTTCTTTATTGTTTCAATAAACTTCTTCATCTTTCCTTCAATTACCAGTAATACTAGCCGATCACGATTGCCTTTCCACCAGCAGCCTCAATCTTGGACTTGGCGGACTCTGAGAAAGCGTCCGCGGTCACTGTGAGAGCGGAGGTGATGTCACCGTTGCCGAGAACCTTCACAAGCTCCTTGGCGTCAGCCAGTCCGGCGAGTTTGATGTCGTCGAGACCGATCTCGGTCGTACCGAGAGCCTCAGAGAGAGCCTGGAGAGAAGAGACGTTGACCGCCTTGTACTCGACCCTGGTAGGATTCCTGAATCCGAACTTGGGAATGCGCCTCTGAAGGGGCATCTGGCCACCCTCGAAGCCGATCTTGTGCTCGTATCCGGCGCGGGCCTGGGCACCCTTGGTTCCACGGGTAGCTGTGCCGCCCTTACCGGAACCTTCGCCACGGCCAATGCGCTTAGTGCTATGAGTAGCGCCCTTTGCGGGTTTCAATTCTGATAGTTTCATCGCCTTTCCTCCTTATTTCACTTCTTCAACAACAACAAGGTGACGGATCTTGGCGAGCTGGCCTTCTGTCACCGGATTCAATTCGACCTCGACAGTGTGGCCGATCCTGCGGATACCGAGGGAACGAAGGTTGTCCTTCTGCCTCTGGGTGGTTCCGTTCTTGCTCTTAACCTGAGTTATCTTAACTTTTGCCATAACCGTGTCTCCTATCCGTTAAAAACTCTGCTCATAGGGATTCCGCGGAGGCCAGCCACTGTGTAAGCGTCCCTCATCTCGGTGAGAGCGGTGACGGTAGCCTTGACCAGGTTGTGAGGGTTGGAAGAACCCTTGCTCTTCGCGAGAACGTTCTGGATACCAGCTGACTCAAAGACAGCACGCATAGCACCACCAGCCTTAACACCGGTACCAGGAGCGGCGGGCTTCATGAAAACCTCAGCGCCACCGAACTTGGCGACCTGCTCGTGAGGAATGGTAGTGTTGATGACCGGAATCCTGACGAGATTCTTCTTCGCGTCCTCAACGCCCTTGGCGATGGCGGCGGTCACCTCATTGGCTTTCCCAAGACCATAACCAACAACGCCGTTCTCGTCACCCACTACCACGATAGCGGCAAAGCGGAAGTGACGACCACCCTTAGTGACCTTAGTCACTCTCTGGATGGCGACCAACCTGTCCTTAAGTTCAAGATCAGAGGTCTTTACTCTTTTAACATTTGTATTTGCCATAGTCTTCTTCAATTAGAAAATAAGTCCACCTTCACGGGCACCATCGGCCAAACTCTTGACCCTGCCGTGATAGAGATATCCCCCGCGGTCGAAAGCGACCTTCTCGATCCCCTTCTCCTTGGCGCGCTCGGCGATAGCCTTGCCGACGATAGCGGCGGCCTCGATACCGGTCTTGCCCTTGCACTCGGCGGCGAGAACCTTGTCATTTGAAGCGGCGGCCACGAGGGTCACGCCCTTCTCGTCATCGATAACCTGGGCATAGATCTGCTTGTTGCTTCTGAAGACAACCAGCCTAGGCCTCTCGGCGGTTCCATTAACATGCTTGCGAATGCGATAATGGATCCTTCTTCTTCTTTCAATTTTATTCAATGCCATATCTGTGTCCTCCTAAGATTATTTAGCGGCGGCTGTCTTACCGGCCTTGCGGCGGAGCTGCTCACCGACGAACTTGATACCCTTACCCTTATAAGGCTCAGGCTTACGGAGAGAACGGATCTTAGCCGCGACCTGACCGAGAAGCTGCTTGTCGTTGCTCCTGAGGATCAGGACAGGATTCTCACCCTTCTTGACGGCGGGAACCTCAGCGGTCACCTCGGGGGCGAGCAAAAGCTGGATGTCATGGGAATAACCGAGTGAGAAGGTCAGGAGTTGTCCCTGAGCAGCCACGCGGTAACCGACGCCGACCAGTTCCTGCTTCTTCTCGAAACCTTTGGACACGCCTTCCACCATGTTATGAACGAGAGCGCGGTAAAGACCGTGCATAGAGCGGTGCCTAGGCTGATCCGTAGGACGCTCGAACTTGATTTGATTGTCCTCAACGGTGACCTTGATGTCGGGATCGACCTTCTGGCAAAGTTCGCCGTGGGGGCCTTTAACCTTCAATACGTTGCCAGGGAGGAGCTCAACGCTCACCTTGTCCGGAAGGCTTACAGGCAATTTACCAATTCTTGACATTATTCTTTTCCTTTAATATTAATAAACATAGCAGACAACCTCACCGCCGACGTTCAGGCTCTTGGCCTCTTTGTCGGTGATGACTCCCTTCGATGTCGAAAGGACGGCGATGCCCAATCCATTGAGAACCCTGGGCATGTTCTCCACGTCAGCGTAAACACGCATACCGGGAGTGGACACGCGCTGGATCTTCTTGATGGCGGCCATCTTGGTCTGGGGGTGATACTTCAAAGCGATCTTGATAGTGTTGTAGGGAGCGCCCTCAACCACCTTGTAGCTGAGGATGTAGCCCTTCTCACAAAGGATCTTGGTGATGGCGACCTTCATCTTCGACGAAGGGATCTCCACGACCTTCTTTCCCGCCATGTAGGCGTTGCGGATCCTTGTTAGATAATCTGCAATTGGATCAGTCATTTTTCTTTTTTGTTTTTAGATCGACGTCCCGGTTTGGGAGCGCCCGATATCCGATTGTTAATATAATAAAGTAGTGATATTCTACCAGCTAGCTTTCTTGACACCCGGGATGAGACCGTTGCTGGCCATCTCGCGGAACTGGATCCTGCTGAGACCGAACTTCCTCATATAGCCTTTGGGACGGCCGGTGAGAGAGCAACGGTTATGCAGACGCACGGGAGAGGAGTTCTTGGGGAGCTTATCGAGAGCGGCCCAATCTCCGGCTTCCTTGAGAGCCTGCCTTTTCTCGGCATATTTGGCTACCATCTTCGCGCGCTTAACCTCGCGGGCTTTCATTGATTCCTTTGCCATATTCCTTAATTGTTATGTTTCTTGAAAGGAAGACCGAACTCGGCGAGAAGGGCGTGAGCCTCCTCATCGGACTTGGCCGTGGTAACGAATGTGATCTCCATACCATGGATACGGGGGTTCTTGTCGATGTCGACCTCGGGGAAGATGATCTGCTCCTTGAGACCGAGGGTGTAGTTGCCCCTGCCGTCCATCTTCTCGGCGATACCGTTGAAGTCCCTGATACGAGGGAGGGAGATGCGGACGAGCCTCTCGAGGAACTCGTACATCTTGACGTCGCGGAGAGTGACCTTCACACCGATGGGCATGCCCTTACGGAGACGGAAGTTGGAGACGTCCTTCCTGGAGTAGGTGAGGATAGCCTTCTGTCCGACGATCTTGGAGAGCTCCTCAGCGGCCTCCTCAACGAGCTTCTTGTCGGAGGTGGCGTCACCGACTCCCTCATTGATCGTGATCTTCACGAGCTTGGGAACCTGCATGACAGTGGTGTAGGAGAAGCGCTTCATGAGCTTGTCAACAATCTCCTCTTTGTAAACCTTCTTGAGGGAAGGGACATAATCCTTGGGAAGTTCCTGAACTTCCACGGGCTTTGCTGCTTTCTTCGCCATATTACTTGATCTCCTCTCCTGATTTCTTTGCGTAACGGATCTTCTTGCCGTCAACAACCTTGTAACCTACTCTGGTAGGCTTGTTGGTGGACGGGTCGATGAGCTGGAGATTGGAGATGTGGACTCCCGCCTCCTGCTTGATGATACCACCCTGCGGATGAGCCGCATTGGGTTTGGTGTGCTTGCTGACGACATTGACACCCTCGACGATCACGCGATCCTTGGCAGGGATGACAGTCAGGACCTTTCCGGTCTTGCCTTTGTCGTTGCCGGCGTTGACATACACTGTGTCACCTTTCTTGATATGTAACTTTTTCATGATTCTCGTTGGATTAAAGGACCTCAGGTGCCAGTGAGACAATCTTCATGTAATTCTCGCGGAGTTCCCTGGCCACGGGGCCGAAAATACGGGTGCCGCGAAGCTCGCCGGCGTTGTTCAAAAGAACGCAAGCGTTATCGTCGAAACGGATATAAGAACCGTCCGGCCTGCGGATTTCCTTCTTGGTGCGGACGACAACGGCCTTTGAGACAGTACCCTTCTTGGCGTCGCCGCTGGGGATGGCGCTCTTGATCGCAACCACGATCTGGTCGCCCACTGTCGCATACCTATGATGCGTACCGCCAAGCACGCGGATGCAAAGGACTTCCTTGGCTCCACTGTTGTCGGCAACCTGTAAACGTGTTTCCTGCTGTATCATAACTATTTGACTTTTTCTACGATTTCAACTAATCTCCACCTCTTGGTCGCGCTCAAAGGACGGGTCTCCATGATACGCACGGTATCGCCCTCGTCGCACTCGTTCTTGTCATCCTGAGCGACAAACTTGGTCGACTGCTTGATGAACTTGCCGTAGAGAGGGTGCTTCTTCCTGGTCTCGACCCTGACAACGATGGTCTTGTCCATCTTGTTGCTGACCACTACGCCGATTCTTTCCTTACGAAGATTTCTTTCCATGATTCTATTATTTCTGGTCTTTTTCTTTTTCAGCGAGGATAGTGATCATGCGAGCTATATCCTTTCTGACTTTCTTGAATTCCGATGTGTTCTCCAATGGAGAGACAGCGTGGTTGAGCCTCATTGTGTCAAGCCTGTTCTTTTCGACCTGGATGCGGTCCTTCAGGTCCGCCACAGACATCTCACGTACTTCAGATGTTTTCATTTCTTATCTTCTCCATTAAATATTATTCAACATAATCCCTGCGGACGACGAACTTGGTCGCGATGGGGAGCTTGTGGGACGCGAGACGCATGGCCTCCTTCGCAGTGGCGAGAGACACTCCGTCAGCCTCAAAGAGGATGCGGCCGGGAGTCACGGGAGCGACGAATCCTTGGGGATCACCCTTACCCTTACCCATACGGGTGTCAAGAGGCTTCTTGGTGAAAGGCTTCACAGGGAATATCCTGATCCAGATCTGACCTTCACGGTTCATGTGACGGGAGATAGCCTGACGGGCAGACTCAATCTGCTGCGCGGTGATCCAGCAATTCTCGAGGGTCTTGAGACCGAAGGAACCGAACGCGAGCTGATTGCCCCTCTGGGCCATTCCCTTCATCACGTTCTTCTGTTCCCTTCTGAACTTTGTTTTCTTTGGTTGTAACATTGCCGTATTACTTTAAATAAATATTCAAACTTTCCAAGTCGTTGATTATTAAGGATTTAGCCTAATAATCCCCGGATTTTGGGACTGCAAATTTAGTAAAAAATAATGGATTTCAAACATTATTTGAAATATTTTTTAACTTTTTCGACCATGGTTTTTTACAAAGAAACAGGTAATTATCAGCGACTTATGTTTAAGCGACAAAATTTTAATCCTACGTTTTCGACATTGCCCGCGGGAGCCTAATTTTATGGCACGAAATTTTCGGGAAAATTGGGACTTGAAAGATCTGTGAGGTGATGGACAAGACCAAGGTGTTCCTTTTCTTCATAACCCTCGCCGCGGGACTGCTCGCGGCGACCCTTTCCTGCGCCCAGGAGGTGTCGGGACCTCCCGCCCCGCCAGCCAGGACGGGGGCGGCCTACATGGGTTACCGGGTGGAAAAAGGAGACACGGTCTACTATGACAGCATAAACCCAGTCTGGGTGTTCCCAAGGGGCAGGAGGGGCAAAAGCGACCTGAAGAGTTACTACCGACTCGTGTACAATTTCAATAAGGTGTACCCGTACGCTCTCCTGGCGAAGGATCTCACCATGCAGGTGGACGACCACATCGCCCAGAACAGCCTCAGGCGCAGGAAGAAGGAGAAATACATCAGCCAGATGCAGAAAGAGCTGTTCGAATCTTACGAGAAACCCCTGAAAAACATGAGCATCTCCCAAGGAAGGTTGCTCATAAAGCTGATAGACAGGGAGATCGGCAAGTCCTCCTACAAGATTATCAAAGACTACAAGAGCGGGATCACCGCCGGCTTCTGGCAAGGGGTGGCGAAGATATTCGGGAACGACCTAAAGAGCTCATACGACCCCAAAGGGGACGACAAGATGACTGAATACCTTGTCGAGAAATGGAGGATGGGCGAGTTCGACGCCCTGTACTACTCGATATTCTGGGAAATGCCCAAGCACCCGGAAATCCGGTCGAAGACAATAAAATTCGAGGACTGATTGTTCACCCAGTCTCTCAGGACCAGAAGCCTGGCTCCTGTCGGGAGTTTCATGTCCACCCGGGTGTGGAAGTGGCCGAATATGAAATAATCCACCTTGGTGTTCCTGGAATATTTCAAAGCGAACTTGTAAAGGGGCTCCTCCTCTCCCTTGAAGTGGTATTCCTCATTCCTCGCCAGGCGGCTGCCTTTGGACCACCCGGTGCCGATTCTGAAAGCCAAGGTAGGATGTATCAGCGAGCTGAACATCTTCTGGCAGAACCTGTTGCGGAAAAGCCACCGCATGAGCTTATAGCTGAGATTCCCAGGACCCAGGCCATCCCCGTGGCCAAGGCAGAAGACCTTCCCACCAAACTCCATGAGGTAAGGCTGCTGGAGTATCTTGATCCCCATGTCTGTGAAATAGTGGTAGCACCAGATGTCGTGGTTCCCCTGGAAGAAAAACACCTCCACACCGGCGTCCATCAGACCCATGAGAGCAGAGAAGACCTTTACATATCCCTTCGGGACAAGGTCCCTGTACTCGTACCAGAAATCCCAGATGTCCCCGAGCATGTAAAGGGCTTTGGCCCTGTCCTTTGGGATGGATTCCAGAAAACGGACGAAACGTTCCTCACGGCCCGAGGGATCGGCCACATCGAGTCCGAGGTGGACATCCGAGACGAAATAGACCAAGCTCCTCTCCCCCATCTCAAGCGAAGATGAATATCAAGACGGACACGACAAGGCAATATAGGGCGAACCAGCCGAGTTTGGAACGTCTGACAAGGGCGACCATAGCCTTGCAGGCGAAGAGGCCAGCCAGGAAGGCCGCGATGAAGCCAACGGCAAGGCAGACCGGACTCAATCCGCCGCCGAGCTCGGCATGGCCGGTCGCGGCTTTCAAGATATCAAGAGCCTGCTCGCCGATGATGGGGACAAGCACCATGAGGAAGGAAAACTGGGCCATCACCTCCCTTCTGACTCCGCAAAGAAGTCCGGTGGCGATCGTCGTGCCGGAGCGGGAGAGTCCGGGAGCCACGGCCAGAGCCTGGCCTATTCCAACCACAAAGGCCTGCCAATAGTTGATTCCGTTTCTGACAGGGCTTTCCCCGACAGGAGAGGTGTCCCCGGAGCTCCCTACGCTTCGCGCCCTATCCGGGTAAATGTCCGCTCCGGGGACACCTCTCCTGCCGGAACGCACGCCGGAACCGTTTCCGAAGAAATCGGAGAGAAGCAGCAGGGCGGCGGTGACTAGGAGACAGACAGCCACAGTGGTCAGGCTGTCGCCAAAAAGAGCCTCCACCTGGTCCTTCAGCAGGAACCCGACCAGGGCCACCGGGATCATCGAGACAATGATTTTGAAAATATAATCAGTCTCGTCGTTATACTTGAACTTGAAGAATCCGGAGAGCAAACGGCAAATCGGTTTCCAGAACACAACGATCGTGCTCAGGACAGTAGCGAGATGGACAGTGACAGTGAAATCCAAGAAACCTTCCCCATCCACGCCCAGAAGCTCCTTCACGATCATCAGGTGGCCGCTGGAACTGACAGGCAGGAACTCAGTCAGTCCCTGGACTATCCCTAAAAGAAGAGCTTGAAGCCAATCCATCTCACTTATTGTTATCCTCCATCCCGGCAGGACGCTTCATGATCGCGATAATCACAATCACCACCCCGCAGAGAATCACAACGGGGGCCGCCACAAGCCTACGGAAATCAAACATAGCCCAGTTAAAGACCTGCGGGTCTTTGACTCCGCCACCCATCATCAGGATGAATCCGGCCACCATGACGAGGAATCCCATGAGGATCCACCGCAGCCCCTTCCGGGTTATCGCCATCTTAGTATTATCTGCCATATTCGTAGAATTATCAATAATAAAGGTCATCCTTCGGAAGCGAGACCAGCTTGCCCACGACGAAATAGGTACTGATAAAGCAAATCAGCACTCCGGAGACGACCACAATCCCAAGCACCACCAGCAGCAAGTCGAGACTGAAAACCTCGAAAAGCTGGGACACCTCCCTCCGGACGATGAACAAAGCCCCGATAAGCATCAGGATGGCCAGTAGGGCCGAAAAGAGCCCCTGGAAAACGGACTGGCCGAGGAAAGGCCCCCTGATGAAAGACTTCGTGGCTCCGACAAGCTTCATCGTGTGGATGGTGAAACGCTTGGAGAACACGTTGAGTCTCACGGTGTTGTTGATCAGGACAAAGGAGATGAAGAGCAGCAGCCCCACGAAGATGGCGAGAATCAGGGATATTTTCGCCAGATTGGTGTTGAGCTTATCCACAAGGGACTGCTGGTACACTACCTCCTCCACCAACGGGGATTCAGCGATTTCTTTCCTCACTACCTCAAGGCTGTCAGGGCTGACATATTCAGCCTTCAGATTGACATCGATCGACACCGGAATTGGAGCTGTCTCAAAGACATTGAGGAAATCCTCCCCAAGCATGTCCGCCATTTCCTTGGTGCCCTCATCCTTGGAGATGAACCGAGTTCCTTTAATATATGGCCGCGTATCAAGCGAGGTGGCGAAATCCATGGCGTCACTCTCGGAGACATCCTGCTTCATAAGCACGGAGATCTGGACATTCTCCTTGAAATAGTCCGAGACACTCTTGGCATTGACCAGAAGGAGACTGGCCACACCGACAAGGAAAAGCACCAGCGTGATGCTGATCACACTCGAGATCCAGGCCCCCGCGAGCCTCCTCTTGATCAATCTGTTCTCACCTGCGGACATCTGCGTGTTTCACCTAAATAATCCAAAATTCAAATATAGC
>Ga0256404_1008865_pt1 | contig 14795 bp, 12 predicted proteins | sample RumenRJG_01DNA_FD_185990 | JGI IMG/M metagenome (GOLD analysis project Ga0256404, IMG submission 185990) | Bovine rumen microbial communities from Lethbridge, Alberta, Canada - RJG_01 | ecosystem: Host-associated > Mammals > Digestive system > Stomach > Rumen | place: Canada: Alberta | collected...
AGGACATCGTGCCGGAGGCGACGGATGAGATTGGCGACCTCACGCAGAGCTTTAATGCGATGAAGAACCACATCAAGGAGCTCATCGGCAAGATGCGCAATACGAGCGAGCAGGTCGCGGCTTCGAGCGAAGAGCTCACGGCGAGCGCGCACCAGTCGGCCGATGCCGCGACGAATGTCGCGCAGACCGTCTCGACCGTCGCGGACGGCATGACGGAGCAGACGCAGCACGTTGACAACGCGACGAAGAGCGTCGAGGGCGTCCTCGCCGAGCTCGACGGCGTCGCGCACCAGACGAAAGACATCACGGGCAAGTCGTCGGAAGCGGCGGAGTCGGCCGAGCATGGGCAGAAGCTCATGGGCGAGGCCATCGATCGCATGGCGCATATCGAGACGAGCGTCGGCCAGTCGGCCGATGTCGTCGCAAAGCTCGGCGAGAGCTCGAAGGAAATCGGTACGATCATCGAGACCATCGCTGGCATCGCCGACCAGACGAACCTGCTTGCGCTCAACGCCGCCATCGAGGCCGCGCGTGCGGGCGAGCAGGGGCGCGGTTTCTCCGTCGTTGCCGACGAAGTCCGCAAGCTTGCCGAGCAGTCGCAGGGAGCCGCCGAAGAGATCCGCCGCCGCATCGAGACGATCCAGTCCGATACGGATCAGGCAGTCGCCGCGATGAAGAGCGGCACAGAGGAAGTGCAGAGCGGCGTCGAAGCCATCCGCGCCGTCGGCGATGAATTCTCGCACATCATGCAGCAGGTCACGGACATCACGGTGCAGATGTCGACCATCGACGCCGCCGTGCAGAACGTCTCGAAGAGCGGCGACCACATCTCGACAGCCGTCGCCGGCATCCAGACTGTCAGCCAGAAGACGGCGGAGCAGACCGAGACCATCTCGGCAGCGACAGAAGAGCAGTCGGCTTCGAACGAAGAAATCGCCGCCGCGTCGCAGGCTCTCGCCAAGATGGCGAGCGAACTCCAAGACATGGCTGCGAAGTTCAAGATTTGATCAATCGGTAATAAGGCTGGGAAAAAGCGCGCAGGGCAAATCTGGGCGCTTCTTTGCTGTATACATGATATGCATTGTTTTTGATCGTATGATTCTATTGTATAACTTTCGGGAATAAAATATCCTTTTTGTATAGCATCGATTGACTCTGGTTATGAAAGGTGATAAGATTTAAGCGAACTGAGAGGAATCTTCTTTTGGGCTGATAGAAATGATGATTCGAGGGAGGCAATCGATGGATTTTCTGCATTTATTCCGCGCCGGCGGGTTTATGATGTACCCGCTCATCCTGGCATCTGTGATCGTCATCGCAATCTTTATCGAACGGTTCCGCTACTATCGTTCAGCAAGGTCCGATGTGGACAAGCTGGCGAATGAGATTCCGGAGTATCTGGTAAAAAATGATGTCGAAGGATTGACGAGAGCCTTGAAGAGGGATGGCGGCATTCCGGCTTCTATGATTCTCGCAGGGGCGGAACACCTTGACATCGATGTGTCGCAGACCACGCTCATCGAGGGGGCGGCTTCCCGCTTTGCCGGGCTCTTGAAGAACTATCTGAACTACCTGGACGTCATCGTCACACTGTCTCCGCTGATGGGGCTTCTCGGTACTGTCGTCGGCATGATCGGCTCCTTCAATGTCCTTTCTGTTTCGGAAGGCCAGCCATTTGCGATTACCGGCGGCGTAGCGGAAGCTCTCGTCTGCACGGCGACGGGGCTTTTCGTCGCCATCATCTCGCTGATTGCACATACCTATCTGTCCCAGCAGGTGGCGAACTTTGTTTCCCAGATGGAAAAGCTGGGGTCGGTGTACTTGGCGATTGTTGAGGCGAGGAAAGCATGAGACTGAGTCCTTTGAATGTGGATAAGAAGCCGCAGATCATGATCATCCCGATGATCGACATCATCTTCTTCCTGCTCGTCTTCTTCATGATGAGCATGCTCACGATGGTGGTGCAGAAATCCATCAATCTGAATCTGCCTCAGGCGGCGACGTCAAAAGTGGATTTGGATCGGACTCTGCCCATTAGCGTGACTTCGGATGGCACCATCTACGTAGAGCAGGAAAAAGTTTCCAAGGAAGATTTCCATCGGCGGATGGAAATCGAAAAACAGCGCAACCCGGAGCTCGCTATCGTTCTTCGCGCGGATTCCAGATCAGAGCATGGGGACTTCGTCTTTGTCCTTGACCAGCTGAAGTCTGTCGGCATCAGCAAGATTGGTATCGCAACGGAATCCAAAGCTGGGCAGCAATAGGGGAGGCTCCATGGAGAAATTGAAACATCGCTGGCCGGATGCTTTTGGAGGGTCGCTGATCCTTCACAGCTTGTTGTTTGGATTTATCACGTTGTTTATTTTTCTCTTCCCGCCTGAGCACGTACAGCAGCCGGGCATCATGGAAGTCGATATCGTCTCTGGCGTCAGCGACGCAACGGACACAGACGCAGGCGACGCAGGTGGCGGCGGAAATGCGCCGGAAGCGTCGCAGCCGCAGGAAGCGCCACAAGCGCAGGAAGCGCCGCAAGCGCAGGAAGCGCCGCAAGCGCAGGAAGCGCCTGCAGAAACGCCTCCGGCGCCGGAGCCGGAAGCGGAAAACGATGTGCATGAAGTGCCGCCGACCCAGCAGGAGGAGCAGAAGCCATCGGCATCGCCTGCACCGGCTGCAAGCAAGAAGCCTGCGGCCAGCAAGCCAGCCGAAACGTCGGCCAGCACGGGAAGCGGCAGCGGCAAGAGCCCTGCTCCCGGTGCGAATGCCGGGAATGGAAGCGGCAAGGGGAGCAGCACCGGCTCCGGCACGGGCAAAGGCAGTGGCTCTGGTTCCGGTACGGGCAAGGGAACTGGATCCGGCAGTGGGGAGCGCAAGGGCGAGACCATGGGCCCGCAGATCCTTTCCGCGCCGGCACCGGCGTACCCAGAATCGGCCAGACAAGCTGGCGTTTCTGGTACCACTGTGGTGGGGCTCACCATCAGCTCGGACGGAAGCGTCTCTTCTGCTTGGGTGGAAAGCTCCTCAGGCAGCTCCACGCTGGACAATGCAGCCGTGAGCGCCGTCTCCCGCTGGCGCTTCGTCCCGGCCAAGAAAAACGGCACCCCGATCACGGTCAATTCTCGCGTTCCTATCACATTCAACCTGCATTGATTCGCAGTTGTATGGTTTTTATATTTCACATATTCTTTTTATACAGAGGTAAAAAGAGTGAAGAAAAAATTTTTGATTGCAGCCGTCCTTGCCGGCGTTTCTGCGCCGATGTGCGGCTACCTGCCCGCCAGCGCGGCAACAGCGGATTCATCGCTGGACGAGGTCGTTGTCGAGGCTGACAGGGACAAAGCTGCCAGCACGGAGGATGAAAACGGTGCGAATGACAGAGAGAGGGGCAATGAGAGTGTCGTGAAGCCGCTCGGCGATGTCGCTGACCAGGTTTCGGACGTCGGCATCCTGGGAAAGAAGGATGCGCTTGAAACACCCTTTAGCGCCATGACGATGACGCACAAGGATCTGGAATTCTTCGGCAGCCCAGCCAAGGGGCCGACGGACATGCTGACGCTGAATCCGGCTGTCCGCGACAATTCCACGAGCCTGTACAATGATATTTCCATCCGCGGCTTCAAGATCAACGGCCACAACATGTATTTGAACAATGTCCCAGGTATGCTCGACCAGCAGCATGCCACCGATGTGTACATCGACAAGGCGACGGTTATCGCCGGGCCGAATCTCGGCATTGCCGGCACAGTTCCTCGTGACAATATCGCCGGCACCGTCATCTTCTCGTCCAAGCAGGCACAGGATGCGCCGAATACGGATCTGACCATCGCGTACCAGGGCGGCGATTCCTTCAAGGAAGCCATTGACGTTGGCCGCCGTTTTGGCACGGACAATCGCTGGGGCGTCCGCGTTATGGCGGACAATATCGACGGGGATACCGTGATTGATGGCGAGAATATCAAGCAGCGGGATTTCTTCGTCAATATTGATCAGAAGACCTCGCACAGCAAGAGCAACCTGCTCATCGGCTACAACTATACGGATCAGCATGCCAGCCCGCATACGTTCAGCTTTGACAGCACGCTGACAAGCCTCCCGAAGGCTCCGGATGCCAGCCGCTCGTATAAGCCCTCCTGGTCCTACAACAAATTTGACAACTGGATTGTTACATTCAATCACGAGCAGATTCTGAATCCTTATGTGACGGCGTTCTTCAATGCCGGATATCATAACGAGGATTGGTATGGCTACATCGATGGTTCGCCGAAGATTAAAAACATGAATGGCGATTACACGATCAGCGAGGAGAACTATCCTCTGGCCGTGAAGACGAAGTATGCCCAGCTCGGCATCAAGGGGCATGTGGATTCCGGCGAAGTGTCGCATGACTATGTCCTCGGCGTTGACCGCATGTGGTACGATAACTATGGCGGCACGATCAAGAGCTGGGGCAACAACGGCAGCGTGTCGGTCTCCGGCAACATCTACAGCTGGGCGATGGATGACTCCGCGTATGATACGGCCAGCCATCAGGAGGGCACAGCGCCCTGGACGCAGACGCAGCAGGTCACGGGCTGGCATGTCATGGATGACCTCGGCTTCCTCGGCGGCAAGCTCGATGTTGTCCTCGGTCTCCACGGCCATCGTGACACACAGGAAAAGAAAGGCTCACCGACCAAGACGTATACTGGCATCATTCCGACGTATGGCGTGAACTACAAGTTTACGGATAAATTCTCCATCTATGCAAGCCATACGGAGCAGTTCTCTCTCGGCAAGATCGTTCCGAGCGGCAAGAATTATCTGAATGAAGGGGAAGCGCTCGATCCATACAAGGCGAAGCAGAATGAGTTCGGCTTCAAGCTGAAGGACGGCAGGTTGCTCCATACGCTCAGCTTCTATGAGATCAAGCAGGCGAATTACAATGAATTCGAGACGGATGCGGGTGTATATTACAAGGAGCATGGCAAGCAGAAGGACAAGGGCATGGAATACAGCGTGTCCGGTGCATTGAATGACAAGTGGGATATCATCGGCGGTTTTTCTTATGTTGATGCGAAGCAGGCCCTGACAGGAAAACGGGTCAATGGTGTTCCGCACTGGTCTGGCACGTTGGGGCTTGTCTACAAGCCGGAGAAGGATCTGAGCTTGATCGGCAGGATGACGGTCATGGGACGTGCGCCTATCATGAATGAAAAGCTCGAAGCGCCGGCCTATGCCGTGTTCGATCTCGGTGCCAGCTACGATACAGTCATCAACGAGACGCCGGTCACATTCCGCGCGATGCTGTACAATATCTTCGGCAAGGATTACTGGAACGGCATGGACAACAGCAGCAGCCTGACGCTCGGTCAGCCCCGTACGTTTGTCTTCTCTGCGACCATGCACTTCTGATTTGTTTTGATTCTCATGTTTCCGTGGGTGCTCTTTTGGAGCATTCACGGAAATTTGTTATTTCGGAGAGGGATTTGTCATGGGAAACATGATGCAGCGCAGGCTGCGGGCGTGTCCTGCCGCCCTGCGGGACGGCGCCCTTGTCCTTGCCGTGCTTTTTTCCTGCTTTGCCGGGCTGCTTTTGGGAGATACGCATCTTTCTGCCGGAGAGGCAGCGGGAGCCCTCCTCCAGGGAAGCTTTGCAGGCGGGCCGGCCGCACCGTCGGACATCTCGGATGGTTCAGATATCATATGGAATCTGCGGCTGCCCCGCATGCTGCTGTCCCTTTCGGCCGGCATGGGGCTTGCGCTGTCCGGCGTGGTGATGCAGGCGCTTTTCCGGAACCCGATGTCGAGTCCCTACATCATGGGGATTTCCTCGGGCGCATCGCTCGGCGTGGTGCTTGCGGCATTCCTCGGGGCAGGTATGTCCGCCTGGGGGACGGCTGCCATGGGATTTGGCGCTTTTGCCGGCTCGTTCCTGCTCTCCCTCGCCATCCTGGCGGCGGCAGGACGCCGGAGCGGGGACCCGAGCTATCTCCTGATCCTCGGCGTGGCCATGAGCGCCGTCTGCAGCGGCGTGACGGGCGTGCTCATCTATTGCGGAGCCGCTTCTTCCGGCACGGACGTCTCCATGTACTGGCTCATGGGCAGCGTGGCCTCGGCCCGGCTGATTCCCTCGCTCCTCCTGCTTCTCGTGGTCGTGGCTTTTGGCGGCTTCTTCCTGACGCAGGCGCGCATCCTGAACCTCATGCTGCTGGGGCGGGAGGCCGCCCTGCCGCTGGGCTGGGATCTCCAGCCGTTTTTCAAGGGGTACCTGGTTCTGAATGCTATTCTCGTGGGTCTGATCGTCATGGAAGCGGGGCTCATCGGCTTCGTCGGGCTTATCGTTCCCCATTTCGTGCGGCTGCTGCTCGGCCCCGACCACAAGCGGGTCGTCCCGGCAGCCATCATCCTGGGCGGGCTCCTGACGGTGTGGGCGGACATCCTCGGCAGAGTCCTGCTGCATGGCGTGGAGATCCCGATGGGCGTCATGCTGGCCGTCATCGGTGCGCCCTTGTTCCTGTTCCTGCTGGCAGAAACAACAGGGAAGAAAGGAGGCAGCCGATGACGAAGTCAAAAGAAATCATCGTGGCACTGTTCTTCCTTTTCCTTTCCATGCTCTCCCTTTCGTTCGGGACGGTTCCGACCGGGCCGGGGGAGGCCGTGGAAGCGGTGCTCCAGTTCCTCCGGGAAGGGACATCTTCCACCATCGGGAGCGATGCGGTGGTTTATCTCCGCCTGCCGCATTTCGTGCTCGCCTTTTTCGCGGGCTGCGGCCTTGCCCTCTGCGGGACGGTCATGCAGGCCGTCACGCGCAATCCCTTGGCCGATCCTTATCTGCTCGGGATTTCTTCGGGTGCCGCCCTCGGCGCCGTCCTTGCCATCGTCTTTGGCGTGGACGGCATGTTCGGGGTTTCCGGCATCGGCGTTTCCGCCTTCCTCGGCGCCATGGCGGTCTGCCTCCTGATTTTGCTCTTTTCCCAGTTCCTTTCGGGAAACCAGATGCTCGTCATCATTCTGGCCGGCTTTGCATTCAACGCGCTCTGCGCGGCGGGACTGAACTTCATCATCATGGTCATGGCGGAGCCGTCAAAGACGCGGTCCGTCCAGTTCTGGCTCCTCGGCAATCTCCAGGCAGACCGCTGGGACAGCATTCTCGTGCTGGGGCTCATCCTCCTTGCTGGCTGCCTCTATTTCTACAGCCAGAGGCGCATCCTGGATCTCATGCTGGTGGGCGACGAAGTTTCCCTCACCATGGGGAGGAAGCTGGCGACCTATCGCAAGATCTACATCCTCGTCACGGCGTTCATGACGTCCTGCCTGGTCTGCCTGACGGGGACGATCGGCTTCGTGGGACTCGTCATCCCGCATCTGGTCCGCCGCATGGCAGGGAGCGCGCATCGGACGCTCCTGCCGCTCGCGGCACTCGGGGGCGGCTGCTTCCTTTCGTGGGCCGATGTCCTGGGGAGGATGCTGGTTTCCGGCGTGACGATCCCCGTCGGCGTGGCGGCGGCTGTCTGCGGAGCGCCGTTCTTTGTCTGGATGCTTCTTTCCGGGAAATGGGGTGGCAGGTCTTGAAGAAAAAATCTGTGACAACGCTGCTGCTCCTGACAGCTTTCGCGGCCGGCGGCTGCGCATCGGAGCCGGCCGCCGGGGAAGAGGGCATCGTGGTAGAAAACATCCGGGTGGAGAACTATTTCAATCAGGGTGTCAATCGGGAAGTCTTCACGAACGTGCCGGAGCGCGTGCTCGTCATCGGCGCGGCGCAGACGGAAACGCTTTTGGATCTCGGCGTGGAGGATGCCATTGTAGCAGCTGTCAAGTATGAAGACAATGCACGGTTTCCTATCAAGCAGAGCAACAAGGAAGCGTTTGATGCTCTTCCATTTCTTTCCCGGCAGGAGCTCAATACCGAGCGAGTGTTGAATCTGCATCCCGACCTCATCATTTCCGAGGAATCCTGGTATTCCAAGAACAAGCTCGGCCGCACGGACGACTGGAACCGCAGGGGCACGCATACCATGGTGACGCTTTCGAGCACGGCGCCTGCCAAGAGCAAGGAACCGGAAACGGTCGAACGGGAAATGCAGTACATTGCAGACCTCGGAAGAATCTTTCACGAGGAAGCGCAGGCGGAGCATATCGTCCAGGACACGATGGGGCGGCTGCAGGACATCCGGGACAGGACGGCGGATCAGAAACGGCCGAAAGTGATGATTCTGGACCTGCTTTCCTCCGGCATCGTCTCGTACGGCAAAAACAAGATTGCCGGCGACATCGCGACGCATCTGGGCGCCGTCGTCCCCGACACGACGGCCGTCATCAGCGAGGAAGAACTGATGGCGGAGAACCCCGACGTCGTTTTCGTCGTGACGTATGACGAGGCGGAGAAGGAGCTGCAGCAGCTCCGGGAAAAGCCCGCGTTCCAGCATCTTTCCTTCATCGAGCAGGGACACCTCTATTCCATCCCCCTGAAATACGTCTACGGCCCCATGACGCGGATCATCGACGCAGCGGGGTATATGGGAGCGTGCATGTATCCCGGCCTCGTTTCGTATGAGAAGGAATATGACTTCCATGCAAGCCGGAACGAATGAAAAAGAAAATTCCGCTTGACGATGAGCTGGCAGGGGAGTATGATAACTGAAAGTAATGATTTGTGTTCTATTGTTTTTTATTTTCAGGACGCAGAGGAAACATGGACACTCGCGTGAAGAGAAAATAAAAAGATAGGGAAAGGAGAAGCCTATGAAGAAATGGGTGCTGGCAGTTCTTTTCGCAGCCGTCTGCCTGTTCGTGCCCCAGCTGGCTTCTGCGTCGGAAGTTTCTTCCGATTCCATGCTCATGGAATTCGAGGCGCAGAAAGTGTGGATGGACAAGGGAAATCTGTGCGTGAGAGGCACGTTCTACAACAAGCAGGACGACATCACCATCACGAAGCTGAATGATATGGAACTGCATATCCTTCTGCAGAAAAAGGATGGCACGGAGGCATCTGTCAGCAAGAAACCGGTGAAACTGCCGATGCTCAGGATCGGGGGAGGCGGCTCGAAGACAGTCACGCTGAACCTGGGCCCGTATGATGGGAACTGGGATACATGGATGGTTGACAGCGATTGCGTTTTTACGTATATCAGCGGCGCTTCCTGGTAAATGGATTGAACAGGGGGGATACCTACAGATGAATTACAGAAAAAGGATATGGATCACGACCGCCATCAGCATGACGCTGCTTGGCGGGGCCGGCATGGGCACGGTTCATGCAGCATTTGACGAGAACCTGAACGTCTACACGCTGGACACGGTGGAAGTCAAGGCGGACAAGACGAAGAACCAGTTCGGCGATACGAACACCGAACAGTCGTATTACCGCACGGGCGGCGATACGAAGGTCATCACGAGAGAAGAGATCGAGAAACGCAATTACACGGACGTCACGGAAGCCATCAAGAGGATCCCGGGCGTCACGTTCACGAATGCAGGCTACCGCGGCGGCGAATACGGCTACAACTCCTACAACAACAGCATGGCCATCAACGGCGATACGCGCGTGATCGTCCTGGTGGACGGGCGCCGCGTGGACAACAGCGCCAGCACGCGCTTCGGCAGCAGCAATGCTTCTGCCGGCCGCACGATGGTGGACCTCAACCAGGTCGTCAGCATGGCGGACGTGGACAAGATCGAGGTCATCAAGGGGCCGGGCGCTTCCGTTTATGGCGCTGATGCCACGGGCGGCGTCATCAACATCATCACGCGCAAGGGCACGGCGCACAACGAGGGCACGATCGACCTCTCGACGGGCTCCTGGCACAAGCATGTGTACACGATGACGTATTCCGGCGCTGCCGGCCCGAAGAAGGACTGGAGATATTTCGTTTCCGCCACCAGGAACATGGCGCAGGACAGCGAGTATCATGACGGCCTGACGGGGGCGGATCATACCTATACCGGCACGAGTTACAGGGAAGACGGCGTATCCCTCCGCTTGGACAAGAAGTTCAATGACAAGCAGAAGCTGAAGATCTGGTACAACCACCAGGACGGCAAGGACGGCTATCCGATCACGGCGAGAGACTGGCGTTACTGGTCGGAGACCGACTGGAACCGCATCATCGAGCGGACGACCCGCCCGGGCGGCTATGGCAATACGGACAACCCCGGCTACCGCAACCTCTTCTCGCTCGATGCCCTTTCCGGTTCGTACAATGCGTATCGCAATAATGACATCGATATTTCCTACACGTTCGACAAGGACAACGGCATGGAGAGCTTTGTCCGCTTCTACGACCAGAAGCATCATTACTGGGGCGTGGACCGGTATCCGGACTGGGTTCTCGAAGACGGCTCTTATGTGCCGTTCCCGGACAGCGCGGCCTGGGGGCCGTTCCTCAAGAGCTATGTGTTTGAGACGGGCATGGATCCGACGACGGTCTACAACGAGCACAACTATGGCTTCCAGCTCCAGTATGGCAAGTCCGTCGGCATCAACGACCTCCTCGCAGGCATGACGATCGACAAGTCGAAGCTGACGACGAGGAAGCTGAACCGCAAGACGGGCGAGATGGAATCCACCCATACCGACAGGAACAGCGTCAACGGCTTCCTGCAGGACAAGATTCATATTTCCGACAAATGGGATCTCACCCCGGCACTGCGCTATTCGCATTACAATGATTTCACGAGCGGCACCTATAACGGCGTGGGCGGCTACACGAAGATCACGCCGACCATCAATACGGAATATGCGTTCAGCGATTCTATGAGCGCCTATATCGGATGGGCTTCCATCTATCGTCCGGTCAAGGCGCGCGACTACACCATCACGACGCCGAACGGTGATGCGCTCGAAGATGAAAAGGGCGATGTCTGGACGATCGGCGCGCACAAGGATTTCGGCGAGAATACCACGCTGGCCGTTCATTACGACTGGACGAAGATGCGGAACGCCGTCACCTACTATCCGGTCTGGGATTCCTCCAAGAACGAGTTCTCGAGCCGCGCGGTCAATGCCAAGGAAACGAAGAAGTCCTTCAACGTGACGCTGGATCACAAGTTCAACGACAAGTGGAGCCTGGGTCTGGCATATTCCCACCTGACGGACAAATACACGGCGAAGAATGGCGAAGAATTTGATCCGGATCTCGGCTTCGATGTGTCCAGTAACGTCAACACCATGATCAATGCGCTTCGCCCGGCCAACCATTATACGGCGAACCTTTCGTATGAATGCAACAAATGGTACACCGGCCTGCTCGTGAACTGGTACACCGGCTGCGATACCACTGCGTTCACGGATCACCAGTTCCTCGTCCTGGATTGGAACCTGAACTACAAGGTGAACGACGATCTCACGACGTATCTCACCGTTTCCAACCTGACGAACGAGGCATATGAAAATGCATACTCCGCTTACAACGGCAAGGGTGCAGCTCCGCAGCCGGGCAGGGCGTTCATGTTCGGCGTGAAGTACAAATTCTGATTTTGATGTTTCTTGATGTTTCGCAGGAAAAGTGCGTTCTCTGAACGCACTTTTCCTGTATTTTAAGAAGCTGCGAGGAAGGATGGAAGGGGGAAGTGCATGCTGAACAATCGAAACATCTGGGCGCGCTGCCTCGTGACGCTGCTGGCTGCCGCACTGCTCGCGGGCTGTTCGCCCGTGGTGCGGGAGAATGCGCCGGTCGAGCGGGACGTGCAGGCAGAGGACGATGCAGGCCATTACCCTGTCGAGATCGAGAATCTGTCTTCCAAAGGGGACAAGGAAACGCAGACGTACAAGGCGTCCCCGAAACGGGTGGTGGCTGTCTGGCAGAATTCCATTGAGACACTCCTGGCGCTCGGCGTGGGTGACCGCATCGTGGCGGGCATGGGCGTGCCGGATGAGAAATACATCCTGCCGGAGTACCGTGCGAAATATGAGAAGATCCCCTATACCAGTCTGGAAAATCTGGATATGGAAACGATCATGATGATGGAGCCGGACCTCATCGTGGGCTGGTACTCCACGTTCCAGTCCAAGGTCCTCCGAAGCACCCAGTTCTGGCATGACCGGGGCATCCATACGTACATCGCTCCCGCTTCTTCTGCGTCTGCGCCGGAAAAGACGCTGGATGAGGAGTACCAGGACATCCTCAACATGGGGAAGATTTTCGACAGGCAGGAGCGGGCGGAGGCCATCGTGGGAAAGATGAAGGATGAGATTTCCCGTGTGACGGAAGCGTCTCGGGAGCTCGGCCTTCATCGCCGCGGCATCATCGTGGAACTGACGGGCCGCAACCTGCAGGTGTATGGCGAAAAAACGCTTGCCGGCCATATCCTGGAAGCGGTGGGCGGCGAGCTCCTGGGGGCGGATCTCGATGCCATCAGCAAGGAGCAGCTCGTGGACATGGATCCGGATGCCATTTTCGTTGTCGTGATCGAATCGGATTACGACCGGGCGGATGAGATCCTGGACATCCTTTATCACGACAGCGGCTTGCAGAGCCTTTCTGCCGTGCAAAACCACCGCATTTATGCATTGCCGCTCTATTCGATCTACAGTTCCGGCATCCGGACGTATGACGGCATCCAGAAGATCGCGAAGGGCCTCTACCCGGAACTTTATTCGGAAGAATCGAAATGAAGAAGATCGTCAATGAAAAGGAGGACATATGAACGTTTGGATCAGGAGGGCGGGATTTGCATCATTGTGCATCCTGCTTCTCGTATTGCTTGCCCTTTCCTTTCTCTGGGGCATGTCCATCGGGACGGTCAAGCTGCCGTTGGATGAGATCTGGAGCACGGTGCTCGCGCAGTTTTCTTCGGGGCTCCCGATCGAGGCGCCGGGGCAGGGGCCGGTCCATGATATCGTATGGATCCTCCGCCTGCCCCGCCTCGTGCTGGCGCTCATCGTGGGCGCAGGCCTCGGCGTGTGCGGCGTCGTCATGCAGGCCATCGTGAAGAACCCGCTGGCAGACCCCTATATCCTGGGTGTTTCTTCCGGGGCTTCCCTCGGCGCGACGACGGCCATCCTCCTCGGCATCGGCGCCGTCCTCGGAGAGAATTTCGTTGGCATCTGCGCGTTCCTCGGCGCGTTCGCCGTGTCTCTCGGGGTGCTCTTTCTTTCCAATCTGGGAGGAAGGTCCAATTCCATGAAGCTGCTCCTTGCCGGCATGGCGCTCTCGGCGGTATGCAGCGCCTTTTCCAGCTTCGTAGTGTATTTTGCCAACAACAAGGAAGGGATGCAGACAATCGCCTACTGGATGATGGGGAGCCTCGCCGGCGCCAAGTGGTCGACGATGGCAGTCATCGCGCCCATCGTTTTTCTGTCCATCCTGTTCTTCTGGTCGCAGAGCCGCGTGCTGAACCTCATGCTGCTCGGCGATGCGTCCGCTATCACCATGGGGACGGATCTTCATGTGTATCGGCAGTGGTATCTCTTGATTTCCTCCCTCATCGTGGGCTTCGTGGTCTATTCCGCCGGCATGATCGGCTTCGTGGGCCTCGTCATCCCGCATGTGGTGCGCATGCTCATCGGCCCCGACCACAAGCGGCTCATTCCTGTTTCCGCGCTGGCCGGCGCGATCTTCCTCGTTGTTGCCGACGGGCTCTGCCGGGTGCTCATCCCGCATGCAGAGCTCCCCATCGGCATCCTGATTTCTATGATCGGTGCGCCCTGCTTCATCTATCTCATGGTGAAGCGCACCTATGGTTTTGGCGGAGGTGAGTGAGATGGAGATCCTTGCAGAAGCGATCCGGCTGTTCATCGGAAAGAAGGAGATCTTGAAGGGCATCGACCTGGAACTTCATCCAAAAGAATTTTTGGGCATCATCGGGCCCAACGGCAGCGGGAAGAGCACGTTCTTGAAATGCATCTACCGCGTCATGAAGCCGACGGAAGGAAACATCCGTTTCGACGGGAGGAATCTCGACGAGCTTTCCTACCGGGAATCGGCGCTGAAAATGGCCGTCGTGGCCCAGCACAATTCCTACAGCTTTGATTTCACAGTCCTCGATGTCGTCCTCATGGGCCGTTCGCCGCACAAGAAGCTGCTGCAGAGAGATACGGAAGAAGACTATGGACTGGCGCGCAGAGCGCTGAAAATCGTGGGGCTCAAAGGCTTTGAGAAGCGGAATTTTTCCACGCTTTCCGGCGGCGAGCAGCAGCGCGTCATCCTGGCCCGCGCGCTCACGCAGCAGTCGGAATGCCTTGTGATGGACGAACCAACGAATCATCTCGACATCCGGTACCAGCTGCAGATCATGGACATCGTGAAATCCCTGGGCCTCACGGTCATTTCCGTCATCCATGATCTCAATATCGCCGCCATGTATTGCGACCGCATCGTCGCAATCCAGGATGGCCGCCTCGTGGCGGGAGGCACGCCGCACGAAGTGCTGACGCCGGAAACCATCGAGAAGATCTATCATGTGAAGTCGCGGGTCTTTGCGAGGGAGGACGGGCGTCCGGCCATCATCTTCGAGCGCGGCGGCCTGTGACGGAATGAGCCTTTTGATTTTTGGATTTTTTTGGATTTTCCGTGGGAAAGCGCCCTTCTTTCGTGTTTGCGGCAGGAATCTGCGAGAGTGACAGCGAATAAAGAATGCAAAGAACAACGAACGAGAACGCGAAAGGCAAAGGAGGTTTTCTATCATGAAACGGTTCATGGATGAAGATTTTCTGCTGGAGAACGAGACAGCGCAGCGGCTCTTTCACGAACATGCGGAGAAGATGCCGATTCTCGATTTCCATTCGCACATCCATCCGCGCGAGATCGCGGAGAACCGGAGCTATCGCAACCTCGCAGAGGCGTGGCTCGCGGACGATCACTACAAGTGGCGCCTGATGC
>Ga0256404_1008866_pt1 | contig 14791 bp, 14 predicted proteins | sample RumenRJG_01DNA_FD_185990 | JGI IMG/M metagenome (GOLD analysis project Ga0256404, IMG submission 185990) | Bovine rumen microbial communities from Lethbridge, Alberta, Canada - RJG_01 | ecosystem: Host-associated > Mammals > Digestive system > Stomach > Rumen | place: Canada: Alberta | collected...
AACGTTCAATGATATCCCAGGTAGATTTAGCAAGAGAATCAGGATTAGGATAATATTTACGAAGATTAGTAACAACAAAGTTTTGGTAGTCGGCATGACTGCCACAGTTTACAGGTAACATAAAAATCGCCTCCACATTGAAAAATATTTGCCGCCGCGAGCGACGGTACTTATTAATCAATAGGCGCGAAGCGCCGCATTTTTTGCGGTGATTGTCAAGAGTTTTTTTATAAAAAAAGTGGGGGATTTTATAAAAAATGGAATCTGAAAGCCTTATAGAATGGGGCTTAGAGATTCCGAGAGATTATTATAATAAAATGGAGGAAAGAAAGATTAGCGGATACATAGATATTCATTGTCACATAATTCCTCACGTGGATGATGGGGCGAGAAGTTCTACACAGGCATTAAGAATGATAGATATAGCATACAACAATGGGATTCGTGGAATGATTGCAACACCCCATTATGAAGTGGGAAAATACGATGATAATAAAGAAGAAATAGAAAAGAATTTTGAAAAATTAAAGAATTTAGTTGCTAAGAAATATCCAGATTTTGAACTATATCTTGGCAATGAGATATTTTACAGTTATGGTGTGGTAGATAATCTTGAAGAAAGTAAGATATTTACACTTGCAGGTTCAGATTATGTGCTGGTTGAGTTTTCACCAAATGACAAGTATAAGTATATAAGCGAAAGCCTATACGAACTTGTTAATAACGGATATACGCCGGTTCTTGCACATTGCGAGAGATACGAAGAAGTTATGGCGGATATTGAAAATGTGGAACGGCTTGTGGACGCAGGTGTATATATTCAGATAAATGCACACACGATAGCAGGTAGATATGGTAGAAGTATTCGAAAAAAAGTGCTTAAGATGATTAAAAATGATTTAGTGCATTTCATTGGTACGGATACACATAGTGACGGCCATCGTTCGCCTGACTTAGAAGAATGTATAAAATATCTTAGAAAGAAAACTGACGAGGAGACAGTGGAGAGACTTCTAAGTGTTAATCCACGTAAGATCCTTGCAAAAGACTACATATAACATATAATAAAGGAGAGTTCAAAGTAATGGAAACAGAAAACAGAAATGACGAAGTGGAAATCGATCTTAGAGAGATATTTGCCATATTATTAGATAAACTGGCGGTTATTGTATTAGCAGCTGTGCTTGGTGCAGCAGTTGCATTTACATTTACGAAATTTTTAATAACTCCCGTATATCAGGCAAGAACACAGGTATATGTAACAAATAACAAGCTTACAACAACCGACCAGATAAATGTAAATGATTTGCAGTCAAGTAATTATTTGACTAAGGACTATATGATATTAGTAAAGAGTAATCCGGTACTTGATAAAGTAATTGCAGATTTGAATCTTAAGATGTCAACATCAGAATTAGCAGGGAAAATTTCAGTAAGTACCCCAACTGATACGAGAATACTTACAATTGCTGTTAATGACAAGGATCCAATGATGGCTAAGAAGATAGCAGATGCCGTAAGAGAGGCATCTAAGGCACAGATTCAATCAGTTATGGGTATTGAGACGGTTAATACTGTGGAAGATGCAAAGTTACCTGAAAGTCCAATTAGTCCTAATACTAAGATGAATATATTAATTGGTTTTGCGCTAGGTTTTATAATCGCAGTAGCAGTTATTATTATAAGATTTATGTTAGATGATACTATCAAGGCACAGGAAGATGTTGAAAAATATCTTGGATTAAGTGTTCTTGGTTTAATTCCTGAATTAGAGACGACTGATAACAAGAAGAAAAAGAAAAAGAAGAAAAATAAGTAGGTTACAGATTAGTGCAAAAGCACAGAAATGAGGAAATGGATGTTAAACATAAATATTGACAAATTAAAGAAATTAGATAATAGTACCAATGAAGCATATAAGAGATTAAGAACAAACGTACAGTTCTGTGGTAGTGATGTAAAAGTTATTGCACTTACAAGTACAATTCCTAACGAAGGAAAATCAAGTGTATCTTTTAATCTTGCAGCTTCAATTGCAGAGTCAGGCAAGAAAGTAATATTTATAGATGCTGACCTTAGAAAATCAGTTTTAGTTGGACGTTACAAGATTAACAAAGCAGTTAAAGGTTTTACACATTATTTATCAGGCGTTAATTCGTTTGATGAAGTTGTATATTCTACAAATGTAGAGAATTTACATGTAGTATTCTCAGGTCCTGTTCCACCAAACCCAGCAGAATTACTTGGTAATAAATATTTTAAGACATTAATTAAACAGCTAAGACAGACATATGATTATGTTATTATAGATACTCCACCTATAGGAAGTGTTATCGATGCCGCTATCGTGGCACAGGAATGTGATGGCGTAGTTATGGTAGTAGCAGCAGGTGAGATAAGCTATAAACTTGTCCAGAAGACAAAAGCACAGTTAGAGAAAGCTGACTGTAAGATATTAGGAGTAGTTCTTAATAAGGTTCCTACCGGTAAAGGTGGATATTATGGTAAATATTATGGACATTATGGACACTATGGTGAATATGGTAATTATGGTAACTATGGACAAAGTGCAAAGAAATAGATATTTAATATCTGTTTCAGGATGGAGTAATGTATGAACAATAAAAAGATTTTAGGAATCGTCGGCTCAGTTATAGCAGTGGTAATCGGAATAGGTGTGATTAAATTCGCAACTTCTGATAGAAAAGGGCCTGTTATTACATATCCGGATGAGGAGTTAACTTATACGGAGGGCGAGTCCAATGATGTATTGCTTAAAGATGTAACAGCCATAGATGATAAAGATGGCGACGTAAGTGATACATTAATGGTGGCAAACAAGATAGTAATAGGCAATGGTGAATATATGGAGGTAGTATATGCTGCGAAAGATTCGAAGAATAATATTACTACCACTAAGAATAACAAGCGCCGTGTAAAATACATATCGACAGGAGCAAATGCCAGTCAGAATACAGATGCAAATGATGAGAACCAGTCATCGGAGCAGACTGATGTAAGTAATGAAGCAAGCACAAATGAAAGTACAAGTGAGAATCCGACCACTAATATTACAGTAGTAGACAGTGGTCCGACAGGAGAAATAGATAAGGCAGCAGCTGATGCAACTGGTATACCAGTCATCAAATTAAAGGCTACAGAGACAACTATTAAAGTCGGACAAAATTTTGACGAGATAAGTTTCGTAAGAGAAACATATGATAATTCAGGAGATGTTTCAAGAAGGATAAGAATTACAGGTAATTATGACCTAGGTGTTCCAGGAGACTATCAGATTAATTATCTGGTATCAGACACAGAAGGTAATGTATCAGCACCGGCACCATTTACTTTACATGTTATACCGGCAGATACAGTAGCAGCAACGGATAATACAGCAAACAACACTGTGAATAATGCTATAGAGCCTGAAAATGGCAATGTAAATAATGCGCAGCCTGAACAGAATGCACAGCAAGGGATAACAGCAGAACAGACAGCACAGTAAATGTACTGTCTGTTTTGCAGATATAAAAATATGTTGAAATATACGAAACTACATACTAATGTGTAGAAAATAATATTTAATAGATAAACAATTAAGACTAAAATGGAGGTCAGTGTGACGTAAACGTCTGGGAAATGGAGGTTGACCATGAAAGAAAAAGACATATTTAAACTAGTAAGATATGGATTTGCGATTATTCAAAGTATAATAACACTATTGTTTCTATATTTTCTTGCAAAACTTGATGTATTGCCACAGAAATACTTCTTCCTTGCAGTAGGAGTGCTTGTTATATTATGTATACTCAATGTAGTCTTACAGTTTAAGAAGATACCGGGAATTATAATGATGGTAATTGGAATCATTATCAGTATAGGTCTTGGAATAGCATGTGCATACATTGCGAAGACTACAGATGTGATGGATAAAGTAACAGGTTCTGATGAACAGATAGATAAGATGGTAGTATATGTGCTTGCAGATGATGAGGCTAAAAGCTTGGGTGATGCTGCAGATTATACATATGGTATTCTTTCATCAAGAGGTAGAGAAGCAACAGATAAAACGATAGAAGAAATAAGTAAAACTATAAATAAAGAGATTGCTACAAAGGAATATGATGATTTCTTTTCTATGATAGATGGTTTATATAGTGGAGACGTTAAGGCGATTATTCTGAATGAAGCTTATATAGATGTAATCATAGAGACTGAAGGTTATGAGGACTTTAAAGACAAGGTAAAAGAACTGCTTATGACAGAGGTTAAGTCAAAAGTAGAATGGTATGATAAAGATGATACAGGAATAAAATTAAACAGTGATGTGTTTACATTGTACATAAGTGGTATAGATACATATGGTTCAGTTGCTACGACAAGTCGAAGTGATGTAAATATCATTGCGGTTGTGAATACTAAGACTAAGCAGATACTTTTAGTATCTACACCTAGAGATTACTATGTTCCATTATCAATTTCTAATGGTGTTAAGGATAAGCTTACGCATGCTGGAATATATGGCATTAATTGTTCAAAAGATACATTATCAATGATTTACGACTTAGAAATACAGTATTACTTCCGACTTAACTTTGATGGCTTTATAAAGATAATAGATGAGCTTGGTGGAGTGACAGTACATTCTGATTATGCATTTACGACAAGACATTATAATGTAGATATCAAGGTTGGTGACAACAGGCTTAATGGAGAACAGGCGCTTGGCTTTGCGAGAGAAAGATATGCATTATCTGATGGTGACAGACAGCGAGGCAGAGATCAGATGGAAGTAATTAAAGCAGTTATTAACGAAATGGCAAGCTCTAAGATGTTATATAATTACACAGATATCATGGATGCCATTTCAGATTGTTTCCAGACAAGTATGCCTAAAGATATGATACAGAGCCTTGTTAAAATGCAGATTAATGATATGAAGAAGTGGAATGTTGTATCATATAGTGTAGATGGAACAGGTACAAGAGCTTCGACATTTTCTATACCTGGAAGAAATAACCTATGGGTAATGATTCCGGATGAAAATACAATTAATCATGCTAAGGAATTAATTCAACAGGTTATTGATGGTAAAGTAATAAGTGAGTAAAATAGAGAAAAAAGGTTACTGGGACGATGAAAAATAAGACAGAAGAAAATCAGGTTGTAAATAAAAATTATAGAAAGGATTATTAGGCTATGTATAGAAGAAAAACATCAGGAATATTCAGGCATATAGACTTTATTGTGTTGGATATTATAAGTATAGAAGTTGCTTTTGCCATAGCCTATATAATCAGGCATGGCTGGAGAGGCAATAAAGTTGTACTTCCTAAATTATATTCAAATATCGTCATTGTGTATATGATGATATGTATTATTGTAGCATTAATGGCAGCACCTTATAAGAAGATAGTTACCAGAGGGCATTATAAGGAATTCTTATGTACAATAAGATATGTAACCATAGTTACGATGTTGCAGGTAGTATATCTGTATATGTCTCAACAGGGGCAGGAATACTCCAGAATAGTATTTATGCTCACATGGGCAATTGGAATAATAATTACTTATATTGTCAGGGAAATCTGGAAGTGGGTAGTCTCAAAATCACCTATCAGAGATAATTCGAAGACACAGTCTATGGTATTAATTACGACATGTGATGAAGCAGAGGAATTAATTGATAATCTGTCAAATTATGGAAAAGGTAAATATCATATTACAGGTGTATGCATAGTCGACAAGAATATGACTGGCGAAACAATTGATGGTATAAAGGTATTAGCATCAGGAGATGAAATATCTGAGTATCTATGTAAATCGTGGGTAGACGAGGTGTTTGTATGTCTTAACGATGAACATAATAAAATAGAGAAAAAACTGGTCGAAGACTGTCTGCTTATGGGAATTACTGTACACCAGAACCTTGCTAAGATAGTAAGTGAACCGGGAAAGGTTCAGATTGTGGAAAGGATGAACGAGTATACAGTACTTACAAGTGCTATTAATACAGCATCAATAGTTGAAAGCTTTATCAAGAGACTAATGGACATAGTTGGAAGTATTATAGGACTTATGTTTACAGGAATATTATTCGTATTCGTTGCACCAGCTATATATAAGAAATCACCAGGACCTATATTTTTTAAACAAATGAGAGTTGGAAAAAACGGTAAAAAATTCTACATATATAAATTCAGAAGTATGTACTTAGATGCTGAAGAACGTAAAGCTGAACTTATGGCACAGAATAAAGTTAAAGACGGTATGATGTTCAAGATGGAGAATGATCCACGTATAATTGGCGGTGAAAATGGAAAGGGTATTGGAAACTTTATACGAAAAACTTCTATAGATGAATTTCCACAGTTTTTAAATATATTAAAGGGTGAAATGAGCCTTGTTGGAACACGTCCGCCAACGCTTGATGAATGGGAGAAATACGAACTTCATCATAGAGCACGACTTGCTATTAAGCCTGGTCTTACAGGAATGTGGCAGGTAAGCGGAAGAAGTGATATTACTGATTTCGAAGAAGTAGTTAAGTTAGATACTGAATACATAATGAATTGGAATATTGGAAAGGACATACAAATACTTTTAAAGACAGTACTTGCTGTGTTTAAAAGGGAAGGATCAATGTAGCAAGAAGCCTTTAGAATAAAGGATATTCGCTGAACTTTACAAAAAAGTTTTGTTATGATATAGTGTAAATGCTTAAAGTTTATGATTGTATACTTTGCATTAATTGAGGAGTAGATACTCTATTTTTATTGATAAAGTAAATAGATTGATGATATATGTTTGAAATTTTAGGTAGGTGTTTGCAAATTATGAAAGAAAAAAAAATGAAAATATGTTTAGTTGGTTCATCAGGAGGACACTTAACACATCTATATATGTTAAAGCCTTTTTGGAGAGATAAAAAGCGCTTTTGGGTGACTTTTGATAAGGAAGATGCGATAAGTTTATTAGATGGTGAAAAGATGTATCCTTGCTACTATCCTACAAATAGAAGCATAAAGGCTTTGTTAAAAAATACTGTAATAGCATGGAAAGTATTAAAAAAAGAGAAACCTGACCTTATTATTTCTTCGGGTGCAGCAGTAGCGGTTCCTTTTTTTTATTTAGGTAAATTGTTTGGAGCCAAACTAATCTATATAGAAGTGTTTGATCGTATTGATAAGCCTACGATGACGGGCAAAATGGTATATCCAATTGTAGATAAGTTTATTGTTCAGTGGGATGAACAGAAGAAGGTTTATCCGAAAGCAATTAATTTAGGAAGTATTTTTTAGTGAGGTGAAATATGATATTTGTAACTGTTGGAACACATGAGCAACCATTTAACAGGCTTGTGAAAGAAATAGATGATTTAAAAAAAAGTGGAGTAATAACAGAGGATGTTATTATTCAAACAGGATATAGTACATATGAACCTAAATACTGTCAATGGAGCAAGTTGATTCCATATCAACAGATGGTAAAGAATGTAAAAGATGCACGTATTGTCATTACACATGGTGGACCTGCAAGTTTTATTATGCCTTTGCAAGTTGGTAAGATACCTATAGTTGTACCACGACAGCACCAATTTAATGAACATATAAATGATCATCAGGTAGAGTTTGCAAGAAATGTGGCTGAAAGGATGGGGACAATTATTGTGATTGAAAATATGAGTAAATTAGGAGAAACCATTGCTAATTATAATACTATAGTTAAAAATATGAGGTATGAAGTGAGTAGCAATAATGAACAGTTTTGTAGTGGATTAAATAATTTAGTAAATGAATTGATATGGAGGAGAAAATGATTTCTGTAATTGTTCCTGTTTATAATTGTGAAAGATATTTAAAAAAAAGTATAAAGTCATTAATTAATCAAACTATTTTTAATGAATTAGAAATTATCTTTGTTGATGATGGTTCAGAAGATGAGAGTGCGTTAATTATTCAACATTATGTTAACCAACACTCTAATATGAAACTTATACGACAGAGTAATAAAGGCGTTTCAGCTGCTAGAAATCGTGGTATTGAGGAAGCTGCTGGAGAATACATTGCATTTTTTGATGCGGATGATATAGCACATATGTCATTGTATGAGAGATTATTAAATCTAATTGTGAATAATGATGCAGATTTAAGCTGTGTTAACTATTCTATGTATTTTGAAGATGGTTTCAAAAAAGTTCATAAGAAAAAGAAAAAAAAGTTGTTTTTTAATGAAGAGGTAATAAAATCTTTTTTTGCATCAGATATGTTATGTAATAATACCGTTGATAAATTGTTTCGATCATCAATTGTAAAAGATAATTTATTCCCAGAGGGATATTCAATTGGCGAGGATATGTTTTTTATATTTCAATATCTTATGAAAACGAAAAAAGTGATAGTTGATACAACAGAAAGTTTGTATTTATATTGTATTCATCCACAATCGGCAATGAAGTCGGAATTTAGCGAGAAATATTTTGATACAGTTATACTATCAAAAAAAATGATGGATATGCTTAATTTGAAAAGTACATTGTATTTGTATGCTGAGGCAAATTGGATTCATGAAATATGTAAATCATTAGCTTTATATTATCAGAGTGGCTGTACAGATTATAAAGACATTATAGCAGAGTATGAGAATAACATTAAATCATATCCATTAAATAAAGCATTTAAATATCTTAGTAAAAAACACTTTATCTCATTAGTGATTATGCGTATTTCACCTGAAAAATATATAAAAATATATAAGAAATTACATATTGGATAAGTGAGAGAATGATATGAATTTATAAAGGAAAAAACAAATGAAGATTAGAAAAAGAGATTTAGTTAATAAAATAATGATATTACAAATCGGTTGTGTACTTTTTTTGGGCTTAGTATATTCATATTATCCATGGACTGGTGTGTTATCATATTTTCCGGATGTTCTTAATTTTGTATTGCTCATATGTATGATTGAAAGAATGAAACAAGGGATAAAAATTGAATATATGTGGCTAGGACTTTTTATAATGTACGTTGCCATATCTATGTTATGGGGAGATATGAATTCTTATTATATTGTTTCTAATTTGCGAAGATATGTAACCGCTTTTATAATATATTTCGTCGCATCAGAATATATGACCACCTACTATCTAAAAAAAGGTCTTAATTTAATGCTGGTGGCTCAGGGTATAAATGCTATAGTCACAGTTTATCAGAATTTAGTACTCAAATTACATCCGGATTATTGCAATGGTATATTTGGATTTAAGACATACAATAATGCAATGCAAGGAATTTTTTGCCTTATTATTAGTGTAGTTGCAATGGTATATTTTATAGATAAAAAATGGTCGGTATATAAAATGATATATGCCATTGGAACTTCTTGTCTAATATGTGCTTTTGCTGAGATTAAAGCATATTATGTATTGATAGTTATTGCATTTATCGTTACAATTTTTTTGAGATGCAATGATGAAAAAATTAGAAAGAAGATATTTAGTTTTATGGTAATCGGGATTATTTTATTACTAATTGCATATAAAGTTTTAGAAATTGTATTACCTGAGAATTTATCTTCATTTTTTAGTATATCTCAGTATATAGACTATGAAAAATATGGGGCACATGGTGGAGCTGGAAGATTAACATCTATTTCATATATATATAAAAATGATTTTAATCGTGATATCTTTAAAACGTTATTTGGTTGTGGACTAGGAGGAGCCGAACATAATTACGTATATACTATTGGAAAGCTTTTTGCTTCTTTTGGTTCAGTTGGAATTTTGCTTTTCTTATGTTGGGTGGCGTATATGTGTGTGAGAAGATTTAAAACAATAAAATATAGTTCGGAAAGTTTAATTTCAATTATTATATTAGTGATGATTATAGTAACTTTATTTGTTTGGAATGCTTTATTTACTCAAGTAGTATTCTTTATTTTTTGGATACTTGGGGCACATAATGTGCGGACAGATTTGGTTACAAATGAGTTAAAGGCGGATAATGTACAAAAAAAATATAGTAAAGGAAAGTTAGTATAAAATGAATGCAAAATATAAGAAATTAGCTAAAAATTCTGTTATATTTATGATTGCTAATTTTGGAAGTAAATTTTTTTCATTTATTCTGGTGCCGTTTTATACGCATGTATTAAGTACCGGAGAATATGGGACAGTTGACACATTAGTAGCGACAGTATCATTATTTTCGCCGATTGCAACATTAGGCATTGGTGATGTAATTATTATGTTTCTTGCACAAAGGGAATATGAAAGAAAAAAAATATTTACAAATGCAACAGCATTAATTATGATTGGTAATATTTTAGTTTCAGTTGTATATCCTTTTCTATTTTGTTCAGATATATTTAGAGATTATATTTTCTATTTTATTATACTTGTTATCATTTCTTCAATATATGGAGTTTTGCAAATGTATGCAAGAGGGACAGATAAAGTTGCAGCATGTGCAGTTTCGGGTGTTGTTTATACAGTAACATTAGCACTTTCTAATATTTTATTGTTAATATATTTTAGACTGGAGATTAGAGGATATTTGATATCAACTGTTTTGGCATATTTTGTGCCCTCGGTTTATTTGTTTATTGTTGTTAAAGATAAATGTTTTAAACGCTCATTAATTGATAAAGTATTAATAAAAAAGATTTTAAAATTAAGTATTCCTATAATGCCAACTGCTATATTGTGGACACTTATGAATTTGGCTGATAAATATGCAATTCTTTGGTTTGTAGGAGCATCAGGAAATGGAATATATGCGGTAGCTCATAAGATTCCAACTATTATTAGTATGATTTATGGAATATTTCAACAAGCATGGCAATTAACGACATTTGAACTAGAATCAAAGAAAGAAAGATCGACAGCATATACAAAAATATTTGAATTACTTACTTGCGTTATGTTTTGCTTTGCTACAATTTTGATTATTTTAAATAGAGTATATATTATATATTTTTGTGATATTAGTTATATATCAGCCTGGAAGGTAACACCAATACTTATGTATAGTTCTGTGTTAAATTGTATTTCAGGATTATTGGGTTCAAATTATTTGAATATGCACGATACAAAATCAGCATTGAAAGTAAATATTGTTGGCGCAATATTTAATGTAATTTTGAATTTTGTTTTAGTTCCTATATGTGGAATATATGGGGCAGCCATTGCAACTGTTGTTGGATATTTATATATGGTTGTCAAGAAATATTTTGATACTTCTAAGTTTACACCACTTAAAATAAATAAAGGCAGATTTTTGAATGCCAATATTATATTGATTATTATGTGCTTTTCGGCATTTATAAAAGTAAAAATAGTATTCTATATTTTTAATATTATATTAGCTATATTTATGTTGATTATTTATAGAAATCAGTATGGTAGAGTGGTTGCATTAATACGTGATAAATTTAATAGAACAAGAGGAAATTAAAGATGAGAATAGGTATTATTACTATGATTAGTGATAATTATGGAAATCGTTTACAGAATTATGCACTTCAAGAAGCTTTGATTAAAATTGGAAACACAGTAGAAACATTAAATAATCCGTGGGAGGATGATTATAATAAACATAAGGAGCTGATTAAACAAAACATTAAAAAATTATTTTATATTCTTTTTAGAATACCATTAAGATATAAGAGAAAAATTAAGTTTGACAAATTTAATAATGAAAATATAATATTCTCAAATCTATGGCTTAATCAAGAAAAAGATAGAAGGAAAGCAAATGAATATTTTGATTTATTTGTATGTGGAAGCGACCAGGTATGGAATTCTGAGGCAAAAGAAATTAATGGAAAATATTTTGCAGCTTTTGCAGATGAAAATAAAAGAATATCATATGCAGCTTCTTTTGGAATTGAAAGTATTATGGAAGAAAGAAAGGAAGAATTTACGAACTACCTTAAGGGTATGAAGTATATTTCTGTAAGAGAACAATCAGGAATAAAAATTGTTGAAGAACTAACAGGGCATAAAGCCTATTGTCATATTGATCCAACTCTACTTCTGAATGCTTCAGAATGGGATGCTATTGCAACCGAGTGTCCTACGAATAAAGAAAGGTATATTTTCTGCTATTTTTTGGGTAAGCCATCACAGAGAATATTACGTGAGATTGAGAAATATAAAGAAAAAAATAAAATAAAAGTATATTCTATCTCTTCTGAATATGATGCTACACATAATAATGTAGGACCGGAAGAATTTATAGCGTTAATTAGAGATGCTGAATTTGTATTGACTGATTCATTTCATGGAACTGTTTTTTCAATAATATACCAAAAACCTTTTTATTCATTTTCAAGAAATGGTGTAAAGGAAAGTATGGATACTCGGATACTATCATTATTAGATTTATCTGGACTTGAAGATAGATTTGAACCACAAATGTTGGACCTGGAGAAAATATACAAAATAAATTTTAATGATAGCAAAATATCATTAGAGAAAGAGCGTAAAAAAGCGATGAAATATTTAAAAATGGTAAGTAATGTTGATGATAACTGAATGATAATGAGATTGTGTTAAATAAAGTACACGAAATGAGCTTTAAAGGCAGTTTAAGAAATTAAAGGAGATTATTTAAATGAATAAATATACAGTAGAAAGGCATACGCAAATTTTAATAGCATTATTAAAGGAGTACGGCATAAGAAAAATAGTGATTAGCCCTGGAAATACAAATGTTACATTTGTTGTCAGCGTTCAGAATGATCCCTTTTTTGAACTTTATTCTTGTGTAGATGAACGTTCGGCGGCGTATATGGCTTGTGGATTAGCTTCTAAGTGTGGTGAAGCGGTTGTTTTGAGTTGCACAGGTGCAACTGCATCAAGAAATTATTTTCCAGGATTAACTGAGGCATACTACAGAAAATTGCCTATACTTGCAATTACATCTACTCAGCATGAATATAAAATAGGAAATAATATAGCGCAAGTAATTGATAGAAGTGTGGCACCGAATGACACAATAAGATATAGTTTATCTGTTGATGTTACTCATAGTGAAGAAGAAGAAGAGATAATGGTAAAAAATATAAATTATGCTCTTCAGGAACTTTTTAAAAATGGAGGTGGACCTGTACACATCAATTTAGCTACAACGTATAATAAAGATTTTTCAGCTGGACAATTACCTAATGTAAAGAAAATAAATAGATATATGTTTACTGACAAATTACCATCTATTCCAGAGGGGAGAATAGCAATCTTTTGTGGTGCACATAAGCATTTTTCGGAATCATTAACAAGAGCGATTGATAGCTTTTGCTACAAATATAATGCGGTTATGTTTTGCGATATGACTTCGGATTATCAGGGTAAATATAGATTTGATGCTTCTTTGCTTAGTAGTCAGGATAATTTTAAAACGGATTTGTTTACACCGGAATTAGTAATTCATATTGGTGAAATTGCGGGTCATGAAATAAAACTACATATGAATAAAGTATGGAGAGTTAATCCGGATGGTGAATTCGTGGATACATTTTTCAAATTGAATAAGGTTTTTCAGATGACGGAGGAACAATTTTTTTCTGCCTATAGCACAATAGACGAAACGAATAGGGAAAACAACTATTATGATGAATTGAAGGCAGAGGATCAAAAAGTAAGAAATATGATACCAGAGTTACCATTTTCTAATATTTGGATAGCTCAAAATTCGATGAAAAAAGTTCCAGATAAATGCAATATTTATTTTTCAATACTCAATACACTCAGATCGTGGAATTATTGCGAATTACCAGTAGGTGTAATGGGATTTTCCAATACTGGCGGTTTCGGAATAGATGGCGGTATTTCGTCTGCTTTGGGAATTGCCTTAGCTGATCCGGAACACATAACTATAGCTATAGCTGGAGATTTACAGTTTTTTTATGATATGAATTCTTTAGGTAATAGACATCTTCCAAATAATTTTAGGGTTATGATTATTAATAATGGAGTGGGTGTGGAATTTAAGAATTATAATCATTTTGCGGCTTCAACAGGAGAAGATACCGATAAATTCATAGCAGCAAGAGGACATTTTGGTTGTAAATCAAAAGAATTAATAAGACACTATGCAGAAGACTTAGGATTTACATATCTATGTGCAGAAAATAAGAGTGAATTTTTAGAAAATATTGATAAATTTATGAGTTCTGAATATGATAATAAACCGATAGTATTTGAAGCATTTACCGATAGTGTTGATGAAAGTAATGCACTAGAAGCAATGCGTAATATTGTTAAGTCATATAAAAGTGAGGGGAAAAAAATAATAAAATCAATTGTTGGTGAAAAGACAATTGGCGAAATAAAAAAAATATTGAAGAAATAAAGGATTTGGAGGTATATTAAATGAAGATACTTATACTAGGAGGAACCGGTGCAATGGGAGAACCACTTGTTCAGCTGCTTAGTAATTCAGATAATGTTGTATTTGTAACAAGTCGTGCATATCATGAAAACGATAGAAATATTAATTATATACAAGGAAATGCCAAAGATATTTATTTCTTAGAAAAAATTTTGAATGAAAAATTTGATATAATAATTGATTTTATGATATATAGTACGTTAGAATTCAAAGAAAGAGTAGAAAAATTATTAAATAGTTCTAAGCAATATATTTTCATTAGTTCATCTAGTATAAAAGTTTTTAATTAACTCGACTATGCATTCGTTTTATGATACAATCTTCATATAACATATATGGAGGTTATATTCATGGGCAGAAAAACAGGCACAATAACATTAACAGAGGATCAG
>Ga0256404_1008867_pt1 | contig 14791 bp, 9 predicted proteins | sample RumenRJG_01DNA_FD_185990 | JGI IMG/M metagenome (GOLD analysis project Ga0256404, IMG submission 185990) | Bovine rumen microbial communities from Lethbridge, Alberta, Canada - RJG_01 | ecosystem: Host-associated > Mammals > Digestive system > Stomach > Rumen | place: Canada: Alberta | collected...
TCCTTAGCGACTACCTTAGCAGAAAGACCCGGGAGGTAACAAACATGCTCTGTGCCAAGTACGACTACAAGATGGACATTGCCGTAAAACAGGAAGAGGCCTTCGAGGACGGGATGGAGAAAGGGCTAAAGAAAGGAATAGAACAAGGAATGGAACAGAAGGCTGTAGAAGCTGCTATAACACTGGTAAGGGAATTCGGCATATCTGTGGAGAAAGCTGCTGAAAAGATGGGAGCTCCCTTGGATAAAGTTTTGGAAAAAATGTCCAACAAAAAAAACGGGAGGTAACAAACATGCTCTGTGCCAAGTACGACTACAAGATGGACATTGCTGTAAAACAGGAAGAGGCCTTCGAGGACGGAATGGAGCAAAAGGCTGTTGAAGCTGCAATAACACTGGTTAAGGAATACAGTATAGCACCGGAAGATGCGGCAGAAAAGATGGGAGCCCCTCTGGATAAAGTTCTGGAGAAATTGGACTCAGGAAACGCTGGTAGGTAAAAACACTCGCTTTTTAACCATTCTAAAACAACCTACGCCGCCGTGGAGGGGCGCAAGTGGGTGCTTGCACCCCGCAGCGTTGCCACGCAGTGGCAATGACCGTTAGGGAACCCCGGAAGGGCGGTGACGCATAGGCATAAATGTCGAGTTAGCCATAAGACAAGTGGTAGAGCAAGCAAGACATCGTCCAAAAAACTACCGCCCCAGAAATTTTCAAATAAGGCTAGCGCAATTGTACATTATCGCTTATTGCGCTATACTAGAATCCATGGCCTGTATTTTAGGAAAAAAACACGTATGCTGTACTCGCATTGAACACCTGGGAGTTGTTGCCGGCAGGGAAGAAATCCTCCGCGACGTAAACCTTCACCTGCACTGTGGAGAACTTACCGCAATCGTCGGACGAAACGGAGCCGGAAAGTCAACCTTTATGAAGGCGCTGCTGGACGTAATTCCACATACAGGCACCGTAACTTTTGAAAGCGCACGAAAATCAAGATTCTTTTCCGCATCAAAACCGCGCTTTGGCTATGTTCCCCAGTCACTGGCTGTGGACGAGGCAAGCCCTGTAAGCGTGGAAGACTTGGTTCTTTCCTGCGTCTCAAAAAAACCGGTATGGCTCCCCCATTCAAAAGCGGACAAGCAAAAGGCCTACGACATTCTCCGCATGACAAACGCCCACTTTCTTGCAGCCAAAAGGGTTTGCGATCTTTCGGGCGGCGAGATACAGAGGGTTATGCTTTCACTTGCAATAACCCCAGTACCTGACATTCTTCTTTTGGACGAACCTGTTAGCGGAGTTGACAGAACCGGACTCAAGGACTTCTACGATTTGGTTTCTTCGCTAAGGCGGGACTATGACATTACGATTCTTCTAATAACGCATGACCTTGACCTTGTGGCAAAGTATGCAGACAGGATTGTCTTTATAAATAACAGCAGCGCGGTTTCCGGCACTGTAAAAGAGATTTATTCCAGCAAGGAATTTATCCAGGTGTTCGGCAGGTTCGACTTGCAAGAGGAAATATAAATGGAAAGCATTTATTCTTTAATGAACCTAATTCTCCCCTTTGAATGGGCATCCACAGAGTTTATGAAAAATGCCCTGCTAGCAATCATAGTTGTCTGCCCCCTCTTTGGAACCCTGGGAACAGCCGTTGTTTCCAACAAGATGTCTTTCTTTTCCGATGCAATAGGACATTCATCCCTTACCGGAATAGCGCTTGGAGTAATTCTTGGAATCCGTGAGCCAACCGTAGCAATGGTTGGATTTTCCCTCATTCTTGGTTTTACAATCATAAGCGTAAAGCTAAAGGGCAAGGCTTCAGCGGACACAATAATAGGAGTCTTTTCTTCTGCCTCAGTGGCACTAGGTATAGTCCTCTTAAGTTCAAGCGGAAACTTTGGAAAGTACCAGCGCTACCTTGTAGGCGACATACTAAGCATACGCCCCGGAGAAATAGCGCTTCTTTTGCTTGCAACCCTGGCACTCCTTTTGGTATGGATTTTTTTCTACAACAAAATGCTAATCACAAACCTGCACCTTACCTTTGCAAAGAGCCGCGGAATCCGAACCTTCTGGATTGAACAAATATTCGCCCTTGTTACGGCTGCAACGGTAACGCTAAGCATAAGGTGGACAGGGCTTCTTGTAATAAACAGCCTGCTTGTTCTTCCAGCGGCGGCAAGTCGTCTTCTAAGCAGGACGAGCAGGCAATACCTTTGCTCATCAATCGTCATTTCCTTTGCAAGCGGAATACTGGGACTGATTCTTTCCTACTACATAGGAAGCGCATCAGGAGCCACAATCGTTATTGTAAACACAGTCATATTTGCACTCTGCTTTTTGGCAAGCACAATAAAGAGGCACTTCTAAAATGAAAATAAAAGCTGTCATTTTTGATTTGGACGGAACGCTACTGGACACCCTTCTGGATTTGGCGGAAAGCTGCAATACCGCACTCCGCACATTCGGCTACCCCGAGCGCACTGTTGACGAAGTTAGGAACTTTGTAGGCAACGGACTTGGAATGCTAGCCGCGAGGGCCCTTCCCGGCGGCAAAAGCAACCCGCAATACGAAGAGGTTCTTTCATGCCTAAGGGAAAGCTATGCCCACAATTGGAACAATAAGACAAAACCTTACCCCGGCATACCAGAGCTTTTAAAAAAGCTAAATGCGGAAGGAATAAAATGCGGAATCGTCTCAAACAAGCCGGACGCACAGGTAAAGGAACTGACCAAACTTTTTTTTAGCGGCACAATCCAAGAGGCAATAGGCGAAAACGAAAAAGAAGGAATAAGAAGAAAACCCTTTCCAGATTCAGTTTTTACCGTAATGGAAAAGCTTGGCGTTTCAAAAGAAGAAACCCTTTATGCAGGAGACAGTGACGTGGACATTCAGACCGCTGCAAACGCATGCATTCCCTGCATAAGCGTAACATGGGGATTCAGACCAAAAAGCTTCCTTATTCAAAACGGAGCAAAAATCCTTGCGGACACGGCAGAAGATTTTCTTAAGATAATATTTTCAACAAGAGTTGGACAGGTGGAAAAATGAAGGGCAAAACAGTAGAAGACATTTTAAGGGAACACGTGGCAGACAACAAATGCGTATTTGTTTTCCCAACACAGACGGCCTGCGAACTTTGGGCAGACAAAGCCATTTCCATAGGAAGTACAAAGGCAGTGGCAACGCAAAGGTTCATAGCATGGGATGAATTCAAAAGCACTTCCGTAAGAGGCGTTACCCAGGACAAGAGTGCAATTCCTGCAACACTGCGAAAGATTTTTGTGCACATGCTAATAGAAAGGAATGCAAAGGAGCATTTCTTTTCCAACCTGATTCCCACCGAATACGCAGACTCAGCTTCAAATTTTGCCGCATGGATTTCTTCCCTTTTGCCAAGCCTTGCCCAGTGGAAAAAGCGGTCAGAAAAATCAACTCTTGAAAAAGACGAAGAAGACAAAGACCTGGACAAGCTCTACAGCCTTTACAAAGAATTCCTTGACCAAAGAAAACTTTTTGAACCAGCCTGGGAAATGCCGCCACTAAGGGACGACGGAAACAAATACTTCATCTTCTTTCCTGAAATACTCATGGACTGGAGCGAATACAAAGAAATCCTTGAGTCCGGAAGCAACATAGAAATAATCGAGGTTCCCAAAATAGAAGAGGAAGAAAAACCAATTTGCCACTTCTTTGCAAACTCGCGCGAGGAACTAAGGAACATGGCAATCTACCTGCGTAAAATTCACCAAGAAAAAAACATTCCATGGAACAAGATTGCAATCTCTGTCCCGGACATGGAAACTTACGAGCCATACATAGAGAGGGAACTTTCCCTTTACATGATTCCATGTGTGCTAAGGAACGGAAAACCGCTTACACAAAGCGGAGCTGGAAATTTCTTCCTACAGGCAGCGGAATGTGCGCAAAGCAACTTTAGCTTTGAATCCCTAAAAACCCTGCTTCTGAACAACGAGCTTCCCTGGAAAGAAAAAGACCTTAACGAGCAGCTGATTGTATTCGGCCAGGAAAACAACTGCCTCTGCTCGTATGAATACAAGGGCAAAAAAACCGACGTTTGGGAAGAAGCTTTCAAGATGTCGGGCAAGGAAGAAAGACTTTTCAATTTTTACAAAAAGCTAAAGCAGGACATCACAAACCTTTCAAATGCCACATCATTTAAAAACATACGCACCCAATACTTTATCCTAAGAAACGACTTCTTTGACATGAGCGTCTGCCCCGTCTTTTCAGATTTTATCATGAGTCGCTGCATCTCGGAGCTTTCATCACTGATTGACCTGGAAGAGGAATACCCCGACTGCACGGTAAGCGCCCCCTATTCATTCTTTACGGACTATATCAAGGACAAAATGTATGTAGAGCAGACACAGGAACTAGGCGTCCAGATTTTACCCTACAGGCTTTCCGCCGCAGCACCGTTTGAAGTCCAACTGGTAATAGACGCAAGCCAAAGCTCACTTGGAATTACCTACAAGCAGCTGGGATTCTTGAACGACGTAAAAAGACAGGCCCTTGGCTTTAAGGAAGACCCGAATGTCTCGGACCTTTTTATAACCCTCTACCATCTTTGCGCAGGCCAGGAATCATATTTTTCCGCCGCATCAAAAACATTCAGCGGTTACGGAATAAGCCACGCATTCTTTAAGGAAGCAAACCACATTCCGTCAGAAAAAAATTACACCCCGCCAAACATAGCTGAAGATAGCGACTTTTACACTGCGGAAAAAAACTGGATGCTGCAAAAAGAAAATTCCAACTTCCCACCGCAAATCACTTCCGTAGAAAAAGAAGGCTTTTGCTCATGGGAAGAAAACCAATGCGAAGAAGAGTCAGAAAAAGAGGCAACTCTTCCCCAGGGAATTTCAAGAGAAAGGCTAAAAGAAATCTTCCAATCAAAATACTGCAAGCAGGGCGCCCTTCAAATTTCAGCGACAATGCTAAGAAAATTCTATGAATGTCCGCGAAGCTTTTTGTTTGACAGTGTCATGTCCCTCAAAGAAAAGAACAACGAAGCAGAACTGATGGACTACTTTGCAATGGGAGACCTCTACCACAAAATTCTTGAGCTCTTCTGCAAGGCACTCGCAAAAAATGACCTGCCGCTAACAGCCCCGGATGGAATGCTAAGCGATGAATACAAGGCAATTCTTGACGAAAGCATAAAAGATGCAATAGAAGGCTTTAAGGCAAGCCCCTTAGCCAAGCAGCTCATGGTAACCACAAAGGATGCCTTAACCCAAGTAATGACTTCTACCGTAAGCTCATTCTGCAAAAGCTTTGAAGGATGCAAAGTAGTGGAATCTGAAGCAAAGTATTCCTACACAAACAAAGACCCCCAATATATTTGCACCGGAAAAATAGACTGCCTTTTAAAAAACGAAGACCAGGCGGAATTCATACTGGTGGATTTTAAAAGCTCGGACAATTCAATTCCCAAAGAAAGTTTTTATTTTTCAGAAGACGTCCAAGTTCCAGACTTCCAGATGCCGGTTTACCTGAATCTTCTTTCCAAGGCGGAAAATCCAAAGAATGTAGAAAACTGCGTATTCTTTAGCATCAAGGACTACAAGGTGCGAGGAGTAACGGGAAGCCTTTTCTGCAAGGAAGAAATAGACTTTCTGCCAACCATGGAAAAAGTGGATTCCCTCATCAACGATTTTTGTGGGCGCATAAAGAACCTGGACTTTAGCATAAAAGATTTTGACATTGAAGCCGAAACTTGCAGGTCTTGCGCATACAAGTCAGTTTGCCGCAGAACATTTACAGTAGCAGGAGCAGAATAACATGGCAAGAGAATTAGACATCTCGCAAAAAAAAGCCGTCGGGGCAGAATTAAATTCTGTAGTAAGCGCAGGTGCAGGCTCCGGAAAAACAAGCGTCCTCTCCGCAAGGTTTGCCCACCTGGTATTGGAAAAGCACTACAATGTAGACGAAATTTTAACGCTCACATTCACAAAAAAAGCGACAGTCGAAATGTATTCGCGCATCTATTCAACGCTAAAGGAAAAGTCCCCGCAAAGCACTGCCGACTTTTACAAGGCAAACATAAAAACTCTGGACAGCTACTGTGCATACGTTGCAAAACTAGGCTCCCGCTTTTACGGAATTGCACCAGACTTTACGGAAGACAAAGATGCCATCTACAAAAAAGCAGAAGACCTTGCCCTGCCCTTCATTCTAAAGCACCGCGACAACTTTGCAATAAAGGCTTTGGTTCAGACAAAAAATTTTGCAGAAATTGCAAGCGGACTTTTTGTTAAGCCCATACTGGAAAATTCAACCGTTGCAGAACCAATAGATTTTGACAAGGCAATAGAAAGGCAAAAAGATGAAATCTGCTCAGCTTGGAAATCCACCGGAAAAAGACTCTTGCAAACCGTATACGACACAACATCCGCCCTGCAAAACTATCCGGGAAACATTACCGCTTCCATGCAAAAAGTTTTGGATGTTGCAAATGGCCTGGACTTGCAGGAAATACCACAAATATCAGCCCAAGACTTTGAAGAAGCGAATGTGGAAGCATGCAAAAATTTCATTGCATCCGTACAACCACTTGCAGATGTTGACCTTCCGCGCGGAAAACCATCTCCAGAATTGAACGAGATAAAAGACTTGCTTAGGGGAGTAAGGCAAGCAGTTGCAGACCTCTACCCCATTGCAAACTATGTAGCCGGAGGAAAAATAATCGGGGCAACAGTCCCCCTGCTAAAAGAATTCCAGGAAGCAATAAACAGGATAAAGCGCACACAGGGAATACTAACTTTCAAAGACATTGCTTCCCTTGCAACCTGCATCCTCCGCGACCACCCGGAAATCCGCCTTGCAGAAAAGAAAAAGTACAAGGCAATAATGATAGACGAATTCCAGGACAACAACTCCCTGCAAAGAGACCTGCTCTTCATGCTTGCAGAAAAAACTGAACGAAAAGAAAAGGGAGTGCCTTCCGTAGAAGAACTGGAAAAAGACAAGCTCTTTTTTGTAGGAGACGAAAAGCAGAGCATCTACCGCTTTAGGGATGCAGACGTAACAGTTTTCCGCGGACTTTCAAAAGACTTTAGCCAAGGAAACATGGAGCTAAAGACAAACTACCGCTCACACCCGGCACTGATTACAGCCTTCAACACAATATTCGGAGGTGAACCTTATTCTGCAGATGGCGCAAGTAGCAGCGCAAGAAGCGGAACAGAAGCCCAGCAGCAATTTCCATCCGTCTTTTACACCACAAGCTTTCCCCAAGAAGAAGTTCCCGATTACGAAGCAGTCTACCGCAAAGTGGACATTCCCGAACACAAAAAAGAAGAAGCCGTAAACCTGGCGCCAAGAATCCATTTTGCCGTATACGCAAAAGATCAGGAAGAAGAAAAAGGAAGCCTTACCGGAGAAGAAGCGGAAGCCGCATGGGTTGCAAAAAAAATCCTTGAACTTACATCGCCAGACCAAAGCGGAAAGGCAAAGTACAAAGTTTCAGACATTACGGTTCTTTTTAAGACCTATGCCCTCCAGCCCTTATACGAAAGAACCTTCCTAAATTACGGAATCCCATACAACACAGAAGTTGTAACAGGATTCTTTAACGACGGCCCCGCAAACGACATTTTCTCCTTCATGAGAATCTGCGCCTACAAAACAGACTCCCTCGCATACGCACAAGTACTGCGCTCCCCATTCGTAAACCTTTCAAACAGCGAGGCAAACGCAATCATACTGCAAAGCCAAGTTCCCTTTGAAGCAGATGCAAAATCAGTCCTTTCCCAAAAGAGCCTTGAGCGCTACCAAAGGGCAAAAGAATTCTACGAAGAACTTTCCGAAGCATCCCAAACGCAAAGCATAACAAAAACACTTGATACCCTCTGGTACAAAAGCGGCTACTGCTACGAAACAATGTGGAACAGAAAGGTCAACATGTACGCAAGCTTCTACGACAGGGTATTTGAACTTGCCCGCCAGGCCGACGTTAACTCCATGAGCCTTGCATCCTTTACGGACAGCGTAAGAAGCCTTAGCGACGAAAAAGAAAAGCTGGACGGCATGGACATCCCAATAGAAAAAAATCAGGGTGTAAGCATAATGACCATCCACAAAAGCAAGGGGCTTGAATTCCCCGTGGTATTCATCTGCGGTTCTCACAAAGGGGCGCAAAATTCAACAAACGCCTCCCCGGTGTACTCAAGCAAGGACTTTGGCATTTCCATAAACACACCGCCATGCAAATCCTTTGCAGACAAAGGCTCAACTTCCTCCATGAACTATTTCTACAATAAGGTAAAAGAAGAAGAAGACGCAAAGGAAGCAGCAGAACTTAGGCGCGTGGCATACGTTGCAGTAACCCGTGCAGAAAGCGAAGTCTACATAACGGCAGTTGCAAACAGGAACTATCCGTCCGACCAAGAAAAGGCAGAAAAATTCCTTGTTGGCGGAGAGGCAAACCCGTCTTCCATAATACAGATTTTTTCACCGCTAATCTATTTTTACAGCGACAAAGAAAATGCCCCCTTCACCTTCCAAAACATTCCGCCTGTAGCAAAAAGCGAAATTCCAAGCGGACTGTCAAAAGGAAGCGCAAGGGGAAACACTAAAAAAGAAAAGCTTGCCTTTGCAAAAGAAGCGCGGCCACTTTACGAAAATGCAAAAGAAATTCAAAAAGAAGAAGTTGCACCACTTTACCTCTACCCCAGCCTTCTGGAAAAAGGAAGCCCGGAATCAAACCCGGCAAGCACAAGCCGCCCACAAGCACCATCAGGCAGCGTCCCTTTCAAAGAGATAAACGAAATAGTCGAATCATCTGACGCAGAAAACAAATCGGGCTTTAGCTACGACTCATTCGGAACAATCGCCCACGCCTACATGGAAGCGACAATAAGCGGACAAGAAGTCTCCTACCCGCAAAGGGCAATAGCAGGACTAGAAGGAAGCAAAGAAAAAATTCAGGTCATAGAAGGCATCTGTAAAAAAATGGCAGAAAGCTTCAAGGCATCGCAGGTTGGAAAAGCCGCATGTGCAAGTGAATGGAAAAAAACGGAGTTTCCCTTCAAGAGCCTGGCTGGACAAAAAATCGTAAAGGGAACAATAGACCTTATCTTTAAAGAGCAAGACGGAAGCTACACAATCGTAGACTACAAGACAAACCAAAGCATAGAGCCGGAACTCTACTATTCACAGCTGGCATGCTACCGCCAGGCCGCATCACGGATTCTTGGCGTAGAAGAAAATTCCGTCCGCTGCATCCTCTACTACCTCCGCTTTGGAGAAGCAAGGGACATAAGCGATGAATGTTCAAAGATAGACATGGAAAAATTCGCCTAGAGAACTTGTTCTAAAAGTGTCATTCCGAACCCGTTTCGGAATCTCAAAAAACAGAGTCCTGAAACTGACTCTAGATTTTTATTTTTTAGGACGAAGTCTTTAGGACGAGATTCTCCTTGCTCTACCATTTTCTTCATTGGCTAACCCGACAGAAAAGGCCTATGCGTCACCGCCGTTCCGCCCTTCCCTAACGGTCATTGCCGCCGTGCGGCAACTTCGGGGCTCCATGGCGGCGTAGGCTTTGTTTGCAAAATCGCTATTCACACAAACCTGCAAGTTCAAGCGCAGACTGCATGTGTTCAGGAAGCGGAACAGAAAATTCCTTTGTTCCACCGTCAAGCGGCAGGCTTATCTTTGTAGCGGCAAGGCAAAGCTTCTTCATTCCAAGGCGGCGCAAGATTTTGTTCATCTTAAAATTGCCGTGCTGGTCATCCGCAACAAGAGGTGCGCCAACTTTTGCAAGCTGAATACGTATCTGGTGCATCCTTCCAGTGCCAAGCCTTATCCGTAAAAGAGAAAGTCTTACCTTCTGCCCCTCTGCCTCAAGTTCAGCAGAAGACTCAAGCGTAAAAAACAACTCTGCCGACTGCTCCCTTCCGTGCGAAAATACCACATCGCGAAGAAGGTTTTCCTGCCCCACCCTGCAAGGATTCTTACCCGCAAGAGGATGCCCCACGCAAATAGCGGTATATTCCTTTTTTACCTGCTTACTGCCAATAAGAGACGTCCATTTTGTGGCGGCAGCGGCATTTTTTGCAACAATCAGCAAACCGGAAGTTTCTTTGTCCAGCCTGTGCACCAGATGAACCGGCTGCCCAAGCTGAAGAGCAAGTTCCTTGTCTAGAGGATGAGAAATTCCTACTCCACCTTGTACCGAAACGCCGTTTGGTTTGTTTACTATAATGATTTCATCATTTTGGAATACTATGGAAAAGGTAGCCATTATACCGATATATTAGTTGAGGTAAGGGAAAATGACAAGTGTAAAAAGAGTTTTTTGCTCAATATTGCTCTCTCTGGCAGCTTTAGAACTTCCGCTTGCTGCGGAGCGCATCTCCTTTAAAGGGCTGCAAGATGTCTGCGTTGACCTTCCAGAAGATTACTTAGTTTCAGGCTCAAACAAAGAGGGAACGGCCTACCAGCTTGACTACGCAACAGCACCAGTCACAGCCGTAATCCGCATATATGAAGAAGGACGCTTTTCTTCCGCAAAAGAAGCCCTGGACACAAGCCTTGCAAACCTAAAGGCTCAGGGGCCTTCCAAAGAAGTTATGTGGAGGAACCTTACCGGAGCCACAGGTGAATTTGGCTTTAGGTTCAATACAGTAGAAATGAAGGGAAAGGCAATGGCATCCCTAATTCCAAACGGCAAGGGCTGCATAGTCTGCATAGCATGGTGCCCCGAAAACCAAAAGGAAAAATGCGAGCCATTCATCACAAGCTTTTTGGATGCAGTCTACATAGACGCAGGAAGCTACTTTGAAAGCGGCATCTGGACCCAGTCCCTCTACCCGGAAAAAGACGAATGGCAGGAAATAACACTTACAATAGACGGAAAGACAATAAACACAAAGCTACGAAAAAGCGACAAGGAAGCAGCTGAATACGTTGTAGACAGGGAATTCCAGACAATGTGCATGTACGCAAGCAGCCAAAAATGGAAGCAGGCATGGCAGCGCTACTACCGCATGATTTACCGGGATTCCTTCCACAGGCTACAGAAGGCTTCATTTGACATCTACAACGAGCTTGCCCCTTACTGCAAAGACGGAACTGACCTTGCACAAAAGCTTCTTACATGGACGCAAGGCTTCTCATACGAAAGGGAAAAAACTTCCAGCGACTTTGCTGCCCTGCCCGGAATGCTACTCGGAGGTGGCAGCGACTGCGACAGCCGCTCAATGCTTTTAAGCGTGCTTCTTACCGGAATGAACCAGGATGCAATACTGCTTGTAAGCCGCCAGTACAGCCACGCCCTTTGCGCAATCACGTCAGGGCATCAGGGCCACAGCTTTAAGTTCAACGGAAAAGACTACCTGATGGGAGAAACAACAAAGCAGGGACTTACCTGGGGCATAATTGCCGCAGACCAGGACAAGCAGGACAATTGGGTTCCCGTAATCTTCCCCTAAAAAAGCTATCCTGCAAGCTCGCTAACAACATAAGTTCCGTTGTGGATTTTTTCCACCAACTCGCTCTTTAGCATGGGCTTTCCAAAGAGATAGCCCTGCAGCCTCTGGCAGCCGATGGAGCGCAAAAAGTCATAGGCTTCATTTGTCTCCACCCCTTCAGAAAGCGTCTTCATGCCAATTTTTTCCGCAAGGCCCACGATGCTAGTAAGAATGGGCTGGCTCTTTTTGTTTTCAGAAAACTTGGAAAGGAAGTTCATGTCTATCTTCATCATGTCAAAGGAATAGTCCTTAAGAACATTCAGGCCGGAATAGCCGGAACCAAAGTCATCCAGCCAGAGTGAATAGCCCCTTTCGCTCAGGTTGTTCAGCATGCCGGTAAGCTTAGCATTTCCCTCGCCCAGCATGGACTCTGTAACTTCAACATGAATCAGGCCCTTGTCTATTCCGTACCTTTCCATGCAGGAATCAAGTTCATCAGCAAGGTTTAAAAGCTCAAAATCCAGCCGCGAGAAATTTATGGAGATGGGGAAAACCCTAAGCCCCTTGTCCATAGCCTCCCTCAAGTCGCGGCAGACAATTTCCAGCACAGCCATGTCCAGCTTGTGAATCAGGTGGTATTCCTCCAGTATGGAAATGAAGGCTCCTGGCTGCAAAAAACCAAAGTCGGGGTCATCCCAGCGGGCAAGAGCTTCCGCACCGCAGAGCTTTCCGTCGGCAGCCCAGACGACCGGCTGGTAGAAGACCTTGATGTAGCCGTTATTAATGGCATTGTCTATGCTGTTTACGATATATTTCTTCCTATTAAATTCCTTGTGCATCAGGGTGTTGTATTCAATATAGTTAACCGTGTAATTCTTCTTGATGGATTCGCATGCATAGCGGGCATAGTCACAGGCACTTCCCGGGGGCGTAAACTGGTCCTTGGGCATGTAGAAGCCGGCCTTAAGAGTCATCTGGACGTCGCTCTCCCACTTGCGGATTTTTTCGTGCAGGCTGTCAAGCCTTTGCTCAAGGTCCTTTACTTCCGCAAGCACTATAAAGTGGTCATCCGAATAGCGCGCCACAAGTTCATCGGGAAATTCTTCTATAATATACTGGCCAAAAATCTTAAGGAAGGCATTGCCAGCACTAAAGCCGTACTTTTCGTTGTAGTTCTTAAAGTTGCCAATGTCCATAAAGACAAAGCGCCAGTTTTCAAGAACCACTTCGCTTTTCTTAAGGAATTCCATGGCGTCATACTGAAATTTGTGAAGGTTTGGAAGGCCCGTAAGTTCATCCTGGGAAGATTTTTCGCGCACATATTTTAAAAGCGATTCAAGCTTTTCCTCCTCCTGGGCGGCACACTTTTTCTGGTAAAAGGTGTTCAGTGCGCAGGCATAAAGGAAAAGCCAGGCGGTAAAGGAATTTATCTTTGTTCCGTAGTAGACCGGCCCCAGACGGCTCTGCAAGTAGATGTAAATTCCAAAGGAACCAACAGAAATTAAAAGCGACTGCAGGGGTGTCCAGGCGTAAATGCAAAGCACAAAAATTTCCATGGTAAGGAAGGCAAAGACCTGGCTCGTGGGGTTAAGGCTTATGTAGGACATGTAGAGGCCAAAGCTTATGGAAACCACGCAGAACAAGTCCTTTACAAGCTTTCCAAGGACGCGGCTTTTTGTCTTGCCCTTTTTGTAGAGAAATGAATAGAAAACCAAAATAACTGCTGCGGCCAAAAGGACAAGATAAGCGCAAACGTGCTTTCGGATCCAGTCAGAATCCTGAATGACATCTGTTAAAATATTCTTAAATTCGAGACGCAAAAGCATGAAGATTTCCAAACAGATAACCGTCACGCCTATAAAAAAATTCGATCTTATGTCGGAGTTGAAGAGGAAATCCTTTGTATAGTCTGAACTATGAGATAAACCATAAAAAAAGTCCTTAACCTTAGAAAGAAAACTTTTTTTCATCCTTCCTCCAGAAGCAAATTAAGACGCACTAACATGACAAAGTTCTCCCTGCCATGCCCTTCTATTATAACCTACTTTCTGGAAAATGCAATTTTTTCAAAATATTTTTAATTTGCCAGGCAACCCGTCACCCTGAGCTTGACTCAGGGGCTGTATTAGTTACAGTGCCGTCTTTTACAGATCCCGAAACAAGTTCGGGATGACGGCGTTTTTTGCCCGGGATGACATGAGGGTAACTTTTACACGGCCCTTCGACAGGCCGCTTGAAGCTACGCTGCGAGTTCAGGACCACCTTCGAGAACCCGCTTGAAGCTACGCTGCGAGTTCAGGGACCGGGCACGGTCTGTGTATGATGCAACCCCGTCATGCCGTCACCCTGAGCTTGACTCAGGGTTTGTATTAGTTACAGTGCCGTCTTTTACAGATCCCGAATCCAGTTCGGGATGACAGGAGGGTAACTTTTACACGCCCTTCGACAGGCCGCTCGGAACTGCTATGAGAGTTCAGAAACCGTCATACCGTCACCCTGAGCTTGACTCAGGGGCTGTGTAAGTTGCGGTGACGTCTTTTACAGATCCCGAAACAAGTTCGGGATGACGGCGTTTTTTTGCCCGAGGATGACGGCGTTTTTACCTAAGATGACTTACTATTTCTTCAGGTATTCAACAACAAGCTGGCCCATCTTCTTTGTGCCAACAAGCTTACCGGCTGCCTTTACCTGGTCGCGGGAAGAGCCTGCTATGTCGCCTGTTCTCCAACCGTCTGTAAGCACGCGGTCAACTGCGTCTTCGATTGCCTTAGCTTCTGCTTCGAGGCCAAAGCTGTAGCGGAGGAGCATTGCTGCGCTAAGAATTGTTGCGAGCGGGTTTGCCAAGTCCTTACCTGCAATGTCCGGGGCAGAACCGTGGATTGGTTCATAAAGGCCTGGGCCACCTGCGCCAAGAGATGCAGATGCAAGCATTCCGATTGAACCTGTAACCTGGGAAGCTTCGTCCGTCAAAATATCACCGAACATGTTGCTTGTTGCAATTACGTCAAACTGGCGGGGGTTTCGCACAAGCTGCATGGCGGCATTGTCTATGTACATAAAGTCAAGGGTTACGTCCTTGTAGTCTGCGTGTACAGTCTCTGCAACCTTTCTCCAAAGGCGGCTTGAGTTAAGAATGTTTGCCTTGTCAATTACAGTAAGGTGCTTCTGCCTCTTCTGGGCAAATTCAAAGCCCATGCGGACGATTCTTTCAATTTCTTCCCATGAGTACTTCTCTGTGTCCCATGCGCTCTTTCCGTCGGGGGCTGTTCCGCGGTCGCCAAAGTAGATACCGCCTGTAAGCTCGCGGATAACCAAAATGTCAAGGCCAGCGCCAACAATTTCGT
>Ga0256404_1008868_pt1 | contig 14791 bp, 12 predicted proteins | sample RumenRJG_01DNA_FD_185990 | JGI IMG/M metagenome (GOLD analysis project Ga0256404, IMG submission 185990) | Bovine rumen microbial communities from Lethbridge, Alberta, Canada - RJG_01 | ecosystem: Host-associated > Mammals > Digestive system > Stomach > Rumen | place: Canada: Alberta | collected...
AACTGTTCCAAGTGAGCGAGTGTGTTGTTTCATTGGTCGTTCATGGTGTTGTTGTACCCACCCTTCCCATCAAGATTGAGAAGACTGGCAAGAAGGAACAACTCACTCAGCATGACTTGGCAAATCTCAGTTGGAACATTGCCAACCAGTACAACCTCCCGAACAAACTGGCCGCTCAGTTCGCACAGTACACCTTCCCTGCCTGGTTCTGGAACACCACGACAGACACTCTGGCTAAGAAGCTAAAGAACACCAAAGGAGAACTTCAAATTTTAATTGACGAAGAAATAATAAAATAATTTGCATAATATGGATTTTTTCAGAAAAAAAGCTAAAGAGTCTATCACTGCCATTATGGATAGCGATCTTGAAAAATTGCTGATACAAACAGACCAATATGTTGACTTTGTAAATGGCAAAATAAAATGTGAATGTTGTGGCCGAATCATTTCACTCGATAACATATCTATTATGCTTCCTCAAAAACAAAACGAAAGATTAGTTCTTAGGTTTTGGTGCGACCAAATGGATTGTGTAAGCAAATTTAATGATAGCTATGGAAAATGAACTAGTAAAACTATTATTGACAATAAGCGGTTGGGGGATTCCTACGTTAGTTGTTATATATTTTATATCCAAATGGAGCAAAATAAAAGAGATTTGTATAGATCTCTGGTTTATTATCTCTTCGTTAATAAAAAAAGGACAACGACTAGCAGTTTCTAGTAAAATAGAATCTATATGTGAGAAAACCATACGAGATTTGAATAATATTGTCCCAGAATTGGATTTACCAAATGTCTCTGTTGAATGGATAAAACCAAGTGATGACGAAACTGTAATACCACCACAGGTCGAAGAAGGTAAAGCTATTGTCTTATTAAAGTACAACAGGGACTTTACACAGAACATTGTAAATACTACAGCTGCATACATAAAAAACCGATTATTGCCTGAGTCTAGGGAGTATATGTCTAAAGGTATTCGGCAAGCTATAGATTTTACAATAATTCGTAGATTTCTTCATTATGTACCAAACAGCCATAATGCACTAACTTATTTTGTGAGACAGCATAAAGAGGAAACTCGAAATAATCAGCAAAACATGATGAAAATTACCAGTATAGAAGATGCTGGAATGCTATCACGTATTTTATTAAGGGAATACCAAATGTGGGGGAATAATATATGTGGAAATCCTGTTGAAGAAAAATATGAAGTCGAATCCAAACAGTTTTTGGATTATCTATTTGGAATATCTTCAAGAGAACATGATGATTACACACAGTTACAATTTGTTTCTGAAAATATAAAGGTAGGCATATTATTAGTTGCGAAGATAGAAACATATGAGGAGGCAGGAATTGAACCATATGTTAGACGTATCAGAGAAGGCTTTTCAAAAGGGATAAAGACATTCTATCTTTTAGCAAGGAATGAAAAAATAGAAATCTTAAGAGATGTTTTTTCAGAATTATTGGGTACAGGGTGTTATAGTTTATTGAATGGCCCCAAAATATTTAAGGATAGTCAAAATAGAGATAATATATGCTACTGCATAGAAGTTGATAGTAATGGAGATATCGCTACCGATTATGCTCAAATAAAGGACTGCATAGAGGCTGGTGATACAATAGAAGCAGTTATTTCTTCAATCTTCCGATATGAAATACGTTGTAGATACAACACTTTAGACATCATTATTCCTATCGATAATATATCTTCAACCAAGGATATTCGTTTACGGAATTATTACAAATTAGGAACTACAGTTATTTTACAACCACTTTCTATTAATGATGATGGCTCGATTCAAGGGAGTTTTCTTAATACAGAAAGTGATCCCAAACGTTTAATTGATAGTCGTTATTCCGTTGGTTCAGAAGTTTCTGCTATTATTGAAAAAGTGGAACAAGATTATGTTCTTGTACGTGTTAAAGATACAGACATTACCTGTATATCATACCGTAAATATTTGACCTACAGTCAGCTAATGTGTCTTTCTGACTTGTTTAACGTGGGTGAAGAAAGGACATTCACGATTAAAGAAATAAACTATGTTCATTTTTCTTTTGTACTTGCACTATCTAACCTTCAAGACCCATGGCTGCGACTTCCATATCATCAGTCAGAAGATATGGATTTCTCTATAATGAGAATTGATTCGACTTGTTTTGTGACCGAATTGGGTGATGGAATACGAGCATTATTGCCCTATTCGGAATTAACGTGGTTTGAATCTCTTATTGATGTTGAAAGGAGTAAATATAATGTCGGAGACGTATTACATGCAAGAATTAAGGCAATAAATGAACGTGCAAGAGTAGTGATTCTAACTATGCGCGAAAAGATAAGCCCTTATAATGATTACAAGAAGTTTCTCATTGAAAATTCAAATAATATAATTGTAGAATTAAAAGAAAAAAATGCATATGGACTATTAGGACTACATGACAATAAATACAGTGTCTTTATCCCATATGGAGAGACCCGAATTGGAGACAATTATTTTAAATACACAATTGGTAAACAATACAAAGTACACATCAAAGAGATTGGTAATCGAGGGACGTCATATATTGGTACATTTAAGCCATTCATTCAACATCCACTTGCTGTTTTTTCAGACTATTATCAAGAAGGTGATTCAATTGAAAATTGTAAAATATTAAAGCGGAGTAGCAAATACTGTATTGTTGGAATTCCCAAGTTAAAGGGGATGTCATATACTGGTATTTTACCCATTTCTGAAGTTGTTAACATAGGAAAGATTTCTTCTCTACAAGATAGTTTATCTTTATTGGAAAACGTACCATTAATTATTAAATCTATAGACTTTGATAGAAATTCTATCTGCTTTAGTTTAAAGAGATATACATCAAACAATCGATGCGCTGTTGATTATTTGTTGTATACAGATATTAAACATGCTATAGTAATTGCAAAATATTATAATGATTATATAGTTATAATCCCTGATTTGTGGATAGAAGGTATTCTTGAAACAAATAACTCATATAATGAAGGGCAAAAGATTAATGTCAGACTTGTTGGCAGGTCAGAGCAAAATATATTCTTTACAGATGAGCCTTGAAGCTCATTTCTGCGTGGAAGAATTGTGCTAGGCGATAACATTCAAGATGGTTTACCAATGAAATTTATACAACATATTTGTACCAAGCCTATATAACTATTTGATAATCATATACGATTACATTTGAGGAGGTGAAGTAATCTAAGAAGGATTTATAACATATAATAGGGCATAACTCATCAGAGTTATGCCCTATTTGTATTTTATGTGCTTATTATTCCTTTATTTACGGCTTTTTTGTTACATGCGTGTAGCACGACAAAAACGTAGGAAAAGCCCGACTAAAACCTACTTATTCTTACTAATCCGTACTTAATAGTCGGTGACGTACAGGATGGTAAAATGGCGATTTGAGGTGAATTCAATTTGTTACATGTTACATATTAACTAAAAAGAAAAGTACAAATGTCAGATAAAGTTCCTCAATCAAACGCTGACAGAAATTAGAGTGAATTTGAGAGAGAAGAAAGGAAAGCTTGACCAAGTTAATCAGGAATTGGATAGTGTCGGACAAATGCTTTTGTTACCTTAGACATTCTAATCATTGTCTTTGATATAAGTTGATTACATAATCAATCTTCTGGCGCATCAAACACTTCTATTGAAACGCATCTTGTGCCTTTTAGTCCAAGGAGGCCCTTTTTGACGAGATTCTCTGCCCGGTCTTCAGCATCACTGCCGCTGACAGCGGTAATACTCAACAGTTCTTTCTCGCCAAGTTCCGTTTCAATTTCCACTTTATAGTGGTGAATAGACTCACGCATATTGCCTTGCAACGCCCTTTCCACCATCGAAGTTTCCCAGTTGATTTTGTCAGCAGGAGCTTTGCGGATATTCTTCAGCAACTTCACCTTGACTGAAGCATCCGTCCCATCAGGATTAACCTTGCGGAAGCGTTTACATCCACAAGAACAAGCCCAGATAGGTGGACGGCGAGGAATATTGTCGCCTCCCATGATACCTTCCTTGCGATATTCCAGCATAAACTCAATCTCGGTCATGTCACCTGTGCCGTAGATTATATCCACAACACGTTCACCGCACACTGGGCATTTGCTTGGCTTGCGCTCAACATTTATGATTCTCGGTCGTTCTAACATAAACGTTTATTTGATGAGGTGAATGATTAGTAAGATAATGAACGCTGCAATTATTATCCATCTGTTAATATTGATGTTTTTTGCTGTTTCGTTCTTTGAAGTCTCTAAAGTCTTCTGTAGTGATTCCGTAGATGACTTTAATGTTGAATTTATCTGTTCGCATACAGTCTTTATTTCATGACTCAAAGAATCAACCTGGGAGAGTTGTGAGCTGATATTATCAACCTTACCATGTAGTGACTTAATCTTTTCAGCGATACCATCTGCTTTGCCAATTATCTCGTCACTCTTTTGTTTAAGGTCATTCAGGACAGCGTCCTGACTTTCCTGGGACACTTTTAAATCCTTGGATATTTGAGAAAGGGATTCCTTGACTGCCTGGATTTCTGACGTAGCCTTCTTTATTTCATCCTTTAGCGCATTCAAATCTTGGACATGTTTGTCAAGTTTACCAATTTGCTCTGTAAATCTATCAATTACAGGCTCTGTTTTGGTCTTGAAATCCGTACTTGTCTTTTCCACTTCAGCTTCAAATGAGCGGATGACTTCAGTACAAGTTGAGCCAACTCGTATTATTGCCTCTTCATATTCATGAGACAGAGCCCCTTCACGTGCTCGCAGATCAGATGCCCATGACTGAAGGCTTGCACAGAGGGCTTTAACAGCAGAAACATATTCTCTGACTTCCTTCTGCAACTCTGAGCTTGCATTGACAGTTGATTCTACCTGCTTCCTTGCAGATTCGACTTCATTCAGGCTGGCTTCCATTTTAGCCAACGATGCTAATAGTTCATTTGATTCCATATAGCTAATATGTTTATTATTCAGATAAGTAATTGTCCTTAAACTCATTGAGCCATTCATTGTGCAAATCAACTTCACACAGCATGTCCCAGGTTCGCATTTGACTTATTTCTTCCTCAGTGGCGGCATTACGTCCATCGAATGTAAATGCACGTTTGAACTCCTCCATCTTCTGATAGAAGTATTGCTTGTCATCCGTCCTTTTGTGGAACTCCCGATAACCACGCATATAACTATTCTTCAATTCTTCTTGCAAGTTGCGATTAGCTCCCACTTTGAGATATATGAGGCAATAAACATTCAAGAAGTCCAATGTCGGGTTGGGTTCAGCTATAGCTCTTCTGATTAAACGCACAGCACCTTGCAAATGCTTAATGTTATCTTTTGGAGAACTGGTACCAACGACATCATCATCTATGACCCTCATATATTTGAAAAGGATATCATACGATGACTCTTTTCCTTCTTTAGTGTCATCGGTAAGAGAGAAGTTCTGTCCACTCTCTGTTTGATAATCCTTACGAGCATATTTTGAATTGAAGTAGTAGTAAATGTAGTCTTTAAGAGCTTCATTTGCATCTTTCCAATTATCCCCATAGCTAACACCTTCCATGCAGAATGAACGGATGTCATCAATAGCTTGTTTCCGCTTTACAGCAATTTTTTCATAAATGAACTCTGTCAGGTAACCCAAACATTTGTGAACTTCATTTTCACCTCTGTAGTTTGGAACTTTATTGATTTCCTGAGCTGCTCTTTCCTTTGTGTAGTACCTTTCAAGGAAAGATTGCAATGCACGATAATAGGAACCATCCTTTTTTCTTACTGCTACTACACGATAGACCTTCCTACCATAATCTTCTGTGAAATCATCAATGAGGCCGATACAACACATTCTATAGATAGCCTTGGCTATGTCACTCTTGTCTCTGAAGATTTCAAGACTATCCTTATTTGTATCATACTCTATTCCGGTCTCAATATTCCGTACACGACGCGCAGCACCTTCTTTCCATATCAAATAGACTTTCTCTTGTATGCCACCATTATCAAACAGATAAATAGGGATGGAAGATATGAAAGCGACGACCTCGGTTCCTTCTTTAGCTTCAAGCACCTTCTGCAAGAAATCTGACACTTGCACAGTATCTTTTAGTTCAGCATCGTTTCCATAGAAAATCTGGGTTTTAGAGCGGCTTAAGAGTTCAAACATAGTCCTCTTTTCCACGAGTGTACCTTTGAAGTTGTTATTATAAAAGTACATTACCGTTTCAAAGTCAACGTTCTGGTATTCAAAAGCTCTGGCTGGAATGGATAACCCGGATTGACGGAGCAGTTCTTCCAAGTCATTTTTATATACATACCCTCTTCCAGCGTCAGGAACTCTCCTTAATTGGCACTGATTATACACGGAACATTCTCCTTCACAAGGTCCTCTGTTACAACGTTGGCAATCTTGATTACATAGACGAAAAGCAAATCGTTGGTTACAAACATCGCAATGAAGTTTTACCATGTCCTTTTCCGGCGTACAATAATCAAAATATCGCTCATCAATGGAGAGACCATAGTGATCTATTATTTCCTGTAAGTCTCCATCGTAAAACCATTTGTTTCGAATGATGGACATCGGGAAGTTATTGACGGGACAGCTACGGTTAATTCTGACTAGCTTGTAATCTGCTAATAGGATGCACGATAAAGCCATCTTTCTGTCACGTCCAGCACGTCCAGCTTCCTGAACAAAGCTCTCCAAAGAACTTGAATAGTTCATGTTCACCGTAAAGCGCACATTCGGCTTGTCAATTCCCATACCAAATGCCTTTGTTGCGACCATTAAAGGCAATTTGTTATCGCGGAACAAGTCAAGGTTCTCAAACGATTCCCTGTCAATCTCGTCAGCATCGTCTCCATCCCCGCTACCCATAAACGTACCCAACTTATGAACGCTTTCGCATAACGAATCTTTATTTGCGTTTACGGATATGCCTGTGTTGTTTTTATGCGGACAAAAAACAATTCCGGCCTGATCGTATTCTTCTGAATCCCCGAAGAAATCTTCGGGTAATTCAACAGACAAATCATCATCAATACTTCCTTCGATGTTCTGACGCTCATTAAAACGTTCTTTTATCAGCTCAACAGATTCTGGTTCCTCCAGTTCCTCTATGAATCCGGGAATTCTTTCCAGATAGTCTTTCAAGAAATCTTGTTTGGACGGATAAACACTCCATTTACTTGTCATTTTGACCGCTTTTGGCAGACCATCGTCAAGCATGTGATTTCTGTCGTAGTATTCATCTTCCTCACATACGACGGGAACTCGTTCTATCTTATACTGTAGTTCAAGGCGGTTTGTATTTTCCTCCCTTATAATTGTGTCGGAATCAAGTTCAAAAGCTCCATCGCCAGACAGCTCGCGTTCCACGTCCGCTAAAACATCAAAGGAAGCTGTCGCTGTAAGTCCGAACAACGTTAAATGCTTATCACCGTCCTTTTGTTTAGGCAACACGTATTGGTATAGATTCCTTCCAAGGTGCAAATAAGTGAAACGGAAATCATGGCCCCATTCCGAAACGCAGTGTACTTCATCAATAACACCGTAGCTAAAGTAAACACCTACATTGTGCATGTTTCTCAACTTCTCACGGAAGCTGTATGTACATAGTCGTTCCGGTGAGAGGAACACAAACTGTACCATTGATGTTTCCATCATCTTTGCCCGTTTCTCTTTCTCTTGGGCATCGACGATAGAGTTGATAAAGGTACAGGTGTCGATGCCAGCCTTTATCAGTCCATCATACTGGTCTGCCATAAGAGACCTAAGCGGATCAACCACCAACGTCACTCCGGGCTGAAGCATGGCAGCCAATTGGTATGTCAAAGACTTACCGCCACCAGTAGGTAGCAGACCTATGACGCTCTTATTCTGGAGGGCACGGCTTAATATTGGTAACTGTCCCGGTCGGAAATCATCTTTACGGAAAAGTAGCTGGAGAAAATGCTGGAGTTTGTTCTTCTTTTCAGTTATTGGAACATAGATACCCCGGGGATCTCTATTCACCAAAGGCTGATATGTGATACAATCTGACGTATAGATGTGCCTTTCCGAATGGATGTAGTTAGCTGAACGAATAAAGAAATAACATTTATCAGTACATTTGAAGCCACTGAAAGATTTGTCCTCCAGTCCTGAGCGACGCATAACAGCTACGTCGAACACTACATCATACTGCTTGGCGTGATTTGCCTTTTCTATGCCATTTATAACATTGACAGAGATTGAATTATCCTTTACATTAGGCTTGTGAAGAGACGAGTCAACAAAAGCAGGAGAACTGATAACATCCAGCTGTATGTTTGGGAAGCGAATATCTTTATATTCCTCACTTAATGTTGCCAGATTATTGAATGAATCGGCAAGATCTTTCAATGCAAGAACCACACAAGGGACATCACGCTCCAGTGCAAGGATGTTCAGAGTTTCTTTCTTGTAATCTACCCTGCCTGTTATCATAGCCTCTATAAGTGTCTTCTGAATACGAGCAACGCCTATGGGAGAAAGTGTGAGCTGTAAGCTTCTAATCCATGATGAATCAAAAGACTTACTCCACGCTTTCTTAACCTTTGCAAAGTATTCATTCTGCAGTAGTGTTGTACTCTGAGCAAAAGCGTTGAGGTCTCTTATTCGCAAGCAATCCCAACCTTTGCCGGTTAGAACCGCTGTTCGATAATCATCTGACGCTCGTGAACTCTCGGTATTGTGGAAATTGGCACCATCTATCTCAATAACGAAACCGCGTTTTTCTCTGCCTTCCTTGTTGATAACTGTATATGGGTACTCACACGCGAAATCTACACGTTGGGAGTGATGAGCTCGCTGGCCCGTTATAGACATCAGACTTCTTTGTGGCAAGAAAACCTGACGAAGCTCTGCCGGAGCATTCCTAAGAATAAAGTCCTTTTCAAAATCGCTTTCTAAAATGCTGTTACAGTAAATGTTCTCATTTAAGGTGAGTCGTCCGTCTATCGCATAAAGAGCCAATAATATATCATTCAGCTCTAGCCCATTTATATCATAGTTCAGGGCACCAAGATTATCGTCCAATTTCTTGTTACCAAGAAATTCAAAAGCATCTTCGATTGTAGGACTAGTCCTTGTCGGAAGCCCCCTTGTCACCATATTATTGAGGACTGCAAGTATCGGATCCACATCATCATATATACTAGCTCCAATATCAAACGGTGCAGCGACCTCAAAAGCAGAGAGCTGCCGATACAAACCCTGTATCTTCTTTTGGGTTTCCTCATCTGCGCTCTGGGTCAGATTTCTGATAGCATCTAGCTGATAAGATGCGAAGAATTGGGTGTCGGGATAATAATCAACGGCAATGAGATTGATTTGATTGTTTTCAAGCTTGAACACCTTAATGTTGTATGAACAAGGTTTGTTGCTCTCAGAGTAACGATACTCAGAGGCTGTTTCGTTCATAAAGGTCTCAGGAGCATTGAAATACTCATAAAAACGGTCAATCCTTCTGTTGCCACTATTCATCGGACTAATGCAGAAAAACAGATGCTGCCCCTGAACATTGGAACCAACTTTTTCCGCTAACAACTTCAAATCAATTGAGTCAATATCAAGGATATTCGAGAAGAAATGCAGGGTGACAGGGCTATTCCCTGATATGGCTTTCTGAGTAACATCATCCAAATAGCGGTCAATGCAGGAAACCGTAACCTTATCATCAACATAGGCACCTACATGAATAGCAGCACGTTCCAATGCTGCTGGTGATGGCTCTATTAAGGTAACCTTCTGAACCTTATTCTCAATATTATGTTCACGAAGGTAGTCAAAGAAACATATTGTGGCCAATCCCTGACCACACCCCCAGTCAACAATGTCAAACCCATCGGAGGTATAAGTAGAAGGACTAATGCAAGAGAGTGCCCTATAGATTTTGGCTTGATGCATCTTGCCAAAAGAGTATAGGTAGCACTTCATTTGTGCGTCAGAATCCAATAGTTCGACACCTCGCTTCAGAGACTCATAAAGGTCATTCCTCTCTTGTTCGGATAAAGACATGATGTAGTCCTGAGCGATGCGACGGATGTTATTGAAGGAGATATTCCGTATAGCCGATATTTCGTCTTTATATGCCATAACTACTTTCCTGTTATTGTATCTGCAAATCTATTTTCTTGATGTTGTTTCCAATTCTGCAATGCCAACTGTTTGGTTGCATTGGCATAGCAGTATTCACAAAGATGTGGGCAGGTGTTATATTCACCAATATCCTTAGAGGCCATACACTCACAGAATGGTCGCTGCCCCTGGTCTTTCTTGTGCTTACTGATAAAGTAATGGTTATGAGGCAGGAGAATCGCTCCTTTTGGTAACTCTGACTCGCCAAACAGGGTCGGAGCTGGAACATCCTCAATCTTCACTTTCATGAATTCCATCAACTTCTTGTCATCCCAAGCCAGGCGGGTGATAAGGTCACCATCTATGCAGCGATTGTGTTGGATGCCATATTGCGATATATCTATCTTCTCGCCACATGTGGCCAGCTGGAAATTCCATCCACGTTCACGATTCATGGAAGAGAGTTTGTCTGCGAACTCTTCCATCTGCTCGATTTCCCACTCATGGTATGGTATGCCGTTGACTTCGAGGTTGTGTTTCACCTTTCGATACATGGCAATATCAGCATAGCTGAAAACCAGCTTCTCGGTATAATCTTTCAGTTGGTCACCAATATATTGTACTTTCTGGAGTAAATCATCCACAGATATATCGTCCGTCAGTATCATGGGGTCGAATCGCCAGATGACTGCGCCCTTGCCTAGCTGCTCAACAAGCAACTTGAATGTTTCTATGCGAGTAGCGAGAGAAGGAACTTTTTCTAGTTTTTCTCGCTCATAGTCATTCAAGGTGTATTGAACATAGCACTTGATGTTGCGCTCTTTGAGAATGTGCAGATATTGCAATAGTGGACGGGGATTCTTCGACCAGAACACAATGAAGCGTGTGCCCTCATACGAGACATATGATTTTACCCCATTGAACGGATTCGTCCATGCTGAGTAGCCTTTCTCCAACCGATGAAAGAACCAATCAGCATAAAATGCAGGAATATCAGTACTTCTACTTGCAGAAACGATAAGGGGAGCCTGTGCTTTCACAGGCTGCCCATCAACGATTATGTCTGTATGTTGCCACGTTGCCATATTAACAATCTTTCAATATCGATTCGATAACAGAAGAAATGAATTTGGCTTTGCCAAATATTTTAGTCGGATCTAACTTGAAAAAATCCTCATGTCCTAGTATGTCCTCAAAAAACTCTTTAAAACCGGAATATTTTGTGGAGAAGAAATGTATTATCTGGGGTGTTTGCATAATCAGAGGCCTTGCACCCATAGCCGCTAAGAATGCAAATTGCTCAATAACATACTCGGCTCCTTTGGAGTAATCCTCTCTATTAAAGAACAGGCTCTCTGGTCTATATTCTGATTTAACCAAGATGTCTTGTATTTTGGGTTTTAATGATTCTCCTCCTAGGTGAAGAAGAATTAGCAAAGATAGCATGTGCTCGGCTTGTGACATCTGTGTCGCATTATCTTCTGTTGCTATTATGTTAGTAAAACAATAGAAGCCATCCTCTGCCCATACTTCTCTAATATCCGAATCTTGCATCCAATCATATTCCAACATAAAAGTAAAACATTCGCCAAGTTTGTGTTTGTTCGGGAAGGAAGTGATGAGTTTACCACCACCAGGTTTATTGAAGAATGTGTACAATTCATACAGAGCATCTTGTAATGCTCTAATGTTGACATTGTTTTGTGATGCCAGGCTTATGCATCTATCTACATAGGGAGTCAGAACTCTATCAGAATATTCAATCATTTTTAATTATTTTTATTGTTAATTTGTTAATAATCAGTATTATCTGAGCTTTCACACACATCGAGGAATCGTCTAAATTATCATCTTGGACATTATTGGTGTCATTTGAAATTCTTGAAATAGGTTAATACCCATTCACCATAATCAGAGCGGTGATTATGGCGTAACTCATCAAAAAGATTTGTTGCATAAAAAGGACAATGACAGAATATACAATCATCCTTGCATAGTAAGGATTTATAGGAATAATCTCCTAAATAATATGGTGGTGTCAAATACCCAAGTGACCTTGCTGTGTGCATTTTAATTGGGTATTCAAGGCATTTTTCATAAGCCTTATACTCAATAACCATATCTGAACGGGAAATCTTTAATCCACGTGGCCTTGCTGGATTTTCTGGCAGGAGTGCTTCTTTTTCTTTCCGTTTTTGTTCCTCTTCAAGTTTAGCTTGTTTGGATTCCTCTTCAAGTTTTTCAAGTTCAGCCTCAGTACAAAGAAGAAATTCATCTTCTTCTGCAAATTGAACAACAAAACCTTTCATTGAGACTATTCCAAACAATGTGGCTTCACATGTTCCAATACCCTCAGAACAAATAATTGTTTCTGAATCGTCGTGTGATCTATCGGCACAATGAAATCTTGTAAACTCAGTAGAGCCACCAACTGTATGAGGTATTATTCTTCCATGACTATGACAAAAATCATGTAACTCCCATGTCCTTATAATACGTTTCATCATTATGTGGTTTTATTAGTTATTGTTAGATAAATACATTTTCAATATTATTTAAAAACAGGACGAATAGAATAACCGTAATATCTAAGACCGTGATCAAACACATTAATTACATTCGAATCAAAAGCGATTGACCAAGCTCTGTTTGATGCAACCATGTTTGGGGAAGTAGTCCAGTAACCACCATTGTCACCCATCATTAGATGATTACTACTTTGAGCATATCCGGCAGCTGGTAGAAAAATTTTTGCCCCATTATTTTTACTAACACCTAATCTGCCATTAATACCTGTGTTTTCATAATTGTTTACCCATTCCCAATTACAATTATCTATAAGTTCTTGAGCTTGTTCGCCTAAAGGTATTCGCCATCCATCGCCCAAAATATGGGTTGCTGCATCATAATTAGCAGACAATACGTTTCTACTATTTACATAATCTTCCATTTTTAACGAAATAATGTCCAAGTCATAGGTTTCGCATGTTCTTCCAACATACATGCTTTTAGTGCAAGTGTCACCCCATGCAAAATAATCACCAAATTCCGAGGGCTTGTTAGCTCCAATATTGCAGGATGTCCATTTTGTTCCAGAAAGAAGTCCAAGATCAATTAGTTCCATATGATAAAATATAAATGAATGTTATTATATCTTTTACAATCACTTTTTTCGTCCTTATTATGCCTTTCTCTCACTCTTCCCATACTCGAGGGCAATAGAGTAAGGCTAGGAGCAGTTTAAAGTTGCCTAGAGTAAGCCATCATTCTTCAAATGGATATGTTTCGTCGTAAATTTCACTAAGAAGTCTATTGTTGAAAAGCCAGTGAGGTGTGGGCTGGATATGCTTAACTTTATAGCCTTTCAGTTTAGCGGACAACGCACTAATAGATGTTGCTTCTCCTTCATAGCACACTTTGCGCTCAGAAAGAATGGTAACAGAAATTGACGGGTCATCTTTCCAGATGAGTACATCACCTTTCTGCAGCCCCATCTCATAGAAGTTGAGTGGTGGGCGTTTTGCCTGTGCCTTTGTGCTGGCGGCCTTGTCCTCGTCGGTGAGGTCGTTCTGGATCTCCTCACTCACATCTTCCGTCACATCTTCATGATGGAATAGTTCCAGGATAGCTTGTGCCTGCTCCACATTGATACGGAAAAACTCGCGGTTCTGATTGATGCGCTGCGGATCAAAAGCTTTATGTAGGGCTTTCTCAATTTTGAGACAGTCACTTTTCTTGACCTTACAAGCAAACTTACACTCAAACGGAACGGGAACCCCAGTTGTATAAAGTTCCTTCATCCGTTTGTCAATATCTTCCTGCGTAGTCATGCCAATTTTCACAAGACCTGGCATCACAGGGTTGGTCAGCAAATAAACTATTCCGTATTCCATATTGTTGATATTATGTTCTTAGAATATGTGCCAATTACTCCATAGTCTGCTTCCAATATGTTGATATCATTCTGTATGGTGCGTTTAGACACATCCGGCTTGTCCATACGATGCAAAGCCTTGTTGCATTCATCAACAAGGTCGTCGATGGTGTATTCCCTATATCTGTTTCTGAAGCACTTGTTCAGAACCTGATACCTCAACAATACTTGTTTATCTACTGGCATATATCGTTTCTTTTTACTTCTATCGCTCCTTTCTTCCGGCTTTCTTCTCCGAACCGTCTCCGAAGGTATAAGATTGGCTTACGCTTTGCCCTTGCTACGCGGCGACTTTCCTTTCAAGGTTGCAACCTTTTGGACGGAGGTTGCATCTTTGGGCTCGGAGCTTGCAACCTTGTCCTTCCAACTTGTGACAACTGGGGACAGCACTGGGGACATTATCACCGCCATTTTTACCGCCAACTTTTCCGACATCCTTTCCGACAACATTACCGCCGTTGTCGTGAGCACCCAGTATCAGGTAGCCCTTCTTGCGCGAATTGGGCAAGTCGTTGGCAATATTCCAAATGAAGGAGAAGAGGGCATTATATTGTTTATTGTTCATGTTGTTACTATAATTATTTCATCACCGAGTTCTTTTTCCATTCCTTGGCAAGTTCTGTAAGGCGGTACATTTGATCAGGCCTTTTAGGCTGTTTGGGATATTTCCGTTCTATACTGCCATCAGAAAGTGCAGGAGTGATATAACT
>Ga0256404_1008869_pt1 | contig 14788 bp, 13 predicted proteins | sample RumenRJG_01DNA_FD_185990 | JGI IMG/M metagenome (GOLD analysis project Ga0256404, IMG submission 185990) | Bovine rumen microbial communities from Lethbridge, Alberta, Canada - RJG_01 | ecosystem: Host-associated > Mammals > Digestive system > Stomach > Rumen | place: Canada: Alberta | collected...
AAATTCATCGAACTCACGTTAACTATGTCAAAATTAACAATAACTTAAACTATAACAAAATTGAATGATTATCTTATGAAAAGATTTTTACTTTTTGCATTATGGGCACTGCTGCCCATCGGTATGTCGGCGCAGACGATATACACCGACGCGAATGGTCTGAAATGGATTCAACAAGGATCGGACTATTACATTCTGATTAGCGAATCTGCTTCTCAAACGATTAGTGGAAAGGCTTGGAAGGCATCTGATTTTATTCCCGATGCAAAGCTCCGTGCTCTCGTCCGTTCGAAACTGGGTACGGGCACTACTGACAGGGTCTATAGAACCGCTAAGTCTGGCTATACGACCTTTGCTACGCTTACAGGAACGCTCACCGATGGCGACACCCAAGAGTTTACTTTTTCTGGAGGGCTGACTGTCGATGCAAACGCAGGAATTCAGAATTTCGAGGGCATTGGCTATTTCCATGCCCTCAAGGTGCTTGTTGTCAAACCGCAAGGCATCACTGGAACGTTCAATCTCGATGTGACAAAGAATAAAAGCTTGGTGTATCTGCAGGCAATTGACACGGAGATAAAAGAATTGAACGCCTCTGGCCTGACAACCCTCAAATGGTTGGACCTTGCGTCGAGTTCAATAGAGAAGAGTCCTGAGAGTAAGTTGGAAATCATCAACATCAACGACTGTACCAACCTCAGAGGAACCGCATGGCATTGTGGAAATGGAACTAATAAATTGAAGATAAGTGATCGTAAAGGGAATCAATTACATCTTACGACTAACGATAACTATCGCATCTGTAATATCAAAAAAATCTATGCGAAGAATTGTCAAACCATGAAGATTCTTTTCTGTAGGCAATCTTTGTTGGAAGAGTTAGATTTGACCGGATGTACAAATCTGACAAGAATAGGTGCTGACCACGGCCCGTTGACTTCTGACAAGATTTATTTGCATGGTTGCAAGAATCTGCAAAATTTTACCATGAAGCGCCAGAAATTCACAGATTTGGACTTTCTCTTGAAGCCTTCTACCCGAAACGGAGTCTCGAGGACAGCAGAAGACATTGGTAAGTTGAAAACCATACAGGTCAATGGCGGTTCGTACTATACTCCCAAAGACGCAGATGGAAAAAATGCATCATTTGCCGGTTACAGAAAAGATGCCGACGGTAACCCCATGTATGTCACCACTGCCATCAGGGAGTTTGATGCTACCTATTTGAATCCGGATAATATCAGGGCAATCCTGATTGCAAACAATCTGATGACTAATATCGACTACGAAAATTTCTCAAAGTTTAAAGACAAATTGCGTGAGTTTGAATTCGACGGCAACCTTTTCCCCACTGTTGATTTGGCTGGCTTTAACAACAAAGGTAAAAACGAAGTCACCGATACTATTAGAGCTTTAACTGCCAACAACCAATATGTCTTTGTCGATGCCGAGGTTGTGAAGGGCGATGCTGTCGATGGAAGCAAAGACTGGGTGGCTGTCCACTACGACGATTTCAACACCATCTATTCGATGGATTTCCCCGGTGGACTGGAAATCTATAAAAACCGCTGGCGTTCGGAGATGGACCCCACTAACAAGTTGCGCCACGAAATGGACGCATGGATGTGTAGGATCTCAGAAACCCAGGCGGGAGGAATTGCCGCCGCTACTTTCAACAGCGTGATGACCTGCCCCGAAGGAAGCGATGATCGCCACGTGTTTATTTTGTCGAAGCCCGAACTCGGAAACAACGACCTCGACCTCAACGGCTGTGCGATTACTTATAAACACAACACCCGTTACAACCAAGACATTAACCCTACAACCCAGGCACCCATTTTGAACAGCGACGGTTCGTTGAAGTTGCAAAAAACGTACATTACGACACGAAACGATTCTCCTATTAAACCAGAGAGAACTTCCACAATCAATGTGCGTATGCAGACCAATTCTTATATCCTGAACATCAATCCTAAGACCAAACAGGGTTCGGGTGTGGACTATTATTCTGGCACGCTCTGCCTCGACTACGATGCATTGATTCCCAAGGGAGTGAAAGTCTATTTCATCACTGGTGTAATTGATACAGACAATGTCCTTTATGAAAATGGTACGAAGGTGACGGAGCAACAGTTCCTGATGCATCAATTCGGCGGCGACGGTACTTCAAACAATATTCTGCCCGCCAACACGCCCGTCTATGTGAAGGCAGAAACGCAGGCTGGTCTCTATGCTTTCAAACCCATCACGAAGTTGAACCTCAAGGGCTGGGCGCAACAGCGTGGTGTAGGAGACGAAAGTACGATTAACATCCTGCACGGTATGGAACCGTCTGATTTGACAGTGAAGGCGGAATACCAAACAGCCTTGGATAATGCCATAGCAGAGAAAGCAAACCATACGAACCTTTTGTCGGGCTTTGTCGGTGAAAAATACAGCACTTCTGAAGAGAAAGCCGACTCCACGCACAAAGAATTTTACAACATCGAAAAGGTGACAGAGATGTCCGTCACCCCGCGTACGATTCTGACGCTGGGTCGCGAGGCTCGTACCGGTAAAATCGGCTTCTGGCCCTACGGCGGAACTACTCTTCCTGCCCATCGCTGCTACATCACATCAGATGACTTTTTGAATGCTGGCGGTCTGCCGCAGAGCAACAGCGCCAAGGGTGGTGCCAGTTTCCTCTTCGACAACTTCGGAGTGACAGGCATCCATGTGGTTGAGCGCAACGAGCCGCAGACCGTTTCAGAAGATGAATGGTACACGCTTCAAGGTGTCAGACTTTCGGGTCGCCCGTCGCGTCGCGGTGTGTATATCCACAATGGCAAGAAAGAACAAATTCAATAACACATAAAAGGAGATTGACAAGATGAAACAGAACGCAAAAACATACATGAAGCCGTTGATAGAGGTGGTTCCCTTAAAAGAACCGCTGATGCAGGAAATCCTTCCTGGCACTAACGTGACGTATGAGAGTTGGGGTAAGGAAAATGGCTTTGATGATAAAGAAGATATTGGAAAATATTTCTTCTTCAATGATCCTTGGGAATAATCCTTGATGTATTGAAACAAACAGAGGTCGATTTCGTGAAAAATCGACCTCTGTTTGTTTTTTCGTGATCCAGTTGGGATTGTATATCCCCGTAGGCTGGCGCCAGCCATCCTACAAAATCTTAAAAGTCCCGAAGATTTGAAAGTAAACTTTCTTCTTCAAGACTTTTAATCTTTCGTGATTCCGTTGGTTTCACGCTGTGATCCGGTTGGGATTTCCCCTTATTTTCCGCTTTCTCCCACAAATACGCTATTCCGCAATGATGGATGAAATGTCGGAAAAAGTGGTAACACACTGGTAACACATTTTTTTATAGGTACACGAGAAGTTACATTTTCAAAGATCTCTTTTGGGCTGTCGAGGGTAAAACCTTCTTCAGCCTTTTTTATTGTTAAATAGTTAGTTAGTTAGGTGCTTTTGCCAAAAAGTGACCTTACTTTTGCAGCAGAATTGCTAAATCTACCTTGTTAGCACTTGAATGGGGTATGACAACCATCACAAACTCTATATAACAAGTGCAAAGGTACTAAAAATAAATGAGAATACAAAGAATGTGGCTGAAAAAAATGACAAAAAATTTGACCTCAGAACCGCGACGAGTTAACCTCTATCTGCTTTTCGTAGGTTATTAAAAAGTATAACCCTTTTAAATAATCTATTATGAAAGAAATTCAGAAAATTTACAAACCGTCGCGATGGCTCATGTCACTCAATAGAGGTGATGTAGCCGTAGGTGAATTGCTGACCAGTTATGCTGATCAGAGTTTTTCAGTCATGCTTTCTCGCTTCAATGCCAGATATGGCCAAGAGAGAAACATCTTTGTGCATTATCATTTCAAACGAGCCACGAAAATCATGGTACTCGTTTGTGTGTCATGGGAAGAGCATTTACAAGAATTTAAAATGAAACGATATGAAGAAGAATGGCGTAAAAGAATTCCAATTGAACACCGTTAAGGATAAAAAAGCACCAGTCATACAGTATCTCATCAATGCGAATGATACCGTCTGGAACGTCAAGCAATTCGCTGCCATTTTGGGTGTTTCCAAATGGGCGATACTAAAACGCATCCAAAGAGGTACGCTGCCTGCCCATAGGGATGGGAGCGCATGGTATATCCTCAAAAGCGAATACATCGAATTCCTAAAATCAAAATAATACTCTGTATAACTTTGACAACCAAGCCCTTGTGTGGGCTATCTGCGAAGACCGCTCACGCAAGGCATTTTCTTGAACACACCAAATCCAATTGAACATGAATATTGAAATTTTTGAGAAGAAAATCCTTGAAAGAGGACTGCAGCCTATCCACCTCATTCTCGATAAGGGCAAACACGTAAAATGGTTTGTCTGCGTCGATGAAGTGATAGGACACCCCAACAATGGAGTAAAAGAATATTGCCTTGTCGTGTTTGACAAAGGCGGTCGTTGTTTCGTCAACCCGAAACGATTCACGGAAATCAATCGTGATACACCTTATTATATTATAGGGGGTGGTGAAAACTACATTTGCGTGAACAACGACACGTTTGAATCAGAACCTTTGTGCGACTTGAATTTTTCCGATGAGCCATGATTAGCGTTGAGAGAATTTATCAAGCCACGCACAATGGACTTGACATCATTCTATGGCTCTATCCGCAGGCGCAGGATTGCGTCGGCGTGAAAGGAAAAAAGTTCAAGGTGCGCGATGAGCATACCCCCTCTGCCTGCCTATACCAACGCAGAACAGATAAATACGGCGAGATTTGGGGCGTGACTGATTTCGGAGGCGACGGCTGGCGGTCTGCCATACAACTGTTTATGGACGACCAACATCTTTCGCAAGACCGCTTTAATGAGGCGATTCTCAGACTGGCTGCACAGTTCAACGTATCAGACGAATTGAACCGAAACGTCAATAAAGCAGACTTCACAGAACGAACCGCAAAGGCTGATGAGCCGGACGGCCACCGAAATTTTGAAACGAAGGAGTTTTCCGAGGCGGAACTGAAAATATTGGGACCGAATGTAAGGCAGGAACACGTCGAAGCACTCCATTGGCACAGCGTCAAGTGGATCAGTTACACCAAAGACCGCAAAACAAAAATTCGGTATGCCAATGAAAACTATCCGATTTTCATGCGGGAGTGCGTCGTCAAGGAGGCACAGGCCGAACAGGAGGAAGTCAAGTTCTATAAGGTTTATGAGCCGCTAAACCCTGATAAGGGCTATCGTTTCCAGTATTTCCCTGCCGGAGTAAAACCCGAAAGGTACATCAATGGTTTCAAGGAACTCATACAAGCACAGAATGAAATGAATGCGACGGAACAGAAGGAATGGGAGCGAACGCATACAGACGATGACCCCTACGAACCAAAAAAACTTCCTGAAGCCTTTATTTGCTCAGGGGAGCGTGATGCCTTATGCTGTCGTTCATTAGGGTATATGCCCCTGTGGTTTAATTCCGAAGGTTACCATCTCAGTGAAGAGGAAGTTCGGGAAATCATGAAACACGTGGAGGTACTTTACAACATTCCTGATATAGATGATACGGGCGTCAGAAAGGGTAGGGAACTGGCTCTGAAATTCACGGACATCAGAACGGTTTGGCTGCCTGAATGGTTGTCGAAATATAGGGATAACAGAGGGAAACCACGAAAAGACCTACGCGACTGGATGGAACTGCGACCGAAGAAACGGGAATTTAAAGAACTCTTCCAAATGGCGATGCCGGCTAAATTCTGGAAACTGCGAACAAACATGAAAACGGGAGAGGTGAAACGCTCCATCGATACGGCTTGCCTACACCATTTCTTGCGACTCAATGGATATTTTGCACTGCATGATGAAAACAACCAAAAGGAAGTGATGTTCGTCAAAGTCGATGGATATAATGTGCGAAACGTTACCCCGAAAGATATTCGGGAGTTTGTACGCAAATGGGTGATGACGGAAGTACGCGACTTGGACGTGCTCAATCTCGTACTGGACACACCCAAATTAGGCGGAACGCTGTTGGAGGCCATCGACGAAATCGCACTGGACTTTACATCGTACACGCCTAACACGCAGATGTTCTTCTTCCCAAACGTGTGCGTCAATGCCACACCCTTAGAACTCAAAGTTATCAAAAAACAGGAATTCAAATTCCAAAACTTTGTATGGGAAGACAACATCATCGACCACGACTTTTCCTTACTCGACCCGTTCTTCACCATCCATAAAGTGAAGGATGAAGAGGGGCAATATCACTTCTCGATTGAGATTCACAAGGTAGGCTCAAACATTCTGGGCTACCTTATCAATAGCAGCCGAATCTATTGGCGCAAAGAAATGGAAACACGCTTCGAATCTGCCGAAGAAAGGGCTGCCTATCGAGCAGCACATCAGTTCGACATCGCAGGCGAAGGACTGACCGATGAAGAGAAAGACGAACAGCAGCAGACCCTCATTAACAAAATCTTTTCGATGGGATACATGCTGCATCGCTATAAGTCGCCGTCAAGGGCATGGGCGCCAATGGCTATGGATAACAAGATCGGCGAGGATAATGAATGTAACGGTAGAAGTGGTAAATCGTTCTTCTTTCATATCCTCTCGATGTTGATGAAAACGGTCAAATTGTCCGGGCGCAATCCAAAACTGATGGATAACCCTCACGTGTTCGACCAAATCACACCTTATACTGAAATGCTCTTGCTCGACGATTGCGACCGATACTTGAACACAGGCTTGTTCTATGACAACATCACCAGTGATATGACCGTCAACCCCAAAAACAATAAATCGTTTACCATACCTTTTGAACAGTCGCCGAAAATCGCATTTACGACGAACTATGTGCCGGCTGACTTCGACCCTTCATCGGAGGCTCGCCTGCTCTATATGGTTTTTTCTGACTACTACCATCAGCGGACGGAAGACAACGACTATCTGGAAACGCGCTCCATCCGGGATGATTTCGGGAAAGACCTCTTTACCAAAACATACTCCCCACAAGAATGGAACGCGGACTTGAACTGCATCTTGCAATGCGTCAAGTTCTATCTATCCGTTTGTCACGAACCAATCAAACTACTTCCGCCGATGGCGAACATCATCCACCGAAAATACAAGGCGGATATGGGAGCAAACTTTGAGGACTGGGCTAATGGATACTTCAGCGAAGAAAGTGGCAGACTGGATACCTTCATCGTTCGAGATAAAGCACTGTCTGATTATAAAATGTCGTCGGGAAGCAACAAACTGACCATGCAGGGATTCACGAAGAAACTCCGTTCTTTCGTGGAACTGTGCCCTTGGATTGCAGAAATGAATCCAAAGGACTACCAAAACAGTGCAGGGCGAATCATCAGAAGAGAAGAAGGCGCAGCACCCGGAGCAAACCCCGTTGAAATGATTTATATGGTGCATAAAAAGCCTAACTTCCCTCTCTTCGACCCTGACGATGATAGACCTTTCGACTGACCGAAAACGGTAATTTCAATATGTTCAATTGATGTGTGTCGCTGATGACAGTTCTCATGCTGCCGTCAGCGATTTTTTTTACATCTGCCCAAACCAGTGACTTCCCCCAACTCCCCCTCACTGGTTTTGTACCAAAATTTTGTAACTTTGTAACAGATGTTTGTCGAAATCTTAAAACATCAGTAAATAAAAGTGTTCCGAGAGATTTTTTGCCGTTACAAAATGCGTTACAAACTTGTTACAAAATTTTTAAGTTTGTAACGGAACAAAATTTCCAACACGGAATTTTTACAAATTTTTACAAATCAAGCGTGTTGTTACAAATCTTTTGGAGCCGAAATTTTTGTAACAAGGCTTTTGTTACATCGAATTGTGGCTGATTTTCAGTGACTTACGCCATCAGAGATACACCGTTACAAAATTACAGTTTTTTCGGACAGATTCGGCTCAGACGAATGCAAAATCTTCTTCTTTCTCCACTTGCCATATTTCACAAAAATGGACATCTGCCCGATGGCTCGACGACTGCTATTCTCGACGCCTGCATGTGATCGTCAGCGATTCAATCCCGAACGCATCTATCAGCACCGTACTACCTATTTCCAAAGACTTGCACCAATCGAATGTACGGATTCCTCTCCTGCCATGATTGATTCCTTCTCCGCTTTCTGACTGCCGAACTGCTGTGTCTTGTGGCTTCCATCACTGATTTCTATGGTTCGACATAGATTGCTCAATCCCGATGCTGCTCTTTTCATTTTTCCTTTGCAAAGATAGCGCAAGCGTCATGCTGCAAGGGCACCGCCACCGCTATGACTCGAAAATTTTTCAAAGATTTTGGGGTGCAGTTGCGCCGGAAACCAAATTCTCTGAAGCCCAAAGGGTTGAAACTTTTTCGGTCTTCCCTTGCATTTACATTCCTTCTCCTTGCCTGCTCCGTATTGCAGCGTAAAAATTTCAAAAGCGCCTCGGCGCAAAATGTCAAACAATTAAAATCTTAACAGTTATGCAAGACAAGAATTTTTCAGCAGTGTTAGACAGCCTCACAAAAGAGGAGAAGGTTAATCGCCTCAAGAGGATGGCAGGTAAGAATGAAATCAAGGAGTACATTCTTGATTGGGACAATGAAAATCCCTCAGTGTATTGTGGTACATACCGCAAATACAATGAAGGTAGTATCTACGGCGCATGGATAGATTTGACTGCGTGCGGTGATTATGACACGTTCATCGATGTGTGCCACAAGTTGCACGCCGATGAAGAGGATCCCGAACTGATGTTTCAAGATTTCCAATACTTCCCGAATAAATGGTATTCGGAAAGTTGTATGGATGAAAGCACGTTCGACAAAATCATGGAATACGCTGACTTGGATAACAAGGAGGCTTACGAGGCTTTCGTCGATGCCACAGGCGATGATGATATAGATGATTTCAAGGAAAAATATATGGGCAAGTGGGATTCAAAAGAAGATTTCGCCGAGCACATCGTCAGCGAATGCTATAATCTCGAACAACATGGAATCCTCGCTCATTATTTCGATTATGAAGCATACGCACGAGATTTGTTCATCGGTGATTACACTTTCTGCGATGGCTACGTATTCTATCGCTGAAAATCAGCACACACAAAAGGGCTCTCTTCGGAGAGCCTTTTTTATTGAAGGATTTTCCATGTGCCATTCTTGGTACCTTCTCGTTTTATATATCCTTCGGTACGTAGTTTCGTCAGTATGCGTTGCACGGTTCTAAATGGAATTCCTAAAGTGTCAGATAGTTCTTTAGTCGTAATGGCTTTATCCTTTTTGATGAAATCATAAATTGATAAATAATTGTCACCTAATTTTTCTACGCCATTATTTACGCCATTATTTACGCCATTATTTACGCCACGTGGCGCTAATGCGCTCTTAAATCTAATTGTCAAAGTAACAAAGGAATGGTCAACGGTAAATGTGGGCTCAGGCATACCTGCATCTTTACACTCCTTGATAATAAGCTGTATGCCGCGTCCCCATGACTCTAACAAACCACGTTTGTAGAATACTTGTGCGATGTCTGGATTGTGTGGTAAGGACCTGTTCTTTTCTGAAAAGTATTCCCATGTGTAGCCCATGGGGAAACTTCCTGGATTATCTAATTCTATCCTGTCATCGAAAATGGCTATGCTCGGTGTGGCCTCACTCCTTTCCCAAGAACGATGGCACAGAAGATTGATGATGGCTTCACGTAATGCTCTATAAGGTACGGTGAGTGTGTCAATCCGTTCCAATGTATCCATACTGCCTGCAAGAAACATGTGCTTTTGACAGAAAGTCATAGCTTCATCGAGTTGGTCGAAAAGATTTCCTTCACAAACTTTCTGATCTCGGAATTCATCAACGGTGACTCCTTCAAAGCGGGCTAAACGAAGGCAACATTGCACGAAAGTTTTTCTGGGATGTTTCCCAAACAGAACGACAGCAGAATTGCAAATGGATCCAGCTTCAGAAAGATCTAAACTAGAAAGGATATCCATTGGGGTAAGGTTTCGTATTGCCAATGCCGGAATGCGCCCTTTGTTCACACCATCTTGGATGGTTCTTACCATCTGCTCTTCGTCCAAATCCTCAATCGCGACATTCTTTGCAGGAAGTTTCTCCCAACTGTAGTGGCTGGGGTACATCTTCCGTAGTTTTTCGTTGTACATCTCTCTGGGCATAAGAGTCGTTGTGCTTTCCAACTTGTAATATGCCCTCCCGTCGTATGTATATGGGGACTGAGTAAATTCTTTGTGATCGAAGTGAATGGCAATCACATAGAAGTGTGCCTTATTAGGAATCTCAATATATTGTACAGCGATATTGATGGCAGGCTCGAACTTCTTCAAATGATTCGCAATCTCACGTTTTGTACTGTCAGTCACTTGTTGCCCAACAATTTTCAACTTATTGGTGACTCCGAAGAATAGCCATCCTCCATTAGAATTGAGGAAAGCACAGCCAGAGCACATCCCTTTTACGATTTCCCCTGTTGTTTCCTTCAATTCCAGGTAGCGACTCTCATCGTCTGAGATAAGTTTTTCAATATCATTTAGAGTCAATCTTGCCATAATCCAACAATTTTTCTGCAAAATTACGAAAAATTGAAGACAAGACAAAACATCCAAGTTTATTTTTATGACAAGATGGCTAAAAATACGAATAAGATTATTTTTTGCTTACCTACCTAACTTTCTTAACGAATAAAAATTTCTTTTCACAGCAACCATAAAACGTGTACCTTTGCACCATGAGCGACTATTGTATATACCTGAAAATGCCGTCGTACCTACGGCAATGGTTCATCCACAGACACGGAGGTGGCGAGCCGGTGAAACTGATTCGTGGCTCCATCGAGAGCAAAATGCTCAAACGTGCCACTGTTCCCCTGCCACCTGATACCGCTCCCCTCAGAAAACAAGAGGGGGAGGTGGCGGTAAGCATACCTTATTATAAATCGCACGACCCGCGTGTCTATAACCACATCACCGAAACTGGAAAAAGGGCGATGGTCGAACGCATCAAAGATGATTTCGACCTCGATGTTTGGGACTACCTGCACGACTTCGGGAAAATCGGCAGGCAGCAAAAGGAACTGATCTACCTCTTTATGGAACAAAGAGGTATCAGAGAAGACGGCTCCTGTTGGGACGCCATCGCGAAAATCTACCAAAGACTGCGACACATCTATCTGACTAACAACCGCCAGAAATCTAAACGACTTCGCGAAAGAAATTCATAAAAATTTCTGATGTCACACCGATATGAAACACGCTCTACCCGGAATCAATCATATATACTACGTCAATTGCTTACATCTGCCTGCGGACATCACTCTACGGGCACTGGCAAACATACCTGTCGGCGTTTATACCACACTAAACCACATCGGAAAGATTGGCGACGCTTCGTGCGAGATGGAAACGCAGTTCGATAACAATAGCCAAGTGGAGAAAGCATCGCTGACTTTCTACTCACTTGACGAGTTGCCCACCGACGAGCACCTTGCTTTTGTTATCACTACGGTTCAAGGCGAAGCCTATATCATAGGCACGAAGGAACTACCTTATCCCATCATAAAGGTTACACGCTCGACAGGCATTCCTGACGGAGAGCCCTTCGTCAGAAAATATGAAATCTCTTTCACAGCCAAGAAAATCCCTCAAATACAGGTGTAGGCAGTCTTTTCCTATCCATCAGGGATGATGTACCTTTGCGCCAACATCATCAAGACTATGGCCACGAACAAAACATACCAACTGCACCTGAAAGGTTTCGTCGGAGGATATGACTTCGATGCTGACTATGTGGATTACATCCTTTCCAAAAACAGTGATAAGGAAGTGAATGTCCTCATTGATAGCCTCGGAGGAAAATCGAACACCGCACTTTCTATCTTCTCGGCGTTCAAACGACACGGCAACGTAAACGTGCACTTTGTCGGAATGAATGCAAGTGCCGCTACCATCGCTTCACTCGGTGCTAAACGCATCAGCATCGACCAATCGGCCATGTACCTCGTACACAAGTGCAGCATCGCGTTCTTCGAATGGGGACACCTCAATGCCGATGACCTTCAACAACTGATTGCTAACATCGAGCAACAGAAGAAAGACCTCGATAAACTGGATGCGAACATCGCACAGATGTACGCTACTCGCTGTAAAAAGAACTCGGCAGAACTGCTCGAACTGATGAAGACAGGCGGATGGCTCACCGCACAGGAGGCGCTGGCATGGGGATTCGTCGATGAATTGACGGAATACGAAGAGGAAAACGCACCGAAAATGACCGAAACTCTCGCAGCTGCAATGGCGACGGCGGGAATCCCAATTCCGAATATCCCGAACGAAACACCCGAAACGTCTGCCATGACGAAGTTCTTGAATACACTGACTTCTTTCTTCAAATCGAACAAAGAACATATCGAAACCATCAATCCACCCAAAAACATGAAAAAGATTTTCAAAAACATCTGCGCAATCCTCAGTTGTGATGACCTCGAAGTGAACGAGGGAAGCATCCAACTCAAGGACGAACAGGCGGACGCAATCGAAACCGCCATCAATGCGGACAAAGAGTCCATCAAGTCACTCACAGACGAAAAGAACACCTTAGCCGCTGAAAACGCTACGCTCAAAGCGGAAATCGAGGAACTGAAAAAGAAGCCTGCTGACACGACGGCACAGGTGGTCAATGACAAGCACGAGAAAAATGAGCCGGACGCTCTGGCTGATTTCCTCGATACAACCAAAGAGGCGAAATCGCTCTATGACTTAATCCCATAACTCTCAAAAACGCTTACAAGAAAATGGCTGGAAAACTTACTTTTACTCTCCAAGAGTACCAAGACGCGGCGCGTAAATACCGCAAAGAACTCCTGATGCTGCCCATCATCGGCATCCAAGAAACGCTGAAGTATATGACAGGAAGACCGGGTATCCGATACAAGGAAAGTGTCGGCACCATCACGGGTGACGCTCAGTTTGCTCCCTACAAACCGCAGCGGAAAACGAACGTAAACTTGAATCTGGACTTCCGCACGCTCGAAACTTTCTTCGGCTCTGTGGTCGCTCAGTTTGAACCCAACTCGGCCGTGAGCACGCTGTTGGGTGCTGTGGGCGCAACGAAAGGCGACGGACAGATGCAAACGCCGACGGCGAAGCACGTTCTGGCACTGATCGCTAAGGGACTTTCGCAGCACCTCAATGATGCCATCTGGAACGGACAGCGCAACGCTAACGGCGACACCACGAAAGACCTCTTCGATGGCTTCGACACCATCACCAACAAGGAAATTACCGCCAAGACAATCGCAGCGGATAAGGGCAACCTCTACGTGATGCCGGAGGCTATCACAAAGGAAAACGCTGTGGACGCTCTCAAAGAAGTGCTCTTCAAACTGAATCCTCACCTTCGCGCAGAAACGCTCTATGCGTACTGCTCTCAGGAAATCGTGGATAAGTACAACGAGTGCTACCTCCTGACTCATGCAGGGATTCCGTACAACACGCAGTACCAACAGACTGCCGTCGAAGGTAGCAACGGAAGACTGATCCTGCTGCCTCTCGCCAACAAAACGGACAGTTCCTTCATCCATATCACCACGAAAAACAATATGCTCGTCGGATACGACCAGATGGGCGACGTGGAATCGATCATGGTCAAGGAATACGAGCCCTTCATCCTCTCGTACATCGCTACGATGTTCTTCGGTGTGCAGTTCGAATCCATTGACCCTCACAGAATGATGGTGGTGAAGTTGGTGAAATAACACCCTTCACCCCTCGTTCCTCGAATCACACTCCACACTCCACGAAATAACATCTAACACCCAACACCCAACACCTAACACCCACCACCCAATTATGCTCGATTGCTCTTCTATCCAAAAATCTCTCGCATGGTGCCAAGGCAAACCCGAATTGCCGGGCATCAAGCGACGCTTGTACTACATCTCAAAGTACCAAATCGTAAACTGGCCGACACTTAGGCACGACGAGAACGGAAGGCTGCAAGTGGCTTCCTACGAGGGAAGTTTCACGCTCCGCGCCGATGCCAAGTGGCTATTCATCGACGTAATCCCTGAAAAGTCGCAACTGACCAGTGATGCTCAGGGGGAATATCCCTCGCAGACACAACTCAATAAACTCATAGCCGTACATCCCGGAGTAGGGGAGGAGGCAACTGCCGCCGCCGCCTACCTCAATAACAACGATAACGTGTTTATCGTCGAGGATATGCACGGAAAATTCCGTGTCGTAGGCTCTGAGCAGTGGACTACCAAAACCACCGTTTCGCAGGATCTGGGACAGGGCAACACTGGTACCACCAGTACCACCATCTCAGTGGAAGCAACGGACGAATGCCCTGCGCCTTTCTACGGCGGAACAATCACCACCGAGGACGGGGTGGTTTCGGCTAGCGGTGGCTAAATTTCTTTTCATACATTAAACACTCATCTTTTTTGATGACGCGCACGCCTATTGATTTGGACGATATACTCCTAGAGATAGTAGTCCCTGATACCGGGCGTGCGCTTTCTGAATTAAGCACCGCACGACAACAAAAGCCGAAAGATGACCTCTTCGCTGAACACAAACGAAAGGGATGGGATAAATCCATCGAGGCAAGATGCGACTTTACAAGGAAAATCAGAATCACACGACGCAGCGGCATCTTCTTCACTTCTCTCTGGCAGAAATCGCTCTTCGGACGAACACTGACTGACATCAAAAGTGATGATAAGATGGTGGAATTCTTCGTA